>QWCB01000199.1_pt1 | contig 66401 bp, 64 predicted proteins | sample 1972511 | NCBI WGS metagenome assembly QWCB01 (sample SAMN09866719, study PRJNA288562) | Human gut metagenome isolate term5_stool, whole genome shotgun sequencing... | isolation source: gut | host: Homo sapiens | place: USA: California | reverse complement strand
CCGCATCCGGCTCACCGATGGGGTGCGCGGGCTGCCCGAGGGGCTGGCGTTCGGGCGCGAAGGGGGCGTGCTGCGCTTGGCGTGGGCTGCGCCGCTGCCCTGGAGGGGCGCGAAGCTCCTGCTGGCGGTGCGGCAGAAGGGGCTGGGGCAGTGGGTGAGCGCGGTGCAGGCGCTGCGCGAGGGGGCGGCGGCGGTTGATGCGGTGCTGCCGCGGGCATGGAAGGAGCAGTGGGTGGAGGTGTGGGTAGCATTCGTGGGGAATGGGGGGCGCGTGAAGACGATTACCCGCTACGTGGCGCTGCCCGCGCACGCGCCGCTCGGGGGCGGAACTGCCACGGGCAGCGGGCGGACGGCCGTGGTGGTGCGCTCGCTGCGGGCGGCCAAGGGCGGAAGGGTTCGCGGCGCGGGCCGTAGGCGGGCGGCAAGGCAAAAGGGGGAGGGGGCGTGCCGGTTCGGGCTGCCGCGCTGCCGCTGCGAGCCGTGCTAAGTGATTGGTATTTAGTATGCTGCGTGCGGCGATGCTCGCTAGGGTCAGTCTTTCAGACTGGCTTGCCTTACAGGCAAGAATCCGGGGTTTGAAAACCCCCGGCTATTGAGAGACCGTCCTGCGGACGGGGCTGCATTGGCGGCGAAAATGCATGCGAGATTATAGGGCGTGATTACGTACGCGGGCTGTTGGTTGTGCGGGGATGGTGTCGCAAGGATATGGGGGTCACGGTGCATGCAGCGGGGTGACAGGGTCAGTCTTTTCAGACTGGCTTGCCTGGATGGTGTCGCAAGGATGTGGGGGTCACGGTGCATGCCGTGGGGTGACAGGGTCAGTCTTTCAGACTGGCTTGCCTTTCAGGCAAGAATCGGGGGGGGGGGTGAAACCCCACGGCTATTGAGATACCGTCCTGCGGATGGGGCGGCATTGGCGGCGAAAATGCATGCGGATTATAGGGCGTGATTATGTACGCGGGCTGTTGGTTGCGCGGGGATGGTTTCGCAAGGATGTGGGGGTCACGGTGCATGCAGCGGGGTGACAGGGTCAGTCTTTCAGACTGGCTTGCCTTTCAGGCAAGAATCCGGGGGTCTGACCCCCCCGGCTATTAGGATACCGTCCTTCGGACGGGGCGGCATTGGCTGCGATTTAGCGCAAAAAGGGGGCGGCGGCCAGTTCTGTGCGCAACCAACGGGCCGCCATTTTGGGGCGGAGCGGGAATTCCTACTTGCCAATGCCTTTAAAAGCTGTTGCGGGGTAACGATAGGCGCGGGAGAGGTGCGCGACCATTCAAGCGGGCAGCATTGACGGTGCGGTGTGGAATGGGTTCAAGAGGGGGACGATCGGGCTAGCGGCTTCGGCTTTGCTCCCAAAGCCAGGCATCGCGGAGGGCCTCGGAGAGGGAAAGCTGCGGCTGCCAGCCGAGGACGCTTTTAGCTTTTGTGATGTCAGCCCATACCTTTTCGGCGTCGCCGCTACGGCGTGGCCCAAAGGAGTGCGGCACGGCTACGCCGGTAGCGTTTTGGAAGGAGGTGACGATGTCAAGGACTGAGCGGGGCGCGCCGCTGCCGACGTTAATAACGTCGATACGAGGGCTGGAGGGGCTTCGCTGCTCTAGGGCGCGTACCGCAAGGACGTGGGCGCGGGCGAGGTCCATGACGTGGAAGTAGTCGCGGAGCGGGGTTCCGTCGGGGGTGTTGTAGTCGTTGCCGAAGATGGTGAGCTGCTTTCGGATGCCCTTGGCGGTTTGGGTGATGTAGGGGAGGAGGTTCTGCGGTTCGCCCTGCGGTAGCTCCCCGATGAGGCCGGAGGGGTGGGCGCCGATGGGGTTAAAGTAGCGTAGCGAAATGGCGGAGAGGTTCGGGTTGGCGGCAATGGTGTCCTCAATGATTCGTTCGGCAAAGACCTTGGTAGCGCCGTACGGGGAGGTGGGGGGCTGGAGGGGGGTTAGCTCCGTGACGGGGAGGCGGGTAGGCTGGCCGTACACGGAGGCAGAGCTGGAGAAGACGAGGCGCGGGCATTGCGAGCCCATAGCGTTGAGGATTTGCAGGAGGCTATCGAGGTTGTTTTTGTAGTACTCCAAGGGCTTTTTGACGGATTCGCCCACGGCCTTGAGAGCCGCGAAGTGGATGGCGGCGGCGAAGGGGGCATGCGCACGAAAGACGTTTGCAATAAATGCGGCGTCGGCGCAGTCACCCTGTTCAAAGCTGGGGGCTTGCCCACAAATCTTCTCGATGCTGGCCAGCACGTCAAGGCTGGAGTTGGAGAGGTTGTCGATGATAATAGGGGTGTAGCCCGCGTTGTAGAGCGCAATGGCGGTGTGCGAGCCGATGTAGCCGAGGCCGCCGGTGAGGAGTACTTTTCGTGATTCCATCTATTCCATTCAGTAAGAGATGGGTGCAAGGTACGAATTTTTGTTCATGCGATGGGTGTTGGTAAGCGCTGTAAAGGGTGTCGAACGTATAGCGTCGAAGCGAGCAGAAAGCAATAGATTTCACTGTTTGCTGGTCGGGGAGAGGCGACAGGAGGAGCGCTAGAGAGGTATCGAGGTTTCGGGCGCCTTAGACTCTTTGCGGTACGAATGATTAGGTAAATGCGCTCGTACCCCCATTTCTTTTTTTTCTTGCAGGAGGATGGAAAAGGAGGGAGAAGCGCGGAGGGGAGTGGAGAAGATTTTAGCGTGCGCTACCTTTTGGAAGTCAGTCTGTTCGGTTTGAAGAGGAGCCTACGGGCGTGGGGGTAATAGTAAAAAAATGTACCTTTGCAGCCATTGTGGATGGTGCGTTTAGCATTTAGGACGAAGAAAAACAAGGGAAAAGAGCGATGAAATTTGTAGTATCGGCGAGTGTGCTATTGAAGCATTTGACGGACGTGAGCCGCATAATGTCGGCGAAGGTAAACATATCGATGCTAAACTACGCGACGTTGACGGTTCGTGAGCAGATGCTGACGCTGCGGTACACGGATTTGACGGTGACGATCGTGACGAGCTTTCCGCTGGAGGCGATAGAGGAGGAGGGGGAGGTTTGCGTGCCGTTGAAGCTGCTGATGGAGTCGGTGAAGGGAACGCCGGACGTGCCGTTGCATTTTGAGATCGATGCGGCGGAGGGGCTGGCGAAGGTGTCCTTTGATGATGGGATGCGGCAGGGCGAGTGGAGCTTCAACGTGGTGGGGAGCGAGGAGTACTACGAGATGCCGGAGATAGAGGAGGCGCACGCAACGAGCGTGGACCTCACGACGGAGGTGGTGGTCGAGGGGCTGGACAAGACGCTCTTCTGCTCGGCGGGGGTTAATACGAAGAATCAGGTGAATCTATCGGCGGTGCACATGGAGTTTACGCCCGATGGGATGTGGTTCGGCGCGACGGATATGCGGCGCATCGCGAAGTGCGTGTATAGCAATGTTCGGGTGGAGAAGACGAGTAGCGTGACGCTGCATAGCAAGACGGCGCAGGTGATCGCGGCGCTTTTGCCGTCGACGGCGGAGGCGCTGCAGATATCGTTTGACGACAGGAAGATTCTCTTCTCGACGCCTTCGGTACAGGTGTACTCGCTCCTTTCGGAGGATAGGTACCCCAGCGTGAACGAGTTTTTGGAGCAGCCGGTGAGCCATGAGGTGATTGTGAACACGCGGCTGCTGCTGGACTCTGTGCGCCAGCTGGCGCCATTCTCCACGCCCTCCACGATGAATGCGCAGTACGAGTTTAGCGACTCGAAGATAGAGCTGCAGGCGTACAGCGAGACGTATAACGCGTCGGCAACGCAGCTCATCGCGAGCGAGTACAGCGGGGAGCCCTTCAAGATTATGCTGAGCATTCCGATGTTTTCGGAGGCATTGGCGAAGATACCGTCGCAGGAGGTAGTGCTGCAGTTTGATGAGAACTGCACGTTTGTGATTATGCGGCCGGCGCAGGCTGAGGCGGAGGGCGTGGATTACATGATCTACCTGGCATCGATGATCCTGTAGGCAGGATTAGCGGAGCCGTGGGATACAGGAGGAGAGGTTGAGATGATAGCATTGGAGCGTCCGCTGGTTTGTTTCGATTTGGAGACGACCGGGCTGGACTTGGCGATTGATCGGATAGTGGAGATTGCGATGGTGCGGGTGGAGCCCGATGGCACGCGGAGCGAGTGGGTGCAGCGAGTAAATCCGGGCATGCCTATACCGAAGGAGTCGACGGCGGTGCATGGGATAACGGATGAAGATGTTCGTGAGATGCCGCGATTCGCGGAGGTGGCGCCCCGCGTGGTGCAGACGATCGAGGGGGCGGATTTGGCGGGCTACAACTCGAATCGGTTTGATGTGCCGATGCTGGCGGAGGAGCTGCTGCGCGCGGGCTACCCGTTTGATTTGGATAGCCATCACTGCGTTGATGCGATGGTGATATTCATGAAGCATGAGGAGCGAACGCTGGAGGCGGCGATGCGCTTCTACTGCGATCGGGATATTCCGAAGGCGCACTGCGCACTGGACGATGCGCGGGCCGCGTTGGACGTGCTGTACGCCCAGGTGGAGCGGTATGAAGATTTAGAGGGGAACGTGGAGGCGTTGGCAAAATATAGCACGCAGCGCAAGACGGCAGACCTGGCCGGGCGGTTGGTATATGACGCAGAGGGGGAGGTGATGTTTTCGTTCGGCAAGTACAAGAATCGGCTGGTAAAGGATGTGATTGCGGAGGACCCGGGCTATTTGAGCTGGATTATGAACGCAGATTTCCCGGAGTACACGAAGCATGTGATTGCTCGGATAGTGGAGGAGATGAAGGGGCTGGGGCGGTGATCTGCGAGGCGGTAAGTCGCAGCTGGTTAGAACATTGAGGGATGCAGTTGCGCCGTTTGGTGCTAGTTGATTTTGAGGGTGGGCGCAAGGGGGAGAGGATTGGGTTGCCGTGGTTTGTGGAGATTTGCGTTGGGAGCTTTCAAACGGGGGTAAAAAAAACGTTGAATGGTGGTCACGTATCACAAATTAAGAAGAAATAGTTACCTTTGCGCTTGAGCGATGGCTGAGGGGGTTGGGCGCAAAGGCAAAGGGATCGTAGAGGCAAGTGTATGGGCAAGGAGCTAGCAGTCTTCTTATATGGGGTGGTGATGCTATTTTTAGGCATACTGCGGGGCGACGCGGTGAGCGTGGTGCAGCTTGTGGATCGGGACGTGAAGGCGGGGAAGGATTTTGAGGTGGTGGTGACGGTGCGCAAGGGCGATTTGGAGAGCTTTGCTCGGTACGAGGTGGAGCTGCCGAGGGGGCTAACGGCGGTGCGAGGGCAGAGTGCCAACAGCGCGTATTCATTTGATGATCAGCGCGTACGTTTTGTGTGGCTTCGGTTGCCATTGGAGGAGAAGGTGGAGATACGCTACTCGGTTCGAGTAGATGAACGGATGATGGGCCAGTTCAAGCTGGGCGGGAATTTTGACTACATAGCCTCGAACGCACGGCAGCGGGTAGCGGTGAACGAGGAGACGATTAAGGTGCTGCCGTCGGCGAAGGTGCCGCCGGCGCAACGTTTGGATATAGGAGAGTACCAGCGAACGATGCCGGCGCAGCGGCCGCTGGATATGGGCAAGCTGGCGGTGCGATGCATACGGGAGACGCCGAGCATCTTGGCGCCGGGCCCGGATAGGGTGGTGCGGTTGCTGGTGAATCGGGGCGAGGTGGAGAGCTTTGCGAAGATAGAGGAGCGAATCCCTGAGGGATACGCGGTGGAGTCGATGGAGAAGCAGGGCGCGCAGTTTGCGTTTGAGCGGGGTGTGGTGAGCTTTATGTGGTCGCAGCTCCCGCCGGAGAAGTCGTTTGTGGTGTCGTACCGTTTAGTGCCGAACAATGGCAAGGAGGGGTCAACGCCGAAGATAGATGGACGCTTCTCGTTCATACTGGATGGGATGACGCGGGTGATATCGATTCCGGAGCGGGAAATGCAGTTGGAGAATCTTTCGGCGGGCGAGGTGGAGCAGCTGGTGCGCGCCACGCCGGTGCGGGTGTCGGCGAGGGGCGCGTTGACACCCGGCGGGGGTCAGGAGGGAGGCGGCGTGCTGGTGGCGCAGGGGCCGAGCGAGGGGGGAGTAGATTTTCCGGTGCGCTATGGACCGATAGAAGCGAGGCGAAAGGGGCGTAGCGCCCGCGCCATTTCAATGGATGAGTACTTGCTGGAGCCCGAGCAGGGGGTGTACTACCGGGTGCAGGTGGCGGCGGGCCATAGACCGATAGACATAGACCGCTACTTCCGCCGCCGTTCGCTGCATGCCGATGTGCGAACGGAGCGGCATGAGGGATGGTATAAGTACTCGGTGGGGTCGTTTCGTGAGTACAAGGAGGCGCGCGATTACCGGACGCAGATATGGAGTACAACGCCAATACGCGATGCATTCGTGTCGGCGTATAACAATGGGCAGCGAATCACGGTGCAGGAGGCGCTGATGATTACTTCACAGAAGTGGTATAAATAGATGGCCACGATGGAGTCGGCAGACAAAGGGCAAAGAGGGATGACAGGCAAGAGGGCGAGCTTTCGGCGCGTAGTGGTGATCGAGATGCTTTCTCTTGGGAGCATGCTGTTTTTTCCATTGCTGTCGCGGGGGCAGGATGTGGAGGATTACTACGCCCGAATGCTAGAGGAGGAGGTGGAGGTGGTCAACCCCGTGAAGCGGCCAGTGATTTCGGGAGGATTGGGTGTAACCTACTTTATTGGGGAGGTGGGCTACTCTAGCGATAACCCGCTGCTGGGGTCGTGGGCGGCGCGGCTCAACGTGGCGACGCTGATTGGGAAGGAGAAGCAGACGAAGCTGAACGTATTCATGATGTACGGCGAACTTGAGGGTTTTGACTTTAAAAAGTCGTTGCCCCTGAACACGGTGCCGATGAACCTGACCGAAGAACGTTGGTTTCCGAATGCGTCGTTCCAGACGCAATGCTACGAGCTCGGGGTGAGCGTAGAGTACAACTTTTGGCACTGGCTTGGGAAGGAGAAGACGGTAAAGCCGTACGTATCAATAGGGGCTGGACTCTTGGTGTTTACACCGAAGGCGAACTATATGGATAAGGATCGTAAGTTCTACCATTTTTGGCAGGACGGCACGGTGCGCATGGCGCCGGAGGGTACGCCGGGTTTTGAACCTGTGCGTATGGATCGGGTCTACGAGACGGATATGAAGAAAGCGAACGTGTGGCGCTTAAATAACATTCCGCCGTTGACTGCAGTGATACCAGTGGAGGCAGGTATAGACTTCAACATATCCGACCGGGTGTCGCTGCGGGCCTTCACATCGCTGCACTACACATTCACCGACATGCTGGATGGGATAAACCCAGAGGTGGCGAAGTTTTACGATGGGGCGGTCAAGGCGAACAAGGTACACGATATGTTTCTGTACACGGGCTTATCGTTCAACTTCGATTTCTTCTCAGAGGCGGAGTCGTTCATAGTGGATAAGGCTTTTGCCAACCTAGCGGAGTTTGACTACGAGGTGTTCTTCTCCGATCAGGATAATGATGGGGTGATAGATAGGCTGGATGAGTGTCCCGACACGCCGGAGGGCGCGGCGGTGGACTCAGTAGGGTGTCCGCTTGATAGCGACCGGGATGGGATACCCGACTACCTTGATAAGGAGTCAAATACGCCCGTGGGGCAGCCGGTAGATGAGTTTGGGCGGTCGCTAGATGAGAAGGGTATGACGCTGCCCGTGGGGCAGGGCGAGGCGGTGCTGCGCAAGAATGTTCGGCTAAATCCGGTGTCGCCGGTGTGGTCGAGGCGGTACGATTTTCAGGGGAATAAGTTGCCGGAGAAGTTGCGGCCGGCGGATTTGGATGGTGATGGCACGATAACGTTTGAGGAGGTAATTCGGGCGGTGGATGACTACTTCTCGGGTACAAGTGAGCTAACGCCTGAAGATATATACGAATTGAATGCGTATTTCTTCAACCAATAGGTTGGGACTGGCTTGGCGGAAAGAGAAGAAATGCGGGTAAGAATTGTGCATTTGAAGCATTTTGGAGAGGGAAGAGTGGGTGGGAATAATTAAAGTGGAGCGAGGGATAATGGAAAAGATACAGGCGAAGTATTTGGGCGATTTGCGCGTGGAGGCGACCCATATGCGGTCGGGGACAAAACTTACAACGGATGCGCCGGTGGATAACCATGGGCTGGGGCGTTCGTTTTCGCCGACGGATTTGCTGTGCTCGGCGGCAGCTGCGTGCATGCTGACGATTATGGGCGTGGCGGCGAAGACTAGTGGTTTCAGCATAGATGGGGCCACGGTGGAGGTGACCAAGGAGATGGCCGCGGAGCCTCGTCGCGTGGGGAGGATGATATTTGCGATTGATATGCGGGGGTTGCAGCTCGATGCGAAGTCGCGAAAAATCGTGGAGCGCAGCGCGCAGACGTGCCCCGTGATGCAGAGTTTGGACCCATCGATGGAAAAGGAGCTCCATTTCATATACGAGTAGCTTGGGGTGAAAGAGAAAAGAGAAATAGGATAGACGATGGCGAAGCAGAATGATATGCCCGTGGCGATGAACAATGTGAGTCAGATAAGCACGGGCACTGAGATTAAGGGAGACATAGTGTGTGGTGGAGATTTGCGCATCGATGGGGTCGTTGTGGGGAATGTGCAGGTGAAGGGGAAGATGGTGATAGGCAACGGCGGACGCGTGGAGGGGGAGGTAACGTGCAGAAATGGGGATATATCGGGGCGTATGAAGGGCAAGATTGACGTGCAAGAGCTGCTGTCGCTGAAGGCAACGTCGACGATGGAGGGCGAGATGACTACGAAGCGTTTGAGTATAGAGCCGGGTAGTGTCTTTTGCGGAACGTGCAAGATGGGTGATGGGCAGCTGCCCCCCTCTGATGGAGCGGCGAAGTAGGTAGGGCGTTGGTTCAAGATGGCGGAGGGGAGTTCAAAGGAGAGGGCCTTTTCGCGGCGCCGCTACTTGGTGGGCGGCGCGGTGGTGTTTGCGGTGGTAGGTTTGGTGCTTGGCGTGGTGCTGAGGATAGGTCTTTTGGACGGATACTTTGCTTCGCTGCCATTGTGGGTGCTCTTCTACGCATTGGTGGGTTTAGGGTTTGGGCTATTGTCTCGGAGAATGATGAAATCTAGCTCGATGAAGGTCCAAGCGTTACTAATGACTGTTTCGTTTGGGCGGCTGTTGCTGGTGGTGGCGGCCACGGCCTTTGGGCTATGGTTGCTGCCGCAGTATCGGTGGAGCTTTGTACTACTATCGCTAGTTTGCTACGTGGTGGCGGTGTTGGTGTCGCTTATGGCGGTGCTGCGGAAGTAGCCCAAAGGGTCAAACAGATGGAAAGAGAGTTTGCTTTTGTAAGCGTGGGGGAAAAAAATAAGAGATGTCGGTAGAGGGACGTACACGGGTTGTGACGACGCATACGTTGCAGCAGATGAAGGAGCGCGGAGAGCGTATAGCGATGCTGACGAGTTATGATTACTCAATGGCTCGTATAGTGGATGCGGCTGGTATCGATGTGATACTGGTAGGCGACTCGGCATCGAACGTTATGGCAGGTTTTGACAGTACATTGCCGATAACGTTGAGCCAAATGATATACCACGCTTCATCGGTAGTGCGAGCGGTGAGGGGACCGCTGGTGGTGGTGGATTTGCCCTTTGGGTCGTACCAGGGGGATTCGTACCAGGCGTTGAAGAGTTCAATCCGTATCATGAAGGAGAGCGGTGCCGATGCGGTAAAGATAGAGGGGGGGGAGGAGATTTTGGAGTCGGTGCGGCGTATTTTGTCGGCAGGGATTCCTGTCATGGGGCACTTAGGGCTAACGCCCCAGAGCATCCATAAGTTTGGCACGTACACTGTGCGGGCCAAGGAGGAGGCGGAGGCAGCGAAGCTTCGTCGTGATGCCCTGCTGCTGCAAGAGGCGGGCTGCTTCAGCGTTGTTTTGGAGAAGATCCCGGCGCAGCTGGCAGGCGAGGTGACGCAGTCGCTCTCGATTCCCACGATAGGTATAGGGGCTGGTGGGGGTACGGATGGTCAGGTGCTGGTGCTGCACGACATGCTGGGGATTACGCAGGAGTTCTCTCCCCGTTTTCTTCGCCGCTACGCCGCGCTGGGGGATGAGATGCTCGCTGCGGTCAAGCAGTATATAGCGGATGTGAAGTCGAAAGACTTTCCGAACGAAGAGGAGAGCTACTAGGCATGCTGGATGCACGGGAGATGCGCGAGGTGGGTTCTCGTATACTGTACGAGGATAATCACTATGTATGTCTAAACAAGCGAATTGGTGAGCTAGTGCAGGGCGATGAGACAGGTGATCGTGCATTGGTAGATTTGCTACGAGAGTTCATAGCGCAGCGGGATGGCAAGCCTGGGTTGGCCTATGTTCAGGCAGCTCATAGGATAGATAGGCCAGTGAGCGGCGCGGTGCTCTTTGCGAAGACCTCTAAGGGTTTAGCGCGGATGAATGAGCTTCTGCGGCAACGAGCCGTGGAGCGAAGCTACTGGGCGATAACCGAGGCGCAGCTGCCGGAGATGGAGGGGGAGCTGCGGGGGTTTGCATCAAGGAATGCGGAGCTGAATAAGACATTTGTGCGTCAGCGTGCGAGGAGCGGTGACAAGGAGGTGGTGCTAAGCTATAGGCTGATGGGGGCGAGCGACCGTTACTTTATGTATGAAGTGCAGTTGCACACCGGGCGACACCATCAAATACGGGCGCAGCTAGCCGAGGCGGGCGCGACCATACGCGGCGATTTGAAGTACGGTGCGAAACGGTCGATAGAGGGAGGCGGGATAGATTTGCATGCGAGAAGGTTGCGATTTGTACATCCCGTGGCGAAGAAGGAAGTTGAGATAATTGCGCCGCCCCCTCCGGGGCCACTTTGGGATTTGTGCCTATCGGTTGCGCAAGAGTTGCGTTGACGAGAATAAATAGAGGCGAAGTTGTAGGTGAAACAAAAGGATAAAAGGAAGGGATTTAGAAGCAAGATGAAACGGAGCATGAAGATAGTAGGCATAGCGGCAATTGGGCTAGCGATTTTATTGGCGAGCTGCAAAGGAAAAGAATCGGAGCGTGCAGGGGTAGGAGCGGATACCACGGCGTTAGGCAAGCTGGAGCAGGAGCTAGCCGCGTTACCGATGGACTCTATAAGCTATGCGTTGGGTTACGTTCAGGGGAGTCAGCTACGTGAGATAGAGATAAAGATCTCTGAGAAGTCGCTGCTACATGGTATGCGGGATGCCATGACGAGTAAGGCCACCATGACGGATGAGCAGGCAAGCGAGCTGCTGCGACGCTATGTGCAACTATACTCTCGGGTTAAGAGCGAGCGGAATCTCCGCCGCAGCGAGGTATGGCTTGACTCGGTGGCTAGCGTAAAAGGTATGGAGCGTTCGGAGAGCGGGTTGGTGTTTAAAGTAGTGGAGCAGGGCAGAGGAGAATTTGTGAATGATAGTAGCTACGTGCAGGTTCACATAACCATACATGACATGTCGGGGAAAGTGTTAAACGACACTCGGAAGGGTGAGCCTATCTCGTTCCGTCTTGATCGTGGCTTGCGGTGCTGGAAGGAGGGTTTGAAGTACATACAGGAGGGCGGCAAGATAGATCTCTATTCGCCGTCAGCGTTGGCCTACGGGCCGTATCCAGCGAATGGAATAGAGCCGAATAGCGCGATGCGATTTGAAATAGAGTTGGTGAAAATTCTTACGGAGAAGGAATACGAAGCGGCGATGCGCCAGACATCACGTTGAGCACGCAAGAGAAAGGGATTAGCGATGAATGAATTCACGGTAGAGGGAACACTGCATGAGATGGGCGAACCGGTGAGCGGGGTGTCGGGAGACCGGAACTGGACGCGTCGGGAGTTCGTGATAAAGCTGGATGGGAGTTCTCAGTGGGATACGTTTGCTGCGTTTTCGGTGTGGAATGAGCGGTCAACGATGCTTGATTCGTTTCAGATTGGCAGCAGGATAGCGGTGACGTTTTCCTTGAATGCTCGTAAGGGCGCCGATCGGTGGTTTAACGATTTGCGGGTGCAGCGGGTAGAGGCCGCGGGTCAGCAGCCGATGCAGGGGGGCTACGGCCAGCAGCCGATGTACGGTCAGCCTCCGATGCAAGGGGGGTACGGCCATCAGCCTGTGTATGGTCAACAGCCGATGCCGGGAGGCTACGGCCAACAGCCGATGTACGGTCAGCCTCCGATGCAAGGGGGGTATGGTCAGCAGCCTGTGTATGGTCAACAACCAATGCCGGGAAGCTATGGTCAGCCTCCGATGCAAGGGGGGTACGGCCAGCAGCCCGCGCAGGGTGGCTACCCGACCCAACCCGCGGGCGCACCTACGGGGGGAGTAGCGCAGCAGCCTGCAGGGCCAGCCATCCCGCCTCCCCAGGTGGGGCAATCGGCGGCACCTGGGGCCATAGATGACACCGAGCAGTCGGATGATGAGTTGCCATTCTAGTAAGAGTAAAGAAGAGGAGTAGAATTGCCGGTGCGCAGCGGGGTGCTGTAGCACCGGCAATTGTATATAGGACTTTGCAGAAAGACGGCCTAATTATTATTTGGATAGAAGGTTTTCATGTGCGCTGGTCATGCCATTTATTGTCAAAGGCTAGTGTTTAATTCCTTCTGCCGAGTCTCTCAAATGTGTTCATAATGGGAGGGTGAGCTATGGAGAAAAGAGCGGTACAGGGGATGTTGCCACGCATTGCGTTGGGGGTTCTCCTGCTGGGGATCGTTTGGGTAAGCGGGTGCGATAAGGGGCATCGTGAAGGCTCCCAGGGTGCGGATGTCTATTTTACCGTTGACACGGTGCGGTTTGATACCGTAATGCACTCCACGGTGTCATCGATGAGAAAAGTGTCGTTGCGGAACGATGGGCGGCGGGAGGTCTGTGTAGCGAATGTTCGGATGGAGGGGGAAGGGGCGAGTGCATTCCATGTGGTCGTTGATGGGGTGCAATATGAAAAATTCGGGGGGGCAACGATACCTGCGGGGGACAGCGTGATTCTAATTCTAACGATGTACACGGAGGAGTACGTTCCCGATGCGTTTGAGCAGCTGGATGCGAGGGTGGTGGCAGAAGTGGGGGAGAGGGCGGTAGCGCTGCCCATACGGGGATGGAACGCAGGGTGGAGCGAGCTGGAGGCGGTAGTGGCTGGGAACGTAGTGGTGCCAGCGGGAGGTATTCGGTACGTACCAAAGGGAACGGAAGTGCAGCGGGGGGCCACGCTGACCCTGGAGGCGGGGTCTACGCTTCTATTTGGGAATGGTGCAAGCCTATGCGTAAAGGGGAAGCTGGAGGCGAGGGGCGATGCGCAGGCGAGGGTATGCTTTTTACCGCAGCGGATGGAGCCGTACTACATGCGTAAGCCGGGGCAATGGGCGGGGGTGATGGTAGAAGCGGGGAGCGAAGGGCTGGGTCTGTCGCATGTGGACGTGCGTGGGGCTGTGACAGGAGTTGAGATAAAGGGGAAGACACTGGGCGGGCAGGCTTTGCAATTGGAGAACTGTAGAGTGCTGTACAGCAGTCAGGATGGACTACGGTTGGATGGTGGGAGCGAGGCGAAGGTGGTAGGGTCTATTTTTGGACAGAATTATCGTCATGGCATTTCGCTGGAGGGGGCGAAGGCGGAGCTGATATACTGTACGGTGAGCGCAGAGTCAATGCCGCCGCAGTCGCGGCTAGGGGAGGGGGTTTGGCTTGACGATGGGGAGGGGAGCTGCTCGCTTGACATGTTGAACTGCATCGTGTGGGGGGATTGGGAAGAAGAGGTGGGGGTGGCTGGCAAGAAAGAGTTAGGGGGGCGTATGGGTGCAAGGGGATCCGTGCTTCGGATGTCTAAGGACCAGTTGAAAAATGGAACGTATTTTGAGAGGTGTACGGGCGATGACCCCAAGCTGGAGATGCGGGAGCAAGGGTTATATCATTTAGGGGAGAAGAGTTCGGCGAGGCGTTGGGGCGTGCCGTTAAGCGAGTACGCCATTGATCTATTTGGTGCGCCGCGGGCGGTGGATGCGCCGGATGCGGGCGCGGTGTCGACAGTGAAGCCGTAGGGGTAGTTGCATCATTCCAAGTTTGAGTTGGGATGTACTCTATAAATGCGTTTCTTGAGAAGAAACGATAGGTTTTTCATGCATTCAAGTGCAGGGTATAGTAAAGGAAACGGAGGATAATTTGTACTATGTATGAATTGCGGGCGCATGGAATAATAAAGGGGAAAAATAGATACCTTTGCGGTTGTAGAGGAGAGGTAAGATGACGAGCGACGAAGAAAAATGTGCTACCCAAAACGGGGTTGTTTTGCGGATTGAGGGAGGGCGCATGGTGGTAGGTGTCGAGCGGTCTGAGGCGTGCGGGTCGTGCAGCGCCAGGCGGGCTTGTGGTGCGTGGGGGAGTGCCGTGCACGAGGTGGTAGTGAAAATGCCGAATTGTAGCGTACGCGTAGGGGATAGGGTAACGCTAGGCGTTCCCGAGCGGGAGGGCAGGATGGCGATGCTCGTGGCCTACGTAGTTCCGTTTGTGATAGTGTTGCTGGGGTTGCTGATTCTCCTTGCGTTGGGGGTGAATGAGGGGATAGCAGGGTTGGTGTCGATAGGGTTGCTGGTGCCGTACTACGTGGTGCTGTACCTATTGAGAGGAAGGTTAGAGACGAAGGTAAGCGTTAAAAGCGTGCAAAAAGAGGAGTAGACGATGACGACAATATTGTGGGCTCTGATAGTATTAGTTAGCATAGCACTGGTGTCATCGGTGTTGCTATATGTGATATCACAGCGCTTCAAGGTAGTGGAGGATCCTCGCATTGATGAGGTGGAGGCTACCCTGCCAGGGGCGAATTGCGGTGCGTGCGGCAATCCGGGATGCCGTGGCTTTGCAGATGGTTTCGTAAAGGCGGATGACATTTCTACGTTCTACTGCCCCGTGGGCGGGAGTGCCGTGATGGAGAAGATTGCGGCGATAGTGGGGAAAAAGGTTGCTGTGAAGGAGCCGATGGTGGCAGTGGTGCGGTGCGCGGGGTCTCCAGCGCATAGGGCAGATGTGGCGAAGTGGGATGGAGCGAATTCGTGCCGTGTATCGGCAGCTCTCTTTGAAGGGCCCACGGGATGCTCGTACGGCTGTCTAGGTATGGGGGATTGCGTGAGCGTGTGCGAGTTCAACGCATTGCATATGGATCCGGAAACCCATCTGCCGGTGGTGAATGAAGAGAATTGCACGTCGTGCGGGAAGTGCGTGAAGATTTGTCCGAAGCACATAATTGAGCTACGTGCGCGTGGTCCCAAGGGGCGCAGGGTTTTTGTGTCGTGCGTGAACAAGGACAAGGGCGGCGTGGCGATGAAGAGCTGCAAGGTGGCGTGCATAGGGTGTGGCAAGTGCCAGAAGGCGTGTCCGTTTGAGGCGATTACGATAGAGAACAATCTTTCGTACATAGATTTTAACAAGTGTAGGCTATGCCGGAAGTGCGTGCCGGAATGCCCAACGAAAGCGATATGGGACGTGAATTTCCCAGCGAAGAAGGTGGTGGAAACGCCGAAGGTAGAGCAGCCGACTCAAGTCGGGGCGTAGCGGCGCGAGGGGGATTTCAAATAGAGAAAAAGGAGATATAGGCAATGGGAATACAGTTGAAGACCTTTCGCATGGGCGGTATACATCCCAGCGCAGAGAAGATAACGGCGGGAAGGGCGATAGAGGAGTTTGCCCTGCCCGAGATGGTAACGATTCCGTTGGGGCAGCACATAGGCGCCCCGGCGAAGCCGTTGGTGGCCAAGGGCGACAAGGTGGTTGTGGGGCAACGTATTGCAGAGAGCGGAGGGTTTGTGTCGGCGAACATCCATTCTTCTGTGTCGGGAACGGTGCAGAAGATTGATAGCATTGTTGATGCGTCGGGGTTTGCGAAGCCCGCGGTCTTTATCAAGGTGGAGGGGGATGAGTGGGATGCGAGCATTGACCGTAGCGACACTATCGTGCGGGAGAATAGCATGAGTGCAAAGGAGATACTTGACAGGATAGTGGAGATGGGAATTGTAGGCATGGGGGGTGCAACGTTTCCCACGCACGTGAAGCTATCGGTTCCCGCGGGCAAGAAGGTTGAGTATCTACTGTTGAATGGTGTGGAGTGCGAGCCGTACCTCACGGCTGACCATCGCTTGATGCTGGAGCGAGGGGAGCAGATACTGATCGGAGCGAGTTTGCTCCGCAGGGCATTGGGAAATCCTCGGACTATAATCGCCATTGAGAATAACAAGCCCGATGCGATAGAGCATCTCACGAAGCTGGCCGCCACGTTTGAAGGGATTGAGGTGCAGCCGTTGAAAGTGAAGTATCCTCAAGGGGGAGAAAAGCAGCTTATCGCAGCCGTAACGGGGCGTGAGGTGCCAGCAGGGAAGCTCCCATTGGACGTAGGGGCAGTGGTTGACAACGTTGGTACGGTCTACGCCATTTACGAGGCATTACAGAAGCATAAACCGCTTTTTGAGAGGGTTGTGACTGTGACGGGGAAGGAGCTGCCCAACCCAGGAAATTTCATGGTGCGCATAGGCACCCCAATTCAAGCCCTCTTGGAGGCTACAGGTTGGGATAGGGACAAAGCGGGCAAAGTGATTAGCGGTGGCCCCATGATGGGACGAGCGTTGAAGAACCTGGGAGCGCCCGTAGCGAAGGGGTCTTCGGGCATCTTGGTGATGCCCTTGGCGGAGAGCAACCGTAGGGAGAGCAGCAACTGCATACGTTGCTCGAAGTGTTCGCAGCATTGCCCCATGGGGCTAGAGCCCTATCTGTTGGTGCGTCTAGCGAAGCTGAACGATTTGGAGCGGCTTGAACAAGAGGAGGTGATGTCATGCATAGAGTGCGGGAGCTGTAGCTTTACGTGTCCTGCCAACATACCGTTGCTTGACCTCATCAGAATGGGCAAGAGTGCAACCGGCGCCGCGATACGCGCCAGGGCTCGTAAATAAAGAGTAAAATAGGGACGAACGATGAGTACAGAATTAAGGGTAGCGCCATCCCCGCATGTACATGGCTGCACTAGCACGCGCCGCATCATGCTTGACGTGGTGTTTGCGCTGTTGCCGGCGTGGCTGGTGGGGGTATACTTTTTCGGCGTAAATGCCATTTTGGTCACTTTGGTGTCCATCATCTCTTGCATGCTGTGCGAGTATTTGATAGCGCGATACGTGCTGAGAGTGCAACCCACGTTGGATGACGGCTCGGCGGTGGTTACGGGGCTTCTATTGGCAATGAACCTTCCTTCGGGCATACCGCTGTGGATTGTGGTTATTGGGGCGATCGTGGCCATAGGGATTGCCAAGATGAGTTTTGGCGGCCTAGGTAACAACCTGTTCAACCCAGCGTTGACGGCACGCGCGCTGCTTCTGATATCATTCCCGATGCAGATGACGACTTGGCCGTTGGCGAGGGCGGGTGCGTGGTGCGCTGATGGAACAACGGGCGCCACGGTGCTAGCGTTAGTGAAGAATGCGAGGTTCGGCCATGGCTTCGCGGATATGCCGAGCGCATTAGATATGTTTGTTGGCAACATGGGAGGGTCAATCGGAGAGATTTCAGCGGTAGCGCTGATATTAGGCGGTATTTACCTTTTGATACGGCGTGTGATAAGCTGGCATATCCCCGTGGCTGTGCTGATTGGTGCCACGGTACTGAGCGGAGCAATGTGGCTGGCGAATGGTGAAGTGTACGCCTCTCCGCTGGTGCATCTGCTTTCGGGCGGTATGCTTCTGGGGGCCATCTTCATGGCGACAGACTACGCGACGTCGCCGATGTCAAAGATGGGGATGCTCGTTTACGGTCTGCTTATTGGGCTTCTCGCGGTAACGATACGTATTTGGGGCGCGTACCCAGAGGGTATGTCATTCGCAATACTGATAATGAATGCCATAGTTCCGCTAATTAATCGGTACATAAAGCCGAGGAAGTTTGGCGTAGTAAGGAGGGCAAAGTAATGGCACTGCAATCGACGATGCGCAACATGGTGGTTGTGCTTGTAGGCGCTGGCGTAGTGGCGGCGTTGGGGCTTGGTTTGGTGAATGAGCTCACGCTAAAGCCGATAGAAAAGGCCAAGAGCGAGAAGGTGCTTGCGGCGTTGCGGGAGGTGCTGCCAGAGTTTGATAATGATCCCGCGGCGGAGGTGCGAGTAGAGGCTGTGGACGGCGGGGAGCTGAAGGTATTTCCAGCCACGATGGGAGGTAAGAAGGTGGGCACCGCGGTGCAATCGTTCTCCACTAAGGGCTTTGGGGGGACGATTTCTGTGATGGTAGGCTTTGATGATCAGGGGAACATCAAGGGGTACAGCGTGCTAGAGCAGGCGGAAACGCCGGGGCTAGGCACCAGGATGGTAGATTGGTTCAAACCGCAGGGGGACCCTGTGGTGAGTGGCGTGGAACGGCTGTTCGGGTTTCGTATGCCGCAGGCGGAGCGTAAGAGCAGTGTGTATGGGTTAAACCCAGGCAAAGAGCCGCTGAGGGTGAGTAAAGATGGGGGGCAGGTGGATGCGATAACTTCTGCAACGATATCGTCGAGGGCTTTCCTGGATGCAGTGAACAGGGCGTACTTAGGTGTAAGTAAGTCGTCGGATGTATCTACGGGGGTCACACCCACAGCGAATGAAGGAGCCGCGGCTGCCGATACGGTTGGCTCGGCGCAGGTAGTAGAGTAAGGAAGGGAAAAGCTAATGAAAGGGACATCGAATTTAGCGGTCTTGGTGAATGGGCTCATCAAAGAGAACCCAACGTTTGTGCTGATGTTGGGTATGTGCCCAACCCTCGGAACAACGACATCGGCCGGTAACGCCCTAGGCATGGGGCTGGCGACAGCTTTTGTACTGATATGCTCAAACATGGCTATTTCTGCCATTAAGAACATTGTGCCTGACAAGGTGCGAATTCCAGTTTTCATCGTGGTGATAGCTGCATTCGTCTCCATCTTGGAGTTGCTGATGCAGGCGTACGTGCCGGCTTTGTACAAGAGTTTGGGCATATACATCCCCCTAATCGTGGTCAACTGTATAATTCTTGGCAGGGCTGAGGCATTCGCGGCCAAGAATAGCGTGATACGTTCGGCCTTTGACGGCATGGGCATAGGGCTAGGGTTTACCATTAGCTTGACGGTAATCGGTTTGGTGCGTGAGTTTATTGGGGCTGGGCGTGTGTTCGGCATGCAGGTGTACCCCGATACGTTTGGCACGATGATATTCGTGCTGGCGCCGGGGGCGTTCATAGTGCTGAGCTATTTGCTCCTGCTTTTCAACCGTTTAATAAAGAAGTAGAAACGTAGAGAGCCATGGAATATATATTGATGATAGTGGCGGGAGTATTTGTAAATAACATAGTTCTCTCGCAGTTCTTGGGGATTTGCCCCTTCTTAGGGGTATCGAAGCGGCTGTCTACGAGCGTGGGTATGGCGAGCGCAGTGCTTTTCGTTATGTTTATTGCTACGATTGCTACGTGGCTCGTATCTGCCTACGTGTTGAAACCGCTCAACGTGGAGTTCTTGCAGACGCTTAGCTTCATTCTCATCATAGCAGCGTTGGTGCAGATGGTGGAAATCATCCTGAAGAAGGTGAGTCCTTCGCTATATCAGGCTCTGGGGATTTTCCTACCGTTGATTACTACGAACTGTGCTGTGCTAGGCGTGGCGGTGCTAGTGGTGCAGAAGGACTTCGGTTTGCTGGAGGGGGTTGTCTACTCCGTGGCAAATGCGTTGGGCTTTGGCGTTGCGCTTGTCATATTTGCGGGATTACGCGAGGCTCTTGATTTAAACGCAGTGCCAAAAGCTATGAAGGGCGCGCCCATAGCGTTGCTCACGGCGGGCATTTTGGCGTTGGCGTTCATGGGTTTTCAGGGAATCGCGTAGGGTAAGGCGGTAAGAGGATTTAAAGATGGAGCGCTCCGTGCAAAGCTATAGGCTTTGCACGGAGCGCTGTTTATCTTGGCAAAAGGGTAGTCTTTTTCAAACTGTGGAGGGATTGATACAAATGAAAGACCTAACCATTAGCGCTAATAGCCGTGAAACGCCGTTCACCTCGGTCATCTTGTCTGAGAGAATTTCCTTAAATTGCGCCCGTGTAAGCCTCATAATGAACGTCTTTTATTTCTAATACTTACAACATTCGTGGGGCTTACAAACTTTTTGGAATACTACGCATCTAGAACAAAAACAAAGGTTGGTTGTTCCATAGCGTGAGGGGGCGAGCGGGAGAGCTGGTGAGGAGATGGCAAGAAAAGGACGGAGATGGCAGAGCTGCATGAATATGATGAAGAGGCGCGTTTGCTCGACGAGATAACGGGTGGTGAGTACAAGTACGGCTTTACAACCGACGTTGAGACGCACGCGATAGAGAAGGGGCTGAGCGAGGAGGCGATACGTACGATTTGGAGGATTAAGGGGGAGCCCGACTGGATGCTGGAGCGCCGTTTGGCGGCGTACCGCCACTGGCTGACTCTAAAGATGCCCGATTGGGCGTATCTAAGAATACCGCCTATAGACTACGATGGCATCGTTTACTACGCAGCGCCGGGCGGGGCCAAGAAGAAAAAGAGCATTGAAGAGGTTGATCCTGAAATTCTCAAGACGTTCGACCGCCTCGGTGTTCCCCTTGAGGAGCAGTACATGCTTGCGGGCGTAGCGGTCGACGCGGTGATGGATAGCACGTCGGTGGCTACCACCTTCCGTAAGGAGCTAGCCGATAAGGGGATAATATTCTGCTCGATGGGAGAGGCGATACGTAATCACCCCGAATTGGTGCAGAAATATTTAGGGTCGGTGGTTCCCTCGACCGACAACTACTTCGCGGCGCTGAACGCTGCGGTGTTTAGCGATGGGAGCTTTTGCTACGTGCCTAAGGGGGTGCGCTGCCCCATGGAGCTCAGCACCTACTTCCGCATCAATGCGGCGGGAACAGGGCAGTTTGAGCGGACGTTGATTGTGGCGGACGAGGGGGCGTACGTCTCCTACCTGGAGGGTTGCACCGCGCCGCGACGTGATGAAAACCAGCTGCATGCCGCAGTGGTGGAAATTGTGGCGGAGGAAGAGGCCGAGGTGAAGTACTCCACGGTGCAGAATTGGTACCCCGGGGATAAGGATGGTAAGGGGGGGATCTTCAATTTCGTGACGAAGCGTGGGCTATGCAATGGGCGTAGGAGCAAGATTTCGTGGACGCAGGTAGAAACCGGATCCGCGATTACGTGGAAATACCCTAGCTGCGTGCTAAAGGGCGATGACTCGGTCGGGGAGTTCTACTCCGTGGCGGTAACCAACAATGCGCAGCAGGCGGACACCGGCACGAAGATGATTCACATAGGGAAGAACACCCGGAGCCTGATTATATCCAAAGGGATTTCCGCGGGGCGCAGTGAGAACAGCTACAGGGGAATGGTCAAAGTGGGCAAGAAGGCTGAGAACGCACGAAATTTTTCCCAATGCGACTCGTTGTTGCTTGGCGATAAATGCGGTGCGCACACCTTCCCGTTGATTGAGGTGGCGAACGATACGGCGGTGGTGGAGCATGAGGCGACCACGTCGAAGATTGGGGAGGATCAGATCTTCTACTGCAATCAGCGCGGGATTGGCACCGATGAGGCGGTGGCGCTCATAGTGAATGGGTACGCCAAGGAGGTGCTGAGCAAGCTGCCAATGGAGTTCGCGGTGGAGGCGCAGGCTCTCCTACAGATTACGCTAGAGGGCAGCGTGGGGTAAGGTTAGACTTAAAAACGATTGGTTGATAATGGAATTGCTACGGGTAGAGGGCTTGCATGCTCGGGTAGAGGGCAAAGAGATACTGCGGGGTGTTGATTTATCGATTGGTGCTGGAGAGGTGCACGCCATAATGGGGCCCAATGGGTCGGGCAAGAGTACGTTTGGCTCGGTGCTGGCGGGGCGTGAGATATTTGAGGTGACGGCGGGCAAGGTAACGTTTGATGGTAAGGATTTGCTGGCGATGTCGCCGCAGGATAGGGCCAATGAGGGGCTATTCCTCGGGTTCCAGTACCCGGTGGAAATACCGGGGGTGAGCATGGTGAACTTCCTAAAGGCCGCGCTCAATGCCCAGCGTAAGTACCGTGGGCTCCCCGAGCTCTCGGCGGCTGACTTCCTTAAGCTTATGAAGGAGAAGAAGCAGCTCGTCGAGCTCGACGCATCGCTAACGGGGCGTGCGGTCAACGAGGGGTTCTCGGGGGGCGAGAAGAAGCGCAACGAGATATTCCAAATGGCAATGCTTGAGCCGAAGCTGGCAATACTTGATGAGACCGACTCGGGGCTTGACATTGACGCGCTGCGGATCGTGTCGCACGGGGTGAATGCGCTGCGCGCATCGAATCGGTCCATCGTGCTAATTACGCACTACCAGCGGCTGTTAGACTACATCGTACCCGATTTCGTGCACGTGCTTTACCACGGGAGAATCGTCAAGACCGGGCCGAAGGAGCTGGCCCTAGAGCTTGAGGAGAAGGGGTACGATTGGATTAAGGAAGGCGAGTAAAAAAGGAGGAGCAGCCGATGGAGCTATCGAAGGAGATGTTGGCACAGTGGGAGGGGCTGCGTACGGCGGCAGGACGTGATGTGCCACTTTTAGGGGGTGATCGCGATGCATTTAGGGCGGCGAGAGAGTCGGCGGAAGGCGCATTGGGTCTGTTTACGAAGAAAACGGATTACGTGGAGCTGTACCGCTTCTTTTCACCGCATGCGGAGAAGTGGGTGAGACAACAGTGGCACGCCCCAGCTGTCAAGGCGCAGAAGGAGGATGTTGGGCGCTGCGAGGCGGGGTGCGACATCTTGAATGTAGGTGATTATAAAATATACGTGCATAATGGCCACTGCTTCGTGGGGGCGGGGCACGCCCTGATGGAGCAGCCCAATGGGGTGGTGTATGGAAGTTTGGCGGAGGCGGCGAGACGTTATCCCGAAATCGTGGCGCGGGAATACGCGCGGCAGTCGGTAACGGCTGAGGATGACCTCGTGCGGGCCAATGCGCAGTTGGCAGAGGATGGGGTCTTTATCTACATCCCGAAGGGCGTTCGCGTGGAGCAGCCGATAGAGGTGATTTTCACGTTGGATGCCAAGGAGGCGCAGCGCTTGGATTTTCGATCCCTCGTGGTGGTGGAGGATTTGGGCGATGCGAGCGTGGTCTATTCCGACTGCACGCTGTCGCCTGTGCCGCACTTCACCCAGCAGGTGACCGAGTGCGCTGTGGGGCAGAGCGCGAATTTGAATTTCATTCTACTACAGAATCAGCACGATGAGGCGTTGCAGTTGCACCATGTGTTTGCGGAGTTGCAGGAGGGCGCGCAGTTCAGTTCGAACGTCTTCACGGTGCGGGGTGGGGCGGTGCGTAATAATGTCTACGTCACCCTCAAGGGGCAGCATGCCCAGGCGAGCTGCAACGGGTTGGCGTTGGTTGGTGCGGGGCAGTATGTGGATATGCATACGTTGGTGCGCCATGTGGCGGAGCGATGCCAGAGTAATCAGCTCTACAAGACTATTGTGGATGGTGAGGGCGAATCGAATTTTTACGGTATAATAGATGTGCAGCCGGGCGCGCAGAAAACAGAGGCTTTCCAGCGGAATGCGAACATCCTGATGTCCACAGCGGCTAAGGCGCGCACTAGGCCGCAGCTCATCATACATGCTGATGATGTGAAGTGCTCGCACGGCGCCACGGTGGGGCAGTTTGACGAGGAGGCGCGTTTCTACATGATGCAGCGAGGGCTTGCCCCAGAGGATGTGAATAGGCTGTTGGTACAGGGCTTTGCGGGTGATGTAATCGCGTTGGTGCCGCATAGGTCATTGCGAGAGTATTTGCATGGGGTGGTGGAGAACCGGGTGCAGTAGAGCGTTTAGAACGAAAGAGCTTGGAAATGTTTGATACGGGGCGAGTGCGGCAAGAGTTCCCATTGTTGGAGCAAAGGGTAAATGGAAAGCCGCTGGTGTACTTAGACAACGGGGCCACTACGCAGAAGCCGCGCTGCGTGGTGCAGGCCATGGAGCGTGCGTTGTGGGAGGATAATGCCAATATCCACCGCGGGGTGCATACGTTGAGCCGGCGGTCAACGGAGAGCTACGAAGCGGCCAAGAGCGTGGTGCAGGCATTTATCAATGCGCCACGCCACACCGAAATCATTTTTACCAGCGGCGCCACTGATTCCATAAACCTCGCGGCGAATGCTCTTTGCGAGGGGCTGCTAGAGAGGGGGGATGAAATTGTGGTCTCGGAGATGGAGCACCATTCCAACCTGGTGTCGTGGCAGCTGGCGGCCAAGCGGTTTGGGCAGCGGGTGGTGAAATGGCCCATGCGGGACGATGGGTCGCTTTCGCTCGACGATTTGCGCAGGGTGCTGACGAGCCGAACGAAGGTGGTGGCGGTGACGCAGGTGTCGAACACGCTGGGGTATGCCCCCGATATTGAGGGAATAGCGGAAGTGGCCCATGGGGCAGGCGCGTTGCTGCTAGTGGACGGTGCGCAGGGGGTAAAGCACGGTAAAATTGACGTGCAGCGCATGGGGTGCGACTTCTACGCGTTCTCGAGCCATAAGATATACGGGCCTACTGGCATTGGGGTGCTTTGGGGACGGCAGGAAATACTAGAAAAGCTACCGCCGTGGAAGGGCGGCGGGGAGATGGTCGGCACGGTGCGTTTTGAGGGGACCACCTACGCCGATGTGCCTTTCCGCTTCGAGGCGGGCACCATGCCCTACATTCAGGCCGTGGGCTTAGCTGCCGCGCTTGAGTACTATACCGCCGTAAACCCAGGTGAGGCTTTGCGCCACGAGAATGAACTTCTCCATGCGGCTTACAAGGGGCTCACGGATATAGAAGGAATTACCATATATGGTTACCATCCTGACAACGCAGCCATCCTCTCCTTCAATCTGGAGGGTACGCACCATTTTGACGTAGGCACATTGCTCGACAAGATGGGCATAGCGGTACGTACCGGTACGCACTGCACTGAGCCCATCATGCAGCATTACGGCATAACCGGTACGGTGCGTGCCTCTTTTGCCATGTACAACACGCTGGAAGAGGTGCAGGCCTTGATTGAGGGGGTCCGGCGGGCTGCCGAGATGCTGCGTGTATGAGTCGGCATTTTTATCAATTCTTGCTTTCCTCCTGCCGTAGGCTCTTTCCCTCGGCGGGAGTGTACGGTTTCTGCTTATCAGTGCTGTTCTTGTTGTGCTTACGTGGTGCGCCACTTTTTGCCAGTCCCACGGCTGCTGACACTATAGGCGCTACGGCTCTTGATTCGCTACTCAGAGAGGATGAAATCGCGCCTGTAGTGGTGAAGGCGGAGCGCATGCAGCTTGACGTGAGGCGGATACCGCTTGGCGTTTCTTCGCTGCGCATCCATAGCGAGGGGCGTTCAAGTAGCGATTTACGTTCGCTTTCGGGCGCATTGCCCAACGTGTACCTGCAGCCGAGCGGCCTTCGCATCTCTAGCCCAATATACGTGCGGGGGGTGGGCTCCACGATGGGCACGCCGCCCGTGGGGCTGTACGTTGATGGGATACCGTACTTTGATCGCGATGCGTTCCTCTTCGCGCTTGATGATGTGGAGCGGGTGGAGTTCCTTAGGGGGCCGCAAACGGCACTCTACGGTCGTAATAGTATTATAGGCCACATGAACGTTTACACCGCGTTGCCCCGTGCAACCGGGGCAATGCGTGCGGAGGTGGCCTATGGGTCGTTCAATACGCTCTCTGCGAAGCTGGGAGGTGATTTCCCGATAGGCGTATGGCGGAGCCGTGTGTTGGCCACTGCGTCGCACACGCAGGGGTATCACCGAATGATGCATACCGATGCCGACGTTACCCCTTCCTCAACCAGCGCCGTGCGTTACAGGGGGTACGCCGAGGTGGATAGCACGCTGCGCATTGACCTCGGTGCGTCCTATACGAATAGCGATGATTTCGGCTACGGTTACGCGGTAATAGATTCTTTGATGGCAAAACCATTCTACGTGAACTACAATGGCCATCCCCGCTACGAGCGTAGCAAAGCGTTGGCATCGCTACGCGTAGAGAAGGACTTTTCGCCGGTGGCTTTAGAGTTTTCTACCAGCTACGCCCACGCATGGGAGAAGCAGCGCATGGATGCCGATTACACCGTATACGATGTGTTTGAACATACTCGCCGTGTGCGTCAACATACGGCAACGGCAGAGTTGCTAGTGCGCTCGCGGCGTAAACGGCAGATTGCCTGGCTGGCTGGGGCCTTTGGCTTCTATCGAAATCACAACCAGCAGGTGCATGCCCCATTCGGGAAGGATAAGGCGCTGCTGCTGGGCAGCGCGGCAGGCATAGTAGACTCCACCGATTACTACAACCATAATTTTGCTGCGGGAGGCGCCCTGTTCGCGCAGGGAGTGTGGCATGAACCCTATACTGGGCTTCAGCTCACTGTGAGCCTGCGGGGGGAGTGCGAGTACACGCAGCTCGACTATTCGCACTACCACTTTTCGCTCCTCTCCGATGGGAAGGCATGGGCCACGCAGCAGCATAAAAAGATTTACCCTGCAGTGCTGCCCCGCGTGGGGCTACTGCGGGTGTGGCTAGATAGGCTCACCACTTACGTGAGTGTGGCACGGGGCTTCAAAGCGGGTGGGTATAACGTGCTGAGCAACGAACCCATAGAGCGTAGCGCGCACTTGGATTACGATGCGGAGCAGCTGTGGTGCTACGAGGCGGGAGTGAAGTGGATTGATCCCGAGACCATGCTGACGGCATCGGTCGCGGGAAGTTTCATTGATTGGAAGAATCAGCAGATTTTCATCATCGAGATGATGGGCCCCGCGATCCGCAATGCGGGGCGAGTGCATAGCTGGGCTGTGGAGGGCGAGTTCTCATGGATACCCCTGTCGTGGCTCTCGGTTTCGGCGGGCGGCGGGTATAACCACGCACGCTACGTGGAGCATACGCGCAGGCGCGTGGTGGGCAAGCAGAGCATCTTTGCACCGAACTTTACCGCGTTCTCGCGGGTTGCGGGGCGTTGGCAGGTGGGCCGGGAGAGAAATGTACACATTGCGGCTAGCGTTGCATACAATGCCTTTGGGCGGCAGTATTTTGATGAGCTAAACACCATCGGCTACCCCTACCACGGGGTGCTAAAAGCAAGCCTCTCGGTGGAAAAAGGTGGGGTGTACGTGCGGGGGTGGGCGGATAACATCCTCAATGAACGCTACATGGACTACATGTTCTATAGCCCGATAGGAAAGAAAATGCCGGCATATCTATACATGGGGCAGCTGGGTATGCCCTTCTCGTGCGGCGTGGCGCTCGGGGTCAAGATGTAGTATTTTCGGTTGCACGTATCGGTTCTGTGGGCGTTTCTCTTGCCGAACGGCGGAGTATCTCCCCCTTTGTAATCTAGAATTTGAACAAGTGGGGCGATTTTCTGTTTATAGTGGCGGAAATAGAGGGTAAATATAAAATTTTGTGTTATGTCACAACGCGTTTTTAGCTTCGGCAATCGGAAGGCCGATGGCGATGGGGAGATGAAAAATTTGCTTGGTGGCAAAGGGGCGGGGCTCTCAGAGATGAACCTGCTGGGCGTGCCGGTGCCTCCAGGGTTTACTATTACTACGGAATGCTGCACGGACTACTACTCCATTGGCAAGGAGAAGGTGGTGGCGTTGCTTCGTCCCGAGGTGGCGAAGGCGTTGGAGAAGGTGGAGAGTGAGCTGGGGCTGAGGTTCGGCGATCCGAGCAATCCGTTGCTCGTCTCGGTGCGTTCTGGGGCGCGGGTCTCCATGCCGGGAATGATGGACACTATCCTCAACATTGGATTGAATGACAGCGTGGTGGAGGGCCTCGCGAAGAAATCGGGGAATAGCCGTTTCGCGTGGGATAGCTACAGGCGGTTGGTGCAGATGTACGGCGATGTGGTGATGGGGCTTAAGCCGGTCTCTAAGGAGGATATTGACCCCTTCGAGGAGATTATCGACGCACGGAAGAAGGAGCGGGGAATAAAGCTTGATACAGAATTTGATGTAGACGATTTGAAGGAGCTTGTGAAGCGCTACAAGGCGATGATATTGGATCGTACGGGTAGCCATTTCCCCGAGGATCCTTCGCAGCAGCTGTGGGGTGCTATTCTGGCGGTGTTCGATAGCTGGATGAATGAGCGCGCCAAGGTCTACCGTAGGCTTAACAAGATTCCTGAGGAGTGGGGTACGGCTGTCAACGTGCAGGCGATGGTCTTTGGCAACATGGGCGACACGTCGGCCACGGGGGTGGCGTTCACCCGCGATGCAGCGACAGGTGAGAAGTGCTTTAACGGTGAATACCTTGTCAATGCGCAGGGCGAAGACGTAGTGGCGGGAATCCGTACGCCGCAGCCGATTACATTGCAGGGGTCAAAGCGTCAGGCGGAGCGTCTTGGCCTCTCAGAGGCGGAGCGCAAGGCGCAGTACCCATCGCTGGAGGAGATAATGCCATCGCTCTACAAAGAACTCTTTGAGATACAGCATAAGCTGGAGATGCACTACCGCGATATGCAGGACATAGAGTTCACCATTCAGGAGGGGAAACTATGGATGCTGCAGACGCGTTCGGGCAAGCGTACGGGGAGCGCCATGGTGAAGATGGCGATGGATATGCTGCAGGAGGGGCTGATTGATGAGAAGACGGCGGTGCTGCGCGTAGAGCCTGAGAAGCTTGATGAGCTGCTGCACCCCGTGTTCCGTAAAGAGGCGTTGCAGAAGGCTTCAATCTTTGCCGAGGGGCTGCCTGCATCGCCGGGCGCAGCGTGCGGTAGGGTTGTGTTCTTTGCTGATGTGGCTGAGGAGTGGGCGCAGCGTGGAGAGAAGGTGGTCTTGGTGCGTTTGGAGACCTCGCCAGAGGACCTGCGGGGTATGCATGCCGCGGAGGGTATTCTAACGGCGCGAGGCGGTATGACGTCGCATGCGGCCGTGGTGGCGCGCGGCATGGGCAAGTGCTGCGTGTCGGGCGTATCCTCCATAGAGGTTGACTATAAGAACCGCCAATTCGTTAAGGACGGCAAGGTGGTGAAGGAAGGCGATTGGATATCGCTAGATGGTAGCACAGGCAGGGTATATCTTGGTCAGCTTGAGATGCAGGCGGCCGAGATTGGCGGAGACTTCTCAAAGCTTATGGCTATGGCCGATAAGTACGCACGGTTGAAGGTGCGTACCAATGCTGATACTCCGCGCGATGCAAAGACGGCACGTGATTTCGGTGCAATAGGTATCGGGCTATGCCGCACGGAGCATATGTTCTTTGAGGGGGAGCGCATTGACTCCATGCGTGAAATGATTTTGGCAGAGGACGAGAAGGGCCGTAGGGCTGCGCTGGCGAAGTTGCTACCAATGCAGCGCGAGGATTTCTTGGGCATCTTTAGGGCGATGGACGGTCTACCTGTGACGGTCCGTTTGCTTGACCCGCCCTTGCATGAATTCCTGCCGAAGAGCACTTACCAGCAAGAGGTGGTAAGCAAGGATCTAGGAATTCCGGTTGATGAGCTTGCGTTGAAGGTGAAGGCGATGGAGGAGGTGAACCCGATGCTTGGCTTCCGCGGATGCCGCCTCGGGGTGCTTTATCCTGAAATCACTGAGATGCAGACCACGGCGATTGTCGAGGCAGCGCTTATGCTACGCAAGGAGGGACTTAATCCTATGCCGGAGATTATGGTGCCGCTCATTGGGCACGTCAACGAGCTGCGTAATCAGAAGGAGGTCATATTGGCTACTGCGGAGCGCATGTTTGAGAAGTACAATGACCGTTTTGACCTCAAGGTTGGAACGATGATTGAGATTCCACGGGCCGCGCTAACGGCGGACGAGGTGGCAGAGGTGGCAGACTTCTTCAGCTTTGGCACGAACGACCTCACGCAGATGGTCTTCGGGTACAGCCGTGACGATATCGGTGTCTTCTTGCCGTACTACCTGGATCATCACATCCTTAAATTTGATCCATTCCAGCAGCTTGACCGCAAGGGGGTGGTGCATTTGATAGAGATTGGAACGCGGTTGGGACGGGAGACGAAGCCCGGCCTAAAAGTCGGTATCTGCGGGGAGCACGGTGGAAACCCTACGTCGATTGGGTACTGCGAGGAGGTGGGGCTCGACTACGTGAGCTGTTCGCCGTTCCGAGTGCCAATAGCGCGGCTTGCGGCGGCGCATAAGGCTATCGAGCGGGCGAAGTAGGAGAGATGACGTATTTAGTGTGAGGAATTTGAGGCGCAGTACGAGAGTGCTGCGCCTCTATTTTTATGCGTTGGTGGCGATGTTTAACCATTGGGAGGCGAATAGATCTGCGGTTTTTCGTCGCATTGTAAATGAATGCTAAAGTTGAGATACGGGATGCTCGTAAACCCCTCTTTTTTGCTACCTTTGCGGGTGGGAAGCAAGGGAGAACATGGCAAAAGAGACGAAGGAGCAGCAGACGGCAACCACGCCCATGATGCGGCAGTACGACGAGGTAAAGTCGCAGTACAAAGAGGCGCTGGTGCTATTCCGTTTGGGTGATTTTTACGAGGCGTTCAACGAGGATGCCATCAGGATGTCGGAGGTGTTAGGCATTACGCTCACCAAGCGTGCCAACGGCGGCGCGGCGAATATGGACCTTGCTGGCTTCCCCTACCATGCGCTCGACACCTACCTCCCCAAGCTCGTGCGGGCGGGGTATAGAGTGGCTATCTGCGATCAGCTAGAGGATCCAAAACTGGCGAAGAAGCTGGTGAAGCGCGGCGTAACGGAGGTAATCACGCCCGGGGTGGCGCTGGACGACAACGTGCTGACCCGACGGGAAAATAATTTCCTCGCGGCGGTGTGTATGCGTAATTCCCAGATTGGCGTGGCGTTCATCGATGTGTCAACCGGTGAATACTATATGGCGCAGGGCGATATCGCCTACGTCGATAAGCTCCTCACGAACTTTCGCCCGAAGGAGGTGCTCATTTCTAGGGGACAGACGGAGTGGTACAACGAAACGTTCGACAGCTCGCAGTACACCACCCGCCTTGATGACTGGGCCTTTACGCTCGTCGATGCGTCGCGCCGCATGCAGCAGCATTTCGGCACTCAGGGGCTTCGGGGTTTTGGCGTTGACGAGATGAATGCCGGCATCTGCGCCGCGGGGGCCGTGCTGGCCTACCTTAACCTCACGAAGCATGAGAACCTTTCCCACGTAACCACTATTTCTCGTATCGATAGTGACCGGTACGTATGGCTAGACCGCTTTACGCTGCGCAACCTTGAGGTGTTTGAACCCGTCGCTAGCAATGGACGGACTCTCGTGGAGACCATCGATGCAACGCTTACCCCCATGGGGAGTCGCTCGCTACGCCGTTGGATAGCCTTGCCGCTCCGCGATTTGGGGCAAATCACGGCTCGCCACGGCGCGGTGCGCCACCTCGTGGACCATGCGGAGCAACTGAACGATATACGTGAACTCCTTCGACAGATTGGCGATTTGGAGCGCCTATCCTCACGCGCCGCCATGCGTAAGATAATCCCTAGGGAAGCGCGGCGTATGGGGCAATCGCTTTCCCTAATTGACCCGCTCCGCGCGCAGTGCCTAGCGTGTGGCAATGTGACCCTTCGCCACCTCGGGGAGCAGCTCAATCCGCTCAAGGAACTCTCAGAGACGCTCAATAAAGCGCTGCAGGAGGAACCGAGCGGCTTGGGGAAGGATGGTGTTTTTGCAATGGGCGTGTCGGAGGAGCTAGATGAGTGCCGCCGCATACGGCACGATTCTAAGAAAATGCTCGATGAGCTTCAGGCACGCGAAGCGCTGCAAACGGGTATATCTTCCCTCAAAATAGGGTTTAACAATGTTTTTGGCTACTACTACGAGGTGCGTAACGCCCACAAGGAGAAGGTGCCCGAGGGGTGGATACGTAAGCAGACGCTCACCCAGGCGGAGCGATACATCGATGCAGAGCTTAAAAGCTTCGAGGAGAAGATTGTAGGCGCAGAGGAGCGTATGGTAACGCTGGAGGCGGAGCTATACGAAAATCTGCTTACCGAGATAGGGCAATACGTGGCTTCCATCCAGCTTGATGCCACCTTGGTGGCGCAGCTCGATGTGCTTTGCTCCTACGCATTCACTGCGAAGGAAAAGGGGTGGGCGCAACCCGATATGAGCGATGACCAAACGCTTGACATCACCAATGGGTGGCACCCCGTCATCGCGGAGATGCTACCGAGCGGGGAAAGCTACGTGCGCAATAGCCTACACCTTGACGACTCGCACCAGCAAATCATGATGATCACCGGGCCAAACATGTCGGGTAAATCGGCGCTTTTACGCCAAACGGCTCTCATTGTGCTTTTAGCGCAGGCGGGGAGCTTTGTGCCGGCGGAGGGGGCGCGCATTGGGCTGGTGGATAAGATATTCACCCGTGTGGGGGCATCGGACAATATCTCCGCGGGCGAGTCCACCTTTATGGTAGAAATGTCGGAGGCGGCGAGCATTCTGAATAATCTCACCGCCCGCAGCCTCATCCTGCTTGACGAAATCGGTAGGGGCACGAGTACCTACGATGGAATCTCAATAGCGTGGGCGATGGCGGAGTACATCCACGACTCATCGAATGGGCGCGCCAAAACCCTCTTTGCCACCCACTACCACGAGCTCAACGAGATGGAGTCTCTCTACGAGCGAATACATAACTACAACATCTCGGCGCGCGAAATCGATGGGAAAATCATTTTCCTCCGAAAGCTGGTGCCGGGGGGGAGTGAGCATAGCTTTGGCCTTCACGTGGCGAAGCTCGCAGGAATGCCCCCGCGCGTGGTGCAGCGGGCGGGGGAAATCCTCAAGTCGCTAGAGGCGCAGCGTGAAAGCGGTAGCGGCGAAGAGCTGCACGTGGGGAATGCTGCGGAGAAAATGTCGCTCAGCGTGTTCCAGCTTGAGGACCCCGAGCTAAAAAAGCTAAGGGATAAAATCGCGGAGCTTGATATCGACCACCTCACGCCGGTGGAGGCCCTGGTGGCGCTCAACGAGTTAAAAGAAATTGCGGGGCTGTAGCTGGTGCCATGGAGGGGCATAAGAGTCAACGTCTCCACGATCTACTCCAGCAGCACTGGGGGTACTCCAAGTTCCGTCCCGGTCAACTTGAAGCCATTGACAGCGTTACGGATGGCTACGACACGTTGGTACTCATGCCCACGGGCGGCGGTAAGTCAATCACCTTTCAGGTAAGCGGGCTTTACCTGGGGGGAAGCGCCGTGGTGGTGTCGCCGCTCATTGCGCTCATGGACGACCAAATATACAATCTCCGCCGTCATGGCATACGCGCCACGGCGATACATTCTGGGCAAAGTGCCGATGACCAAACCCTAGCCATTAACAACGCCTATAGCGGCCAGTGCGCCTTCATATACGTATCGCCTGAACGGCTAGTCACAGAGGACTTTAAGCGGCTGGCGGCTAGCATAAGCGTTCGCCTACTCGTTATCGACGAGGCGCATTGCATTTCGCAGTGGGGGCACGACTTCCGCCCAGATTACCGTGCAATCGCCAGCTTTCGAGAGGCAATTCCCTCTGCGCCCTGCATGGCTGTGACCGCTACGGCTACCCCCCGCACCGCTGACGACATTATGGCGCAGCTCGCCTTTAGGCACGGTAAACGCTTTCAGAATAGCTTTGCCCGCCCCAACCTACGGTACATCGTGCGCCCCACCTTTGCCAAAAGTGACAAGCTCACTGAGATTCTGTCGCGCGTGGAGGGAACGGCCATAGTCTACTGCCGAAACCGGTCGCTCTGCGATACCTACGCAGCGCAGCTGCGGGCGGGCGGTACGGCGGCAGAGGCGTACCATGCAGGACTCAACGCAGCGACCCGCGCCGCAAGGCAAGAGGCGTGGATTAGCGGCAAGACGAGGGTGATGGTGGCCACCAACGCCTTCGGTATGGGCATCGATAAGCCCGACGTGCGGGCGGTGGTGCACGTGGAGCCGCCCGATTCGCTGGAGGAGTACTACCAAGAGGCGGGGCGAGCGGGGCGCGATGGAGAAATGTCGTACGCCGTGCTGCTCTACGACAGCGGCGATGTTGAAAAGTTGCAGCAAACCCTTATGGAAGGGGTAACGGCACGCGCGGAGGTGGAACGTGTGTACGAGGCAATTATGGATTATCTCAGTATACCCTACGGTGCGCAGCCCGCCGGGGCAATCCCCTTCGGCATGAGCGAGTTTTGTAAAGCTAAGCGCATGGCTCGGCGGAATGTCGACCGCGCCTTCAGTATCCTAGAGGCGCAGGGTATTCTATCTGTAAACGCTAGGGATACGCAGCGGATAGAGGTGCGCATGGTGGTGGATCCGAGTGTCGCCGAGCGTATGCTAGCCGCGGGGAGCGAGGAGTGGCGGGCGATGCAATCGCTCATGGAGTTTTACCCCGAGATTGGAGGGTCGTCGATTTCGTTACGACTACCCCAAGTGGCACGAAGCGCAAGGATGTCGCAGGGCGCATTTGTTGAGACGCTCGGCAAGCTCAGCGCTATGGGCTTTGTTCGCGCCGCACGAACCAAGGCCTCCGCTGAGGCGAGGCTGCTACGCCCCCGCTTTGAGAGTGGGCATTTTGCCCTCGACATGGCGAAGCTCGAGCAGCTTAACGCTATATCGAAGGTGCGTGCCGAGGGCATGCTAAACTACATAACCGACAGCACCACGTGCCGCAGCCAGCTCCTCTGCGCCTATTTCGGCGAGACGAACGTTGCGGCATGTGGCACGTGCGGTCAGTGTACCGATAGAGCGTTGCAGGGGAAGCGATTGCTGGAGCGGCAGCGACACCGTGAACAGATTGAGGAAACGTTGCGGCGCGGCCCAATTAAGATTCAAGAGCTTGTGAGCAGCTTTGCCCCCCAGGAACCGCGCTTTGAGGAAACCCTGCGGGTGATGATAGAAGAGGGAGTTGTGCTGCGTAAGTGGGGCGGCTGGCTGGAGCTGGGAACGAGTGAGGAGGGAGGGGCCTAGGTTCAAATTCAAAGTGCAATTTTGCTTTCTGTCCGATTGTTTTGTTGTGTAAACGCTTGCATTTACACAACAAAACGCCTACCTTCGCGAAAAGAGCAGGTAGCATGGTAAGCAAGAGCATTAAAAGGAAAATTTTGGATTTTGAGATGGGAAAAGTCTTCCGACTGGAAGACTTAGGGCTTCCTCGTTCGGCATACGATGCGGCTGTGGTAGCATTGGGACGATTGGTTCAAAGTGGAGAGATCGAACGGCTCAGCCCGGGAGTTTATTACAAACCCAAGCAAACGCGATTTGGGATTGTTGGTCCATCCATGGAAGAAAGATTCCGAGACTTACTTTATGATGGGGACGCTCCTATCGGCTATTTGACAGGCTTTTATGTTTTCAACCTGTTTGGACTGACAACCCAACAGTCTTCAACTCTTGAAATAGGGACTAACTTTCCCAAACGAAATACAAAACGAGGAATTTATGACATCCGTTTTGTGCTACAGAAGAACCCTATCAGTCAAGATAACATTGAGATGCTGCGTCTTTTGGACTGTTTGAAATGGATTAAGAAGATCCCGGATACCACCATTGATAATTCGTATACTCTTCTAAAGAATAAAGTCAATGAATACGCAAAAGAGGAACGTAAGCAGCTAGTTGAACTTTCTTTGAAATACACTCCCCTCACGAGGGCTTTGTTGGGGTCTATGCTACCAGACGAGTTACTAGCGATGACTTTACATCGGACTCTAAATCCACTTACCCGATTTAGAATAGGACTTTCACCCACTTTGGCATCAAGCCAATGGAACATACAATAAAAGAGCATCTACATTTGGACAACGAGTCTTTCAGAGATTTACTGCAAGCATCTTCTGAGGATTTGAAAATCCCTGTCCAATTAATTGAGAAAGACTATTATATCTCGGCAATACTCAGAGCCTTATCTAAGAGCGCCTACAGTCAACGGGTGGTGTTTAAGGGAGGGACTTCACTGTCCAAGGCGTATCAATTGATTGACAGGTTTTCTGAGGATGTGGACTTTGCCGTCATCAGCTGCGGTATGCGCAGCAATCAAGTTAAGATGCTATTATCCAAACTGATGAAAGAAGTAACGAAGGATTTTACAGAGGATAAATTCTTTGTAGGCAAATCAAAGGGGTCAAAATATAGGAAGCAAGCCTTCTTCTATGATGCCCAGGTAGGGTTGGATTTTGCGGTAAATCCTATTCCTTCAAGAATTATTGTAGAAATCAGTGCGTTTGCTAATCCCTTTCCTTATGAAAAAAGGATGCTAGAACCATTTGTGACCACATATCTGAAAAAACAGAACTTGGGGGATGTTGCATCCCAATATCACCTTGAACCTTTTGAGTTGAATGTATAATCGCTGAAACAAACCTTATGCGAGAAAACAGTTTCTCTCATTCGCTTCTCCATGAGCCATGATCCATTGGAGTCCCTTTCGTCTAAAATCCGCCATTTCTATGATCTGAATGCTCTTCTGACTATCAAGGATCTAGAGGAGTATGTTTGTAGCGCAGAGTTTGTGCGTGATGTGGAGACTTTGATAAAGCATGACCAAATGACCTTTGACGAGCCTTTCGGATGGAAAAACCTAAAAGAGCTGACCCAATCGCCATTGGTATCGGATTTTGAAAAGTTATGGGTAGCTCTGACCCCAAAATATGAAGAAAATTTATCGGTAATAGCTTATAGAGACATTCCACCCTCAGAGAGGGTGAAAGCTTCATTCTTGAAAATCATAGAATCGCTAAGAACGATTGACCTCACAAAAAAGTAGAGCTTGGCTTGCTTTGGAAAAGGAAGCAGTAAGATTCTCTGAATAGGAATATAGCAGAGAGACTTTTGAGTAAGGAAATTCATCGTATCAAATACACAATGTGTATTCTTTACTCAATTCCGATTTGACATAATCACTCGGTTCATTGCTTCTCTGTTGTCTTGGGAAGTAGGGGTGGCTTGCTCTGCGAGAGGGGCCTCTCCAGCATGTATAATGGAATCTAGTTTAAAGTATGGTTTGATGTGTTTCACCTCTCTCTTTCTTGAGGTGTGTTTTGGGCCTGTTGTGGAGGAAGCTGTAGGCGATTAGGTCTGCCGCGTTGGTTGTCTACGATGTAAGGGAATTATCTGTGCCGCATGTGCTTATCGTGAAAGGCGTGCTTTAGCATCCAGTAGCGCAGCCTGCGGACATGCGCCTGCAGAGCCGCATCAAAAAGCTTGGAGAACTCATTGAGCATGTAGTAATTTTCAAGTATACCTATGCACGGCCTAGGTGATAATTCGTTGGATAACTCGTTGAAATTTAGTTAGTAGAATGTAAATAAATTCCTCTTCTTGAAGGATTTGTACTTTAATTCCCAATGCGCTACGTTCCGCCTTCGCACACCTATGCAGTTGCACCCTGTATGTCGTTAGCATAAGCTACTCATAGCCTAGCCGCTGCCGTTGGCAGCAACTTAGTTTCACGTGTTTTTTAGCCTTTAGCATTCCACCAAATTCGGATCCCCTTCGCATCAAATTCGGATTTCTCCGGAGAAATCCGAATTTGATGCGAAGGGGGTGGTAGGTTCGTGGCGGGTTGATTCGGATTCGAGGGGGAGTCTTTGGCAGGGAAATCTTTCCATCAGTTGCCCAGTACTTCTCTTTTTTCAGTTGGTTTACAGGGGTTTGAGAAAACTTTCACCTATGGTGCGTAACATTTTCCGGAGGGAAAGCGTTTAAGTCCTAGAATGTGCGTGAACGTTAGTTGCTAGCAAATGGGGGGCGGAATGTTTCACAGCTCCCCGCACGGCAGCGCCAGGAAGAGGGTAGCAGCTGCCGAAAATCCGCGAAACGCGGGGCGTGGCAACGTTTTTTCTATAGGCAACGTGGCGATAGCGGAGGGGAGGGGACGGTGATGGGGGCAAGCTATAGAATTCTGACTGAACGCGTTGAGGGGGTCTATAAGGATCGTAGGAGCCGTTTCATAGCCTACCTTCAGCCCATACAGGGCGAGGCCGATGCCAAGGTAGCACTCGATGAGATCCGAGGGGCGCACCATGCGGCGCGCCATGTTTGCTATGCAATCGTAATAGACGAAACGGTTCAGCCGGTTATCAATGACGATGGGGAGCCGAGCGGGTCGGCGGGGCGGCCGATACTACATGCGCTGCAGCGCGCAGAGCTGTCGTATACGGTGGGGGCTGTGGTGCGCTACTTTGGGGGTATAAAGTTGGGCGTGCCAGGGCTGATCGCTGCCTACCGCGGGGCCGTGGAGGAGGCGCTTGCGGGCGCAGCGATTGCGGAGCGGCCCTGGGAGCGGCAGCTCTCGCTGGTTTGCCCCTACGGGGCACTGAGTGCCCTGCACCCCTACATCAAGGAGACGGAGGGGCGAATTGTGGCGGAGCGGTACGAGGCGGAAACGTGCCACATTGAGGCGGCATGGCCGCAGGAGAGGGTGGCGGCGGTGGTGGAGTGGACAGAGAGCTACGGCGTGCAGGCGCGCATAGAGGGCGCCAGGGAGGGGGTGCGCATTCTGCCGCCGCCGTACGTTCCGATTATGAAGAAAACGGAAAACAATTAGCAAAAGCAAGGAGATGAAAGGTAAATCGTTGGTATCAATCAAAGACCTGTCGCGGGAGGAAATCGTGGGGATCCTCGACCTCGCCGAGGAGTTTTCGCATAATCCGCGGCAGCACGTGCTGGACGACTGCGTGGTGGCCACGCTCTTTTTTGAGCCGTCAACGCGCACGAGGCTGAGCTTCGAGAGCGCAGTAAACCAGCTCGGGGGGCGTGTGCTGGGGTTCTCCGAGGCCTCCTCTTCGAGCGTCTCAAAGGGGGAGTCGCTTAACGACACCATCCTGACCGTATCGAACTACGTGGATCTCATCGTTATGCGTCATCCGCTGGAGGGCACAGCGCGCTACGCATCGGAGGTGGCACCAGTGCCGATAGTCAACGCCGGGGATGGCGCAAACCAGCACCCCACGCAGACGCTTCTCGACCTTTTCTCCATCCGCAAGACGCAGGGCACGCTAGAGAACCTAACGATTACTATGGTGGGGGATTTGAAGTACGGGCGCACGGTGCATTCCCTGATTATGGCGATGTCACATTTCAATCCAACTTTCCGCTTCATTGCGCCGCCGGAACTACGACTCCCCGAAGAGTATAGGATTTTCCTCAATGAGAATAGGTTACCCTACGAGGAGTACACCACGCTCGGCGACCACCTGGATGACTGCGATATTCTCTACATGACGCGCGTGCAGCGTGAGCGCTTTTCTGATCCTCTAGAGTATGAGAAGGTGAAAAACGTATACGTGCTGCATAACGATATGATTAACGGCTCAAAACCCAACATGAAGGTGCTGCACCCGCTGCCGCGCGTGAATGAGATTTCGATGGATGTGGATGCCTCGCCCAAGGCGTACTACTTCCAGCAAGCTCGCAACGGTGTGTACACCCGTATGGCGATTATATCGTCAATACTTGGGCGCAAGGAGTTGAAGCTACGGTAAAAGAGATATAGGCACAAAATAGAATTGAGAGGAGTTGAAGACCATGGCAGGCGAAAAGGAGTTGATTGTAACGGCTATAGAGGAGGGAACGGTGATTGACCATATTCCCGCGGGTAGCCTTTTCAAGGTAATCAAAATATTGGGGCTCAGCACATTGGAAAACCAGATGACCTTTGGTACAAACTTGCAGAGCAAGCGCATGGGGAAAAAAGCCATTGTGAAGGTGGCCGGGAAGTTCTTCCTCCCGGAGGAGATAAACCGCATTGCGCTCGTGGCGCCGCATGCTAGCCTCAACATCATTAGGGGGTACAAGGTGGTGGAGAAGATGGATGTGTCGCTTCCTAAGGAGATTTTGGGGATTGTGAAGTGCGTGAACCCGAAGTGCATAACCAACCATGACGAGATCACGCCGCGCTTCGATGTGCTACACGGCGACCCGGTGACGCTGCGCTGCCACTACTGCGAGCGTATTACCGATGAGTCGCACATGGAGTTCATTAAATAGTGGGAGGTTTGATTGATTCGTGCGCCATCCCGGCGGGTAGCCCGTGCGGGATGGCGTCTTAACGTTTTAAAGGGTAGAGGTATTGCGATGGCAAAACGTGAGCTTTCCACGCTGGGAGAATTTGGATTAATCAAGCATTTAACGCAGCGTTTCGTAGCGCAGCGTAAAGAAACGGTGCTTGGCGTAGGTGATGACTGTGCTATTTTAGCTCCGCCGGAGGGGGAAAGGGTTGTGATTACGACTGACGCACTGCTGGAGGGGGTGCACTTTGACCTCACCTACTTCCCGCTACGCCACTTGGGCTATAAGGCCGTGGCCGTGAATATAAGCGATGTATGCGCCATGAACGCTACCCCTGCGCAGATCTTGGTGACTATAGGGGTGTCAAAGCGGTTTTGCGTGGAGGACCTCGATGAGCTGTACGATGGAATACGTTTAGCGTGTGAACATTTCCATGTGGATCTCGTGGGGGGCGACACCACCTCATCGCTCACGGGGCTTACGATTTCGGTGACGGCGATAGGCTACGCCAATCCCGAAAGGCTCTGCCGGCGCAGCGGGGCAGAGCCGAACCAGCTGATCTTTGTGACGGGGAACCTCGGCGCGGCGTATCTGGGTTTACAGCTCTTGGAGCGGGAAAAGCGTGTGATGCTAGCCAACCCGCAGGGAGCACCCGACTTCGATGGGCATGAGTACCAGTTAGAGCGCATGCTAAAGCCGGAGGCCCGCGTCGATGCGGTGAATTCTTTTCGGAAGGCAGGGATCGTACCGACCTCTATGATTGATATTAGCGATGGGCTATCGAGCGAGCTAATCCACATCTGCGAGGCGTCAAACGTGGGGTGCAGGGTGTTCCCCGAGCGCATCCCGATAGACCAGTCGACCATGCATTTGGCCGATGAAATGAACATTTCGCCCCTGGTGGCCGCGCTGAACGGCGGGGAGGACTACGAGCTGCTGTTCACAGTGCCACGGACGCTGATGGAGGCCGTGGGTGACCTCGGCGCGACGATGATAGGCTACACGGTGCCAGAGGATCGGGGGCGGATGCTGGTGACGCCGCAGGGGGAGGAGTTCCCCATCACGGCGCAGGGGTGGAATGCCTATCCGCAGGAAGAAGATAGCGATGAAAGAACGGATGGTAAATAGCGAAGATTAAAATTAAAAATTTTTGATTATTTAGTGTAGAATGTGGAAAACCGTGGTTTGCTGTGATTTCATTTGGGAAGCGGGATGGTCTGGCATATGGGAGTGCATGGATGATTAAAGGTAAAAGAAAATATCAGTACCTTTGCAAGCGGCAAGGGGTCATGTATAGGAACTAGACGATCGTAAGAATGGCTATGGATCTTTCAGTACTTACAAAGATGGTGCAGAGCAACGTGCGCCTAATACTACCCACGATTGGGGCCTTTTTTGTTAAGGATCTAGAGTCGGGCTTTCGGGCAGAAAACGTGACTTTTAGTACCTTTCTTCGCTACGATGATGGACGGCTCACGGAGCTGCTTGCGCAGGAGGAGGGGATTCCAGCGGCAGAGGCGATGCAGCGGTGCGAGGCGATATACAAGTACGTAGGTTCTGAGCTTGAAACGCATGGTGCGTGCGGGATACCGGGTTTGGGTACGCTCCGTAAGCTTGATGATGGTCAGGTGGTCTTTGTGGCCGATGGGGGGCAGCCAGCTAGCGTGCCGGGGGGTACGTCTGCCGCGCAATCCTCTAGTCAGTCTGAGGGGGGCAAGGTGGAAACAGTTCAACCCCCTGAGCCGGGCCAAAAGGGGCAGGGTGCAAAGGGGAAGGAGACGGTGCAGTCGCGCGCGCAGCGTAAGCAGGGCAGCGCGGCGAAGCGTCCAGCCAAGCCCATTTCCCAGCCAAAGCCGGCATCCGCGAATGCGAAGCCGGCATCGAGCGGGGCGGGGGTTAATGGTTTTGTGAAGTTCGTTTTAGTACTCCTACTGCTAGTTGCCGTGGCTTTCACTGCGGATTTCTTGTGGTTCGGATGGGTGAGTCCCAGCCTTTTCCCAGGCACAGCCCCCTACCTCAAGATGCGCACGCAGCATAGGCTTGAGGCGGCTGCCAATGCAGTAAAGGCAAAAGAGGATCAGGGTGAGTCGGAAGACTTGGTATCGAACGATGGTGAGGAATCCGCATTGAGCGGGGAGGCGCAGCCAAAGGAGGATGGTGCCTTAATGGAGGAGTTCAAGAGCCGAAGCGCAGAGAGTAGCGTTGCGAGCAGCGCGGCGGCAGCGGCGGGTGCGCCTGCACCGGCGGAACGTCCCGCGGCGCAGCCATCCCGCGAGCCGTCGCATGTTGCGCCGAGCAGCGTCAGTGCGTCTGCGGGGGAGAGTGCCACGAGCGCGGAGCGGGCGTACGGCACGCCGAGCGAATCGAATTCGTACCACGTGGTGGTGGGTAGCTTTGAGGAGATGGGGAATGCCAAGCGGTTCTGTAGTCAGCTTAAAGCCAAAGGCTTTTCTAGTGAAATCATTGAGCAGGAGTCGGGTAGCAACGCCGTTACTGTGGGATCATTTACCTCGCTGCGGGCGGCGCGTCAAGCGTGCAGCAGCATGAAGGATCGTTTCCCCGATGCCTGGGTGCTGGAGTACTAAAGGTTTTGGAGGTCAGGGGATAGCATGCTAAGCGATGATGGGGTGGAGATACCCATTGTGTTTAAGGCCCATGCGCAGTCGCGGAGAATCACTTTAAAAAGGAATCTTATCGATCCCCCGATGATTATATATCCGAGCAGCATAACCCAGCAGGCTGCGCTAAAGCAGATAAAGCCGCATCCGGCGTACGAAAAGCTGAGGGAGCAGATGCTGCGCCCGGTGGAAAATGCGATAGTCAATGGCTACAGGACGCGGCTGCATACCTTTGAGTTTCATGTAAACCAAGCGGAGAATAAGTTTGTTGCCTACGAGAGCGGGGATGTCGTAAAAGTGTATATTCCTGCGGGGGAAGACGTTGGCAGCCATGAGGTGCAGCGTTTCCTATTCAAGGTGCTAAAGTCTATACTCAGGGCGGAGGGCGAGCGCATTGTACCTGCGCTTGTGGCACGAAGGGCGAGGGAGCTGGGGCTGAGTTATAGGTCGGTTGCAGTGAAGCCCATGACAACCGCATGGGGGAAATGCAGCAATGATGGGCGGTTACTGTTTTCCGCCGCGCTGCTCCTGTACCCCGACCAGTACGTGCGGCTGGTGGTAGATCATGAGCTGGCCCACCTTACCCATTTCCAGCATAGCGATGCCTTTTGGACGCTTCTTTCGTCGTATCGGGGGTGCGATGCGCGGCAGGAGGATCGAGAGATGAATGCGTACAAGCTAAGAATCCCCACCGTGTATTGAGATGAAAATTGGAACGCTTGACCTGGGCAAAGAACCGTTGCTGCTTGCCCCAATGGAGGATGTAACCGACCCTTCCTTCCGTATACTCTGCAAGGAGTACGGTGCGGATATGGTATACACTGAGTTTGTGAACTCTGATGGGCTGGTGCATGGGGCGGGGAGCTCGCTACAGAAGTTGGCTATACGAGAGGAGGAACGCCCCGTCGGTATTCAGCTCTACGGGCAGAACATTGACAGCATGGTGGAGGGGGCGAAGATGATAGTAGAGGCGAAGCCGGATGTGCTAGACCTTAACTTTGGATGCCCCGTGAAAAAGGTAGCGGGGCGCGGCGCAGGGGCCGGCATGCTGCGGGATATTCCCAAGATGCTCGAGATGGTTGCGGCCATCGTGCGGGTGTCGAACGTTCCGGTGACGGTGAAAACTCGTCTAGGGTGGGATGAAACGAGCATCGTTATCGATACATTGGCGGAGCAGCTGCAGGATGTGGGGATTGCTGCGCTCACGATCCATGGGCGCACCCGGTGCCAACTGTATACCGGGAAAGCCGACTGGGAGGCGATTGCCCGTGTGAAGTCGAATCCTCGCCTCCGCATTCCGATAGTGGGGAATGGCGACATCACCGATGGGCCCGGCGCGGCGAAAGCCTTTAGGGAGTACGGCGTGGATGGGGTGATGATTGGTAGGGCGAGCTTTGGACGGCCATGGGTGTTTAGCGATATAAAACATTACCTCAGCACCGGTACGCCAGCACCCCCCATGGACATTGCGCATCGGGTGGAATTGGCGCGGCGACACCTTGCGCTCTCCCTCGCAGTGAAGGGTGAGAAGAAGGGGGTGCTAGAAATGCGCCGTCATCTCTCGTGCTACTTCAAGGGATTGCCGCACTTCAAGGCGATGCGCTTGGCGTTGGTTACGGAAAATGACCCTGCGCGGCTCGATGGATTAATCGGGGAAATCGGGGTAAAGTATGCCGGCTGGATGCCCTCAGCAGGGGGCGAAGCGGAGGGTGAAGGTGAGTAGCAGCGCAGATACCCCCACGCGTCGCGAGCGAGCAAAGATTACTGCGGGGGCCATCGCGGCGTGTACGCTGTGGTCGTCTGCCTTTATCTTCATTAAGATTGGTGGGGAGTGGATGCCGCCGCTGCAATTCGCGGGTTGGAGGTTCCTTTTTTCAGGGCTTGTGCTGCTGCCGTGGCTTCCCCGCGGGTGCGGCTGTACGTGGAGAGAGATTGGGGCTACGATAGCCCGTAGTTGGCACATGCTGGTCCTCTTGGGCCTGCTGCAAATCGGGCTAAAGTATGCGTTTTTCTACATTGGCCTCTCGTTCATCCCGGCGGCGCTCGGCGCGATGCTTTCGGGTGCAGGACCTCTCATCGTGGCGTTGGTGGTGTGGGGTGTGAATCGCACAGAGGAGATTAGCGGGAAAATGTGGGGCGCGCTGCTCCTTGGACTTCTTGGGGTGGTGACGCTTACGCTGGGACGGCAGCGGATGGGGGCGGTGGGTGATTGGGCGTTGTTCGGCATAGCGTTGATTCTGTTGAACAACGTGGTGTCGGCGCTGGGGGACATTGCCGTGTCGAAGGAAAAGAGGGGCATATCGCCCATGCTCATTGCCAGCGCCTCGCTTGTTGCGGGTGGCGCGGGGCTTTTGGCGGTTGGAATGCCCGTGGAGGGCTGGGTAAGCCCGGTAGTGGGGGAGTGGCGGTTCTACGTTTCGCTTGTGGCGCTGTGTTCCATCTCGTCTATCGGTTTCTCCATATGGTTTACCCTGCTCAAGAAGCCGTACGTGCGGGTGGCATCGCTTAACTTTTGGAAGTTTCTCATTCCGCTGTTCGGGGCGATGCTGGCATGGATCGTGATGCCTGACGAGCATCCCACGCTGGTGGCAATACTCGGTATGGCATTTATAGTTGGGGCGTTGCTGCTATTCAATCGTAGCAGTCGGTAGAGGGGATAGCAACGGATTACTTTGTGGAGCTTAGCTGCTGTTTCAGCTCCTCGATTTGCCTGCGGCTGTCAGCAGTGCTGTTGGCATGCATAATGCTATTAGCCAGCTGCGCCGCGCTGCATTGAATGAAGTCAATTTCATGCTGCTTGTAGGTGGTGAAGCGGCCGAGTTCTACTACCCCCACCAGGCCAGCATCCGATTCTAGGGGCTGCACGGCAATGGATTTTGGGACGGAGCGACCGAGGCCCGAATTCACCTTGATGCTTGATTTTGGAACGTCTGTGATAAAGCGCGGGGTGTTATCGAGAAAGCTTGCCCCCACAATTCCCTCACCCACGGCGCACGTAGCGAATTCGTCCCGCTGCGAAGAGTCCAGGCCGTAGCTCGCAACGAGTTGTAGCTCTAGCTTATTCGTTTCGTGCGATACGCGAGCCACGTAGAGTACGCCCACCTTCGATTTCACGTAACGTGCCATCTCTTCAAGCGATTTTTGGCACAGCGCACCGAAGTTATCGCGATTAGTAACCAACACCTTGCGCAGCATTTGCTGCCCCTCATCGCTCCAGCGTCGCCTTGAGGCTTCCTCTTCGAGGTGAATGCGCGCTGCGTTCTGTTTTCGTAGCGCATTGGACAGCTCTATGCTTTTTCCGCAGTACGATTGGTAGTCGCTGTGGATGCTGTGCATGAGGGAGCGAATTCTACTCAGGGCCGTGGAGGCATCAAGAATGGGGATGAAGGTAAATAGTACGGCTAGCACGGCAATGGTCAGGAGTGAGAACGAGATGGAGAAATTTTGGCCTAACGTTGCGTTAATATGGTCAATCGCCATGGCGACACCGAGCGCGGCGAGGCCAATGACGGCGTATACTGCCATATCTCGCTGATTCCTAATGGCCTTTGGAAGAATCCAAAGGGTCGACACGCTAAAACCCACCGCGAGGTAGATGATGCCGCCCCACTCAGCACGAAGGTAGAGGGATGATGGGAGAATGGCCACAAGCAGCGCGGCTAGCCCACCGATGGTGGCGAGCGGGTATGCGAGTTTGCTAGAGAATTCGTACGGGTAGCGGCTGCGCAATAGCATTAGGAGCGCAACCATGCTAGCGAGACGACTTGCGGCGCGTAGCGAGTAGTATAAATCCCCGCCGAGCGAGGGGAAGAGGAGGAGGAGCTGCGACTCGGAAGAGGTGGCTACAGCCAACGCTACGAAAAGTAGCAGTACGGGAGTCCATACGCTCACTTTCCTCTTCTTTTGCAGCGAAAAGAATATTAGGGTGGCTATAAAGAGGGTGAGCAGCATGCCGATCAGTATGGCAATTCCCGCGCAGGATCGGGCGATTGCGGTGTGTAGCGTTTCGAAGTCGCCGATGCGCCACATGGTGGCGATGCCTGCCTTTGGAGAGGTGAAGTTGGCTGTTTGCATCACAATCTCTACCGTGTCAATACTGCCGCTCTCCCCGGCTGGCATGGTAAAGGGTATAAGCGATTTTTCCACTCTTGGCTTCGCTTCGTAGGGCACAGAGGAGACAATGCCCGCCCTGTGGGTGAGAGTGCCATCAATCCATAGCGAGTAGCTTGAATGTACGTTTGGGATGTAGAGCGCCAAGAGTTGGTCGTGGCCCGGATTCTTGATGAGGCACTGGATGCGGTAGGTGGCGCAGCTGCGTGCGTGAAGCCGTTTGCCATCGGCATCCCGGTAGTTGGTCCAGCTGCTTGGAATCTTTTCAATGGTATAGTTAGCAGAGCCTTGGAGCGCGAGGTCGGTGGGGGTAAGCAGCTGCCCGTAGTAGAACTCACATTCCCAATTGATTGGGATGTTTGATTTTGGTTGTAGCACCGGCTGCCCCACGGCCGTATTGCCCATCAATAGTAGTACGGTCCATAGGGCTAGGGGGCGAAGTGCAAACGTTCTGAAGGCCCTTGCGCCAGGCATCGGCATCTGCATGATTGGAGGCTTAAAAGGGGATCACACTATTTCTTTTTGCTGCACTCCACGACGATGGCCTTGCAGGCATTCATGTGGCCCATGCGGCACGCTGTGTGGAAGTCTGCGCATCCCTTTTCGCTGTCGCCGCCACGTAGTAGGGCCATGCCGCGGTTGTAGTAGCTAAGCGCATTGGTTTGGTCAATCTCAATGGCGCGGTCGTACGCGGCGGCCGACTCGATGAAGTCGCCCACCTTGTAGAGCGCGCTGCCCTTGCAGGTATACGCAGTGGCATTACGTGGCGAGAGTTCAAGGGCGAGGTTGTACCACGCGATTGCGTCAAGCGGACGCTCGTCGTTCATGATGGCCAGCCCGAGGTTGATGTAGAGCGACACGCGTTCTGGGGCATCGGGGGGCAGGAGTTCGTTGGCCTTTTGGAACGACTCTTGCGCCTTTTTGAATCGGCTGCGCAGGTTCATCACGATTCCCTCCTTGAGGTAGAGATTGGGGCTTTCAGGGTTCGCCTTTACACCGGCGGTTATTACCTGTTCGGCCCGTTTGAATTCCCGGCTGCGTATGCAGGTTTCTGTGAGTAGCAGCACCGCGGTGGTGTCGCTATCTCCGAGTTCCTTATAGGCGGCTTCCAGACGCTCGCGCGCCGTCTTGAGGTCATTTTGCTCCAGGGCTCTGCGCCCCACGGCTAGGTCGCTCTCTTGCGGGGCAGCCTCGTCCTGCGCCCATGCCGTTCCTGCCATGAGCGCGAGGGTTGTAGAGAGTATGAGTATTGAAAATCGCATTCGGGTTGTCATCATTTCGTGTTGTCTATTTCTGTTACGCTTCGCTTCGCCTCAGCGGTGCGATTTAATACCACTCTCTGCGCAAATGCTGTGCCAAGTGTCATGCCATCAGTCTGTTCAAGCGTTTCACCGAGCGATACCCCGCGGGCGGGCTGCGAGATGGTTACCCCTAGGTGCGCCATGCGCCGCTGTAGGTAGAATTGGGTGGTATCGCCCTCCGTGGTGGCCCCGAAGGCGAGAATTACCTCGTGTGCGCCCTGCTTTTCAATGGTAGCTAGCAGTTGCTCTATTGGTAGCTGCGATGGGCCGATGCCCTGCATGGGGTCAATTGTGCCCCCTAGCACGTAGTACATGCCGCGGTAGCTTTGCGAACGCTCTATGGCCATGACGTCGCGCGTGTCGGCCACCACGCAGAGCATGGAGCGGTCGCGTGAACGGCTCGCGCAGATGTTGCACACGTTGCCATCATCGCTCAGCCCATGGCAAATGGGGCAATACTGCACTTCCTCAAGGAATCTTCGGATGTCCTCCACAAACCGGCGCCGCTCCGCCAGCGGCCGTCCGAGCATATGCAACGCGTAGCGCTGCGCGCTTCTGCGTCCCACCCCCGGCAGCCGCATGAACGCCGACACGGCGTCGCTTAAATATGACGATGAGTATTCCTCTGTATCTGCCATTTTCTTTTCCCTAGCTGCACACCACAGGCGCAAAGGTACTCATTTCTCGGTTAATAAAAGGCTTTCGCAATCAGTTTGGTTATATATGTGGGCTGTTTCGTAATGAGAACAACGGGTCTGTTGCCTGTGTTGGCGTTACGCTATTTCGCTTTCATTCGGTGCGGTTTTGTGGGTGGGGCGGTAGGGTGTGAGAGGGAGGGCAAGAGATTAGAAGGGAAAAGGGTAAAAATTTTTTTGGCATTAAGAAATGTTTACTCAAATAGAAAAATTTTAAAATTCACTTACTGGCTTGGTTCTCAATTAGTTGTATAAATTTTTTCAAAGCTCCATGCTGATTAAATTCTTTGATTTTCAATTGCATTCGGTTGGATTACAAATTTTTTCTACCTTTGCCGCTGGTTTAAACGCAATACGTGTAGAAGAGATGGTAATGGAAGATAGCGATACCATGGGGTATGATGGCGGTCGGGATGACAAGAATGACATTCATTCGACCGCGGTGCGGGCAGGGAAGCGCACCTATTTTTTCGATGTGAAGGCAACTCGTAATGATGATTACTATATCACCATCACGGAGAGTAAGCGTCGGCAGGGGGAAGAGGCTTCGTACGAAAAGCATAAGATATTCCTCTATCGTGAGGACTTTAATAAGTTCAAAACGGGGTTGGCGGAAGCGATAGATTATATCGTGGAGCACAAAGGGGAGGTTGAGCCCCGAGAGGAGGATGATGACGAGCAGGGCTACTAGTCCATTGCTGTGAATTTTTTAGGCCGCCCGCAACTGCAAGTTGCGGGCGGTTTTGTTCATGGGTAGGGTGGGGGGACTCGGTAGAAAATTTTGCATGGTTTTGTGAATATCTCTAATTTTGCGTGGTCTTTTTAGCTGCGTTGTATGGATGCCAAACGCTCTGAGGAGACCCAAGTGGTGAAGCCCCTGCGTTCGGGGAAATTTTTTGTCTGAGAGGCGGTCTGTTTATTTTTGGAAGGTGGTAAGAGTATCTATGAGGGAAAAGTATGACGAGGTAATAGAGCAGATGAACCGGGCAGGGGCGGAGGGTACTCCGTTCCTATTCGTGCTTGATTACGAGAAGAGTGAAGGATTTTTTATTCCTAATCCGCTGGAGCATCACGAGGTGCTGTTCCGTCTAGGAGAACAGACCAATATAAAGCGGAGCGATGGAGCGTGGCGTAGTGGGGCTGTTTCGTTTAAAAAGGAACCCTTGCCCATTGAAGAGTACGCGAAACGGTTTGAAATAGTCCAGCGCGGAATGCGTGATGGCAGCTCTGTACTTGCCAATCTCACAGTGGCAACCCCGATAGAGACGTCGCTGAGTCTGGAGGAAATACTATACGCCACAACGGCTGCGTATCAGCTGTATATCCCCGAGGCGAGGTTCGTTTGCTTTTCGCCAGAGCGGTTTGTAAAAATAGATTGTGACGGAACGATTTCCACGTGTCCAATGAAGGGCACCATCACCAGCGATGTGCCAGGGGCTCCCGATGTAATTCTCAACGATTACAAGGAGACCTCGGAGCATTGTGCGGTTGTTGATTTGCTGCGGCGCGATTTAAGCGGGGTTGCGGAGGACGTTCGTGTTGAGCACTTTCGGTTCTTCACGGAGATTCAGACCCAGGAGAAGCGAATTTACCAAGTGAGTTCTGAAATTCGTGGCGTATTGCCGGGCGAGTGGAGGGGGCGTATTGGGTCTACCATCGGGGGCATGCTGCCCGCAGGGTCCATTTTGGGTGCGCCGAGGGATGGAACCCGAAGTCTCATTGCAGAGGCGGAACGAGGAATCGCCCGTGGGTACTACTGCGGAGTCTTTGGGTATTACGATGGGCATAGCGTTGATTCGGCTGTCCTCATTCGTTGCGTAGTGGAGGATGAAAAGGGGCAGAAGTTTTACCATTCGGGGGGAGGGGTCACCATCAATAGCCTGATGGAGAAGGAGTATCGGGAGGTGATTGAAAAAATATACCTCCCGGTGGAGTAGGTGTATGGAGCAGCTGTTGGAGACGTTTTGCCTTGTGGATGGTGAGGTTCTGAACGTGCCGTACCACGAGGCGAGGGTTGTAAGGTCCGTTGGGAATAATTTTCCCATTGGGAAGATGGTGGAGACGGTACGTAATCAAGCAGCTGTCGAAAATGCCTTGCAGGGGCGGTGGCGAGCCTCGGTTACCTATAGTGCCGAAGGGGTGGAGCGTGTTCGGCTGGTGCAGTACGTGAAGCCCTCGATATGTGCTTTGCGTATGATATCTATAGAGGAGAATTTTTACAGCAAGAAGTGGGCGGATCGTAGTCGGTTGAATAGCTATAAGGAGGCTCTGCCGCAAGGCGTTGAACCGATCTTTGTGCTTGAAGGTAAGGTTACTGACACCACGTTCTCAAACGTGGTGGTGGAGCGTGATGGAACGCTCTATACACCTGACATGCCATTGCTAGCTGGTACGAAACGCCACAGGCTATTGGAAACAGGTGCCGTCCATTCGATTCCCCTACGTGTTGATGATTTGAGCTTGTACGAGAGGATACACCTCGTCAATGCCATGCTTGACCCTGGAGAGTTGGTGCTGTCCATTGATGCCGTGGGGTAGGGTAGAGGGCAAAAGGTATGATTACCGTTGCGTAACGGATGACAGATAGACCCTACCTAAAAGTGTTTACGGCACTGTTGGAAACCCTGCTAGTGAAGGCTAGGTGTCCGTTTATGTGCAACGCACTTCGGGCTGCTAGAAAAAATGCTAGAGGAGATTAGAATCGCTTTTGGTTTATAGGCTGAGAGTAGGCCTCGCTATCTATTCGTCACTTTTTGTTTTCGTTGCAGCAGCCACTGCGGCTTGTTGCGCTTCTTCTGCTGTTCTTTGTGCGGCAGCCGCTCTCTCCGCTGCCTTCTCGGCGGCCTTCAAAGCCTCTTCTGCCCGTCGTTTCGCAGCTTTAGCCGCTCGTTGAGCCATTTCAGCTTTCCGAGCCTCATTTTCCGCTTTTTTCGCCGCGGCCGCTTTCTGTCGTCTAGCTGCAGCCTGTGCCGTTTTCCGTTTTTTAGACTCAGCCGCAACGAGCCGTTGCGTCTCCCTCTCATTCTCGAACATATTCCCTTCGCCTGTCAGCAGCCATCGTGCGGATACACCGTAATCACGTACTAGGTATTCTAGCCATGCTGGTTGGAATATATCGCGGTATGGCTCTTTTTCCAGAGTGTTCAGGTTCCAACGGTTGATGCCGTACCGAGAGGTAAATGTCTGTTTCCCGCGGATGTATTTCTTCGTCTTCATCTCTTCTAGTACAGTGAAGAAGCGCCGTACTATCACTTCGCTATCAGGTGTTTGCATATTACATCATCGCTTTAGTTATTCCTTTATACGTTGTTCCCTCTCTAAAGGTTTAGAGTGATTACAGAATTAAAGCAAATCGGATGGTTCTATTCTCTACAACTCAGAAATAAATTTTTGCTAACTGTTGATTTGTAGCTGTTTAGTGTTCTATTTGTGTTTACGAAAACTAGTCCTTTTTTATTTTCATTCTAATCATACGGTTTGATTGTTTAATCGTGGGATTCCAAGGGAAATCCACGATTTAGGGATGGGGTAGGATAGGTTTACGTTGCAATCGCATTGTTTTGGTACGGGTAGGTTTTGGGGCTATGTCAGATGGAGATGGTACGGTCTGAAAAGGAGCGTTTTTTCGTTACCGCCCCTCCGCGCCGCCCAGCCCGCGCCCAGACAGGCATAGAACAGAGCAACAAAGAAAGGAGAAAAACATGGACCAAGCAAACCGTACCATCCCAACCCCACAGACCCTCGCCGAGGCCCCCCAGGCCGCCGCCGCCCGCGCCGAGATCGACATCCAGATCGCCACCGCCAAGCGGTACCCCCGCAACGTCGACGCCGCCCTCACCCGCATCCTCACCATCGCCACCCTCGACGAAGAGACCGCCGCCGACTGCTTCTACTCCCTGCGCCGCGGCGCCGGCCAGGACGCCCAGACCATCGAGGGCGTCTCCGTGCGCCTCGCCGAAATCATCGCCGGCGCCTGGGGCAACCTCCGCGCCCAAACCTTCATCGCCGCCAACGACGGCCGCACCGTCACCGCCACCGCCATCTGCCACGACCTCGAAACCAACTTCGCCGTTTCCCTCAACGTCCAGCGATCCATCACAGACCGCTACGGCCGCACCTACTCCCCCGACATGCAGGTCGTCACCGGCAACGCCGCCATGGCCATCGCCTTCCGCAACGCCGTCCTGAAAGTCGTACCCAAGGCCGTCACCAGCCGCGTCGTTAACCAGATCCGCGACGTCGCCGCCGGCCGCGTCCGTGACCTCACCGCCAGCCGCCGCGCCATGGTTGACTACTTCCTCACCCTCGGCGTATCCCAGCCCCAGCTCCTCGACTACCTAGGTGTGCCGCGCCTAGAGGCCGTCGACGCCCGCATGGTCATGGAGCTCCGCGGGCTCGCCAACGCCATCAAGGAGGGCACCGCCTCCATCGACAACACCTTCCCAACCCCCACCGCCAGCGACTCCGCCGCCACCGCCGCGCGGCTCATGGAGAAAGCCGCCGCGGCGCGGCGCGGCAAGCCCCAGCCACAAAATGATACCATTACCCCGCAATCGGATACCACACCCCGCGCTGAGACCAACGGTAACGAGTAGCCTCTAATCACTTACACCGAATTAACGACAAAACGATCGTCATGAAATCACGCAACAATCAGTACTTCTTCGCCCTCCCCGAGCGCATGCTCGGCTGTATTGCCCTCTACGTCACCATCTCCGCGCCTTCACGCGCCGAGGCAATCCAAAAATTCCGATTCGTCTGCGGCGGCCCCTACGCCGCCCTCTTCGACAGCCTCGACGCCCTTCGCGCCGACTACCTCGCCCACGGCTACACCTCAGCCCTCCGCTTCGGGAGCTACTAGACTCCCATTTAGCTTTTTAACGGTAATCACACAACTTAACAAACGTAGAGAAAATGGAGATGAATAATGAGGAAAGGTTGGCAGTTAAAGTTTTGCATACTGTAAATGGCAGAGATATGGACACAAAAAGAATTCCTTTACCACTCTTGAGTGAGGTGGTAATGAATATCTCTGCGAAGTCAAAGCAATTACAGATTGCATGCAGAACAATAGAGGAAGAGGCCTTAAAGATTGGTTACGGAACAGTAAAGGATGTACAGCCGTGTGACCATAAGGCAATTAGGGAATTTGTACTCGGTAACTTCGTGCATATTGAGTACATAATAATGCAGATAGAGGATGAAATGTATCGGATTAATAGTACACTACTATGAACGCAACAATGCACAGCGTAGTCATACGCCCCGAGAGCCGCGACGCGTGGCTCCAGCTCCGCCACCAAGGCGTGGGCAGCTCCGAGATCGGCACCCTCGCCGGCCTCAACCCCTACGAAACCCCCTACCAGCTCTGGCGCCGCCGCGTCGGCATTGACCCCCCCATCCCCGAAACCCCCGCCATGCGCCTCGGCCACCTCCTGGAGGGCACCGTCGCCCAGCTCTGGCAAGACGCCACCGGCCGCGAAATCCTCCCCGAGAGCGAAGGCGACTGGATCGTGCGCTGCCAAGAAAAACCATGGCTCCAGGTCTCCCCCGACCGCACCTACCTCCTCCCCGAAGACCCCAGCGGCGCGCGCCAAAAGGGCATCCTCGAGTGCAAAACCACCCAGCGCGCCGTCGACCCCGAGAATCTCCCCCCGTGGTGGTTCTGCCAGATCCAGTACCAGCTCGGCGTGGCGGGTCTCGCCCACGGTTCGCTTGCCTGGCTCTCCCAGGGGCGCGACTTCGGCTACAAGGATATCGCCTTCGCCCCCGACTTCTTCGAGTGGCTCGCGGGGCTCGCCGACACCTTTATGAATGTCAATGTTAAGGGCAACCTACCCCCCGACATGCAGCGCGGCGAGGACGCCATGCTACGCTTCCCCAAGGAAACCCCCGGCGCCGCCGCGGAGGCCTCCCCCGACACCCACGCCGCATGGCTGGAGCTAAAGCGGCTCCGCGACGAACTCAAAGCCCTAGAGGAGAAGAAAACAGCCCTAGAGGATACCATTAAGCTCGCCATGGGCCCCGCCGACACCCTCCGCTTCCAGGGCCAAACCCTCGCCACCTGGCGCGCCCCGAAGCCCTCCGTGCGCTTCGACACCAAGGCCCTAAAGGCCGACCACCCCGACCTCTTCGCGCAGTATTCCACCGAGACCCCGGCCACCCGCCGGCTCCTCATTAAGTAGCTCCGTTTGCATAGTAATCATTAACACTTTAGAAAGAAAGGATATTAATCATGACTCACAACAGTAGCAACCCCAATCGGCAACCCGACCGCCCCGCGGCCCTCCTTATCGAAGGCTATGACCCCGAGAGACGCCGCTACACCATCATCCGCCGGCACATCTCCGTGCAGGGCCGCGCCCGGCTAATCGTCGACGGCAATAGGAAAATGCACGACCTCCTGTTCATCCGCTTCACCCTCCCCGACAGCGAACTCACAGCCACCGTCCGCCTCTGCAAGCCCTACGGCAGGGTCGTCGCCCCATTCCTATTCGAGGAGTACATCACCTCTTGCAACGGCACGATCATCGACGACCCCGTGCTTGGCATCAACCGCTGCGGCCGCCGATGCTCCTCCAACCTCCTTGAAAGTATCGTGGCCCGTTGCTACGCCCTCCTGCGCGACCAGGCTTGCGCCGCCGACCGAGAAATGGGCTACGCATGCAACCGCGTCGCGCAGAACGCTCTCGCCCGCCAGTGGCGGGAGGGCGGCTCCGGCAGTTTCCTATTCTACCCCTACTAGGCAATCACTTTCATTACACGATTTACTAACGTTTAAAACAAAATCACAACCATGGCTATCCAAATGACCGACATCCGCGTGCGCTCCGTTTTGCAGCGCTTCAAGCTCCAGGGCTTCTCCGTGTGGGCGTTCCTGCGCGACGCGCTCCAATCCGCAGGCCCCGACGGCATCCCCACCGACGACGCCACCCTCGGCGTTATCGCCGACTTCTTCCCCCTGCGCCTCGAGCAGGTGCAGGAAATCATTGACTACTGCGACACGATCCATCTCTTCTACATTGATGTTGATGGCAACCTCCACGCCGAGCCGCCCACCAACGACCCCACCGAGCCCACCACCCCCGACCGCCCGCGGCGCGGCGAGGGCGGGGACACAACCAATACCGTAGCCCAAGCCCAAGCCGCGGCCACCCCGAAGCCCACCCTCGTTGCGTGCGCCGCCACCCCAGCAGCCTCCGCCTCCGTCCCTGCCGCCCCAGCTGCCACCCCGGCGCAGCCAGCCGCGCAGCCCGCGGAGCGCACCGAGTGCTACATGGACGGCAACGTCTGCCGCACCCGCACCGTCCCAGCCGCAGCCCCCGCGGCCCCCGAAATCTACCGCCACGCCGCCCCCATCGAGGTGGATGTACCCCTGTGGGACGGCTCTTCCTACCCCTCCGACGAGGAGGCCTCCAACAACAAGGCTCTAAAGGTTTGCTACTGGTGGAATGACTTCGCCCACGGCTGCGCCCCCGCCCGCCGCCTCACCCGCGGATTAGCCGCCCGCATCGGCCGCTTTATCGCCGCCTCCGACTCCGCGGGGCTCGGCCTCTACGACACCGTGGTCGACCTCTGCCGCGACGCTGCCGACCTTGCCCATAGCCGCGCCGCCGCGGGGCTACAGCCCCTCACCATCGACGAGGCCTTCTCCGACTCCGCGGTCGACCGCTTCTGCGACACCCTCTCCGCGCGCCGGAATCGCGCCGAAGCCGACGCCTACGAAGCGAACTACGATATACCCTACGACGAGAATGCCCCCGACATCGAGCGCCCGCAACCCGATGATATCCCTATCGTTCGCCAGGCCCGCGCCGAGCTACGCCGCCGCCGACTCGCCGAGGAGCGCGCAGCCCGCGCAGCCCAGGCAAACCCTGCCCCCGCACCCCAGCAGGGGCAATGCGGCGGTGACGGCGGCTGCGGTGGGTGCAGCGGGGACGATTGCCTAGGGGTGGACCATAGCGACGAGGAGTTCTAGCTAAAGCCATTTTGAGGTAATCGCAAGGAGCACCGTGCGCCATGCCTACGTTAGCCTTTGAGGAGCTAGGGTTTGACATCCCGTTCGGCCGTACGTCCGGCAATGTGAAAATCACCTGCCCCAACTGCCGCGATACGCGCTCCCACCCGCGCGACCGTAGCCTCTCGGTTAACCTCGACACCGGCCAGTTCATGTGCCACTACTGCGGTTACCGCGGCTCCGCCCGCCGCTTCTCCGACGAAGAGAAAAGAGAGTACGCCAAAAGCATGAATCCGAACCGTTACAGCGCGCCCAAAAGCCCAAAGCAGGGCAGCCTGTGGCAGCGGCCTGCCGCCCGCGCGAAGGAGAGGAAGGTCTACGAAAAGCCCGCCCAAAAGGGCGAGCCCCTTTCGCCCAAGACCCTCGCCTACTTCCGCGCCCGCGGCATCGGCCCCGCCACCCTCGACGCGTTCGGCGTACGCCAGGGCGAAATGTACTCCCACGAGAAGGGCCGCCCCATCAACGCCATCCTCTTCCCCTACTTCTGCCGCGGCGAGCTGCGTAACATTAAGTCCCGCTCCGCGTGCAAGGAGTTCACACTAGAGCGTGGCTGCGAGCTCCTCCCGTACCACATCGACGCCATTGAGGGCCTCCCCGAGTGCATTATCACCGAGGGCGAATTCGACGCGCTTTCCTTCGCGGAGTGCGGCTTTAACAATGTCGTATCCGTCCCGAACGGCGCGGGCGCGAGCCTTGCCTACCTCGACGACTACATCGAGAAGTATTTTGACGATAAGCGCACCATCTTTATCGCAGTTGACACCGACCCCGCCGGCGTGAAGCTCCGCGACGAGCTCCTCCGCCGCTTCGGCGCGGATCGCTGCCGCGTGGTCACCTACGGCGAGGGGTGCAAGGACGCCAACGAGCTTTTACAGCGTAAGGGCAAAAACGCGCTCATCGCCGCCCTTACCTCCGCCCCGGAGCCCCGCATGGACGGCGTCGCCTCCATCCGCGACTTCGCTGATGACCTTGAGGCTCTCTACCTCAACGGCATGCAGCCCGGCGCCACCCTAGGCTTCGCAGACCTCGACGCGCTCCTCTCCTTCGAAACCCGCCGCCTCTGCGTTGTCACCGGCATCCCCGGCAGCGGCAAGAGCGAGTTCATCGACCAAATCGCGGAGCGTCTCAACCTCCGCTACGGATGGAAGTTCGTCTACTTCACCCCCGAAAACGCCCCCACCTTCTACCACTCCGTGAAGCTCATTGAGAAGTTCACCGGCAAGCAGTTCGGCCAGCGCACCCTCCCGCGCGACGAGTTTGAAGAGGCCACTGCCTACCTTGATGAAAACTTCTTCTACATCGAGCCCAAGCAGTACACCCTCGACGCCATCCTCGAGTGCGCCCAGTTCCTTGTGCGCCGTAAGGGCATTAAGGTGCTGGTGATCGACCCCTACAACCGCATCGAGTGCGAGGCCGGCGACACCGCCGAGACCCTCTACATCTCCGCGCTCCTCGATCAGCTCACCGACTTCGCCCAGCGCAACGACATCCTGATCATCCTCGTTGCCCACCCCCGCAAGATGCTTCGCACCCCGAAGGGCGCTTTTGAAATACCCACCCTCTACGATATCAGCGGCTCGGCTAATTTCTTCAATAAAACCGATTTCGGCATAGTCGTCGACCGTGACCGCGCAGAGGATACCGTACTCGTCTCAGTCCAAAAGGTGAAGTTCAAGCACCTCGGCCGCCCCGGCGAGGCGCGCTTCAAGTACGATATGGCCTCCGGCCGCTACGCGCCATTCACCTCCGGCCAGCCCCCCGACTTCGATACCGCCAACCACCTCCGCGACGGCGAGGCCGTGCGCACGCCCCAGAGCCCGCCGCCACCCTTCGCCCCCATCGAAACGGAGGACCAGCTCCCCTTTTAGAATAACCACTTTGTACCAACGGATCTAATGGGTTTTTAACACTTTAATACATCAGTAACCATGGGTAACTACAGGATCAAACTCAACCTCCTGCGCCTCCAGGGCGCGTTCGTCACCACCCTCAAGGGTAAAACCTCCGTCAAGCGGTGCCTCTGCATCCCCATCGACGATGCCCACCTCTTTCTCGGCGAGAAGGGGTGCTATCTAGATGCCAACGCCTGGGAGATGCGCGACCCCAACGCCTTCGGCGCGTCCCACTACATTAAGCAACGCTTCTCCAAGGAGGTTCACAACGCCTTCACCGAGGAGCAGCGGCGCGCCATCCCCATCATCGGCGATATGAGCCCCCGCCCCGAGTACTCCGCCGACGGCGTACCCGTACCCCAGCCCGCCACGCAGCCCCAGCAGGCCGTGGAGAGCGAGGACGAACTCCCCTTCTAGCCCTATCGGCGCGGCCGCCGGGGCGGCGCGTTGGGGCGGTAATCGCCCTGCGTCTCCCCGCGGCCACAGCCGGTAACGATTTGCATTGTAATCATTCGTTTAACCTTTTTACACTGATTATGGACATGAACTACGGTTTTATACGCGCCTCCCGCCTCAACGAGGCCACCGACGCGCAGCGCAACGCCATTACGGAGCTCGCCGAGCGCACCCAGCACCACATTGAGGGGTGGGTCATCGACTGCTCCCCCCTCGATCCCAACCCCAAGCCCCGCGACTTCGCCCGCCTCCTGGAGCCCCTCGCAGAGGGCGACACCCTTGTCTGCGCCGCGCTTGAGAATCTCGGCAACAGTATGGAGGCCGTCGCGGCGCTCCTCACCTTCTGCAACGGGAAGGGGGTCACCGTTCACGCCGTCGCGGGCGGATTCCACATCGAGAGCGGCCCCTTCGCCGACTCCTTCGAGCGCGTCCTTGCCTTCTCCATCGCCCTCTCCGACCGCCTCGCCGCCCAGCGGCGCGCCGAGGCCGCCGCCCAGGGGCGCATCCAAATCCCATCCACATCCCACGGCCCGCGCGCCGGCTTCCGGCACCCCAAGCAGTCCCTAAAGCTCTACCCCAAGGAAGCCCAAATCAGAGCCCTCCTCCAGCAGCGGGTCCCCATCTACCGCATCGCGGAGCAGTTCGGCGTCAGCCCAAACACCGTCAGGTCTTACGTCCGCCGCTACATCTACACCCCTGAGTAGACTATAATCACAATATGCACAATGATATGAACTACGGATACATCCGCGTCAGCTCCGATAAGCAAACCGTGGAGAACCAACGATTCGAAATCCAACGCTTCTGCCAGGCGCAGGGCATCACCATCGACGGGTGGATCGAGGAGACCATCAGCGGCACCAAGAGCTACGATAAGCGCAAGCTCGGCAAGCTCCTCGACCACGTGGTAGCCAACGACCTCATTATCTGCTCCGAGCTCTCCCGCCTCGGCCGCAACCTCTTCATGGTCATGGAGATCCTCAACATCTGCATGTCCAAGGAGTGCCGCGTGTGGACCATTAAGGATAACTACCGCCTCGGCGACGACATCCAGAGCAAGGTGCTAGCCTTCGCCTTCGGGCTATCCGCCGAGATCGAGCGCAACCTCATCTCCCAGCGCACCAAGGAGGCCCTCGCCCTGCGCCGCGCCCAGGGCGTTACCCTCGGCCGCCCCAAGGGCTCTCCCACTCGTCGCGAACTCATGCACGCCTATCCGAACGAGGATACCATCGTCTCCCTCCGCCTCAAGGGCGTCTCTCTCCGCCACATCGCCGAGGTTATCGGCATCTCCCGCGGCTCCCTCAGCCGCTACATCAACGCTTACCTCCCCGAACTCAAAGCGGAAAACATTGCGTCCCACCCCGGCTTTGACCCTAAGTTCCAGGGCTCAAAGCGCAGGTACGTCACCGGCACCGTCCGCCACCACAAGGCTGGCCACCACCACGCCACCATTAAGCGCATGCTCGAGGAGGGCCAAACCTACCGCGCCATCGCCAGCGCCATCGGCGTGAGCTATCACACCGTCTCCCGCTACGCGCACGAGTTCTTTAAGGGCCTCGCCGCGGGGCACTACGCCTACACCCACCACCGCCCCGGCGCGCCGGGGGGCAACGGCGATACGGATGCTAATACGAATGGTAATACTGAAGTCTAACACTAAATCCAACGAACGAAAATGGAAACACAAAAGAAGATGGAAATCACCAATGACACCCCCCGCCTCGACGGCGACCAGCTCCTCCTGGTGCTGCATTGCGCCGCAGGGCTCGTGGGCACCCTTTCCCCCAACGGCCGCCCGCCCTACATCGAGACCGCCAAGAACGGCGATTACAGAATAACCGACCTAAACCTCGCCCAGGACGACCTCATTAACGCTACCAACGTGATCAAAACCATCGTCTGCGGCGTGCGCAATAGCCTTAGCATCGCCCGCGAGTACATGGGCTACAAGTCCCGCCAGGAGCTCCTCGACGAGCTCTGCGTGGAGGATACCCCCGACGCCACCTACTGCGAGCTCGCTGGCTTCAGCGTGGAGATGTCCATGCTCTCCTTCGGCGCCGCCCTACGCGAAATCGCCCAGTGGCGCGGCATGCAGGCCTCCCCCTTTATCCATATCGATAATGATTAAACCTAACGGCGCGGCGGGGAGCTGTATGCGTTTGCGCTGTAATCGTATACAGCCCCCCCACCTTCCTTTTTTTCAGTTAACCTTTTAACACATCTTTTTACTATGGTTACCAAGGCAGTTCAACAGCTTTTCGCGCGCCGCGTCAAGGAGCGCACCGGCTTCACCCCAACCCCCGAATTCCGTTTCCACCCCCTCCGCCGCTGGCGCTTCGACTTCGCCATCCCCGAGCTCCGCATCGCCGTCGAGGTGGAGGGCGGCGTCTGGACCTACGGCCGCCACAACCGCGCCGAGGGCTTCCTGCGCGACATGGAGAAGTACAACTCCGCCGCCGCGTTCGGCTGGCGCATCCTCCGCTGCCAGCCCGACGGCCTCCTCGCCGAGGAGTTCATCGACCTTGTCGGCAGGGCCTGCGAGTTCTTGCAGCCCACTCCCTTCACCCCAATCTGCCCCCCGCACCACCCGCACCCCGATGTCGCGGCCGCCGAAGCCTACGGCATCCGAATGCTGCCCCCCGATACGCCCCCCGCGCCCGCGAAGCCCGAATCCCCCTGCCCAACCGCCGAGCGCATCGCCAAGCGGCGCGGCGAATCCCCCCAGCGCGCCAACGCCATCCTCCTCGCCATCAGGCCGCGGTACGCCGAGGCGATCCTCAGCGGCCGCAAGCGCTACGAGTACCGCCGCGCCATCCCCTGCCGCCGCGGCATCACCCGCGTCCTCCTCTACGCCTCCGCCCCCGTCCAACGCATCGTCGGCGAATGCACCATCGGGCTCGTTATGGAAGGCCCCATGCAGTCGGTCTGGGATCGCACCTCCACCCGCGGCGGCGTCACCCTTGACGAGTTCCAACGCTACTTCCGCGAAGCGCCCACCGCCCGCGCCCTGCGCCTCGAGAACCCCATCGCCTACCCCGAACCCATCGACCCCCGCGCCGCGATCCCCGGCTTCCGCCCCCCGCAGAACTTCTGCTACATCTACGCCGCCCCCGAATGGGCGCGCGCCGAAGAACCTTTAAGCGATAATCAGTAACCTTTAAACGATAGGAGAGTGTAACAATGGATACCAAACAAGACAACGGCCTCCACCTGCGGGGCAAAGAGGACATGGACGAGCAGGAGCTCCAGGAGTTCATGGAGCTGCGCCGCGAGAAGATCGCCAGCGAGTGGCCCGGCGACCCCGACATCGACGACCCTATGGACGAGGACGAGAAGCAGTACTGGGCAGACTACCACCGTGGCTACTTCTGCTAACACCCTTACAACGTAAATGGATAAGGATAGCATGGCAAAGGAAACCAACCGCCCCGCGCCCGCCGACCCGCAGCCCACCCTGCGCGCCGCGCAGCGCATCGCCCTAGAGGCTAACACAGCCCGCCGGCTCGCCGACCAGCTCTACGCCGCCGCCGCGAGGGGCAACGACACAGCCCCCGCCCTGCGCGCCCTCGGCCGCAGCGTCCGCCGCCTACGCCGCGCCTACGGCGAACTCGCCTACAGCGGGCGAGGCTAGCGCGTTGCGCACCACCAACCCGATGCGCGGAGGGGGGCGGAGCGATTCCTCCCCCCTCCTTTTTTCTTACGCTAACCATTTGCTTCGCAATCGTGCAGCGTGCGCTGCGACATATTTCACTGTAATCGTTTGGTGTGCCGTTTGTATTGGCGTATTCCGTTCGTTTTGTAATCACTAATGCAGCCTGATTTATAGGCTATAATGTGATTATAGAGTAAAGACGAATGCTTTACGTATACCAGCTGCCGCCCTTTGCGTATAATAACCGCCACCCCCTCCATGGGCTACCCGCGCTGCCCTCCTATGCTAATCCCCGCATTGAATTTGCGTATGCAATCGTCCGCCAGGGTCAGTCTTTCAGACTGGTTCGCCCTTTAGGCGAGGAGACCGAGGGTCTGAAGACCCCCGGCTATTGAGAGACCGTCCTGCGGACGGAAACGCAGCGGCTGCGCCGCGCCCTTTCAAACATCTTCGCTTTCAGTAGCCGTATATATGCCGTCCTACATTTCGCAACCCATAGCGGTATAGCTTTGCGTATTCTGCTGCTGCGGCCGTGACCAACTGGACACCGTCACAACCTGCACCATCGCCAATTAAAACCCGCATAAACCTGCTCGCGCTGCCCCCTCCACACCCCGAATGTATTTTCGCACAAAACGCAGCCCCGTCCGCAGGACGGTCTTTCAAAAGGCTCTCACACTCCCGCGCACATCATTACCCAAGCATCCTTGCAAATCCGTCCCCTAACGGTCAACCAATTCTCCACCACAACCCGCATGAATTTTTCGCACAAAACGCAGCCCCGTCCGCAGGACGGTCTTTGAATAGCCGGGGGTTTTCAAACCCCCGGTACATTTGCCCAAAGGGCAAAACAGTCTGAAAGACTGACCCGCGTGACCCCCGCCACCTAGAACGCCGCACCCCCTAGAACGCACGCCGCCCCTAGTACGCCAGCCCCTCGATCCGCCGCGTATCCACCGCGCCGCCGCCCCCCAGGAAGTAGTCCACCGCGTAGCACAGGCAGTCCACGTACTCATCGTGCGCCGCCGCCGGGAACCCGCACACCTCCTCCACGAACCCCTCGTTCCACGCCCCCTCCACCAGCTTCACCCGCCCCCCCTCGATCGCGGGGGTCGCCGCGTGCAGCCGCGCCGTCTTGCCCTCCCGCGGCGTGGGCGTGCGCGCCACGTTCAGCCCCGTGTCGCGGCGCAGCTGGTCGATCACCGACAGCCCGTTCGCCTTCGGCTCCACGCGCACCGTGCTGCGCGCCGTGTACCCATGCGCCGCCGCGTACGCCGGCACCCAGCGGATCAGGTCGGGGAACGTCTTGTACACCTTCTCCGCGTGCGCGATGTACACCACGCCCCCCGCGCGGCACGCCGCCACGATCCCCGAGGGGTCGTTGCGCCGGTCGGCCGTGTACGCCGTATCCAGGAAGAACACCATCGGCGCGCCCGCCGCCCGCCGCACCTGCTCGAACTCGCCCAGCGGCACGATCGGCAGCCACGCCCGCCGCACGATGTTGCCCCCCTCCGCCGTGGGGTGCTGCTGGTAGAGCGCGTGGAAGGTGGAAGGGCTCAGCCGCGCCGCCCCCCGCAGCTCTTCCAGCGGGTGCATCGCCGGCCACAGCGCCTCCCCCACCGCCCGCGGGTCCTCGTACGCCGCCGCCCCCGGCAGGTACTGCCCCACGGGGGTCGCCTCCCGCACCGCCGGGATCGCCACCACCTCCCACCGCCCCCCCTCCGCCGCCAGGATGCGCCCCGCCAGGTCGTCCTCGTGCCACCGCGTCATGATCAGCGCCACCTTGCTCCCGCGGTGCAGACGCGTTAGGAACACGTCCGTGTACCAGTCCCACAGCCGCCCCCGCATCGTCTCCGAGTAGGCATCGATCCCCTTCACGGGGTCATCAATAATCCCAAGGTCTACCGTGGTCCCCGTCAGGCTCCCGCCCACCCCCACCGCCTTGTAGAAGCCCCCCGTCCCCACCACGTCGAAGTAGTCGGCCGTGCGCGCGTACCGCCGCCCCGCCCCCGCGCTTCGCTCCCCCATGCGCACCCCGGGGAACACCGCGCGGTACGCCTCGCCCGCCATGGCGTTCTGCACCGCCGCCGAGAATTTGCGCGCCATCGCCGCGCTGTACGAGGCCGCCGCCACCTTTAGCCCCGGCGTTCGCCCCAGCGCCCACGCCGGCAGGTGCTTCGAGATGATCTCGCTCTTGCCGTGCTGCGGCGGCATGAACACCATCAGCCGGTCGCGCCCCAGCGTGCCGCGCACCAGCGCCTCGCACTTCGCCGCCACCAGCCGATGGAACCACTCCGCGCGGTAGCCCGCCGCCATGTAGGTGATGAACGCCGTCAGGTCGTCCCCCGCCGCCCGCCGCAGCCGCTCCCGCTGCAGCGCCAGCAGCCGCGCCGCCCCAGCCCGCCCGATGTTTCCCATCCCTTCGCCGCCCATTCCGTCCGTGCTACCGCCGTTCATCCCTTCGCCAATGGGTGGTGGCTACGCCAACCCCTCCGTGCTATCCTTCCCCGCGTCCGTCTCTATATCTTCCTCCTCTTCTATATCCTCCCCCGCTATATCTTCCTCTATGGTTTCCTCCTCTGCATCCTCCTCCTCCTCTTCTATATCCGCCGCGTCCGTCTCTTCGCCCTTCGCGGGGGGCAGCCCGCTGGTGATGCGGGCGATCTCCGCGGCGATATCCGCGTCGCTCAGCGTCTGCACCGCGATCGCCCCGCCCCCGGGCCCCGCCACCTCCCGTCGCTCCGGCGCGTACAGCCCCAGCAGCTTGCGCCGCTCCGCCAGCTGCTGCCGTATCTCCGCCATGTACCCCACCGCCGCCGGCCGCGCCCCCTCCTCCTTGCTCTTCTCCCACTCCGCCCACAGCGCGCGGGTCGCGTCGTCGATCCGCCGCAGCTCCAGCGTCACGTAATCCTCAATGCTCTCCAGCCGCTCCGCCCGCCACTCCGCCAGCAGCGCCATCACGTCGCTGTGGATCGTGCTCAGCGACAAGGGCGCGCCGCGCCGCCCGCAGCCGCGCCGAGGGGTAGTGTTTCGGATCCCTTGCCATACCGCCTCCCTTTCCTCTTTACGTTTACCTAAATACTATACATTTCAGTGCGTGTAATACCGAACCGTTAGCGCTTTGCGAACGCTTATGCAATCTATAGCTACGTTACCCATTCGCATTCGGTTACGGTAATCACTCCGCCGCGGCGCAAAGGTAGCGGTTATCCGCGGCCGCCCAACGGCTTGCGGGGGAGGGGGGCGGCGGGTTGCCTTTCGGGGGTAGGGTAGGGGGCTACGCCCAGCCGTGGGGGCGGCGGGATGGACGTGAATGGTCTTAATTGGCGTTTTAACGTACCATTTGCGCCGTTTCTCCCTTTCGGCGGTATGCTATACCATCCCCATCGAAATCCGTTGCCATTTTGCCCGTTTTGCCCATTCGCGCCGTTTCCCCCGCCGTTTCGCTCCGTTGCGCCCCCGCCCCTCGCGTACGCGCGCACCCGCAACCCTCCCTCGCGCGCGCGTTTATAAACCCTCCTATTACATAGATAGAGAATACATTGCTAGCTTAGCTGGAGTCTCATAGCTTAGCTGGTAGCTACTAGCTTAGCTGGGGTCTACCAGCGTAGCCAACAGCTACGCCCGTGGGCGGGCGGGCGAGCGCCCCCCCCCAAGGGCGCGCCGCGCCGCCCGCAGCCGCGCCGAGGGGTAGTGTTTCGGATCCCTTGCCATACCGCCTCCCTTTCCTCTTTACGTTTACCTAAATACTA
>QWCB01000196.1_pt1 | contig 67389 bp, 78 predicted proteins | sample 1972511 | NCBI WGS metagenome assembly QWCB01 (sample SAMN09866719, study PRJNA288562) | Human gut metagenome isolate term5_stool, whole genome shotgun sequencing... | isolation source: gut | host: Homo sapiens | place: USA: California | reverse complement strand
GGTGCCATGGCCGCGCCCATGTTGGTCATGTCCGTCACACCCAGATCCACGATGCGTCCCCGGGTCACATGGGTGATATACGGTCCCTCCGCCTGGGCCCCCAGAATGCAGCACCCCGCCGCCGTGGCCGTCCACTGGGCAGTAGGAGAACGCTGGCTGCCGTAGGGCAGAGGCATCCGATACTGCCTCTCCGCCGTGCAGAAGTGGGAGGAGGTCTGTGCCGCCGCCATACGGACCGCGCCGGAGGCCACGGCCATAGCGGCCAGCGACAGTGTCTCCCCCATAGTAGAGCAGGCCCCATATACCCCATAGAAGGGAATATTAAAATCCCGCAGGGCAAATGTGGCCCCAATGTTCTGGTTCAGCAGATCCCCGGCGAAGGCGCAGTCCACGTCCTCCGCCGCCAACCCGCCCTTTTGCAGGGCCAGACGCAGGGCATCCGCCTGCATCTGTGCCTCGCCCTGTTCCCAGGTCTTTTTCCCACAGAAGGCATCCGTCCCCACAGCGTCGAAGCAGCCGCCCAGCGGCCCCTCGCCCTCCAGCTTTCCCGCCACCGCCGCAAAGCTGACCACTCCCGGCGGCTGCAAAAACCGGCAGGTCTGCCGGCTCAAGCGTTTTACGTCCATGATACGCACCTCGCAAACATAGCATTGGCCGTAGTGTGCACCATTTACGGAAAAATATGAAAGCGCCGTCCCACGGGACGGCGCTTTCACAGATCTTCAAAACACCAGCTGCACCAGCAGCATATAGCAGGCGGTGCCCGCCAGGATGGACAGCAGCGTGTTCCGCCGCCACAGGTGCAGCCCGGCTGTCACCGCCACGGCGATGGCCTCCGGAATACCGTGGCTGCCGCCCAGAAGGTCGGTGCTGCGCAGGCTATACACCACCAGCAGGCCCATCATGGCCGGCGGCAGCAGCCTGCCCAGGTCCTCCACCACCTTCGGCAGCTTCTTGTCCCCAGAGAACAGCAGGAACGGCGTCCATCGGGTGATCTGGGTGGCCAGCGCCACCATCGCCACGATGATCAGGGAATGTATCGTGTCTAGGCGCATAGCTTCCTCCTTCCCAGCAGCAGGACCGCCAGGGTCAGCACCATGGCCGGGATGACCATGTTGTCCGCGCCGAAAACGGCCAGACCCGCCACAGCGCACACCAGACCGGCAGCGCCGGGGGCACGGTTCTCTTTCTTGACGACCTGCTCGATGAACAGCACCACGAACAGCGCCGTCAGGGCAAAGTCGATGCCGGTGATGTCAAAGGTGATCAGCCCGCCCAGCAGGCCACCCAGCATGGAGAACGCCACCCAGTACAGCCAGGTCAGGAAGCTCATGGCAAAGTAGAACAGCGTGGGGTCCGTGTCCTCCGGCGGCTCCACCGAGGAGGAGAGGGAAAAGTTCTCGTCACTGAGGGTATAGATCATAAAATACCGCAGCCTGCCCAGTCCCCGATACTTGGGCAGCAGCGCCAGCGAGAAAAACAGGTGCCGTGCGTTGACCATCAGACTCAGCACAAAGGCCTGCAGGGGATCAAAGGCCGTGGTCAGCAGCGTGATCGCCACATACTGCATACTGCCGCAGAAGGCAAAGGCACTGACAAAGCCGGCCCACAGGAAGCCGTAACCCTTGGAGGCCATCAGCACGCCGTAGGCCATGCCTACGGCCAGATAGCCGGTCATAATGGGGATGGTATAGGGAAACGCCGCCTTCACCGCCGCGGCAAAGCTCCTGTTCTGCACGGTATCACATCCTTTGAAGCGTGGGATAACGGCGCCATTATAATGTAAAACTCTTTTTCCCGCAATACTGGAAAACAGCGAATAAATGGTATATAATACAGGAACTTGTTGTGACTTTTGGTTGACAAAGGAGCGTATGTCATGGAAGAAATGCGTAGCTTTGGATATATCTGTCCGTCCTGCGGCAAAGCGGTGCTGCACAGCCGCAGCGTTTTCGCCCTGAACGCCGCCGCGGCGCGGATGGAATGCGAATGCGGCAAAGAAGCTCTGACCGCTGAGACGGACGGCCTGCGCTTCCGGCTGAACGTGCCCTGCGGCGTGTGCGGTGGGCACCACCAGGCGGAGTGCGACGCCGGTGCGCTGCTGCACGGCCGGGGCATCGGCCTGGCCTGTCCGGCAAAGCAGGAGCTATGCTGCTACATCGGTGAGGAGACCCAGGTGCGAAAGGCCATGGAAGGTCTGGCCCTGCGGGTGGCCAAGGAAAAGGCTGGCCCCGATGAGGCCTTCACCGACAACGTCATCATGTATGAGGTGCTGTCCGAGCTGAAGGATATCGCCGCCCGGGGCGGTATCGCCTGCGCCTGCGGCAGCCGCGAATACACCATGCAGGTGCGCCGCGGCGCGGTGGACCTGACCTGTGCCAAATGCGGGGGGCGCCTGCGCCTTCCCGCCGCCACCGACAGCGACCTGGATGATCTGTGCTGCCGCATGACGCTGACCATCCCGGGGAGGTAACATGGGCGCTGTCTTCTGTTTTCTGCTGTTTCTGGCCGCAGTGGGTCTCTGCATCCTTTTGGGCCAGTCCCTGATCCTTGCGATATGGGTGGGCATAGCAGCCTTCGCCGCCCTGGGCCTGCGCCGCGGGATGACCGTGCGGGCCATGTGGGACGCCGCCTGGGCGCAGGGCCGCAAAATGTGCTGCGTGATCGTGATCTACATGCTCATCGGCGCCATCACCGCCCTGTGGCGCAGCGCCGGGACCATCGCCTTCTTCATCTATCACGGGCTGCGCATCATCACGCCGCAGCTGTTCCTGCTGGTGACGTTCCTGCTGACCAGCTTCATCTCCTACGCCCTGGGCACGTCCTTCGGCGTGGTGGGCACCCTGGGCGTGATCCTGATGGCCTTGGCCCGCTCCGGCGGCGTCAGCGTGGCCATCACGGCGGGGACCATCGTGGCCGGCGCCTACTTCGGCGACCGCTGCTCGCCGGCCTCCTCCAGCGCCACGCTGGTGGCCGCCGCCACCGATACCAAGCTCTATGACAACCTGCACATGATGCACCGCACCGGCTGGCTGCCCTATCTGGTCAGCCTCGCGGCCTACGCCGCCCTGTCCGTAACGCACCCGCTGGCCATGGTGGACAGCGGTGTGCTGGACCAGCTGTCCGGCACCTTCAGCCTCAGCTGGTGGACGGCCATCCCGGCGCTGCTGATCCTGATCCTGCCGCTGTGCAAGGTCCCCATCCGGCCCACCATGGCCGTCAGTGCGCTGACGGCGCTGCTGGTGACGGTGTTCGCCCAGGGCCGCGCTCTGCTGCCCACCCTGCGGGATGCGGTGCTGGGCTACCTCCCCGCCCCCGGCGCGCTGCACGACGTGCTCTCCGGCGGCGGCATGATGTCCATGGTCTCGGCCACCATCATGGCCGTCAGCGCCGGGCTGTACGCCGGGCTGCTGGGCGGCATGGGCGTGCTGAACGGCGCGGCGCATCTGGCCCAGCGCCTGGCCCGGAGAGCCGGGCGGTTCCCCGCCTGCGCGGCGATCTCCGTGGTGTGCAGCATGGTGTTCTGCAACCAGTCCACCTGCGCGGTGGTGTGCAACCAGCTGCTGGAGGACGACTACACCAAGCGCGGCCACGGCAGGGGCGAGATGGCCCTTGACGTCGAGAACTCCGGCATCGTCCTCGCGCCGCTGATCCCCTGGAACATCTCCGTGTCCATCCCGCTGGCCATGCTGGGCGCGGACATGTCCGCCATCCCCTACGAGATACTGCTGTACGCCATCCCTCTGTGCTATTGGCTGACAAAGCGCCGGGTCTACCCGCCGAAAGGAGACGACTGCTATGATACGATTGCTGAGCCGCTGGCTCATTCCTGACCGGGACAACGTGTCCTCCCCCGCCGTCCGCCGCGCCTACGGCACACTGTGCGGCGCTGTGGGCATCGCACTAAATATTCTGCTGTTCATCGGCAAATTCTTCGCCGGACAGCTGTCCGGTTCCATCGCCGTCACGGCGGACGCCTTCAACAACCTGTCCGACGCCGGCTCCTCGGCGGTGACGCTGCTGGGCTTCCGTCTGGCGGGCAAAAAGCCGGACACCGACCACCCCTTTGGCCACGGCCGCATCGAGTACATATCCGGCCTGATCGTAGCGGGCCTGATCCTGCTGATGGGCGTGGAGCTGGCCAAGTCCTCCTTTGACAAGATCCTCCATCCGGAGGCCGTCACCTTTTCCCTGATGGCGCTGGGGATCATGGCCGCCTCCGTGTGCGTGAAGGTCTATATGTGGCTGTACAACCGGGCCGTCGGCCGGAAGATCAAGTCCGCCGCCATGGAGGCCACCGCCACGGACAGCCTTTCCGACACCGTCTCCACCCTGGCGGTGCTCCTTGCCATGCTCATCGGCAAATGGACCGGTCTGGCGGTGGACGGCTATGTGGGCCTGGTGGTGGCGCTGTTCATCCTGTTCTCCGCCTACAAGGCCGCAAAAGAGACCCTGTCCCCCCTGCTGGGGCAGGCGCCCGACCCGGCGCTGGTGCAGCAGATACGGGATATCGTCCTCTCCAACGACACAGTGCTGGGCGTACACGATCTGGTGGTCCACGACTACGGCCCCGGCCGTCTGATGATCACCCTCCACGCGGAGGTCCCCGCCCACGGGGACATCATGGCCATGCACGATGTGATCGACAATATTGAAAAGGAACTGATGGAGAAGCTCCACTGCCACGCCGTCATCCACATGGACCCCATCGTCACCGACGGCTCCGTCACCGCACTGAAGGAACAGGTGGCCGCGCTGGTGAAGCAGGTGGATCCCGGTCTGACCATCCATGACTTCCGCGTGGTCCGGGGCACCACACACGATAACCTGATCTTCGACGCGGTGCTGCCCTTCTCCAGCAGCAAGACCCCGGCCCAGGCAGCGCAGGAGATACGCGCTCTGGTCCGCGCCATGGACGGCAATTACTACGCCGTGGTCACGGTGGAGCACAGCTACACGGACTAAGGGCAACACCGCACAGTGAAAGCCGCGGTGCTGCCCGAAAAAAACCGTGCGCCTGCGGCGCACGGATGAGAGCCCTTATTCCTATTCCCACGTCTGCCATATCTCCGGGCAATAGCCCACGGTGGCCTGCTTCCCGTTGCGGACAATGGGTGCGGCGAACAGCTCCGGGTATTCCAGCAGCTTTTCCTCCGCCGCCTGAGGCGTGATATAGGCCATGTACAGCGCCTCATACGCCCGGCAGTCCTTGTCCACCAGCGCGTCGAAGCTGCCCACGGCCGCCCGGATGGAACGGTACTCCCCCGGCGATACACCCTTGCTCACAAGGTCGATGTACTGGTACTTGATGCGGCGCTCCTTGAACCAGCGCTCCGCCTTTTTCGTGTCGAAGGACTTGCTTTTTCCGAAGATCTGAATATTCATAGCGTATGCTCCTTACAAAAGAAATGGAGGGACAGTATGGACGACACCATCCGCAGACTGAAAGAACTGACAGACGCCAGCGACAACATCGTGTTTTTCGGCGGCGCCGGCGTATCCACCGAGTCCGGGATACCGGACTTCCGCAGTGTGGACGGCCTGTATCACCAGAAATTCAAATACCCGCCGGAGACCATGCTCAGCCACACATTTTACGAGACGCACACCGAGGAATTCTACGACTTCTACCGGGCCAAAATGCTGGCCCTGGACGCCCAGCCCAACGCCGCCCACCGCAAGCTGGCGGAATGGGAGCGGCAGGGGAAGCTGAAGGCCGTCATCACCCAGAACATCGACGGCCTGCACCAGAAGGCCGGCAGCCGGGAGGTCCTTGAGCTCCACGGCAGCGTGCTGCGGAACCACTGTACCCGCTGCGGGAAATTCTACGGTGTGGAGCGCATCGCGGAGAGCCGCGGCATTCCCCGCTGCACCTGCGGCGGCATCATTAAGCCGGACGTGGTGCTGTATGAGGAGTCCCTGGATGAGGACGTGATGGCCCGCGCCATCCACTATATCCGGCAGGCAGACGTGCTCATCATCGGCGGCACGTCGCTGGTGGTCTATCCCGCCGCCGGGCTGATACAGTACTACCGCGGCCATAAGCTGGCGGTCATCAACAAGGGCGGGGCCGGCAGCGGTCTTGGCGCCGCCGTCACCATCGACGGCCCTATCGGCCAGGTCATGGCCCAATTATAACACGCAGCGCCCCGACACGCAAGCCGGGGCGCTGCGTGCTATTGCGAACGCCGTGCCGATGTGCTATACTATATGTTCAAAAAAACACCGAGTGAGGCATAGCATGACCACGAAAGATTATCAGACCCGCAGCCCCCTGCGGATATTCCTCTCCTACTTCAAACCCCACCGGCGGCTCTTCGCCCTGGACCTGTCCTGCGCGTTCCTCATCGCCTGCATCGACCTGGCGTTCCCGCTGGTGTCCCGCGCCGCCATGTATACCTGGCTGCCCCAGCGGCAGTTCCGGGTATTCTTCATCGTCATGGCGGTGGTGGTGGCCGCCTATGTGCTGCGCTCGGCGCTGTACTTCGTGGTGGCCTACTGGGGCCACACCTTCGGCATCCGCGTAGAGGCGGATATCCGCCGCGATCTGTACCGCCACATTCAGGAGCTGGGCTTCGACTTCTACGACCGCAACCGCACCGGCCAGCTGATGAGCCGCCTGACCAGTGACCTGTTTGAGCTGACGGAGCTGGCCCACCATGGGCCGGAGGACCTGTTCATCTCCCTGGTGACCATCGTGGGCGCGCTGGCGGTGATGTTCACCCTGCGCTGGGAGCTGGCGCTGGTACTGCTGGTGCTGCTGCCTGTCCTGCTGACCATGGCCCTGCGCCGCCGCCGGCAGATGAGCGCCGCCTCCCGGGCTGCCAAGGTCAAGACCGGCACCATCAACGCCGCCATCGAGTCCGGCCTGTCCGGCGTGCGGACCACCAAGGCCTTTGCCAACGAAGAAGCCCAGCAGCAGCGGTTCGACGAGGCCAACGAGGTGTTCAAGACCGCCAAGCGTGGCTTTCACAAGGAGATGGGCCGCTTCAACGCGGTGATGGAGTTCTGCACCGGCATATTGCCGGTGGCGGTGATCGCCGTGGGCGGCTGGCTCATCATGGGGGAGAAAATGGACTATGTGGATCTGATCACCTTCTCCCTATACGTCACCGCCTTCGTCAGTCCCATCCGCAAGCTGGCCAACTTCGCCGAGATGTTCTCCAACGGCTTCGCGGGCCTGCACCGCTTCATTGAGCTGATGGCCACCGAGCCGTCCATTCAGGATGCGCCGGACGCGCGGCCCCTCGAACATGTACAGGGCCGCGTGGACGTGAACGATGTCTCCTTTGCCTACGGCGAAAAGGCCGAGGTGCTGCACAACGTGACGCTGCACATCCCCGCCGGCGAGACGGTGGCCCTGGTGGGGCCCTCCGGCGGCGGCAAGACCACCCTGTGCCAGCTGCTGCCCCGGTTCTACGACGTGGACAGCGGCAGCATCACCGTCGACGGCCGCGATGTCCGCGCCGTCACCCAGCGCTCCCTGCGCCGGGCCATTGGCATCGTACAGCAGGACGTGTTCCTGTTTGCCGACACCATCCGCGAGAATATCCGCTACGGCCGCCCCGACGCCACCGATGCCGAGGTAGAGCAGGCGGCGCGGCAGGCGGAGATCTACGACGATATCTGCGCCATGCCCGACGGGTTCGACACCTATGTGGGTGAGCGGGGTGCGCTGCTCTCCGGCGGGCAGAAGCAGCGGGTGGCCATCGCCCGGGTGTTTCTGAAGGCCCCGCCCATTCTGATACTGGATGAGGCCACCTCCGCGCTGGACAGCGTGACGGAAGCCCGCATCCAGGGCGCCTTTGACCGTTTGGCCCGAGGCCGCACGACACTGATCATCGCCCACCGGCTGTCCACCATTCGTTCGGCCGACCGGATACTGGTGATACAGGACGGTGTTGTCGCCGAACAGGGCTCCCACCAGGAACTCCTGGCGAAGAACGGCGTGTACGCCACACTGTACCGCACACAGAATTTGGGGGCATAACATGGACAGACGAGAACTGCTGGACAGAGCCGCCCACAGCCCGGAGGAACGGCTGCTGCTGAGCCGCGTGTGGGATAAGTGTGAGCAGTGCCGCACGCGGAACATTCCCACGGCCACAGGCTTTCTCTCTCCCCAGGAACAGGCGGCGGCGCAGCATCTGCTGAACGCGCTGGGGTGCCGGGAGGGCTATGTGCTTTGGGGCGGCTATGACGGCGCGGAGCGAAAGCGGCTGCTGTTTCTGCCGGAGTGGATGGCGGAGCCGGACGGCACGGAGATCGCGGCGGTGCGGGCCGCGTGCCGCAGCGGCGGCGACCTGACCCACCGGGATTTTTTGGGCAGTTTGATGGCTCTGGGATTGACCCGGGAGAAGATAGGCGATATACTTGTGGAAAAGGGCGGCTGTCAGGTGCTGCTGGACCCGTCCATGACGGATTTCCTGCTGCAGAACTGGGACAGCGCCGGCCGGGAGAAGCTCACCGTAACACCGCTGCCGCTTTCGGCGCTGGCGGTCCCCCATGCGGCGGTGAAGGAACTGCGGGACACCGTCTCCTCCCTGCGGCTGGACAACGTGCTGGCGGCGGGATTTTCTCTCAGCCGGGGCCGGGCGGCGGAGGCCGTGGAAAAGGGGTCCGTACAGGTGAACTACGTCACCTGTGTGAAGCCGGACAAGCCCGTGTCGGCGGGGGATACCATCACCTGCCGCGGTCTGGGAAAATGCGTATTGGACAGCGTGGGCGCTCCCACGAAAAAGGGCCGCCTGCCGGTGGACATACGGCGATACATATAAGGGAGAAACAGCTATGGACGAGAAGAAGATAGCACGCATCAACGAGCTGGCCCGCAAGGCCAAGGCCGAGGGGCTGACAGACGCGGAGATCGAGGAGCGCGCTGCACTGCGGCAGGAGTACCTGAACGCGGTAATGGCCAATGCCCGCAGCGTGCTGGAGAATACCTATATCGTGGACGAAAAGGGCAACAAGCGAAAGCTGCGGGGAAAGGGAGAAGGGGAAGCATGAGCTACGAATACGACGAGAACAACGGTCTTCAGCCGAAGCCGCCGAAAAAGAACAATAACGACCTGGGTTCGTGGATATTCATCGCGGTGATGTTTGCCGTGGCCTGGCCTGTGGGCCTGATCCTGCTGCTGAGCAAGCTCAGCGAGGGCGGCGGCAGGAAAATGCGCCAGCAGGCGCGGGATGCGTGGCAGCGGACAGCGGCGGGCAGCGCCGAGGCGAAGCCCGCGCAGGCGCGCGCCTCCGCGGCGAAAAACACCGTCCGCAAGGTCACAGAGACGCCGAACTACTCCGACAAGGGCGCCAAAACCATGAAGATCATCGGCGCGGTGGTGGGTATTCTGGGCGTGTTTTTCCTGGTGCAGCAGGTGGACTACTTTGAACTGCGCTACGCCATCAAATGGCATGAATGGATGGACCTGCTGCGGCAGCTGTTCTATCCCCTGGGCATGATGGCCGGCGGCGCGTCCCTGCTGCTGGGCAGCGGCACCATGAAGCGCCGCCAGCGGCGCTTTGCCACCTACCTCCGCACCGTCGGGCAGAAGCAGGCCGTGCCCCTGGACTATCTGGCCCGGGCCGCCGACGTGTCCCGCCGCCGGGTGGAGAAGGACGTGAACCTGATGCTGGAAAAGGGCCTCTGGGGTGACGAGGCCTATATCGACATGGGCAGCGGCATGCTCTTCAAGTCCCAGGCCGCCGCCACGGCGTACTTTGATGCCGCCCACCGCGCCAAGGCGGAGCAGGGTCAGCCCGCACAGACCGCGCCCGCGCCGGCGGGCTACGCCGCCATCCTGGCCCAGATCCGCGAGCTGAACGACCGCATCGCCGACGAGGCCATCAGCGCCAAGCTGGACCGCATGGAGCAGGTGTCCGGCCGTATTTTCAAACTCATTGAAGAGGACGAGGCCAAGCGTGACGCCGCCGGCACGTTCCTGAACTACTACCTGCCCACCACCCTGAAGCTGCTGGAAAACTACGCCAGCTTCGAGGAGGCCGGCGTCAGCGGCGAGAACCTGAGCCAGGCCAAGGCCAAGATCGAAAAGACCATGGACAGCATCGTGGCGGGCTTCGAGCACCAGCTGGACGAGCTGTACCGCACCGATGCCATGGATATCGACAGCGATATCCGGGTGATGGAGACCATGCTGCGCCGGGACACCGCCAGCGTGGCGGACGACTTCGGCCTGAACGGCAGCAGCGCCGTGCAGCAGCGGGATGAGTAAACGAAAAGGGAAACGCAGCGCGCCTGCGTTTCCCTTTTGTGCTTGCGGCCCTTTTCCGCCCCCGCCGCGGCACAAAAAGCGCCTTGTTTGTTGACGGGACGGAAAAAATGGGGTACAATGTCGGTAACGTTACCAGCGACCTGTTTCGCGCCCTTTGACGGAACAGGCGTGCTACCATAGAGCAGACGAGCAGAGTGAGAGAAAAGGAGCTGAGCACATGACGCGGCACCCGGCCCACGACATCTACACCTACCTCGGCGCACACCCGGCGGGACAGGGCTTCACCTTCCGCGTGTGGGCGCCCCACGCCCGTGCCGTGGCGCTGGCCGGGGACTTCAACGGCTGGCAGCCCCGGCCCATGACCCGGCTGGATACCGGCGTGTGGGAAACGGCGGCGGAAAACGCCAAGGTCTACGACGCCTACAAATATGTGGTCACCGGCGCGGACGGCCGGGTGGTCTGGAAGGCCGATCCCTGTGCCTTCCATGCGGCCACCCGTCCCGGGACGGACAGCAAGGTCTACGACCTGTCCGGATACCAGTGGCGGGACGATGACTGGCGGCAGCAGCGGCTGGAAAAGCCGCCGGTGAACGGCGAGCTGCTGATCTACGAGGTGCATCTGGGCTCGTGGAAGCGCCACGAGGACGGCTCTCCCCTGAGCTATGTGGAGCTGGCAAAGGAGCTGCCCTCCTATGTAAAGGCCATGGGCTACAACTTCGTAGAGCTGCTGCCGGTGACGGAATACCCCCTGGACGACAGCTGGGGCTACCAGTGCACCGGCTACTTCGCCCCCACCAGCCGCTACGGCACGCCCCACGACTTCATGGCCCTGGTGGATGCCCTGCACCGGGCGGGGCTGGGCGTGATACTGGACTGGGTGCCCGCCCACTTCTGTAAGGACAGCCACGGGCTTATCGAATTTGACGGCACCTGCCTCTACGAGTACGGCGACCCCCTGAAATGGGAGCACGCCGGCTGGGGCACCCGTGTATTCGACTTCGGCAAGCCGGAGGTCCGGGAATTCCTGCTGTCCTCCGCCGTCTACTGGTTGAAGGAATACCACATCGACGGGCTGCGGGTGGACGCGGTGGCGTCCATGCTGTATCTGGACTATGACCGGCAGGGCGGCGCGTGGCGTCCCAACAAGGACGGCGGCCGGGAGAACCTGGAGGCCATCGACTTCCTGCGTGAGCTGAACCGGGCAGCCTTTGCCGCCGACCCGGCGGCGCTGATGGTGGCGGAGGAGTCCACCGCGTGGCCGCTGGTCACCTATCCGCCGGAGCAGGGCGGTCTGGGCTTCAACCTGAAGTGGAACATGGGCTGGATGAACGACCTGTGCCACTATCTGAAGATGGACCCCTACTTCCGCCAGTTCCACCACCGGGACGTGACGTTCTCCATGGTCTACGCCTTCTCGGAAAACTACGTCCTGCCCCTGTCCCACGACGAGGTGGTCCACATGAAGGGCTCTCTCCGGGGCAAGATGCCCGGCGACGACTGGCGGCAGCTGGCCGGTGTAAGGAGTTTCTGGGCCTATATGCTGTGCCACCCCGGCAAAAAGCTGCTGTTCATGGGCAGCGAGCTGCCCCAGTGGCACGAGTGGGACTTCCGCGGCCAGCTGGACTGGTATCTGCTGGACGATCCCGCCTGCCGGGCCAGCCATGAGTGCCTGCGGCAGCTGAACCGGCTGTATAAGCGCAACCGGTGCCTGTGGGAAAACGACCGGGACTGGGACGGCTTTACATGGCTGGTGGCCGATGATAACCACAACAACGTGCTGGTGTTTCTGCGGCGGGACCGCAGGGGCCACGAGCTGATCTGCGCGGTGAATTTCGCGCCGGTGCCCTGGGACAACTACCGCTTCGGCGTGCCGGCAGCGGCGCGGTATGAGGTGCTGTTCAACACGGACGACGCCTGCTGGGGCGGCAGCGGCTGCGCCCTTCCGGCGGGCAGCCGGATCGACGTGGACGAGATCCCCTCCCACGGGCGGGAGACGTCCCTTTCCCTGACCATCCCGCCCCTGGGCGCGGTGCTGCTGCGCCGGGAGGGAAAACGCCCCCGGAAAAAACAGAACACAGGAGGTACGCAAGGATGAAAAAAGAGTGTGTGGCGATGCTGCTGGCCGGCGGCCAGGGCAGCCGCCTGTACGTGCTCACCGGCAGCATGGCCAAGCCCGCCGTGCCCTTCGGCGGCAAATTCCGCATCATTGACTTTCCCCTGTCCAACTGTACCAACTCCGGCATCGACACCGTGGGTGTGCTGACCCAGTACCGGCCGCTGGAGCTGAACACCTACATCGGCAGCGGCCAGCCCTGGGAGCTGGACCGTGTCAACGGCGGCGTACATATCCTGCCGCCCTACCAGAGCGCCGGCGGCGCCGTCTGGTACAAAGGCACCGCCAACGCCATCTACCAGAACATCGGCTTCGTGGATCTGTACGACCCGGAGTACGTACTGGTGCTCTCCGGCGACCACATCTATAAGATGGACTACTCCCTGATGCTGCGCCGCCACAAGGCCACCGGCGCTGACTGCACCATCTCCGTCATGGAGGTCCCCTGGGAGGAGGCCAGCCGCTTCGGCATCATGGCCGTGGACGGTGATGATAATATCACCGAGTTCGCCGAGAAGCCCAAGGAACCGAAAAGCAACCTGGCCTCCATGGGCATCTATATCTTCACCTGGAAAAAGCTGCGCCAGTACCTCATCGATGATGAGACTGACCCCCGCAGCGACAACGACTTCGGAAAAAACATCATCCCCGCTATGCTGCGAAACGGTGAGAAGATGTCCGCCTACCGCTTCGAGGGCTACTGGAAGGACGTGGGCACGCTGGACTCCCTGTGGGACGCCAACATGGATATGCTTTCCCCCGGCTCCGGGCTGAACCTGCTGGACAAGAAGTGGCGCATCTACGGCCGCACGCCCACCTGCCCGCCCACCTACATCGGTAAAACGGGCGATGTGGGCAACAGCGCCGTGGCCAAGGGCTGCACCGTGCTGGGCGAGGTAAAGAACGCCGTCCTCAGCACCGGCACCACCGTGGCCGAGGGCGCGTCCGTCTCCTATTCCGTGGTCATGCCCGGCGCCGTCATCGAGGCAGGCGCGAAGGTGTCCTACGCCATCGTGGGCGAGGGCTGCCGCGTAGGCAGAAACGCCGTGGTGGGCGGCGCCCCGGGCAGCGTCCCCTTTGAGGACTGGGGCATCGCCGTGCTGGGGCCCCGGACCTCCGTGGCGGACGGCGCGGTCATCGAACCGAAAATGATGCTGGGCGAAAACGGCAAGGAGGTGCGGCCATGAACGGAATGCACGGGATCATCTTCTCCTACGACAAGGAAAACGGTCTGCGGGAGCTCATCGAAAATCGCGTCCACGGCTCCATCCCCTTCGGCGGTGACTACCGCATCATCGACTTCATCCTCTCCAGCATGGTGAACGCCGGCGTCACGGACGTGGGCGTCATCATGCACGGCAAGTGCCAGTCGCTGCTGGACCACCTGGGCAGCGGCAAGAGCTGGGACCTGAGCCGCAACTTCGGCGGTCTGACGCTGCTGCCGGCCTTCGCCTATAATGAGCAGCACCGCGGCGACGGCCAGTTCCGCGGCCGCGTGGATGCCCTGGGCAGTGTGATGAACTACCTGAAGAGCATCCGTCAGGACTACGTGGTGCTGTCCGACAGCGACACGGTCATCAACGCACCCCTGGAGGACGTGCTCCGCCGCCATATCGACACCGGCGCGGACATCACCGCCGTCTGCACCGCCGTCCCCGGCGACGGGCAGGACACCTACTTCCGGCTGGATGCCCGGGGCCGCATCACCGACACGGCCTACGGCCTGCACACGCCGGAGGGCTATCGCTGCCTGAACATCTTTGTCCTGCGGACCGAGCTGCTCATCCATCTGGTGACGGAGTGCCTGAGCCACAACCGTTACAGCCTGCGGCGGGATATCCTTCAGGGCATGGGCAGCCGCCTCCATCTGCAAAGCTATGTCTACGACGGCTACGCCGCCCACATCAGCACCCTGCAGAACTACTACGACCGCAGCATGGAGCTGCTGGATACCGCCACCCGCAGCGCCCTGTTCTGCCCGGACCGTCCGGTATACGGCAAGGAAAACGACTCCCCCTCCAGCTACATCGACCCGGAGGGCGGCTGCGTCAACTCCCTGGCCGCCGACGGCTGCGACATCCAGGGCAGCGTAAAAAACTGCGTGCTGTTCCGCAACGTGCGTATTGAAAAGGGTGCCAGCGTGGAAAACTGTATCCTGTTCAAGGACACGGTGGTCAAGCGCGGTGCCATACTGCGGGGCGTGATCACCGACAAATACGTCACCGTCAGCGAGAATGTGACCCTGATGGGCCACGAGCGCTATCCCATCGTCATCGCCAAGGGCGCGACGGTGTGAGAGAAAGGAGCCTGCCATGAAGCTGCTGTATGTGACCAGCGAGGCCTATCCCTTCTGCAAGACCGGCGGCCTGGCCGATGTGGCCGGCAGCCTGCCCCCCGCCCTGGCGGCGGAGGGTGTCGAGACCGCCGTCATCCTGCCCCTGTACGACAAGATCGGCCCCCAGTGGCGGGAGAAAATGACCTTCCGCCGGTATATCTACGTGGACCTGGGCTGGCGGCATGAGTACTGCGGCCTGTTCTCCCTCCATGACCGGGGTGTGACCTGGTACTTCGTGGACAACGAAAAATACTTCCGCCGCGGCCGCCTGTACGGTGAGTTTGACGACGGCGAGCGCTTCGCCTTTTTCAGCAAGGCCGTCGTCGACCTGCTGCCCAGCCTGGACTGGATGCCGGACATCCTCCACTGCAACGACTGGCAGACGGCGCTGGTGCCCATCTATCTCAAGGACGCGGCCACCCGCTGGTGGGAGATACGCCATATCCGCACGGTGTTCACCATTCACAACATTGAGTATCAGGGCCGCTACGGCAGCGACAGCGTAGACCAGCTCTTCGGTCTGGACCGGGGCTGGTACGACGACGGCACTCTCCGCATGGACGGCGACGTGAACCTGATGAAGGGTGCCATGCTCATGGCGGACGCCGTCACCACCGTCAGCCCCACCTACGCCGCCCAACTCCATGACCCGGCCTATGCCGAGGGGCTGGAGAGCGTGGTGGACGCCATCGGCTGGAAAATGCACGGCGTGGTCAACGGCATCGACACCGTCACCTACGACCCGGCGTCCGACCCGGCGCTTTCGGCGCATTACACGGCGGCAGACCCGGCCGGCAAGGCCGTGTGCAAGGCATCCCTGCAGGCTGCCCTCGGACTTGCCCAGGAGCCGGACACGCCGCTGATCGCCATGGTGACGCGGCTGGTGGGCCACAAGGGGCTTGATCTCGTGCAGCAGGCCATGGACGGCATCATGGCCGCCGGCTGCCAGTTCGTGGTGCTGGGCACCGGTGACCGGGGGTATGAGGATTTCTTCCGCTGGAAGGCGGGTCAGTACCCCGGCCGCGTGTCAGCCCAGATCCTGTACGCCGAGGACCTGTCCCGCCGCGTATACGCCGCTGCGGACCTGTTCCTGATGCCCTCCCGCAGCGAGCCCTGCGGCCTGAGCCAGATGATCGCCATGCGCTACGGCGCGGTGCCCATCGTGCGGAGCACCGGCGGTCTGGCGGACACCGTGCGCTCCTGCCAGGTGGGGCAGGAGGACGGCACCGGCTACCTGTTCGGCGACTATGACGCCGGGGCCATGCTCTCCGTCATCGGTCAGGCCACCGGCCTGTACCGGGGCGACCGGACAGGCTTCGACACCGTTCGATACCGTGGCATGACCGCGGACTTCAGCTGGGGCCGCAGCGCGGCGGCCTACCGGCACATTTATGAGAACCTTTGACCCAAGGAGGAGTTACCCGATATGACCTACAACAAAGAGACCCTGAAAGAGGCCATCGTACAGAAGCTGCGCCTCAACTACGGCTGCACCGAGCAGCAGGCCACCGACGGCGAGATGATGAAGGCCTGCGCCATGGTCCTGCGGGACATCATGGCCGAGCACGGCGTGCAGACCCGCGAGGAGACGGCTCACGAGGAAAAGCGCAAGGTCCACTACCTGTCGCTGGAGTTCCTGATGGGCCGCAGCCTGATGAAAAACGCCTTCAATCTGGCGCTGCTGGAGCCCCTGACCGCCGCCATCGGCGAGCTGGGCTTCAGGGCGGCGGACATCTTCGACATGGAGCCGGACGCCGGTCTGGGCAACGGCGGTCTGGGCCGCCTGGCCGCCTGCTATCTGGACAGCATGACCACCCTGGAGATCCCGGCGACGGGCTACTCCATCTGCTATGAGCTGGGTATTTTCAAGCAGAAGATCGTGGAGGGCCAGCAGGTGGAGCTGCCCGACGACTGGATGCAGCTGGGCGACGCGTGGCTGCTGCCCAAGCTGCAGGAGGCCGAGGAGGTCCGCTTCGGCGGTAAGGTCCGCACCCGCTGGGACAACAACCACCTGATGGTGGTCCACGAGGACTACACCCGTGTGCTGGCCATCCCCTGCGACATGGAGATCGCCGGCTACGACACCGACCATGTGAACACCCTGCGTCTGTGGCAGGCCCGCAGCCCCAAACCCATCGACATGAAGCTCTTCAGCGAGGGCCAGTACCTCCACGCCGCCGAGGAGCGCGCCATGGCTGACGCCATCAGTCAGGTGCTCTACCCCGAGGACAACCACTACGAGGGCAAGTCCCTGCGGCTGAAGCAGCAGTATTTCTTCGTGTCCGCCACCATTCAGTCCATCACCCGCAAGCACATCCAGCAGTACGGTACCCTCAAGAACTTCCATGAGAAGAATGTCATCCAGATCAACGACACCCACCCCACGCTGGTGATCCCGGAGCTGATGCGTATCCTCATCGACGATGCCGGCATGGGCTGGGACGAGGCCTGGCACATCACCACCCACTGCGTGGCCTACACCAACCACACCGTGCTTTCCGAGGCCCTTGAGGTCTGGCCGCAGCAGCTGTTCGAAACGCTGCTGCCCCGCGTGTGGCAGATATTGCAGGAGATCTCCCGTCGCTGGCAGCAGCAGGTGGAGGAGTTCTATCACGACCCGGTCAAGACCGCCAAGCTGGCCATTATCTGGGACGGCGGCGTCCGCATGGCCAACCTGTGCATCGCCGGCAGCATGGCCGTCAACGGCGTCAGCGCCCTGCACTCCGAGATTTTGCGGAAGGACCTGTTCAAGGACGCCTGCCAGATGATGCCGGACAAGTTCAAGAACGTCACCAACGGCATCGACCACCGCCGCTGGGTGCCCCAGATCAACCCCGGTCTGGACGGACTGCTCCGCGACCTGATCGGCGAGGGCTATCTCACCCATCCGCAGGAGCTGAAAAAGCTGGAGGCCTACGCCGGTGACAAGGCGGTCCTTCAGCGTCTGGAGGACATCAAGCATCAGAACAAGCTTGCCTTTGCCGCCTTCGCCAGGAAGCACCAGGGTGTGGTGCTGAACACCGACGCCATCTTCGATGTGCAGGTAAAGCGGCTGCACGAGTACAAGCGCCAGCTGCTGAACGCCCTGCAGATCATCTACCTGTACCAGCGCCTGCAGGATGACCCCAGCCTGGACCTCCCGCCCCAGACGTTCCTGTTCGGCGCCAAGGCCGCCCCCGGCTACGCCGTGGCCAAGCGCATCATCCACCTCATCAACTCCCTGGCCGACCAGATCAACAGCGACCCGCTGTGCAAAGATCGGCTCCAGGTGGTGTTCCTGGAGAACTACCGCGTCTCCCTGGCCGAGGTCCTCATGCCCGCCAGCGAGGTCAGTCAGCAGATCTCCACCGCCGGCAAGGAGGCCAGCGGCACCGGCAATATGAAGTTTATGATGAACGGCGCGCTGACCGTCGGCACCCTGGACGGTGCCAACGTGGAAATGCACGACCTGCTGGGCGACGACAATATGTTCCTCTTTGGCCTTCATGCCGACGAGGTGGAGCACCTGCGCCACACCTACGACCCCAACCTGCTCTACCAGCGCGACCCGGTGCTGCGCCGCGTGCTGGACCAGCTGAAGGTAGGCTTCCGGGACGGCGTTACCTACGAGGACCTGTTCCAGCGTCTTGTCACCGGCATGGACGGTCAGGCGGACCAGTACATGGTCCTGGCCGACTTCGCCGCCTACTGCGAAGCCGAATCCCGGATGCGCCACACCTACCGCGACCGGGAGACGTGGAACCGCATGAGCCTCACCAACATCGCCCGCAGCGGCGTCTTCGCCGCCGACCGGGCCATCGCCCAGTACGCCGACACCATCTGGCACGTACCCTACAAGCAGTAACGCACAAGGGAGCGCCCCGCGGGGCGCTCCCTTTCTTCGCCGCACCTTCAAAGCCGCGCGGGAAACCTGCCCATATGCCGCCCCGGTAAAATCTCTATTGTAATCCCGGAGAAAGTAGTATATAATACTCCATATTATCGTGTGTTATTATGCCATTTCCGCAGAAAGGAAGTCCGCTATGATAAAAGTCCCCACCGAAAACGGCGAGATCACCATCAGCGACGCCGTGTTCACCACCATCACCGGCGCGGCCGCCACCAACTGCTTCGGCGTCAAGGGCATGGCCCAGCGCAGCATGACTGACGGGCTGGTGCATCTCCTGCGGCCCGAGGCCATGAGCAAGGGCGTCAAGGTCACGTACAATGACGACGGCACCGTGTCCATCGAGCTGCACATCGTCGTGGAAAACGGCGTCAACATCGCCACAGTCTGCCGATCCATTATGGGCGAGGTCAAGTATGTGGTCAACCTCAACACCGGCGTCACCGTCAAAGCGGTGAATGTCTGCGTGGATTCCGTCACCGTGTGACGCGCCCGGAAGGAGAACAGACATGACAGAAAAGATCAGCGGCGGCGCCTTCAAGCAGATGGTCGCCTTCGGCGCCGCCTGCATCACCGCGCAGAAACAGGCCATCAACGACCTGAACGTATTTCCGGTGCCCGACGGCGACACCGGCACCAATATGTCCCTGACCATCCAGACGGCGGTGAACGAGCTCCGCAAGGCCGAGCCCGCCACCGTGGACGAGGCCGCCAAGCTGACGGCCTCCGGCCTGCTCCGGGGTGCCCGGGGCAACTCCGGCGTCATTTTGTCCCTGCTGTTCCGCGGCATGAGCAAGGTCCTCAAGGGCCATGACACCGCCGACGGCGCCCTGCTGGCCGAGGCCATGCAGGAGGGCGTTTCCACTGCCTACGGCGCGGTGATGAAGCCCGCCGAGGGCACGGTCCTCACCGTCTCCCGCCTGGCCGCCCAGCGTGCGCTGGAGGCCGCCGGCGAGAAGAACGACGCCGAGTTCGTACTGGACGAGGCCATCAAGACCGGCTACACCACCCTGGCGGAGACCATCGAGATGAACCCCGTGCTGAAAAAGGCCGGCGTAGTGGACGCCGGCGGCAAGGGCTACCTCATCATCCTGGAGGGTATGCTCCGCGCCCTGCGGGGCGAGCCCGTGCCTGAGGTGGTCGATACTGCCGAGGAGAAGGCGGACTTCGCCGCCATCGGCGACGAGGATATCACCTTCGCCTTCGACACCGTGTTCATCGTCCGCAAGACCTCCGACAAGCCCCTGGACGGCCTGCGTACCTATCTGAACAACATCGGCGACAGCCTGGTCATTGGCGAGGATGACGAGGCCTTCAAGGTCCACGTCCACACCGACACCCCCGGCGACGCCCTGAACGAGGCCCAGAAATACGGCACGCTGGAGCTGGCCAAGATCGAGAATATGCGTACCCAGGCCGCCGACCTGGCCGCCGGCAAGAAGGCCCAGTCCACCGACGATCTGGACGCCGTCGAGGCCGAGCTGGAGCGCGGCGAGGCTGCTGTGGCCGCGCCGGAAAAGCGCTACGGCTTCCTGGCCGTCTGCGCCGGCGAGGGTCTCGAGGCCGTGTTCCGCGACCTGACCGTGGACCGCATCGTCTCCGGCGGGCAGACCATGAACCCCTCCACCGAGGCAATTTTGCAGGAGGTCAACCGCACCCCCAGCGAGATCGTGTTCATCCTGCCCAACAATAAGAACATCATCATGGCCGCCCAGCAGTGCGTGGGCCTGACGGAAAAGCAGGTCATCGTGGTGCCCACCGCCACCGTGCCGCAGGGCATCTCCGCCATGATGGCCGTGGACCCGGACAACGACGATCCCCAGGCCATCCTGGCCGCCATGACCGAGGCCGCCGCCAACGTCACCACCGCCCAGATCACCTACGCCGCCCGCAACTCCGACTTTGACGGCTTCGCCATCAACGAGGGCGACTATCTGGCCCTGTGCGACGGCAAGCTCCTGGGCACCGACCGCAGCCTGGACGTGCTGCTGGATAAGCTGGCTCATGTAGCCGCCGATAAGAACGCCGAGTTCGTCACCGTCTACTCCGGCCAGGGCGTCACCGAGGACGACGCCGCCCGCGCCGCCAAGGTGTTCGAGACGATCTGCCCCGACGCCGAGGTCGCCGCCCTCCCTGGCGGCCAGCCGGTGTACTACTACATCGTGGCCATCGAATAACATACAGAGGAAGCGCCCGCCCGGGCGCTTCCTTTTTTTCTCCCCCTGCACCCCGTCAGCCTTCCCCCCGAGGGCGCACCCCCGTAAGCCTTCCCCTTGAGGGGTCCGCAGTGTTGAATGACAGGCCGGTGGCCTGTCAGATCCGCGGACCGACCGACCCGCAGGGAGACAGGTGCCCCCGAAGGGGGCGGATAAGGTGTAGCCGCGCAGCGGCGTAAACCCCCTCCGCCCCTCCACAATATCCCACAACTCTCCGTATAATTCGTAAAAAAGAACACCCTGTGTATTCACGCAAGGTGTTCTTTTCGATGTATACGCTCAGGCCAGCGTCTCCATCTCCTTGTTGACGCTCTCCTCGCAGCTGCGCATAGCCAGGATGGTTTTTTCCATCAGCTCCTCGATGGTCCAGCCCAGGCGCTCCGCACCGGTGTTGATCACATCCCGGGAGCAGCCGGCGGCGAACTTCTTGTCCTTATACTTCTTCTTCAGGCTGCTGACCTCCATGTCCATCACGCTCTTGCTGGGGCGCATACGGGCGGCCGCGCCGACCAGGCCCGTCAGCTCGTCGGCGGCAAACAGCACCTTCTCCATCTCGTGGGTGGGCTCCACATCGCAGCACAGGCCGTAGCCATGGGAACAGACGGCGTGGATGAACTCCTCGGAGCACCCCGCCTTCTTCAGCAGTTCCGGTGCCTTCCGGCAGTGCTGCTCCGGCCACATCTCAAAGTCGATGTCGTGCAGCAGGCCCACCGTGGCCCAGAAATCCGCGTCCTCGCCATAGCCCAGCTCATTGGCGTACCAGCGCATAACGCCCTCCACCGTCAAACCGTGGAGAATGTGGAACGGCTCCTTGTTGTACGTTTTCAGCGCCGCCAGCGCCGCCTCGCGGGAGATACATTCTTTCATGGGTAAAGCCTCCTTTGTATACCAGAGACGGGCGCCGCCCGCCCCCTTGATGCTCTTCCGGAATTTGGCGCGCCCGGTGCGCCGCGCCCCTTTTCCTATTTGCCTACCATTTTAACAGGTTATTCTCCGTTGTCAAGGCTTTTTCCAACAAGTTTGCCAGCCGTTTTCCCCGTTCCGCCGCGCGATCCGCCTCCGCCGCCAGCAGCTGCCGCAGGCAGCCGTCCTCCATGCGCGCCGCCAGATCGGCGCAGCCCCGCTGCACCACCGCCTCGCCCACATACACCCGCCGCAGGGCCGCCAGCCACGTCTCCCGTACCCCCGCCGCCGGCGCGGGCGGCTGCCGCCATCGGCCCGTATGCAGAAAATATGCCGCCAGCAGGGCCCGCACCGCCCGCTGCTCCTCCCGGGCCAGCTGTTCCAGCGCCTGCCGGCTCTGCCGGGGCGCACGGACGGCACACCGGCGGCAGCAGGCATACAACGCCGCGCCCTCGGCGATCAGCCCGCCCAGCATCGCCTCGCTGTCCGTCTCCCGCCGCGGCAGCGGGCAGCAGGCCCCCGCGGGACACGGTGCCGCGTCATAGGCCGGCAGCGCCGGCCCCACCCTCTGCCACACCGCCGCCGCGGCGGCGGTATCGTATACCAACGGTGATGGCTCCATACTGAACGCCTCCTTTTCTGTCTATACTATGTGGTGCCGCGGCCCGATGTGCGCCATGGGCGGAAACATATTGCATTTCCTGCCGAAATCTGTTACACTGATATGGTTACGGAACCTGCCCACCACTTTGATGGTGTGAACAGCCACAATACAAACGTTCAGAGAAGGGAGAACCATCCCATGCTGGAATTGCAGAATATCTGCTACCGGGTGTCCACCCCCGAGGGGGAGCAGGACATCCTGAAAAACGTATCCATCACCATCCCCGACCATAAGCTGGTCGTCTTCACCGGCCCCAACGGCGGCGGCAAGACCACCCTGGCCAAGGTCATCATGGGCCTGGTGCAGCCCACCTCCGGCCGCGTGCTGTACAACGGCGAGGACGTGACGGACCTGTCCATCACCGAGCGCGCCAAGCGCGGCATCAGCTACGGCTTCCAGCAGCCGCCCCGCTTCAAGGGCATCACCGTCCACGACCTGCTGCTTCTGGCGGCGGGCGAGGACAAGCTCAGCAAGGACAAGTGCTGCGCCTATCTTACCAAGGTTGGCCTCTGCGCCAACGACTACCTGGACCGCGAGGTGGACGTGTCTCTGTCCGGCGGCGAGGTCAAGCGCATCGAGATCGCCACCATCCTGGCCCGCCGCGGCCAGCTGATGATCTTCGATGAGCCGGAGGCCGGCATCGACCTGTGGTCCTTCGCCCGGCTGACCGAGACCTTCGAGCAGATCCACCGGGAGGGCGCGGCCACCATGGTCATCATCTCCCATCAGGAGCGCATCATCAAGCTGGCCGACGAGATCGTCGTCATCGCCGGCGGCCAGATCGCACACCGCGGCACCACGGAGGAGATCTTCCCCCTGATCCTGGCCGACACGCTGGGCAGCTGTCCCGTACTGGAGAGAAAGGAGGGCGCGCAATGATCACCGATATCGACGCCGCTTTGCTGGAAAAGATCGCCGATCTGACCGGCAAGCCCGTGGGCGCCTTCAATATCCGCAAGGACTCCGGCTGCGAGGCCCGTCAGTCCACCGAGCATATTGCTATCGATCCCCGCAGCGACGGAAAGTCCGGCATTGACATCCGCATCAAGCCCGGCACCAAGGGTGAGAAATGCTACATCCCCGTCATCATCAGCCACAGCGGCCTCAGTGAGCTGGTCTATAACGACTTCTACGTGGGCGACGACTGCGACGTGGACATTATCGCCGGCTGCGGCATCCACAACTCCGGCTGTGACGAAAGCCGCCACGACGGCATCCACACCTTCCACATCGGCAAAAATTCCAAGGTCCGCTATGTGGAAAAGCACTTCGGCGAGAAAGACCCCGGCCAGACCGGCGGCAACATCATGAACCCCAAGACCGTGGTCTACCTGGGCGAGAACGCCACCATGCAGATGGAGACGATCCAGATCCGCGGCATCGACTCCACCAAGCGCGAGACGGACTTCTTCTGCGAAGCCGGCAGCGAGGTGGTGGTCACCGAGCGCCTGCTGACCCACGGCGCGCAGGAGGCCGAGAGCGATATGCGTATCGAGCTCAACGGCCACGACGCCCGCGGCCGCGTCATCTCCCGCAGCGTGGCCCAGGACCGTTCCCACCAGATCTTCCACCCGGTGATGGTGGGCAACGCCCAGTGCTTCGGCCACGTTCAGTGCGACAGCATCATCATGGGCGACGCCCGCATCGAGTCCGTCCCGGCCATCACCGCCAACTGTCCCGACGCCCAACTGATCCACGAGGCCGCCATCGGCAAGATCGCCGGCGACCAGCTGCTGAAGCTGGAGACGCTGGGCCTGACGCCGGAGGAGGCGGAGGAGACGATCCTCAAGGGCTTCCTGGCCTGACCCATACAGGTGCGCCGCCGAAGGGCGGCGCACTTTTTTGCGCCCGCCCTTGCGTTTCCACGCAAAAAATGGTATTATATCAAGTTGAGAAACAACTTCCCCGGCCCCCTGCGCCGGACAGAAATACAAAGGAGGCTCACCTTATGAAGCTGGGTATCGTCGGATTACCAAATGTTGGCAAAAGCACCCTGTTCAACGCCATCACCAACGCCGGGGCAGAGAGCGCCAACTACCCCTTCTGCACCATCGAGCCCAACGTGGGCGTGGTGGCCGTGCCGGACGCGCGGCTGGACAAGCTGGCGGAGATGTACCAGCCGGACAAAAAGACGCCCGCCGTCATCGAGTTCGTGGACATCGCCGGTCTGGTAAAGGGCGCCAGCCAGGGCGCCGGCCTGGGCAACAAGTTCCTGGAGAATATCCGCCGCACGGACGCCATCGTCCACGTGGTCCGCTGCTTTGACGATGAGAACATCATGCACGTGGTGGCCGATGCCAGCCAGAACGTCCCCGTGGACCCCCTGGGCGACATCGAGACCATCGACCTGGAGCTGATCATGGCGGACCTGGAGATGGTCAACCGCCGGGTGGAGAAGGCCACGAAGGCCGCCAAGGGCGACAAGAAGTTCCTCCATGAGGCCGAGGTGTTCAAGGCCCTGGCGGCGCATCTGGACGGCGGCAAGTCCGCCCGCACCTTCGCGTGCGACAAGGACGACCGCGCCATCGTCGAGACGGCGGACCTGCTGAGCCTCAAGCCCATCATCTACGCCGCCAACATGGACGAGGACGGCTTCGCCCACTACGAGGACAACAAGTACTTCCAGTCCGTCCGCGATCTGGCCGCCAGGGAGGGGGCCCAGGTGCTGCCCATCTGCGCCAAGCTGGAGCAGGACATCGCCGAGCTGGATGACCCGGAGGAACGCGCCATGTTCCTGGCGGACCTGGGCATCGAAAAGTCCGGTCTGGACCGTCTCATCCAGTGCAGCTATGACCTGCTGGGTCTCATCTCCTTCCTGACCTACGGTAAGGACGAGTGCCGCGCCTGGACCATCAAAAAGGGCACCAAGGCTCCCCAGGCCGCCGGCAAGATCCACTCCGACATCGAGCGCGGCTTCATCCGGGCCGAGACCATCAACTTCGACGAGATGATGGCCTGCGGCGGCAGCGTGGCCGCCGCCAAGGAAAAGGGCCTGCTGCGCTCCGAGGGCAAGGAGTATGTGGTCAAGGACGGCGACATGATCTACTTCCGCTTCAACGTATAACGACCTCTGCCTGCCATACAGGACCGGCCCCGCCGGTCCTGCTTTTTTCGCGGTTTTTCAAGCAGCTGTATGCCTGCCGCGGTGCGCCGCGGTTTTCTTCTGCGGAAACCCGCTAAAAACCTTAATGGTGTAAAGCGCGAATTGGCGAATTACCTAAAAATATTGTGATTTTTTCTACAAAACACAGACAAAAAAGGCTTGTGAATAAATCGTGAACGCGCTATAATGATGCTGTGATTGTGAAAAGTCTCACGATCCAATTATGAGGAGAGATCAGAAAGGAAAACGGAATTATGGAAAAACGGTATACTCTGCCCGTAGCCATCGCGCTGGTGGTGGGCACAGTCATCGGCTCCGGCGTGTTCTTCAAGGCCGAAGCTGTCCTGACGAAGACCGGCGGTAATCTGTCGGTCGGTATCCTGGCGTTCATCATCATGGGCGTTGTCATGATCATCAGCGCCTGCACCTTCGGCGTCGTGGCACAGAGTCACGAGGGCGTGGAGGGTCTGGTGGGCTACGCTGCCGCCTCCTGCGGTAAGACCTACAGCTACTATGTGGGCTGGTTCATGGCCGTCATCTATTACCCCTCTCTGGTGTCCGTGCTGAGCTGGCTGCCCGCCCGCTACTTCGGCGTACTCATGGGCTGGGACGACCCTGTGGTCGGCGGCCGCACCATGATGTTGGCCGGTGTTTTCATGGTCGTTACCTACACCATGAACGCTCTGGCTCCCAAGCTGGCCGGTAAGTTCCAAATCGCCACCACCATCATCAAGCTGATCCCCCTGCTGCTGATGGCCGTTGTCGGCACCATCGTGGGTCTGACCAGCGGCATGACCGAGTTCAACTTCTCCAATGTCGTTACCGAGATGCCCTTCACCGAGGGCCTGTTCGGCGCTATCGTCTCCCTGGCCTTCGCCTTTGAGGGCTGGATCTGCGCCACCTCCATCGGCAGCGAGCTGAAGGATTCCAAGAAGAACATGCCCCGCGCGCTGCTGATCGGCACCGTGATCGTTGCTATCGTGTACGTGATCTACTATGTCGGCCTGGCCGGCGCGGTGGAGTCCGAGGTCATGATGGCCGGCGGCGAGGCCGGCGCCAAGATCGCCTTCCAGAACATCTTCGGTCAGGTGGGCGGCGCTGCCATCTTCGTGTTCGTTGTGATCTCCTGCTGGGGCACCTGCAACGGCCTGACCATGGCTGTTACCCGCGGCATGTTCGATCTGGCCGTTGAGAGCGGCAGCCCCAAGCTGGCCATGTTCAAGAACGTGGACGCCAACACCAACATGGCCAACAACTCCGCCGTGTTCGGCCTGCTGGTCAGCTCCCTGTGGCTGCTGTACTTCTACGGCGGCACTATCATGGGGGGCTTCGGTCCCTTCAAGTTCGACTCCTCCGAGCTGCCCATCATCACCCTGTACGCCATCTACATCCCCATCTACATCGCTCTGCTCAAGCGCAAGGATCTGTCCGGCTTCCGCGGCAAAGTCATGCCCGTGCTGGCCATCCTGTGCTCCCTGTTCATGGTGTTCGCCGCTATCTACTCCCACAAGTGGAACGTGCTGTATTATCTGATCGTGTTCTTCGTCATCGAGGTCATCGGCGCGTTCTTCAAGAGCGGCAGGAAGGCGTAACAAGCGTATAACGCACGTCCATGTGTGTTCCCCTTTTGCATTGGGACGGGCGTCGGCTCTGCCGGCGTCCGTCCCGCCTTTTCCGCAGGCGGCAGCGCGCCCTTCGGCCGCCTCAGCCGCCGCACCGTGGGCCGCGGCGCGGCGCTCCCGAAGGCGCAGATCACCCTTCCGGGCGGCATCGGCATCCTGCTGATCCCGGGCAGTATCCTCCTGCCCCACCTGCCGACCCATCTGTCCGGCCAAAAATGTGCCGTACCGCAAAAAAACGACAACTGCATATAGCAATGTGCCTTGCAGTTTGCTATAATGTTTCATTAAGAGCAAGATAAAGTGACCATTAGCGCAACATAGAATAACCTGAATGTAAAGGAACCTGCCACATGAATTTCCCTCTTTGCCCCCGCTTTCAGGCCGTTCTTTTCGACATGGACGGCACACTTTTAGACACCCTATCGGATATGCAGGACGCTGTAAACCATATCCTGCTCGAAAATGGCTGGCCGCAGCGCACCCTCGAGGAAATACGCGCCTTCGTCGGCAATGGCGCCGCGAAGCTCATGGAGCGCGCCATCCCCGAACCCATTGCGCCCCAACGGTTTCAAGAGATTTTGAGCACCTACAAGGACTGGTACCAGGCCCATAATTGCGTAAAGACCGCGCCGTACCCCGGCATTCCGGAGGTCCTGGCGGAGCTGGAAAAAATGGGTGTGAAGACCGCCGTTGTCTCCAACAAGCCGGATGCCACCACCAAGGCGCTGGCGGAAAAGTTTTTCCCCGGTATGCCGGCCCTCGGCCAACGGGACGGCGTGGACCCGAAACCATCGCCAGCCCTTGTGGCACAAGCGCTTTCGGATCTCGGCGTCCGCCCGGAAAATGCCGTGTATGTGGGCGACAGCGAGGTAGATGTGGCCACGGCCCGCAACGCCGGTCTGCCGCTGATCGCCGTCAGCTGGGGCTTCCGCGGCCGTGAAAAACTGGAAATTGCCGGCGCGGAACACATCGCGGACACCGCCCCGCAGCTGCTGGAAATGCTGTGCAGATAGCGCCGTCCGATAAAATTTTTGCTTGACATCTGCAAAAAAGGTGATACAATAACCCCATACTTCAAAAACCGTTGAGTAAGAGGAGTAATCGCACAGGAAACTTTCAGAGAGCCGCGTATCGGTGAAAGCGTGGCAGCGGAACGTGCGGTGAATGGACTTACGAGGGCGGGGAGAAAGCCAGATGGCGAGTAATACCCGACGGCAGCCGCGGCCGTTATCCCGGCGGAACGCATGACAGTGCGCGCAAAGTGGGCGTTTTTACGCCAATATGGGTGGTACCGCAGGCTTGTATTTTCAGTCTGTCCCATGGATTTTCCATGGGACAGACTTTTTTGTTGTCTCGAAAAAACATTTCTCATACAGAAAGGAATCACGATTATGGGTAAGATCATCCTCACCGGCGACCGTCCCACCGGCCGCCTGCACGTGGGCCACTATGTGGGCTCCCTCCGCAACCGCGTCATCCTGCAGAACAGCGGCAAGTTTGAAAAGCTGTTCTTTATGATCGCCGACGCCCAGGCCCTGACCGACAATTTCGACAACCCCGGTAAGGTGCGGGAGAACATCCTACAGGTGGCGCTGGACTACATGGCCTGCGGTCTGGACCCCGCCAAGTGCCATATGTTCATCCAGTCCGTGGTGTGTGAGCTGACGGAGCTGACCTTCTACTACATGAACCTGGTGACGCTGGCCCGGCTGGAACGCAACCCCACCGTGAAGGCGGAGATCCAGCTGCGGGGCTTCAACCACAGCATCCCCATGGGCTTCCTGACCTATCCCGTCAGCCAGACGGCGGACATCACCGCCTTCATGGCCGACACCGTGCCCGTAGGCGAGGACCAGCTGCCCATGCTGGAGCAGGCCCGCGAGATCGTCCGCCGCTTCAATGAGCTGTACGGCGAGACGCTGGTGGAGCCCACGGCCCTGCTGCCGGACAACGAGGCCTGCCTGCGTCTGCCCGGCACCGACGGCAAGGCGAAGATGAGCAAATCCCTGGGCAACTGCATCTATCTGGCCGACAAGCCGGAGGACATCCGCACCAAGGTCATGGGTATGTTCACCGACCCCAATCACCTGCAGGTCAGCGACCCCGGCCAGACCGAGGGCAACCCGGTGTTCATGTATCTGGATGCTTTCTGCAATGATGAGCACTTTGCCAAATACCTGCCGGACTACGCCAATCTGGACGAGCTGAAGGCCCACTATCAGCGGGGCGGCCTGGGCGATGTGAAGGTCAAGAAGTTCCTCAACAACGTCCTGCAGGAGACGCTGGAGCCTATCCGTAATCGCCGCGAGGAGCTGGAAAAGGACCCCGGCTATGTGATGGACGTGCTGCGGCAGGGCACCGAGGCAGCGCAGGCCGCTGCGGCCGATACCCTGGCCAAGGTCAAGCACGCCATGCAGATCGACTATTTTGCGTAACACAGCGTACCGCGCTGACCAATACTGAAAGGAGAACACAACCATGAAAGAACTGAAGAACCGCGACATTCCCTACAAGATCTATCTCTCCGAGGACGAGATGCCCCGGTATTGGTACAATGTCCGCGCCGACATGAAGACGAAGCCCGCTCCCCTGCTGAACCCCGGCACCCTGAAGCCCATGACGGCGGAGGAGATGGGCCACGTGTTCTGCGCCGAGCTGGTAAAGCAGGAGATGGACGACCATACCCCTTATATCCCCATCCCCGAGGACGTGCGGAATTTCTATAAAATGTACCGTCCCTCTCCCCTGGTGCGTGCCTACTGCCTGGAGGATAAGCTGGGTACCCCGGCGCACATCTACTACAAGTTCGAGGGCAACAACACCTCCGGCAGTCACAAGCTGAACTCCGCCATCGCTCAGGCCTACTACGCCAAGGAGCAGGGTCTGACCGGCGTGACCACGGAGACCGGTGCCGGCCAGTGGGGCACGGCGCTGAGCATGGCCTGCGCCTATCTGGGGCTGGACTGCCATGTGTTCATGGTGAAGTGCTCCTATGAGCAGAAGCCCTTCCGCCGCGAGGTCATGCGGACCTACGGCGCGGACGTGACCCCCTCTCCCTCCCTGACCACCGAGGTAGGCCGCAAGATCCTGGCGGAGTTCCCCGACACCACCGGCTCTCTGGGCTGCGCCATCAGTGAGGCCGTGGAGTGCGCCGCTTCCACGCCCAACACCCGCTATGTGCTGGGCAGTGTGCTGAATCAGGTGCTGCTGCACCAGTCCGTCATCGGTCTGGAGACGAAGGCGGCGCTGGATAAATACGGCATCAAGCCGGACATCATTATCGGCTGCGCCGGCGGCGGCTCCAATCTGGGCGGCCTGATCTCCCCCTTCGTGGGCGAGATGCTGCGGGGCGAGGCGGACTACCGCATCATCGCCGTGGAGCCGGCGTCCTGCCCCAGCCTGACCCGCGGCGTGTTCAAATACGACTTCTGCGACACCGGCAAGATCTGCCCCATGGCCAAGATGTACACCCTGGGCAACGGCTTTATCCCCTCCGCCAACCACGCCGGCGGCCTGCGGTATCACGGCATGAGCAGCATCGTCAGCCAGCTGTACCACGACGGCTATCTGGAAGCTCGCAGCGTGGAGCAGACCGCCGTGTTCGAGGCGGCGGAGCTGTTCGCCCGCTGCGAGGGCATCCTGCCCGCGCCGGAAAGCAGCCACGCCATCCGCGTGGCCATTGACGAGGCGGTGAAGTGCAAGGAGAACAACGAGACCAAGAACATCGTCATCGGCCTGACCGGTACCGGCTACTTCGACATGGTGGCCTACGGCAAGTACAACGATGGCGAGATGAGCGACGTCATCCCCACCGACGAGGACCTGCAGCGGGGCTTCGCCACCATCCCCAGCTTCCCCGGCAACGAGTAAGCACATAGGAATACAGGAAAAAGACCGCCTTTCGGCGGTCTTTTTTATCTGCGGCAGGCGAATTTTCCTCCGGTACTTGACAAACTGCCCGGTTTTGCTATAATAGTCAGGTATCTTGTCCGCGAGCGTGCTGGAATCGGCAGACAGGCAAGCTTGAGGTGCTTGTGTCCGTAAGGTCGTGTGGGTTCAAGTCCCATCGCTCGCACCAAACGAGAAAATCGCGCAGCCATGCGGGCTACGCGATTTTTCTTGTATTTCCAACGTTTCCTGGCGTTTTTTTCGTCCAATCCCGCCTCCGTTTCGTCCGCATTTTTGGACGCTTCCGAGGCTCAAAAAGACATCAAGTGTCAACAAAATGGCAACGAAATAGGCCCGGCCCCAACCAGGGACCGGGCCTTTCTTACGCCCTCATCAGGGCCGTCCATGTGTCCTTGCCCACGATGCCGTCGGCGGCCAGCTTATTGGCTGTCTGGAACTTCTTGACCGCCTTCTCCGTGGCCGCGCCGAAATCACCGTCCGCGCCATATACGCCCACGCTGTAGCCCCAGCCGATCAGCGTCCGCTGTAGCAGCTTCACCTGCTGGCTCTTGCTGCCCTTGGCCAGCATATACAGCGCCAGCGTGATGTTTACGCAGGGCTCCTCCGGCTTCTCCGGTTCCGCCGGCGTACCATAGACGATGGCCTCGAAGGGGAAGTTGTCGCCGGGGCACCCGGTGGCGTTCACGTCCCGGTGCTTCTGTACCTTCGTGATGCCGTACTTCTGCTTCAGATAGGCTACCAGCTCCGCACCCGCGGCCCGCTGGGCCTCCGGCATGGTGGTCTCCGTCATGTAGTTGCCCTCGAAGCACACGCCGATGCTGTCGTAGTTGTTGTTGCCGGCATGGGCGCCCACCGTATCCTCCGGACGGCCCCGGTAGACGGAGCCGTCCTTGCGGACAAAGAAGTGGTACCCGATGCCCACCCAGCCGTTGGCCAGGTGCCAGCTGTGGATCTGCTGCGCCGTGCAGGTCTTGGCCGCCGCGTGGTGCAGGATGATCCGCGTGGTGGAGGCCCGCTTTGTCAGCGAGCCGTTCCACTTGTAGTCCACCTCGTTAATTTTCATCGTTCGCGTCCTCCGTGTCCGCCGCCACCGTCTCTGCGTGGCTCTCGGTAACGTTCTTCAGCTTTTTAATGAGCGTCACCAGGAACTTCGGCACCGGTGCGCCGATGGCCGCCACGTTCTCAAGAATGGAGATCAATTCGTTAATGATGAGCCACGCGATCACAATAGCTGCGATGAGAAATTCCGCATTGATGTGTATACCCACCTGCTCCATGCCGTAGCGCAGCAGATAGTCCGCGCCCATAGCCACCAGCACGATCACAAGGTAGCCCACCTTCTTCAAGATGCCCTTGATGCCCGTCCGGCTGCACAGTTCCCCGGCAGACCACGCCTTGGCCATCCCCGTGCCGTAGTCCACCACCATGGCGATCACCAGCACGATCAGGGGGATAAACAGCTGCACCATATAGGCGCTCAGCACACCCAGCGCCGTGGCCACCACCGCAGAAATGGGGTTCATAGTCTCTTTCATGTCTCGCTCCTTTCCGCGCCCGATCAGGGCGCTTTCGTCATGTCCTCCGCCCCTGTGGCAGCGTCCAGCTCCCGCAGCAGCGCTTCCTTCGTCTGTTCATCTCGTATCACGGCCACGGCGCGTTCCACCAGGCAGCACAGCGCCTCAATGACCTCCAGCTCACCCATCGGCGTTCTCCGTCCAGCCGTACACGCCCGGCTCCCACACGTTGTTGGCCACGTCGCTGGTCCAGTGCTTGCCGTTGTGGCTCACCCTGTCCCCGGCGCTGTAGGCATCGTGCGCGCCCGTGGGCTGGCTCCACGCCGGCCACGCCTCCGCCGGATCCGCTGCCGTCGCCCACAGGGACGCCGCCTTGTCCGGCTCCCAGCCGGTCTGGGACGTGTGGGCCTGCACGCAGCGGTACAGTTTCTCGCCGGAGTTCCGGTACTGCCCCACTGCATAGGCCACGCCAGCTTCCCATGGCGCGAACAGCTCACGATGCTCTCCCGCGGTCACGGCGTCAATGCTGCCGTTCTCCGCCAGCACCACGAAAGCGATCTCCGTGGCCTGCTGCGTGGCCGTCATGGCCTTCGTCCGGTCCGTGTCCCTGTAGTGGTCGCCGATGACGTAGAAGTCATAGCGCACCCCGTCCGGGCCGTTCTCCGTGTGGTAATGCTCCACCACCCGGCACCGGTCCGTGATGGTGCAGTTGTCGTACTCCCGCACAATGGTCACGAACTCCCCCACGGCCAGATCGGGACCGCCCGCCACCTTAAGGCTCTCCCGCGTTACGCCGCCCCTCTGGACGGCTCCGAATACATACTCCATCGTTTCATCTCCTTCCGTGTCCATTCTCTCACCACAGCCTTGCACCGGCGGACTGCCTTATAGGGCAGATACTTCCGGTAAAATGCCGCGTTCCTGCAATGCCGCATCGCGCCCAGCCGCGACAGCAGCCCCGATGCAAATTTCACATCGATGATCTTCCGCTTCCGGTACCGCCGCAGCTGGCGCATGAGCCGCATCCGGTTCCGTTTCCGCAGCCGGATGCCGCCACCCGGCGCGAACCGGTACCCCAGCGCCGCCACCTCCCGTGCCTTTGTGGGGAACACCTGCCACGTCCCCTTCAGATCCAGGTCCCGCGAGCGCAGCCACGCCCGCACAGCCTCCACCAGCTTCCGCAGCTTCCTCTTGTTGCGGCCCAGCACCGTGATGTTATCCATGTACCGCAGGTAGTGCCTGGCGCATCCACTGCCGCGGACCAGCCGGTCCAGCCCCTGCAGCACCGTGTTGGCAAACCACTGGCTGAAGTAGGCCCCGATCAGCACGCCGTGGGCCATCAGCCTCTCGCACACGTCCAGCATCCGCCGGTCCTTGATACGCCGCCGCAGGGCGTCCATCACCACGCTGGGCCGCAGACTGTCATAGAAGTGCCGCACGTCCATCTCGGCGCACCATTTCGCCCCTCTTCGGTCGTTCTTCATCCACTTCCGCAGCCGTTTCATGCCGTAGTGGATGCCCCGTCCGGGGATGCTGCCGCAGCAGTCACCGTCCATGCCCCGCATCAGCACCGGCTGCAGCGTCTGGATGGCCATATGGTGGACGTACTGATCCGGCCACAGGTCCGGCTCGTAGATGTCCCGCCATTTCCCGGCGCTCTCATCCCACCGTCGCCGCATCCGGGGCGCGTTGGGCCGGTAGTCCGCCGCGATCACCAGCAGCGCGTCCACCGCGCCCTCGATATTCGCCTCGATCCGGTGCACCGTCCGGTTGGGCCTGTGGCCCGCCGTCCACCGGTGCGTCCGGTTCACCTCCAGCAGGGCCAGCTTCGCGTTCTCACGAGTCAGGTATTTCTCGTACAGTCCTCTCGCTCGTTTCACAGGATAGATCTCCTTTCAGCCTCACGCCCTTTCCTTCGCCGGGCAGCGCCCGGAGTACTAAGCCGTGTCCTGTCAGCTGTTCGTCACCTTGGGGTGCGCGGCGCTCCGGGCAGGGTATCATGGTTAGCTATTCCACCGCACAGGCTTCACTCTGCGCCCGCCTTTAGGCGGGAATGAGTGATCTGTAGCCTGCGGAGGCGAGGAGGCGGGAGCCGATGTTCGCGTTGGAGTTCGACGCCGTGTTGTAGTTGACGTAGAACAGCCCGTGGTTCAAGCTCTGGTTATAGTTGCCGCCGACGTGCAGGCACGGGTTCGACGCGTTGAAGTTCCAGTTATCCGGAACGCCAGAACAGAACCGGCTCCGCTGATGCCCGAAGCACCCCGCGCAGCGCCATGTCTCCGCGCCGCCGTGCCCCGCTGACTTGGGGCCGTGCCGTCGCGCCGGTGGTCACTGCGATTTATTCATGCTGCGCGGCTCTGCCGCGCCTCGTTATCTATTGCGCCCGCAGGGGTGGGGCGTGCGCGCCCCTCCCCTGCACCCCTCCCCATCAGGGGAGTTTTTGGAGGCGGGAGCCGATGCTCGCGTCGGAGTACGACGCCGCGTTGTAGCCGACGCAGAACAGCCCGCGGTTCAAGCTCCGGTTATAGTAGCCGCCGACGTACAGGCACGGGTACGACGCGCCGAAGTACCAGTAATCCGGAACGTAGGTGCTGTCGCTACCGGCAGCTGCCGTAGGGATAAACACCGGATACGGTCCCGCCGTTTTCACACCCAGCGCCGAGGGATAGCCGTTGCTGGGCACGCCCACCGGTGTGCCGCCGCTGCTGTCGCTGAAGTTGGCCGGGTTAAGGATAAGGTTGAGGCCGCTGCTGTTGTAGTAGCACCCGTCAACCCAGTCGTACACATTGCCCCACAGATCCTCGATGTGCCGGTACTGCGTTCCCACGCCGTAGGTGGTCCGGGCGCTCTGCATCGTGCCGGTGTGATACGGCATACTATCGCTGCTTCCTGCGCCCTGCGCCGCACTGTTGTTGCCGCAGCCGTAACCGATACACTTCTGGCTGTCCCAGTCTGCGAACTCTACGATGTACAGCAGCTTGATGGTCATGCTCATGGCCCAGTCCCACTGCCACACGTTGGTGCCCAGCGCATGGATATTGCTGCGGGCATAGGCGCGCGTGATATTTGTCATTAGGGCATTTTTGCTCAGGCTCTTCCAGCTCAGGATTGAGGCATTTCCGCAGTGATACCGCCCCACATACACTACATCCCGCTCACCGGCGCCGTCTCCGCGGTCCATGTGCGCTGGGGACACGGAAAAGCCGTCCGCGGGCATATCCGCGATCTGGATCTTGATGCCGTTTCCGTTTTGCGTCAGCTTGTACCAGAACTTGGGAATGGCCACAAGCTCGCCGCACTCGTCGTCCGTCACCCGTACCATGTCCTTCCACGGGTAGAGATCGTCGAAGGGGCTGCCGTAGCTGCTGGCCCCCGACACATACGGCACCGGATCGACAAACAGCTCCGCGTCGTCCGTGCGGGAACATTTTGTGGTACTGGTGCCGTCCCAGCTGATGCCGTAGATGTGTCGGAAGGGCAGGCTCACCGAATAGCTGCCCTCATCCTGCGTCACGGCCACTGTGTCGGTCCTCGTTTCGCTGCCCTTGGTGGCCGTCACCGTATAGGTGCCGGCGCGCCGCAGTGTCAGCACGGCCTGCCCGTCGCTGCCGATGGTGCCCGTCACGGAGTAGTCGCCCAGCGTGGCGGCCACACCTGCCCCCGCGGCGTCCTCGCCGCAGATCACCGTCAGCGTAGCCAGGAACGTGTGCATCTCGCTCTTAGCGAAGCCGAAGTATGGCCCCGTCGTTACCTGGTCGGTATAGGTGTACCCGTCATTGGCCGGGCAGCTGACGGTATAGGTCTCGTTCAGCTTTCCCAGTGTCACCTGATGGACGAGGCCGGCGCCCACCACATGGGTGTACACCGTCGTCCCGGTGCTGTCCGTTACCGTGAAGGCCTTGCCCTCGAAGGCCGCCTCGAATGTGATGGTCAGCACCACGCCCGCCAGCCCGATCAGCAGCTCGAACACGTCGCTGGGCACTGTGCCTTCCTTGTCCAGCCCCAGCCGGTCGCAGATGGCGTCCCGCAGCAGCGTTTCCTTATCCAGCGCCGTGCCGGCTGCCTGCACACCCTCCGTGTTCAGCCCGGTGATGTCCACCGGGAACTGCCCGCTTCGCAGCAGCGTCAGCACCTGCTCCCATGTGGTGCCCGCCGGCAGGCTCGTTTTCAGCCACCGGCTGTTGCCGGTGCCCTTAATAGTCGTATTTTTCATGTCTCACTCCTAAAATTCACCGCAGAATATCTCCGCAGACGTCCACACGCCGGCGCGGAGGCGCTGCACGCTGTCCTCAATGTCCAGCAGGATCTGCTCGATGTTGTTGGCTTCCGCCACCGTCAGCCAGGGTCTCTCCGGCCCCGCAGGCGGCACCGGGGGTGTGGTGGCCTTCACGGCCTCCAGCGTGCTCCGCAGCGCAGCCAGGTCGCCCAGATAGTGCGCCATCCGGCTCTCCGTGGGGAAATCTGTCCGTGTCAGCGCCGTTTCCGGTGTCACCGTCACGTCGTAGCCCACACCCCGCAGCCTCTCGGCCACATAGTCCATAGCCAATCCCACCCGGTCCATGTCCGTCCAGTCGTAGGTCGCGCCCGGTACCCGCGTGGTGATGAGGGTGTCCATAACGCTCATGTCTCGTCCTCCTTATCACACAGCACCGCCACGTCCGCCGCCAGCTTCCCGGTGGCGGTGTAGTCCAGGCTGATCAGGTGCCCGGTCCGCATCTCACCGTCGTCCGTGAGAATGCTCACCCTCTCGCCTGGCCTCTCCGTCACCGTCAGCACTTTGCCCTTCACCGTGTCCTGCCGCATACACACGCCGTACAGCTTCTCCAGCAGGGCCGGGGCCATGGCCGGGCTCACCAGCGTCATGCGCTCATACCGCACGGGGTTGTCCTCGTCGTTGCCGCTTCGCAGAGGGTTCTCCTTGGCATAGATCCGCTTGACCTCTTTATACTTGGTGCCTGTCAGCACCACCTGTGTCCCTGTCCCGGCGATCACCGCACCGTTGGCGTCGCTGCTGACGATCTCGCCGCCGGTGATTGCCAGGCCGTACACCGGCGCATCGAAGTCCACATGGGCCTGCCCGGTCAGCTCCGCGTCGTACAGTGTCTCGCTCTCGCCTCCGGTGAGGTATTCGTAGGCCACCAGCTGCACCTCCGTCACCGGCGCCGCAGTCTCCACACTGCCGCCCTCGTAGCTCTCCGTCTGGCCCCAGCTGGCCGTGGCGTTGCCCGTGGGCATAGGCAGAATGTCCACCGCCTCGCTGTGCCCGGTGCGTACCATAGCCCCCAGGGCGAAGGCCACTTGCTGCAGGTTGTCCCGCCGGGGAGCCTTGGGCAGCCAGCCCGTCAGCGTCACGCTGGCCAGCGAGGACGCCAGTGTATAGGGGATGGCCCCCATGATCTCCGCCAGGATCACGCTGGCCGCCACGCCGTTATAGACACCGCCGGCGTGGTCCCCAGCCATCTCCAGCAGGCCCACTTTGTCCACCGCGTGGATGTCGTACAGGTTCTTTCCCGCCCGGCTGCTGGTGCTGATGTGGTAGATGCCCAGCAGCTCATCGCCGAAGGTCACACGCAGCCCCTGCCGGCGCTGGAACAGAAAGCCCACATCACTGCGGTTCCGCAGCGTGAAGTCCAGCGTGTTCACCGCCAGCTCGTCGCTGACCACGTTGGTGTCCTGGTACAGATCCGCCGCATAGCACTCCTCGCTGTCGAACACGCGGGTGATGCCGTAGCTGATACGCTCCAGCTTCAGATACCGATAGCCGTGGCTCATGGCCTTAAAGGTCAGCACCACTTTGTTGAAGTTGCGGACCTCCTTGTAGCAGGTATACTCCCAGTCGTCCGGGGTAAAGTCCTCCTGGGCCAGCAGCGTGTCGTCCCGGTACCACGCCGCCGTCATGTCGCTGCACCACGTCGGCCCGTAGGGATCGAACCGCAGCGTCAGCCCGATGGAGCTGTACAGGTCGTCCAGTTCCAGCGTCAGCACCACCGGCGTGGTAAAGGCTCCATCCCCGCCGCTGATAGCTTGACTGAACAGGCCCCATGTCTCTTTCTCCGGCTCATCGCTGAAAAAGCGATACGCAGTGCCCAGCACCCAGTAGCCGTCCTCCAGCGTAGCCCGCTGCGGCGCGGTGTTCTTTGTGTCCAGAATGTCCTCCAGCGCGCAAAAAGCCTGCAGGCTCGTCACAGAGGGCGTCGTGCCCTCCAGCGCGCCTACCGGCTCGTCGATATAGGTAATCTTAAGGTCGTTTGCCACGGCCTCGCACCTCCTTCTCGTATGTCCCGCCCCGGTGTCCGTTTAGGACACCGGGGCACTGTCTCATGGCCGATACTGGGGCCTCATGGGGGTAAATGTCACCTTCAATCCGCCCCAGCGCCGCTTGCCCGCACCCAGGTTAAGGAACAGCTCGTCCTCCACCTTCGTCACATAGGCGTCAAAGGCCAGCGTCCCCTGCCCGTAGGGCATCACCACCGGCACATAGTCCACCGGCTGGCTCAGCGCCAGCACCAGCGCGTCGTAGGCCGTCGTGTCCTCGCTGCCGTCCGCCGCCCGGCCCACCTCAAAGGTGGCCGTGTAACTGACAAAGGTGCCGATCACGTCCCGGATCATCTCCGCTGCCGGCGCCTTGGTGCGCCCGGCGTTGTCGCTGTCCGTCACGTTTTGGCTCCGCTTCAGCGACGTGATGGCGGCGTTGTAGTAGGTGCCGTTGATTTGGATAAGGTCCTGCATCACGTCACCCCCTTGGCCACGCTGGCCGTCTTGCCCACGCGGCGGCTGTCCGCCTCGATGTACGGGCGCAGGTACCGCGCCAGGGCGCTCATGCTGCCCTCAAAGCGTACCTCCACGTTGGTCTCCACACCGCCGTCCTGCTCCGCCATCACGGCCCTCAGCGCGTCCTGGATCACGCCCAGGGGCGTTTCCACGTTGGTCCCGTGCTTCTGATCACCTACGATGGCCGCGAAGGGCTGGTTGGGCCGCAGCACGGCGCCGTCCGCCAGCCGCGGCAGCGCCACCTGCGCCACCGTGGGGATGTTGAAGCCGAAGCTCTTTCCGCCGATCACCGGAACCCAGTCCGGAATGTCAAAGTGGATGCGGTTTATGGCGTTGATGACGGCGTTGATGCCGTTGATGGCCCCGTTCACCACGCCCTCCACGAAGGTCAGAATGCCGTTGACGAAGTTCCGGAAGAAGTTGATGATGGGGTCCAGCACCGTGGTCTTAAACCACTCGCCGATGCCGGAGAACCATGCCTTGATGCCGTCCACGCAGGCCTTCGCCTTCTCCTTGATGGTGTCCCAGTTCTTCGCCAGCACGAGGCCCACGGCCACCAGCGCGCCGATGGCCACGATGATCGCATTGATGGGCGACGCAGCCGCCCACAGCGCAATGCCGAAGGCCGTCACGGTGATGACCAGCAGCTGGAACAGGTCCTGGTTCTGCGCGATGGTGTCTCCCATGTTCTGTAGGTCACTGGCAAACAGTTCCAGCACGTCTGTGATGACGCCGCCCGTCCACTTGGCCACCGGCTGCAGGAAGTTCGTCCACACATCATCGATCAGCGGTCCGACCGCTTCCAGTACGGCGTTCAAATAGCTGAAGGATCCACTCAGTAGATCCAGGAATGCGGGGACCATGCTGTTCACCGTCCACTTCGCCAGCGGCTCCAGCACGTTGTCATAGGCCCAGCCCAGCCCCTCGGCGATGGTCTCGCCCAGGGCGCCGGCGCTCTCCTTTAGCCGTCCCCAGCTTTCCGCCAGGTTCGTGAAGTCCAGGCTCCCCGCCGTCTTCTTCAGCCGCAGGAGGATCTTCTCCAACCACGCGGCGCTCTCGGCCATTTCCTCGGTGCCGCTGGCGTCCCAGCTCACGTCGTAGCTTCCCGCCAGCGGCGTCTGCGCCTCCTCGGCCCCACTGCCGCTGCTGCTGGCGCTGCCCAGCTTCTGCAGCTGGTCAAAGCCGAAGGTCTGCAGCTTCTTCGCCGCCCCCGCGGCCTGCTCCGTGCTGTCTGTCAGGTCGTCCATGGCGCTGGTGGTGCCGCTGATGCCGCCGGTGGCCGCCGTCATCTGCGTCTTCACGCCGAACACATTGGCGATGGCCTGAGCCGCCCGGTTGGCTGCCGCCGCCACAGCGCCCAGAATACTGGCCACCGTGCGGATCAGCGGCAGGAACACCTGGGCGATGGTCATAATGGCCTGTCCGAAGCTTTCCTGCACCTCGCCCAGCGCAAATTTAACCTGCCGGATGCGCCCGCTGGGTGTCTGGGCCAATGCCTCGTTCATGCCGCCCACGCTGTCCTCCACCACGCTGGCCAGCACCGCTGCCCGCTGCGCTTCGTCCCCGTACTTGAGGATAGCCGCCTGGGCCTCTGTGAAGCTGTAGCCGTACCGGCTCAGCGCGCCGGTCTGGCCGTTCATCACCTTGCCCAGCATCGTGGCGATGTTCACGGCGTTTTCGCTGGTGGCGTTCAGCCCGTACTGCTGCGCCAGCATATCGTCCATCACGGGGATCAACGTCTGCAGACTGCTGGTCAGTCCCAGGTAGGTACTCAGCTCCACCGCGCCGGCCTTGGCCACCTCGCCGTCTACCACGCCCAGCTTCTCCTGGGCGTCGCACAGGTCCAGGATACTCTGATACTCCGCCTGGCTGGCCGCCATGGTGTTTTTCATCACCTGGGCCAGCGCCGCGTTGTTCTCCTGTACCTCGTTATAGGCGTCCGCCGCCTCCTTGGCCAGTACGGCAAGCCCGGCCACGCCCAGGGCGGAGCCCAGGCCCCGCAGCGCCCCCGTCATCTTGGCGCAGGCGCCCTCCAGCTTCCCCGTGGCCCGGTTCACGCTGGAGATCATCGTCACGATGCTGCCCGTGGCCTTCTTGCTCTGCTTCGTAATGGCCGAAAAGTCCGCGCCTACGCGGACCATCAGATTTTTTACAGCGCCTATGCCTCCTCACCTCCAAACAGCTTGTTCAATGCCTGCACCTGCCGGAACATGGCCTCGTCGCTCATGGAGCGCGCCGATGCCGCCTCCGGAAACATTTTCTCGAAGGGCGGCAGCCCGTGTTTGCCCCACGCCGCGCCGCGGATCATGGTCGCTAGGTTGTACAGGTTGGCCGCCGTCAGTCTCTGCCGCGCCGCCAGGGCCTCGCTCCGGGCCCTGGCGTACACGTTCAGCTGCGCCGGCGTCATGCGCTCCCACTCCGCCGGGTCGATGCCCAGCTCCGCGGCGATGCTCAGACTGCGCTGCCAGTCCCATCCGCCGCTGTCATAGGGTGGTCGGCCTCGTCGGCCTCCTCGCTGCCGAAGGCCGCGGAGATCATCTCCCCCGCCTTGGCGATCAGCACCGGCAGGGGCGCCTTGTCCAGCAGGTCGTCCACCTGCTCCACCGTCAGCGTCGGATCCTCCTGGCGCAGTACGCAGTAGTACAGGCAGCTGAGGTTGTCGTAGTCCTCCACCGCCTCCTGCATCTTCGTCAGCGGGATATGCCGCAGCGCGCTGAATGTCTTAAGGGCCTTGTGGCCCAGCCGCAGCTCGCGGGGCCTGTCAAGCTCGATAAAAACGGCGTCGTTTTTCTCGTTCATGGTCTATGCCCTCCTCTTAGCCGCCCACAGTGGCTTTCAGCTCCGGCTTGCCGCACACCTTCACGGTGGCCTCAAAGCTGATGGCGCTGTCCACCTCCGCGCCGGTGGTGAACTTCGTCACCACGCCCTTGAACTCCCACGTCTTACCGATGGCGGACGGGAAAATGATCTTGCAGTCCGACTGTTCGCCGCTGTGGAAGGCCTCCAGCATGGCCGCCTGGCCCTCGTCCGCGCCGTCCAGGAAGCCGCTGAGGCCCAGTTCACCGCCGTCCTTAAAGCCCGCCAGAAAATCCCGGTAGCCCGTGGAGTTGCCCAGATCGGTCACATCCACGGTGTCCGCGCTCAGATCCAGGCCGCTGATGCTGTTCAGTCCGCCCACCGCCTGGGTGCCCAGGTTGAATTTGGTACCTACGCCTACAGATTTACTCATGTTTTATACCTCCAGATAGTTGATCCGCAGGGCGTACACCCTGCGCCACAGGTTGACTTCTCGCTCCTTGATGTCCGGGCTCTCCTGGGTAACTCTGGCCCGCTGGATCTCCAGCCCGGCGCCGCTGGTGCCCCGCAGGGCCTTCAGCGCCGCTGTCACCTTCGCGCCCAGCGCCGCCAGATCCTTGGCACCCTTGCCCACGGCATCCACCTCAAAGGTGGCCGCACGCAGCGCCGTGTCCCCGTCCAGCTCCTCCACCGCCTCATCGCGGTGCAGGATATAGAATATGAACGGCGCAGCTGCGCCCTTGATGGCCGCCGCGGCGTACACCTTTCCCGGCGCCGCAGTCTCCAACGCCTTCACCACAGCCTGCTCAATGTCCATGCTGCTTCATCCACTCCTTGTCCAGATTTTCGGTCAGCGTCCTGACCATCTTGGCCTCCGCTGCCTGTCGGCTCTCCTCGGCCCCGTCCCGCATGAAGTGGTGGCCGGGAACAAAATGCCCGTCCCTGGCGATATAGCCGAACTCCATGCTGTAGGGGTAGTAGGCATGGCCATTACCGGTCTGCGTGCTGCCGGCAGCGCCTGGATCCTTCACTGTCTTCTGAAAGACGCTGTTGGCCTCCTCGCCGCCCTTGAAGTCGATGCGGTACACGGCCTTCCCCTTCACCCTGGACCGCTCCTTCTTCGTCCGAACGATGCCCCGCTTCATGGCGCCCGTCCGCACCGGAACGTCCCCGGCCTTGATGGCCCGCTTTGTCAGCGTGGCCGCCTTGCCGGCAGCCGACGTCACGCACTTCTGCGGCACGTCGCCCAGAGCTTTCACGGATTTCTTCAGTTCCTTGAGGTCCCTGCCGTCCCAGGTGACGTTAAAGCCGCTGTTGCTCATGCCTCGACCTCCTGGGCCATCAACAGCAGGCTCTCATGCCGTTCTTCCCAGTCGATCACCGACAGGATCCGGAACACCCGGCTGCCATACAGCACCCGCCACGCGGCGCTGACCCCCTGGCGGTACCGCAGCCGGATCTTATGGCTCACGGAGCTCTGTGCCTGCTCCGCCGCGTAGAACTCCTTGCCGCTGACCGGATCGATGGCCGCCCATACCGTGGCCTCTGTGGTCCACTGGTCGTCATCGCTGTACAGGGGATCACCGTAGTCGTCCACAGCGCCGGTGCAGCTCTGCAGCAACACCCGATGCCGCAGTTTTCCCGCGTCGATCATGCCGTCCTCCTTTCCGGTGTCCGATCCGGACACCTAAAGCAAAGCGCCGCAGGCCGCCCCGCAGGGCAGCCCCGGCGCTTGCCTCATGTGGGCGTAGCGCCCACCTTCAGCTGCGTGATGACCGGGGGCAGCCCCAGCGGCAGGGGCGCTTCCGTTCCCACCGCGTCCCGGTGGTCGTAGTAGTGCAGCGTCAGGCTCCAGAGCGCCAGGTCGTACTGCGCGGCTTGGGCTGTGTCTGTCTCGCTGCGCCGGCATCCGGCCCGCGTCAGATAACCCTCCGCCGCGTCGCACAGCGACGCGATCAGCATGTCCTCCGCGTCGCCGTCCACCCGCATATAGGTCTTGCACGCTGTGACCTGCGCCTCCGTAGCCATGACTCAGCCCTCCGCCCGGAGGTACCGGGCCATTACCCAGCCGTCGCCCTGGCCGGTCTTGACGGGCAGCCAGCCGTCGGCCTCCTCGCCGGTGGCCTCCACGGTCTCGCCGTCGGCCAGCACCGCCAGGATGCCCTGGTCCACGCCCGGCGCGCACCGCAGGTGTAGCCCGCTGTTCCACGCCACGGCGTACCGCTTGGGTGAGGTCTGGACGGCAGGGGCCTCCGGAGCCGTCTGCGCCGCCGCCTGCGCGGCGTTCTGACCGCCCGCGCTCGCAGGGAGCGCCCCGGTCTGGAACGCAGCCTGCGTGTTCTCAGCGGCCTTACTGACGTTGTCCTTGCTCATGGCGTCCTCCTTAGCCCGCAGCCTTCTTCTTGAGGATGGTGAAGCCGTTGTGGCGGATCAGGTTGCCGCCCACCATGGCGTCGCCCAGGATGGTCAGCATACGCTCCACCGCCTTGGCGCTCTCGTCGATGCGGACGGTCATCTCACCGAACAGGGCCAGCTCGTAGTTCTGCGGATCGCCGTAGCACATGGTCAGCCCGCCGGTGGTCGCGCTGGCAAAGTCGGTCAGGTCCTTGCCGATGTTGTAGCCATAGGCTGCGCCGCCGTCCTCGATGGTGCCGTAGTTGGCGCCGGTGTGGCGCGTCTGGAACACCTTGAGCTTGTCGCTGTTGCGGATGCTGCCCAGCACCTTCAGGTCCGCCTTGGTCAGATACAGCTGGGCGTTCTCGCCGGTGCCCTCATCGTCGCCGTAAGCGTAGTACAGGGCGTCCAGCACGGTCTCGTCCAGCGCCGTGGCCTCCACGGTGTTGTAGATAGCGTCGCCCGCCTTGTTCTTGGCGGTCTTGATGCCGTACATCGCGGGGGAGGTCTGGCCGTCGCCGTTGTAGATCAGCGTGCAGATCTTCCGGCGCATGGCCTCCATGGCCAGCTCGTAGCACTTGGCGAAGTAGTCCGCCGGACTCAGCCGCTTAATGTTGCGGTCCACATAGGTGGTCACGTTCACCTCGTAGGGCTTCAGCTCCGCGTAGGCGAAGGTGGGATCACTGGCGGTGCGGGCCGTGCCGGCCAGCGTGGCCACAGCGCCCGCCTGGGCTGCCTGGGCGCTCACCAGGTAGGGCTCGATGAAGCCGCCCATGCCCTCCAGCGTCAGCACGCGCACCTGGTCGATGATGCGGCTCACGCCGCCGCCCACGGGGTTGCGGATCTCGGTGCCGCTGCCGGTGGGCTCCACCAGCGTGGTGGCAGCCAGGGTGGTGCTGTCCTTGGCCAGCAGGCCCCGGCGCAGGGACGCGATGTCCACGCTCATCTGGCCGTCGCGCAGCAGCTTCTGACCCAGGGCCTCGGCCTTCTCCTTCTCGGCCTTCTTGTCCACAGGGGCCTCATCCATGCGGCGCTGCTGCTCAGCCATCAGGAACTTCACGTTCTCGATGTCCTTGTCCACGCTCTCCAGCTTGCCGCGCAGCTCCGTGACCTTCGCCTGGTCGCCGGCTTTCAGCGCGGCCTCCGCTTCGTCCAGGAACTTGGCGCGATCCGCGCACAGGTCGATCATCTTCTGTTTCATGTTTCGTCCTCCTTAAAGTCTGATGGTTTTTCTCCGTTCCAGGTCGAGCCATGCCTCGTCCTGCCAGCGGATGCCTGTATGGTCTTCCGCGCCCTGCGCGGGGGGATCACTCTTGCCTTGGGACGCCGCAGCGCCGCCGTCTGCCGGGGGCACCGGGTGCAGGGGATCGGCCTCCCTGGCGCCGCTGCGCACCAGCTGCTCGTAGCGCTGCCGCAGCGTGCCGATATCCGCGCCGCCCGCCGCGTTCCGCAGAGTAGCGGCCCACGCCGGGGCGCCCTCGTCTGTCTGGGTGACGATCTCGTCGGCTAGGCCGCGCTCCACGGCCTCCTGGGCGCTCATCCAGCGTTCCTCGTCCATCAGGCGGCTCAGTTCCTCCCGGCTGCACTTGCCGCCGCTTCGCAGCTCGTAGGCGTTGAGGATACTTTCCTTTCCCGCCTCCAGCATCTGCGCCGCCTGCCCCAGCGCCGCCGCATTGCCCCAGGCCGTGCACGAGGGGTTGTGGATCATCACCTGGCCCACTGGGCTCATGCGCCGCACCGTGCAGCCCTGCAGGATGGTACTGGCCGCGCTGGCGGCGTAGCTTTGTACCTCGGCCACCACCCGGCGGCCACTCTGCCGCAGCAGGCTGTAGATCTCGAAGCCCGCCATCACCACGCCGCCGCCGCTGTTGATCTCCAGCACCAGTTCCTCACCCTCCGGAAGATCCTCCAGAGCCCTCCGGATGTCCGATGGGGCGGTGCTCTCCAGCTCGCACCAGTCATAGAGCCACTTGTCGTCGCTCATCACGATCTCGCCGTTGACCTTCACTCTCATGCGCCGTTACCTCCGTTTCCCGAATTTCTCTTGATGCTCAGCTCCCGCCACACCGACAGGGGCACATAGTTCAGACTGGCGGTGTGCTCACCGCCGCCCTCTACGTCCGGCATATCCTCCAGCGCCCGGATGTCGTTCACGCTGTAGGCGCCGATCTGCCACATGGAGTTATACCAGCTGCCGCGGGAGCTGCTGTCGCCCCGCAGTTCCGCCATCATGTTGATGCGGATCTCCAGCCCGTCGGCCCTCTCACTGCGGTTCAGCAGTTTCTCCGTGGCTTCCTGCTCATACTGCGTCACGATGGGGTGCAGTGTGCCGGTGATGTACTCGATGGCGTTCTGCTCGTTGCTGCTGTAGCTCTGCTTGCCCTCCTGCAGCTTGTACAGGGGCACGCCGAAGAACCGGGCGATGTCCCGCACGCTCAGCTCCGCGTTCTCTACAAATTGAGCGTCCCGCTGGCTGATGCTGATAGCGTGGTATTTCATGCCGTTGTCCAGAACGGCGATGCGCCCGGCGTTGCCTGGGCCGCCCTGTCGGGCCTCCCACTCCTGCCGAACGTAGTCCTTCATGTTCACCGTGGCCGTGGTGCCGTCCGCCTGGGCAACCTCCATGGTCCCGCTGATGTCACTCTCCACCTCCAGAACGCCGCTGGGCTGGCCGCCGTTGATATAATAGCTGCCGTTCCAACTCTGGGCCGCCTTGGCGCTGGCGATGACCTCGCTGGCCCTCTCCAGCACGCTCACGCCCTTCCAGCCGTTGTCGCTGTAAGCCATGACGTGGATCATGTCCATCCGGCCCACCCGCAGCAGCTTCCCGGTAAAGGGGTGTTCCACGTCATAGAACGGCTCACCCTCAGCGGTCATCATGGGCTGCACCAGCGTCCACGGCACACCTACCAGGCGCACAGGCGCCAGCGTCCGGGGATCTCGCTCAATGAGCAGATAGCCGTTGCCGCCGCAGTTGCGCCCCGCCTCCGCCACCTTCCTGGCCACGAAGGCTGTCTGTACACTGTTGGCCCGTAGCCCCAGCAGGTCGTTCAGCGGGTGGTCGTCCCGCCGCTGCCGCGTCCTGGTGTCGAACACATACATGGGCAGCTTGGCGATATCGCTGCTCAGCACCTCCACACACCGGTCCACCGCGCTCAGTTTCAGTGCCGTGGAGGCCGTTACGTCCACGCTGTCCAGCCCCGCCGCCCGCAGGGATGCCACTGTCACCGCGTTCCGTGTCTGGGCCGCTGCGGCTCTGGGGGTGGTCAGCCGGCCCAGGCCCCGCACGATGCCGTTAGCCATCGCGCTCACCGCCTTCCTCGCCGCCCACCGCCAGCAGCACGCCCAGCGTCACCAGCTCCGCGCCCAGGACGATCACGCCCCAGGCCACGCTCAGCAGGCCCACGCCCACAGCGATGGCCGCCAGCCCCGCCAGCACCAGCGCCGTCACGGCGTTCTCATGCTTTCTCATGTCCCGTCCTCCTATCTCGTTCACATCGACCACGCCCCGCTTTGCAGCCGGTCCGCCAGCGTGGGGTTATCCCGCCTCCGCAGGGCCAGCGTCAGCGCGTCCATGCACGCCGCCAGCGGATCTATGCGTTCCGTGTCGTCCTTGTGCTTCTTACTCAGCCGACTGTCTCCGTTGCCGTTCACGGTCTCCACGGCATTGGCCAGGCACCACATGGCCAGCGGGCTCTCCTCGATCACCAGCTTCCCCTGCACCAGCAGATCCCGGAAGCCCTTGACCGCCAGGTTCTGCCCGGAGCAGGACTGATAGATTTCCACGCAAAAGTCCTCATTGCTCCGCCGGTCGTTCATGCTGATGGCCAGGTCCGTGGCGTTGTGACCGTCATAGCCGGTCTGCACGATGCGCCAGCCGTGGTCCTTCTCGCCCGCCGCCAGCCACTCGTCCACCCAGCTGTTCTCCGTCACCGCCCCCGGCGTCACCGTCACATAGCCGCCCGCCGCCCAGGCCTTGTAGGGCACGCGGTCCGTTTTTTCGTGGCGTTCCACGCCCTCCGCGGGCATGAAGCCTTGCATCTTCACGGCCACCACGCCGCCCTCCAGCAGCCACACCGCCGCCGCGCCGGTCAGGTCCACCCGCTTGCCCAGGTCGAACCCGCCCCAGCAGGTCTTGCCGTCCGTCATCGCCGCGAAGGCCTCCCGGCTGACCTGGGCCTCTCTGGCCTTGGCCAGCTGCATCTCGTCCAGATAGCGGTTCACCGCGCCGGCCTGCCATCGGTCCATCCGGCGCGTGAGGAAGTTGCGGATCTTATAGGGATCGTTGAAGCTGTAGGCCGTGGTGTGTTCGCTGCGGATCTCGTCCAGCAGGTACCTGGCGTACTCGCTGCCATAGCGCAGGCATGGATTGGCCTTTGTCCAGCAGCTCTCGTCGTGGGGGTTGTCCCCGTCGTCGATCTCCCGGATCATTACGCAGTAGGTCTCGTCCATGGAGATCTCACCCCGAAGCATGGCCTTCAGGTTCAGCTCCTCCGTGTAACAGGGCTTCCGCTGCGCGTCGTCGCCCGCCGTGGTGATGCAGTCCAGCAGCGCCTGCGGCCTCTTGCCGAAGCCGGATTTGCCGATGTCGTAGATCTCCGAGGTCAGGTGCGCGTGGTATTCGTCCACCACAAAGTAGCTGGGCGCGCCGGAGTCCTTGTTTTTGGTCTCCTTGCTCAGCGCCCGCATAAAGCCGCCCCGCGTCAGATGCACCACCGGGTTGCTCCGGGGGATCCGCAGCCACTTCCGTATGCTGGGGCTGGCCTGGGCGATCTTCTTGGCGTCGCCGAATACCCGCATAGCCTGTCCCCGGTCCACTGCCGCACACTCCACCTCCGGCTCCATCTCGAACCGGGCCGCCTCTGGGTGCCCCGGTGGATAAATGGCATCGGCGCACATATGGTACAGGCACTGCCCGGATTTCTCCGTGCTCTTGTAGTTGCCCCGCGCCCGTTTGTTGTAGCTCACCTTAAAGCGGCGGGCCCCGGTGTCCCGGTGTACCCAGCCGTACAGGTTGCTCAGGTCGAACACCTGCCAGGGCTCCAGCGCGATAGGCTTGCCCGCGTCCACGCCGCGCACCTGTATGCAGTGGTTGAACCACCGTAGTATGCGGTCAGCCCTGGTCACGTCAAACACATACGGGAAGCCCTCTGTGCCCTGCCGCCTCAAGTCATCCAGGAACCGCTGGCAAGCCAGCACCTCATACTGGCCGCACTGCTCACGCAGCCGGCCCCGCACCACCTGCTTGGCGTACACGGCGGCGGGGTGGTGCTGCCCCGTCTGCCGCGCCGGTCTCTCGTTGGCCATGTCTCACTCCTAAAGCAAAACGCCGGAGCCGCCCCGCTGTGGGGATGGCTCCGGCGTTATACGCTCCGACCTAATTCTTGCCCGGTGTCCTAAACGGACACCGCCTATATTCCGAACAGATCCGCGTCCGGATCCGCTGCCGCGGCGCCGGCCCGCTTCTTGGCCAGTTGAGCCCGCCCGCCGGGCGTCAAGCCCAGGTCCTTGGCGTAGCCCAGGATGCTCTTTTCCAGCTTCCCCAGCTCCGCCATGATGGCCGCCGCGTCCTTCACATCCAGGCCCTTTTTCCGGGCCGCCCGCTGCAGTTTGTCCCGCCGGCTCAGCTGTAGGCAGTATATGCCCAGGATCTCCGTGTCGATACTGTCCAGCAGCAGCACGTTATCCATCCGCCCCAGGATGTCCGCCCAGTACTGCCGGGCTGCCCTGTCCGCCTTCAGAATGGGCGGCGGCGCGTCCGGCGTCAGCTCCACGCCGCTGTTCAGCTCGCCCTCGGCCTCCAACCGGAGCGCCTGCTCCTCCGGGCCCATGTGCCCGGTCATATTCTCTGCTGCTTTCGCTCTTGCCGGCATCGCCGCACCTCCCGTCCTATGTCTTCAGCGAAGGTCTGCCAGGCGCCCGGCGTCGCCGCCGGGTACCCGGTAAAAGGAAGAAAAGAAGGAAAACCCATCGAGCCGCCGTCCACTCAGCTCGACATCCGGGCAGCTGTCTACGCCGCCCAGCCATCCGAGCAGTCGTCCGCACCGCCCGGCACACCCTCGCCGCCTTATTCCGTTTCTGCCCGCCGCCCGCGGCCACGGTCCGCTGCCTCCATGTGCAGCCTGTTGTTTCTGCACCGGCCAGGGCGCCTACGTCAGTACCCCGCGCATCAGCGCAGGCCTTCGACGCCCCAGCCGGTCTTCTCGCTCCACCCGCCGCCGCCGGATCCGCCCAACCTTCCGGCGCCCGCCTGGCCTGCCCAGCACCCGCCTGGCCTGCACGTTCCGTTTTGCCAGGCACCTGGAGCCGTCCGGCCCGTCCCGGCCCGCCGCCCCGAACTCCGAAACCGGACTTTTTCTCTCAAACGAGGGGAAGCGGGGCATTCATAGAGCCGCTGCCAAACTTTTTGAGAGTGGGGGTGGGGTTAAGGCCTACGGCCTCCACCCGCGCCCGCCGGCGTGTGCAGCCGCACACACGGTCACGCACCAGCGGGCAGGCGACGCCAGAGCCGGCAAGTCATGTAACTTTTTCGCCTCGCTGCAGCTGCTCCAGCGCCGTCTTTTGGTCGTGGTGCCGCTTGCAAAGGCTCTGATGGTTCGCCGGATCGATGAATTTCTCCCAGTCGCCACGGTGCGGGACGATGTGGTCCACCACCGTGGCCCGCGTCCTGTGCCGCGGATCGTCGGGCGGGTACGCTCTCGCGCACTCGCTACACCAGGGCTCACGGAGCAGCTGCGCTGGGCGCAGGCGCTTCGTCCAGATCGGCAGCATATACCAGCCGTGATAGTCCGCACTGGTGCGGCGCTGGTGCCGTGGCCTGTGCTTCGGGCACCAGCCGTCCCGCGTCAGCTCCGGACATCCAGCGTGGCGGCACGGCCTCAGCGGTTTCTCTGCCATGGGCTATCACCTCCAGGGAACCGGAGAAAACACAAAAGCCGGAGCCATAACCACGCACAATCCTGCGTCGGTCATTGGCTCCGGCTTTCAAAGCTCCGGCCTTGCTCTATGTCCACGATGATCTCGTGCTTGCACTTCGCGCACCACACCGGCACGCCACGCGCCGCCGCCGTGATGGGCACCCGCAGCAGCCGCTTGTTCCGGCAGTACGGGCAGATGAGCCATCCGTCTCTCACTGTCAACAGTTTACCATGTTCGGATGTTGTTCGCAACACTTTTTCACTCCTTTTGTGATTTGTTCGACTATATCACAAGTTACATTTACTATTTAGTACCGACCTGCCCCGTGCTGATGCGGTACCCGCCGCCCCTCAAAAACCGTTGGATGTTTGGGATCCTGCTCAATATACCATCCATAATGGTAGTGCCCCCAGGTATTGTCCACCGTGAAGCGTCCGCACACACGGTTGTCCGCCGGGATGTCGATGCGCCCGCACTCGGCGCGGAAGTACATCGGGGGCGGAAGCTTCTGCGTAAGACTCCGCGACGCCACCCACGTCCTGGCGTCAATGGGGATCACCACGCCGTCGCTGCGCTCCTTGCAGTAGTACCGCGCCGTCCGCCGGTAGGTATCGAACACGCCCAGCAGCAACGGTTGAGACTCCACGATATACCCATCCTGCCACAGCGTTTCCATCACCAGCGGCGGGAAATCACAGTACCGCACCGTCAGATGGAGGTGGTACCGATGATCCCCATGCTTCCCCTCGATCAGATAGACATAGTCCGGCACACCGCCGTGGTAGGCCTTCATCCGGTACAGCAGCGCCCGCCAGCGCTTCCGCACCCCGTCGAAATTCTCCGGAAGATGCGCGTCGTCAAAGGTCAGCGCGTAGCTCCATCCCTCGAAGCCGAACAGCGCCAGCAGCAGCTCCAGCCGGTCGATGCGCGTCCGGCACACTGCGCTGTCGCGGGGAGGGCGGAGGATCCTGTTTTTCTCCGCCCTCTCAAACGGTCCGTCCGTCCGGCACATCCGGGGCCGGACGGCGCGTGACTCTTTCACCAGCGGCCCCGCCTGCTGCCTGCAGCAGATCCATCGTCCGCTTCCTTCCATGCGCCTACCTCACCAGCGGGCCGGTGTCCTTGCAGAAGTACACCCGGCCCCGATGGACCACACGCCCGCTGCGGACATCTCGCAGCACGCTCCCGGCGCCCACGCTGTAACCCAGCACCAGCGCCAGCAGCGTCACGATCACATAACCCATCAGTAGTCCACCTCCAGCAGTGTCGGGATATGCACTGGCTCCGGGTTGTCCCAGCTCATCCAGGTGGCAGCATCCAGCAGGCGGGACCGCGTCACCCGGCAGCGCCCCGACGGATCACACTCCCAGTAGGCAGCGCGCTTGACCGGCTTCTCGCTAAATCCGTGAACGAACCCCGTGGAGTCCATCGCCACCCACTCGTATCCCGATTGCAGTAGACTGTCAAGCTCTACGCCCTCCTCTGCCGCCACTTCCGGCTGTTCCGCCACCGGGCAGTCCTCCGTCATGTCCACCGCAAGGGCAGCCAGCACAGGGCGAACAGTCTCGGCATCCACCTGGATCATCGCCCCGTTACCGAAGCTCACCTCAGCCACCGTCCCGGCCACCCGCACGAACACGATCCTATCCGTGTTGACCAGGATATTCCCAAACCAACAAAACACGTTACCTCTCCTCCTTCTCGTCAATGCTTATCTCCCGCAGCATCAGCGGCCCGCGCCGCGAACCCCGTGCGCCCACAGGCGCAGCCGTGTCCGATCTGGACACCGCCCGCCCCGCGCACACCGAGCACAGGAGATCCTCCCCCACCCGGCGTAGCGTCTTTTCCGTTTCGCCGCACATCGCGCAGCCCATGAACTGCACGCTGCGCGGGATCACGCGCCTGCTCATTCCAGCACCACCTCCACGTCATATTCCTTCAGCATCTTCCGGATATCCGCCCAGGTGACGTAGCCCTCGGCCACGCACCCGGCGGCGTGGTTCAGTTCCTGGGCCAGCTGCTGCACGTCGTCCATGGCCGCGGCGCGTTTGTCAATGAGAACGTAGAGCATCAGCTCAATGCCCCGGTGCAGGCCCTCCGTGACACCCCGGTCATAGGCAGCATCCACGTCCTTCTGCGTCCGCGGCACCCGCCGCGGGTTCACCCTACTGCCCATCCCGGTACTCCATCACGCTGCGGGATTTGTCCTCCCACAGCTTCTTTTCCACAAAGGAGATAGTTTCCCGCAGAATGGCGCAGCCGTGGATCCCGCAGTTATGCTCTCGCCCGCAGCCCAGGCAGACAAGGCTCCCGGTCTGCACCTTCAGCCGCCGCAGCGCGGCGATCAAGTCATTGTCACTCATCATCGCCACCTCCACCTACATGCAGTTGCACGACAGCCTCAACCTTCGTGATGTCGAGATATATGGGAGCTCCCCTTACGGCATCGGTGTATTTGAGGGATGTGAGCTCGCCCGTCAACCCGTTATACTTACATTTAACGTCTTCTGCACAGATATCAAAGTGCTGCCCAGACTTCAAGTATACTCGCACAACAGTCACGATTTCACCTTCTCCTGCAGCACCGCGATCTCTTCGGCGTACCGAGCGCAGCGATCCACCAGCTCCTCGATCTTGTCGGCGGCGTCCACCAAAATGCGATCACATTCACAGCCCGCATAGTCCTTGCCGTCAACCGTCTCTTCCATGTGAAAAGCGCAAGTTCTACAGTCCAGCTGCGCCGATGGTACTGAACTCGAACACCGCAACGCCGCTATCAGGTCAGTCGTCTTTGCCATCGTTCGCACCTCCGTTTTTCTTGTCCATCTTATCCAACCCGGCAGACACCGCCCGCCAGACGTTAATTGACATCTTCTCCCGGTTCAGCATCCGGGCCAGCATCTCAGCGCTGATCCGCTTGCCATCCGCTTCACCGCACAGCGCCGCCAGAGGGGCCAGGCTCGTCAACCCGCCCTTCCCGCGGTAGGCCGTCAGCCTCTCCAGCGTGGCACGTTTGAACTCTGCCGTGGGCGGTGCGCCCCGCTTCGTCGCCGCAGGCGGCGCCTCCGGCTTCGTGGCGGGCACGACGGGCTCCGCCATCTTTCGCATCGCGCCCTCCGTTGGGAGGGGCAGCGGCGCCGCGGCTATGGCTTTAGGGGGGGGTACCGGAGGAACGCCCCGTTCCTCCGGCAGTTCTTCCGCCAGCTCCAGCGCCCGCACCGCCAGCACCCATAGCTCCACGTCATCATAGGTCGCGCCCACATGGCTCGTCACCTTGCCGCGCAGATAGGCCGCCAGGGCGGTGCATTGTCCCTTCGTCAGATCAATCCTTGTCATGCTGCCGCCCCCCCTCAGCGCGCCTCATGCGCTCCAGCATAGCCTCCGCCGCGGCGCCGGACATATACACCGCTGACTGCGCCCCAGGAACATTGACGTCCCACACCGGCGATTTCTCCCCCAGCAGGGACAGGATCACGGCCTTGCAGCCCTTGGCCACCAACGGGCCCGCGTTGCGGTACAGCTGCACATACAACTCCCGGACGATCATCCCGATCTCGGCGGCGATCTCCTGTCCGCTGCCGCCGAAGGACACGGTACCCGCGCCCTTATCCAGTTTCACGTTGATCATACATCTTCCTCCTTTTCCACTTCCGGCAGCGCCAGCCACCGCACCACATCCGCATTGATGATCTCCTTCCCCTTCTTAAACAGGAAGGCTTCGCCGTCCCAGCAACACGTCACTCGGATCGTCTTGCCGTCGCCCAGGTCGAAGTCCGCCACCGCGTCGCAGGGCGCCGCCGGCGTCGTCCCGCCCGGCATCCACGCTGCCAGCGACGTCTGACCGGCGCAGGACCTCGGAGCCGCGGCCACCTCGTCCGCCGTGCGCGGCTCGTCGGTCCGCATCATCAGATAGTCCACGCTGCACCCCAGCGTCTCCGCCGCTGTCAGCCACCGATTGATGTCCGACAGATAGACGTTATAGCCATAGGGCAGCTCCGTGTGCGCGTCAATCTTCCGCCCCGCCTCGTGATCCTCTGCGTCATGCGCCGGGCGGCCATAGGGGCAGTCGATCTTTTCAAAATATTCCTTCGCAGTCAGCCCCGCCCGTTCTCGCATAGCCCCGAACCGCTGCCACAGTGCCGTGATGCGCTCCACTACGGGGCGTTCCTTGGCCTGCCGGTCCTCCGCCTCATGCCGCTTCTGCGTCCTGGACTGCGCCTTCAGCGCCTTCTGCTTGTCCCGTGTCTTGGGGCACGGCGACTTGCAGGCCTCCAGCGAGGGACAGTCTGCACAGCACTTCCCGCTGCAGGGGTTGTAGCACCACTTGTCCTTCACCCGCCTCTCCATGACGCGGGCGACCTGGCCCTCCTGGTAGGTACAGCTGCCGCCGCATGGGCACTTGGTCTTCCGGCTTCTGATCTCTTCCGCTTCCTTCGCGATCCGCGTCACCGTGTCGGCGCTCAGATACCGCAGCCCATAGCTATTGCTGCCGGCGTAGGTCGTGTAAGCGCTCACGATGCCGTTCTGCATCTCCACCGGCAGCCGGCTCAGCTCATAGGCAGTATTCTCCGTTAGGCTCTTATCTTTCGGGCCCTCCCAGTAGGCCTTTCGGATGTTCGGCGCCAGATTGTTCCGTATGGCGTCCAGCCGCGCCAGCTTCGTCCGGCTGATCTTACACGCCTCCGCCACATGATCCCGCATCCGTCCGGGGAACTCGTGGCCCTCCTCCTGCAGCTGGTACAGCAGCGCCCGCACACGGTCCGCCTGCCGGCTGATCTCCGACGAGGACAGGTCCCGCGTGTCGCTGTTGGCATAGATCAGACGCAGCTCCTGTAGCGCCGCGGAGCCCGCAGACTTCTCCCGGATGCAGGGCACCTCCCGCAGATCTGTCCGCCCTTCCTCCACCAGTTTGCGGATGGCCGCCGTGCGCCGGTGCCCGGACACGATCACCACATGGCCATCCTGGCCGTCACGCACCCGAACAGGCTGCTGCAAGCCCACGGTGGCAATATTGTCCGCCAGGGCGTCCAGCTGACTGAGGTCGTAGAAGTTGTTGGGATCCCGGTCCAGCAGGTCCACGTCTATGTACTCGATCTGCTCCCGCCCGGTGTCCGGATCGGACACCGGCGCCAGTGTCTTGAGGTAGTCGCCCATTTCAAACTTCTTCGCCATCGCTCACGCCTCCTTCCCGCAGGTATTCCCACACCCAGGCCCGGTAGTCCAGCGATGCTGCGCTCCGCGGGCTGTAATCCATCACCGGCTGCCGCTGGAAGGTGCTCTCCGGCACCTTTTCCGTCCGGCGTATCACCGTGGTGAACACCGGCAAGCTCAATCCGCGCAGCAGTGCCTCGCCCTGCCGCACCACCTCGCTGTTGTGCCACTGGCAGATCAGCACGCCCGCGACCTTGATGCCGGGGTTGGCGGCCTTCATGCCGTGGATCTGCGCCGCCATGTCACTCACGCCCCACATGGAGAACCCGTCCACCACCATGGGGATCACCACCTCGTCCGCGGCCATCAGTGCCGCGCAGCTGGCCGCCGTGAAGCCCGGCGGGCAGTCAAAGATCATGTACTCCACGCCGTCCTGGGCCGCCGCGTCCCGGAAGTCCCGCAGCGAGTGGATGCTGTGGATGCTGCTCTTCAGCGCCTTCACGTCCAGGGCATACAGGGCGCTGCTGCCCGGCAGCAGCTGCACCTTGCCCTCGCCGTCCACCGGGATAGTGTTGTCGCTCCACACGGCCTCGCTCTCTCCCAGCAGCACGTCGGCCACCGTGGTCGTGTTGTCCGGATCCAGATCCGGGAAGTAGAACCGCGTCAGACTCATTTGCCCGTCGCAGTCAACGATCACAGAAGTCCTCCCGGCGCGGCGCAGCGCGTCGGCCAAAGTGAGGGCGGTTACGGTTTTGCCCACCCCGCCCTTCAAGTTCATCACCGCGATTGTTCTCATTGCCTCGTTCCTCGCTTTCGTTTGTTCTCACGATCGGGATGCACTCCCGGTATTTGTAAAGCCCGTTGTCGCGCTCCAGCACCGCGAACCGGCCCTCCGGGTGTACCCACAGCACCTCGCACGGCACCGCCTTCGTCACGCCCATAAGACCGTCCTTGCAGTAGCGCAGCACAAAGGGCTTGTGCATGATGGTCTCGCCTGCCTGCATATCACTCCTCCTTGCCCCAGGGCGCGTTGGGATCATCCTCCGCCAGCTCATGGATGCCGATCTGCCCCGGTGACTGTTCCCGCGGCCTCTGCTTCGCGGCGCGGCCCGCGTCCACATACTTCTGCATGGCCGCCCGTCCGTCTGGCCCCGCCATGATGGCGAAGCGCTGGTGAACGCCGTCGAAGTGCAGTGGCCACCGGCCCAGTCGGCCTTCCTTCTGCTTGTCGATCTTGAGGAACCGCGTCCGGTTCACGTCGCAGGGCGCGCCGTAGATCTCCGTCCCCGGCTTCGGCTTGTACAGCAGCATGATGATGTCCGCGTCCTGCTCCAGCTGGCCGGTCTCCTTCAGATCGTGCATATTCGGCTCCTTCCAGCCACCCTGCTTCTGGGGCCGGGCCAGCTGCGCCAGCTCTACCACCAGCGTCCCGCTGCTCTGGGCAAAGGTGTGCAGCGCACGGGACACCCCGGCGAACGCCTGGGCACTGCCGGCGCGGGGATCGCCCTCCGGCGTCACCAACTGCACATAGTCGATAAAGATCACGTCGAAGCCGTAGGACCGGCTCACGCTCTGGATCTGGCTGGCGGTCATGCCGCTGCCCTGGATCAGCGTCAGGGACCGGGAGATCACCTCCTCGCTGTCGTTGGCGATGCGCTGCCAGTCCTCTTCCTGCAGATGCTTCCGCTTCACGGCGTTGAAGTCCAGCCCGATCACCGTGGTGGCCAGGCGCTGCGTCAGCTTCTTCTTGCCCGTTTCCAGGCTGAAGAACCCCACGTTTCGCTCCTTGGCCATGTGATAGGCCATGGCCAGCGCCAGGGCCGTCTTGCCGCTGGATGGCTCGCCGCCGATGACCACCACGTCGCCCTTCTCGGTGTAGGTACCCTCGTCCAGCTCTCGGATGCCGTAGCTGATGTAGTCCGCCTTCGTCTGATCCGCCTGCGCTGCCATGAAGTACTCCATGGCCTCCCGCATGGACCAGGCGTCCACGCCCTTCCCGGTATCCAGCACCTGGCCCAGGGCGGCGATATGCTCCCGGCACTCGTCCACGCTTACGCACGATGTCAGCTCCGCAGCGATGTCTCGTATGCGGGCCAGCGCCGCCTGCTGGTGCATCACCTCGGCGTACTCCCGCCAGTTGGCGCTGGTGGGCGTTACCTCCATCAGCTGAAGGATATGCCCCTCGATACCCTGGCCCAGCTTGTCCCGGATCAGCACCGGATCCACAGGCAGACCCGCCAGCGTCAGAGCGCGGGCCGCCTGGTAGATTTGCCGGTTCTTCTCCCGCTGGATGTCCCCGGCGTCCACCGCCGCCAGAATGGCCAGCGCCGCTTTCTCGTCGATCAGCAGTGAGCCGATCACCGCGTCCTCTGCGAACAGCCAGCCCTCGCCGCGCTTGTCTACGTCTGCCATCCGAACGTCACCTCCTCGCCGCCGCCCGGATCATCCGACCCGTCCAGTTCGTCGGCATCGTGCCAGCGCTCCCCGTTCAGCCATGTGGCCACATGGGGGATGCCAATATCCCGCTGCCACTCCTCTGTGGCCTTCAGCTTCGCCAGCGCCCGCGCCATGGTGTCGATCAGCGCGTCGTCGGGCTGCAGCTTGTCCCACGCCGCGATAGCCCGCTGCTTGTTCTTCCGTCCCTTCCTGGGATAGTAGCTCCACAGCCCCGCGAACCGCTCCGGCTTCCACTCCGGTGCATCCTTGTGCTCACATTTTTGCCCACGCCCAACCCCCTGGGGGGTAAGGGGGGTATGTTCTACTGTATTGTTCACTTTATATTGTGGGGGGGTAGACTTTTTTGCCGACACCCCCCCGACTTTTTTGCCGACAGGGGTCTCGGCATTTTTGCCGACACCCCCCGTGTGCACGCCGGCATAGATCCGCCTCTCGCTGCCGGTGGCCGTGGGCACCATCTCCACGTCCAGGTACCCGGTATCCCGCAGCTTCCGGATGAGCCGCGTCACCGTGTCCGCCGACCAGCCGAACAGCGCCGCGAAGTACTCATTTTTCGCCCAGCAGAACCCTTTACGGTCGCACAGGGCCGTGATCTCCCCGTACAGCAGCTTGGCGTTCGCCGGGATCCGGTCATCATAGCGCACCGTGGCCGGGATCACTGCCCAGTAGCCGGGCGCCTCTGTTTTTTTTGCCATAAAATTGTCCTCACCTCTTGCGAACGTCAAAATCTGTGGTATACTGATGATGTTCTCACGAGGTCAACGCCTCGTACCTGTCACGGAACGCTTCCGAGCTCCACCTCGGGGGCGTTCTTTTTTTGCGCCTTTTCCGCAGCCGTCCACCAGCCGGACGACCGCCGCCGCGCCGGCAGCCGCACAAGCGTACTGCACGACCATGACCCATAGCTCCATGACCTCACCTCCCCTCAGCACGCCTTCGCCCACAGCGCGAACAGCTCCTCCTTGGGGATGCGTGTCACGCGGGCGATGGCCGCGATCTCCTTGCCCGAGCAGCTGGGCAGATCCTTGATGCGGGCATAGATCGTACTCCGACTCATGCCCGCGGCCCTTGCCGCCCCGTCCAGGCCGCCGTGGATGGCGTAGGCCTGCGACCTGATGCGGATAGCCATATCCTTTGCCGCGTCTGTCTTGGCACTCAGCTTTGTTCTCGGCATCGCTCTATACCTCCTCCGCATACTGCAGCGCCAGCGCTGCCTGTACGATGTCGCCCAGTTCCCCGGCGATCTCGTCGAACCGCGGGCGCTCCGCCTCGTCAATAATGCCGTCCTCGGCGATAGCCATCAGCTGGTCGCTCCGGTGCGCCTCCGCGAAGGCCATCACCCGCCGCACCAGCTTGATCACCGCCATCGGCAGAGGCTCCGGCCTGGCCGTCTGGATGCACGCCGGCAGCAGCGATGTCTTCAGCTGCAAGTGCTGCAATCCTAAGTACTGCACGCCGTACACCGCACACATCCGCGCCACCACGTCGTCACCCGGCAGGCGCTCCCCGGACTCGTAAGCCCGTATGCTGGTGTCGCTCACCGCCAGCCGTTCCGCTGCCGCTTCCTGCGTCAGCCCCGCCGCCTTCCGGGCGGTCTGATAGATGTTTCCGCTGCCCTTCGGCATGGACATTCCCTCCGTTTCTCGTAAAATAGTCTTATCCCGCTACCGCTGCCGGCTCGAACAACTCATCGATGCTGCACGCCAGCACCATGGCCAGCCGCGGCAGGTCCCGCGCACGGGGCAGCGCCGTTTCCGTTTCCCACTGGCTCACCGTGGTCTGAGCCACGGCCATCTGTGTTGCCAGCTCCTGCTGTGTCATGTCTTTTCCTTCGCGTATGGTCTTGATCCGCATTACCATCCGCTTCACCTCCTTGCAAATTATCAATAATTGTGGTACATTTATCCCATCAACAAATGGGAGGAATAGTCATGGATACACCGCTGATAATTTCCCTTAGCGCGTTGGCGCTCTCGATAATCTCACCCTTTGCTACTGCCTGGCTCAATGGCCACAACCGCCTTAAGGAAAAGCGACTGGACATCGAGGAACGCCAGCGTATTCGCGACGACGAGTTCTACCAAAGGCACCGCGCTGAGGTCATCGAGGACTTCGTCCGCAGCGCCATGCGTATCAGCCAGAATATAGGCAGCCATAGTTCCGACATTCTGGACTTCGGTGCATCTTGTGGCGAAATCTATATGTATATCGACTCGCGCTACTGGCCCGAAGTGGACAGTATAATCCAGTCTGTGCAGTCATCCAACAGATCCGGAGCGCGGGCGTCCCTGCAGCGGCTCTGTAAAGAGCTTTCATCCGAAAATATACGAGCACCACACAGCACCGTTCCAGACAATGCCCACAAATAGGCACCACCCGGCATAAAGCCAAAACCTCGGCATATCCTCAAGCCATTTACAAACCGCCCGCATTCCGGGGACACATAACCCCACCAGCATCAGATAAAACCCCGAAAGCACCAACCGTAAACCAAACGTCATTTTCTCACCTCTCTTGCGTAATACCGCCAATCGTGTTACCATATCCGCACCACAATGTACGGAGGTATGCATCATGTACCAGCTCACCGACAACGACGCCCAGCTTCTTGCTTTCATCAACAAGACGGGGCCCACAGAAATCGCCAAGCTTCAAGCTAGGTTCTCAGACATAAAAACGATCACTCTGCGTTTACAGACGCTGACCTCTCGCGACGTAGGTTTTCTATCCCAGAAGCAGATCTACCACCGGGACGGAGCCGGAGAGCTCTATCGGGAAGATACCGGGATATACTCCCTCACCCCTTTGGGGATAAAAGCGCTGGAGGACTATCAGTACTCCCGCAAACTCCGCATCAGAGACCTTTGGTTCAAAAACGCATGGCTTCCCATTCTCGTGTCTATAGCAGCCAATCTAGCAATAGCCGGAATACGACAGTTGTGGCCGCTGATACAGCAATGGTTATCCCATACTCCCGCATAAACCTCCGCACTCTCTTCACCTCCTCTCGCACTGCCACTGCAACCGCTGATGCAAATATTAAGTTTCTTGGTATTTCCGAGTATATATCAAAAAAATTAATATGTCAATATCATGTTTCTAAATTTTATTGCATTACTTAATATTCGCTTGTGCATATTAATATCATGTTTTATGATAACGGTACAGAGGTGATAACAATGAACCGAATAAAGCATCTCCGGACCATTGCAGGCATCAAGCAAATAGATCTCGCCAGTCGATTGAACGTTCGTCAAGGGACAATCTCCAACTGGGAGTCCGGCAAAACCGAACCTGACATTGAGTCATTACAGAAGCTCGCAGATATTTTTGGCACGACCGTGGACTATGTCCTCGGCGGCGGAACAACATCTGACCACAAGCCGCTTACCTCCGATGAGGAGCAGCTTCTCTCCGCCTATCGCGCCATGTCTGAGCAGAAAAAGCAGGAACTTATTTCATACGCGGGATACATCCTTACCAAATAACTCCCATCGCACTCTCCTCACCTCCCTTCACGTTACCGTTACATGCGTTAACGTTCTTTACGGTAGTTATAGCACAGCCCGAAACGATTGTCAATAGTTTTACCGTTATTTTACCGTAAATATTTATCGTATCTTGAGTTTTACCGTAAAACATGGTACTGTAAATTACGGTACAAGAAAGAGGTGATACTATGCTTCGCCTAAAAGAAGCCCGAAAAAAAAGTCGGCTAACGCAAACAGACGTAGCCAAAATCATAGGTATATCACAAACAGGTTACTCGGACTGGGAAACCGGGAAGAACCGCGTCGATGCCCGCAGTCTGGGGCGTCTCGCTGAGCTGTATGGTGTCACCGTCAACTACCTGTTGGGCATAGATGAAAATGACGCCCCTGCTAAGGGCGTCCGTATCCCGGTACTGGGCAGTGTGGCCGCCGGCATCCCCATCGAAGCCATCCAGGACATCGTGGACTATGAGGAGATCGACGCGGACATGGCCGCCGCCGGCGAGTATTTCGGTCTGAGGATCAAGGGAAGCTCCATGGAGCCCCGTATCCGCGAGGGTGACGTGGTCATTGTTCGCCGCCAGGGAGAAGCCGAGACAGGCGACACCGTGGTCGTCCTGGTCAATGGCGACAGCGCTACCGTCAAACGCATCAAGATCGAGCCCAACGGCATCGCCTTGATCCCCAACAACCCCGCCTATGACACCCGCTTTTATAGTGCCGCCGAGGTCGAGCTCCTGCCCGTCCACATCATTGGCAAGGTCGTCGAACTCCGCGGCAAGCTATGAACCATAATTTTACCCACCCAGTCTCACACAGCTTTGCACCGCTTTTAACTGCTTTTTGCACAAACTTTTCCTTGACAATTCAATATCAAAATGCATATAATAGGGGTGCAGGGAAGACCTGCGATGATGCTGTCGTAGAGCGCGACAGCCGCCGGAAAAAGAAAGCTCAATGGATGATTTGTTCGTAGAGCGCGAACAGCATAATCAAAAGAAAGCTCAACTGATGATAAGCCCCCTGTGCGTTGCACAGGGGGCTTTTTTTTGAGGTGCTTTATGCTACGTTTGATTTACTTGTCTGATAAGTTCTATGCCACATATGGGCATCATGCCGAGATCCTGCAAAAAGACGGCAGGCCCTATGCGTGCCTCGCGGTCGAGATTGACGGCTACCGCTTCGCCATTCCCTTCCGGCACCACATCACCCACAAATACGCCTTTATTACATACGACCGCTGCGGTCTGGACTACACCAAAGCTGTGTCCATCGAGGACGAGTCTATGATTTCCCCCGACCTGCCCACCATTGAGCAGCGGGAATATAATGCGCTGAAGGACAAGGATGCCCTTGTCACTTCCGGTATGCGCCGTTATTACAAAACACTGCGTGACGCTATGCGCTATCCAGACAATCCTCACTATGCGAACATTCTGCGCTACAGCGCACTCAAGTATTTCTTGTGACAACGGTGTCCAATTCGGACACAGCCCAAAGTATAGCCAGCCTTGAACATAAGGCAAGGAGAGAAACTATGGACGGATCGACGCAAGCTCTTCTCAGTATTATCATTTCTGGAACCGCACTGGTTATTTCCTTGCTATCTGTTCTCAGAACTCGTAAAAATCATCTATCGGGCATACTTAGCTCCCAGCGCCTGGTGTGGGCCGAAAACCTCCGTATCGCTGTGAGTACGTTTATCACAGCCATGTATGAAGGAGAGAACCTTGCTCCATACCGCGCACGCGTGTTTCTTTACCTATCTCCCAGCAATCCAAAGCACAAGACGCTAATTGACACCATTGATCAGATCTGTTGTCCGCCAAATGACACAGCCTCTCTTGAGGAAAACTGTAACACCTTGGTCGGAGTAGCACAAGACGTTCTGCAAAAAAACTGGTGGACGGTAAAATCCGAATTAGGCCTCCGCAAATTAGAGGAGTCTCGACGCGACGCAAATGTTGAAAAGCGGACAGGAAAACACAATGCGTTGCAAGAATAAAGGCTGCGGCCGCGAGATCGACACCGACAGCGTTTACTGCAAGTGGTGCGGCACCCGCCAGGTGCGGGAAAGAAAGACGAAGGACGCCGCCCCAGCGGCCCGCCAGCTGCCCAGCGGGTCGTGGACCTGTCGCGTCCGTGTGGGCGGGCGGGATGTCTCCGTCACCCGCCCCACCAAAGCCGAGGCGCAGGCCGAAGCCATGGCCGTCAAACACGGCCTCAAAGCCCCGGACACACCCCGCGTCACCATGACGCTGGAGGCTGCCTACAAAACCTATATCGAGTCCCGCGACGGTGTCATATCCCCCTCCACCGTGGCCGGCTACAAGCGCATGCAGAAAAGCACCTTCCAGCCCCTCATGTCCATGCCCCTGTCCTCCATCACCTCCACGCTCATCCAACGCGAGGTCAGCGCCATGGCGCGGAGCGGGAAAAGCCCCAAATATATTGCCAATGCCGAGGGATTGCTCTCCTCTGTTCTCAAGCAGTTTAACCCCGGCGTCCGCTACGATGTCCACCTGCCGCCCAAACGCAAGCCGGATCTCCGGCAGCCGGACGATGCGGAGATCTCCGCCATACTCTCGGCCTTCCGCGGCAGCCCCATCGAGCTGCCCGTGCTCATGGCTCTCTGGATGGGTATGCGAATGTCAGAGATCCTCGGTGCCCGCTATGAGGACATTGAGGGCAGCCGCCTGCACATTCGCCGCGCCCTCGTGCTGGACGTGGACGGGCATCGCGTCGTGAAGGACGGTGCCAAGACCTACGCCGGCGACCGCTGGGTGAGCATTCCCGACTACATTATGGCGCTCATCCGTGCCCAGGGCCGCACCGAGGGCCCCTTCGTCACCGTCACAGGCGACGCCGTCTATAAGCGCTTCATCAAGACGCTGGAGCGCGCCGGCATTCCCCGCTGCCGCTTCCACGATCTGCGCCACGCAAACGCCGCCGTGATGGTCCGTCTGGGCGTGGACTCGAAGTATGCCCAGGAGCGCAACGGCTGGGCCTCCGACCGGATGTACAAGCAGACCTACGCCTACGTCATGGCCGATCAGATGGACGAAGTTGACAAGAGCATAGACGGCTATTTCGTCAACAAAATGACAACGCAAAATCCAAAAACCACGGAATAGAGCCATCTATACAGCTTTTTCAGAGGGGTTCAAGTCCCATCGCTCGCACCAAAAAAGAATTCCGCTACTCCTGATAGGGGTACCTTGAAGCGTGTCCTCGGATTAGGCAGGCAGTGCAATTGTACTGTCTGCCTTTTCTGTTGTCTCTCCGCATAGAAGCATATCGTCTGTCTCGTTGAGGTTGAAGTCCCGAAAACAGATGTGGATCTTCTGCGGTGCGTGCTTGGAGTATTTGACCTCTTTCTCATACACGATGATTTTCGCCACAAAGGTGCGGAGCAGTTCCGGGGTCAGTTCCGTCATGTCGGTGAACTTTCTGGCCTTGGCGATGAAGTTCTTGGCGTTGGCCATGCTACTGCGTAGTTTCTCCAGGCGCTCCTCCGTGGCAGGGATGGCTTCAGCCAGCTGCGCTTTCTCCTTGGAGTATGCCTCAGACAGCAAACGGAACTGCTCATTGCTCACCCGTCCCAAGGCGCTGTCCTCATACATCCGCTTGAACACTACATCCAGTTCGCCATCCCGTTTCCGCATCGTGGACAATTCCCGTTCCACCCCCCGGATCTCCTTTGCCACCTCAGTAGATTGCTTTTGCTGAATATATGCGGCGAACCGCTCCGGGTCGCTCCTGGCAAACTCTGTGGCTCTGCGGATTGTTTCCAGCACGATTTCCTTCAGTGCCACTTCCCGGATATAGTGAGCGCTACACACTTCTGCCCCGTCCTTCTTGTAGGTGCGGCAGGTGAAATGATTCTGTTCCGGCTTCATGGTGTGCGCCCGGTGCAATACCATGGGCTTACCGCAGTCCGCACAATACACCAATCCAGAGAACATATTCTGCTCATCCATATTCGTGCGGCGGCGCTTATGAGATCGCACCTCCTGTACGATATCCCAGGTTTCCTGATCCACCAGCTCTTCATGAGTATTCTCAAAGATAAGCCACTCTGATTTGGGGCGTTCACATCGTTTTTTGTCCTTGTAGGACTTGGTGCTGTAGCGAAGGTTGACCGTGTGCCCAAGGTAGACCATGTTCTGAAGCATATCCGCCACCATGTCGCCAGTCCAGTTGTAGGGCCGCTCTGCATTCAGCCCGGAATGGGATGTGCCGAATTTCGTATAGGCGTACATGGATGGACTGTAGATGCATTCTTTCTTGAGCTGCTTTGCAATCTGGGCTGGTCCCATTCCGCCGGCGCACATGGCGAAGATGCGTTTGACGACAGCCGCCGCCTCCTCATCCACCAACAGAGGAGAGTCCTTGGTTGCACCCTTGCGGTAGCCGTAAGGAGCTCGTGTCCCCACCCGGATTCCCCGCTGTGCCTTGGCGTTCACTACATTCCGCACCTTGCGGCTGCAGTCCCGCACGTGCCACTCATTGAACAAATTCTTGAAAGGCATCAGCTCGTTGCTGTTTTCATACTTGGTGTCAACATTGTCGTTGACAGCGATGTAGCGCACATCATTGGAAGGGAATATCTCCTCGATATAAAGACCGGTGTGCAGTTGGTTTCTTCCAAGGCGGGAAAGATCCTTTGTGATGATGATGGCGATGTCGCCGTTGCTCATGTCATCCATCATCTGTTCAAAGGCTGGGCGATTGAAATTCGTGCCGGAATAGCCATCGTCCACATAAAATCTGGTGTTCTGGAACCCATTCTCATCGGCGTACTTTTGCAGGATAAGTTTTTGAGACGAGATTTGTCAAGGTTATTTTCTCCCGCTGAATACAAATGTCCAACTTTACTGTGAATAGCTCAGATATAATAAACACAGAGCCGCAGAATGG
>QWCB01000202.1_pt1 | contig 67427 bp, 58 predicted proteins | sample 1972511 | NCBI WGS metagenome assembly QWCB01 (sample SAMN09866719, study PRJNA288562) | Human gut metagenome isolate term5_stool, whole genome shotgun sequencing... | isolation source: gut | host: Homo sapiens | place: USA: California | reverse complement strand
AATGGGAAGCATCCAAAAGCTCAAACCTATCGTCCGTTCTACGGCGGCTTACGCACCGCCAGAAGTAGTTGACGGTAAGCCGCCTGTCTATCCCTACACCCCTATCAAATCCGACTTTGAGGGCGTGGGAACAGTCGAAGAAATGATGTTATACACCGAACTGCAATCCGCTGTTCATGCAATGATCCAGCGGCTTGAATACAGCTTCACCTTTAATCCCAGCTTGCTCACCAGCCCGAAGCGTAAGAAGCAAGTGACTGAGATTCTGACCGAAGCTGAAAAATACATTTGGCGAATTAAGGAGGAAATCAGATGCGCCTGAAAAACGACACGAACAATTTTGCCGCTTCCTTTAATATCACTCCACCGTACCAGATGCTGGTGCTTCACAGCAAGATGCTGATTTATCCCCGCGAACTTTATCAGCGGGGAGTACAGCGCAAGCGGGTGGAAATGATTGCTGCCGACTTCAACGAATATGTTGCCAACGAACCGAAGGTCAGCTTTCGCAACGGCAAGTATTATGTTGTGGACGGTCAGCACACCATTGAAGGGCGCATCCTCCGCAACGGAGGGAAGGATCTGCCGATTCTCTGCAAGGTCTACACCGGCCTGACGATGGAGCAGGAAGCCTTGTTCTTTGCCGAACAGAACGGCCACTCTGCTCCTTTGACGGCGGGCATCAAGCTGCGTGCCAAGGTCGTGGGCGGTGATGCTCCCTCCAAGGCATTTCTCGCTGCTACCAACCGGGTGGGGCTGGCATTCAACTATGACGGCTTGCAGTTGAGCGATTACCGCATCAGCTGCGTGGGCACCGCTCTCAAGCTGTACAACCAGATGGGCGAAAAGATCTACTGCGAAGCCCTGCGGTTGATCGTGGCTGCTTGGGATGGCAAACCCGATTCGTTCCGTGCATCTGTCCTGCGAGGTATGATGCACTTTGTGGAACTGTATCACGGCGAGTTCAGCGAGGAACGGCTGGTTCGTGCGCTCGGCAGCGTCCATCCCATGGAGATTTACCGTGTCGGCAGGGATAATCCTGCAAAGCTGCCCGGATGGAAGAAATACGTTTTCCCCATCTACATGGCTTACAATGGCAAAGGCCGCAAGGATGCATTGCCGATGAAATTCTAAAACATATTTTCTCTGCCAAAAGGCACCTCATATTGACTGGTTGAAAAGTTCTGAATTTCGCCGACTGGAAATAGACTGAAGTGACACATATCACAATCAAGTGAACCGAAAAGGGGGATTCGATGGAAAAAACTCCTTTTATTCTGCACGAAGAATTTCGTTCGGACAACAACGAACAGCGCAAAGAACATTTTCAAAAGAAATTTGAACGATATATCGTCGATGAGCTGTCCAATGCCGCTCCTTCAAAATCCTGCGCCTGATTTGGCATCCTTGAATTTGAGGGGAGAATGCGGTATGTTGCGCATGGACGATTGTGCACAAAAAGAAAGGTGCAAATCATGAAAGCAGCAATTTATTGCCGCCTGAGCAAAGAAGATGAATATAAAATTGGCGAATCGGAAAGCATTCAGAATCAAAAGTCGATGCTGATCCAGTACGCCATTGAGAAAGGATTTGATATTTACCAGATTTATTCGGATGAGGATTATTCCGGCATCGATCGGAACCGCCCGGCATTCAATTCAATGATACAAGCCGCAAGCGAACATAAATTCGATGTGGTGCTGGCCAAGACGCAATCCCGTTTTACCCGCGATATGGAACTCGTGGAAAAATACCTGCACGGAAAGTTTATTGAGTGGGGCATTCGGTTCATTGCTGTCGTTGACCATGTGGATACAAACGATACTGCGAATAAAAAATCTCGTCAGATCAATGGCCTGATCAACGAGTGGTATCTGGAAGACTTGTCTACCAATGTCCGCTCGGTGCTTGACCACAAGAGGAAAGAGGGTTTGTTCATCGGCTCTTTTGCGCGGTATGGGTATTGCAAAGACCCGAATGCAAAAGGAAAACTTATCATCGATCCGGAAGCTGCCGAAGTGGTAAGGCGGATTTTCTCTATGGCTCTTAGTGGAATCGGTGCGCATAGGATTGCGCGGATTCTGAATGATGAGAAAGTTCCAAGCCCAACTGCTTATAAACAGCAGCATGGCATCCATTACCATATTGCAGCGAAAAATCCCAATGCAGACCTTTGGAGTAGCCCCACGGTATACCAGATGCTGCACAATCAGCTTTATGTCGGAGATATGGTGCAGGGGCGGCATAAAAAGGTGAGTTATAAGTCCGAAAAGACGATTTGGCTTCCTCAGTCGCAGTGGATTGTTGTAGAAAACACCCATGAAGCCATCATTGACCGGGGGACGTTTGAAACAGTTCAGATGATGCTGAAAGAACGTACTCGGAGTGGTGGAAAAGGAACGATTCATCCGCTGGCGAAAAAAGTGGTTTGCGGATGCTGTGGCAGCTACATGGAACAAACTGGCCGTCAGCCAAAGGCGGATGGGACTCAAAGACGCTATGTTCGCTGCCGGATGCACCAGCGCGCACCGGAAGTGTGTGGCAACAAGACCTGTACAGATATGAACGCATTGGAGAATGCTGTGCTGGAACGTATCCGGGCGTATGTGGCAGATTATTTTGACCCTGAAAAAGTTACCCTTCCAGAACAGGATGACCCAATCCAGCAGCGAGAGCATGCAAAGCGTGACGAGCTGAAACGGTTGAAAAGCGAAGTAGACCGGCGGCGCAAAGCTATGCAGGAACTGTATCTGGATAAGGTGTCTGGTCTGATTGATACCATCCAGTTTTCTGAAATGAACCAGACTTTTCTGGAAGATGTAAAAAACGCAGAAACCGTGGTTCAGACGCAGATGCAGCGTGTGCGGGAACTGGCACAGGTTTCCCATCTGACCCGTGAACTTGCTGTACTGCTGGTTCATCGTGTCGTTGTCGGGACGAAAGACCCACTCACCGGAGAGCAAAAAATCACGATTGAATGGAATTTCTAAGTCAGCAAGCAGTTTAGCTGCCCCGTTGGGTTATGTTCGTCCGCCCACGTGGGATAAACTTCGCTGGACGCCACATTGGCGATATACTTGCGGAACGAGACGGTCACGTTCCGAGCCGAAGCCGCCGGTTTGCCCAGATGGACGGTGATGTTCTTCGGGATGATGACCCGGTCGAGCACGCGGGGAACGCATCCCGCAGTGGGATCGGGGCCGCTGCCGCCATCCCCCGCAAAGAGGGCATGGGGCGGGATGACGATGGGCGGGTTAGGCACATCGCGGTCCTCCTCGGTTTCGGGGATCATCTCCGGCTGGGCCAGCGTCACCTGCCCCGCAAAGATCTGGATGCCCTGAATGCGGACGGGCCGGAAGCCCGTTTTGGTCGCGGTCAGGCTGCACACCGCATAGGGGCAGCGGGTGGTGTTCTCCGCCTCCAGCGAGAGGGCACAGTCCGGTGCGGTGATGACCACATCGGCGGCATTGCCCTCGGCGTCGGTCGTCCGGACGGCGGTGAAACCGTCCCCCGTGATGTTCACCGTCACCCCCTCCACCGGGGACGACTGCCGGGCCGCAAATGCCTGAATGCGCAAAATTCCGGTTGCCATAACAAAAACTCCTTTGCCGAAATGTTCACTTGGTTCACCCATAGCGTATTCGGAACGGAGTGGGAAGGTGCAAAGGAACGTTCTCTTGTCAAAAAGTCCAAAGTATGTTATGATAAAAGCAACAAGAGAAAGCAGGTGATCCGATGAGCGAGTCCCATATTTCTCACGATGCAGCATTCGAGCAAAAACATGTGGAAGACCTTGAACGGATCCGCGGCTTCCGGCTCATGGACGATGATTTCATGAGCAAGGTTTTTGAAGACAAATCTTGTGCCGCGCTGCTGCTCCGCATCATTTTGAACCGTGATGACCTGACGGTACAAGAAGTGCATGGTCAGCACGATCTGAAAAATTTGCAGGGCCGTTCCGTCCGGTTGGACATTCTGGCTCTGGATTCCGCAAACCGCGCATACAATGTGGAAATTCAGCGTTCTGACCGCGGAGCCGGTGCCAAACGGGCACGTTACAACAGCAGCCTCTTGGACGCTAATCTGACCCATTCCGGAGATTCATACAGCGATTTGAACGAGACCTATATCGTCTTCATTACAGAGCGTGATATCTTAAAACATGGTCTTCCTATTTATCACATCGACCGTGTTGTGCGCGAGACCGGGGATATCTTTGAAGATGAAGCTCATATTATCTATGTCAATTCGCAAATCAAAGACGAGACCGCTTTGGGGCAGTTGATGCACGATTTTTTCTGCACCGATGCAACGGAAATGTATTATTCTACATTGGCCGATCGTGTACGCTATTTCAAAGAGGATACGAAAGGAGTGGCAAATATGTGCAGAGCTATGGAAGAAATGCGAAATGAAACTGCTCGTGAAGCAACACATGCCAAAGCTGTGGCTGTTGCATTGAGTATGCTTGCAGATGAAATGCCCCATGACAAAATTGCAAAGTACTCCGGTCTCTCTCTGGATGAGATCGCGACCTTGAGCCAGAAGAGACCCGCATAAGTTTTTGTATCCGCAAAAAAACCTCCATCCGAGTGCGTAAAGCACCAGATGGAGGCTTTCTTTTTGGAGAGAATTTGATTCAAATAAAGCTTACCGCTTATACTTGGCCGCGGTCTGCAGACGCTGCATGGCGCGGTCAAGGGCGATCTTGCTCTGGTAGTATTCGTGCATACTCTGCTTATGCTGCAAGCGCTCTTCCGCGCGGATGCGGGCGGCCTCGGCACGGTTGCGGTCGATGTCCTCCGGGCGCTCGGCGCTGTCCACCAGCAGCAGAACGAAGGTGGGGGTAACTTCGGCGATGCCGTCGCCCACCAGCACCTCGCGGGTCTCGCCGTTCACGGTGAACTTCGCAATTCCCATGTGCAGAGCCACCAATACCGGGTTGTGCCCGGCCTGAACGCCGTACACCCCGTCGCCGGTGGGGAGGATCAGGCTCTCGCAGTCGCCCTGATAGAATTCACCGCTGGAGGCAGTGATGTTCAACATGAACTTTTCCATCAGACGGCACCGCCCTTTTCCTCCGCGAGCTTGTCGGCGGCCTTCTTGCGGGCATCGTCAAGGGTGCCCACGTTGAAGAAGGCCCACTCCGGCAGATCATCGCACTGGCCGTCCACGATGGCGGCAAAGCCCTTGACGGTCTCGGCCAGCGGGACGTACTTGCCCTGCAGACCGGTGAAGTTCTCGGCCACCGAGAAGGGCTGGGAGAGGAACTTCTGCAGCTTACGGGCGCGGGTGACGGTGAGCTTGTCTTCCTCGCTCAGCTCATCCATGCCGAGGATGGCGATGATGTCCTGCAGCTCCTGATAGCGCTGCAGCGTCGCCTGAACCTTGCGGGCAACACGGTAGTGCTCCTCGCCCACGATGTCGGCTTCGAGGATGCGGCTGGTGGAGGCCAGCGGATCGACAGCGGGGTAAATGCCCTGCTCAACGATCTTACGGCTCAGGACCGTGGTGGCATCCAAGTGTGCGAAGGTGGTGGCGGGGGCCGGGTCGGTCAGGTCGTCGGCGGGGACGTAGACAGCCTGAACCGAGGTGATGGAACCATCGCGGGTAGAGGTGATGCGCTCCTGCAGAGCACCCAGCTCGTTGGCCAGCGTGGGCTGGTAGCCGACGGCGGAGGGCATACGGCCCATCAGGGCGGAGACTTCGGAACCGGCCTGCACGAAACGGAAGATGTTATCGATGAACAGCAGGACGTCCTTATGGGTCTCCTCGCGGAAGTACTCGGCCATGGTCAGGCCGGTCTCCGCGACGCGCATACGAGCTCCGGGGGGCTCGTTCATCTGGCCAAAGACCAGCGCAGTCTTGTTCAGAACACCGGAAGCGTTCATCTCACCCCAAAGGTCGCAGCCCTCGCGAGAGCGCTCGCCCACGCCGGTGAAGATGGAGTAGCCGCCGTGCTCGGTGGCGACGTTGTGGATCAGCTCTTGGATCAGGACGGTCTTGCCGACACCGGCGCCGCCGAACAGGCCGATCTTACCGCCTTTTGCGTAAGGAGCCAGCAGGTCGATGACCTTGATGCCGGTCTCCAGAATTTCGGTTGCAGGTTTCTGCTCTGCAAAGCTGGGAGCCTTGCGGTGGATGGGCCAGTGGGGCAGGTCGTCCACCGGGCCCTTGCCGTCGATGGGGCGGCCCAGCGGGTCGAACATGCGGCCCAGCGTGCCTTCGCCCACCGGGGCGTTCAGACCATGGCCAGTGGCGGTGACCACCATGCCCTTGCCAAGACCCTCGCTGGCAGAAAGCATGATGCAGCGCACCGTCGTCTCGTTGACGTGCTGCGCCACTTCCATCGTACGCTCGGTGCCCTCGGCGGTCACCGTCAGCGCTTCCTGCAGGGCAGGCAGCTTGCCCTCGGTGAACTTGACGTCCACCACGGGGCCCGCTACACGAATAATAGTTCCCTGTATCATACGATTGCCTTTCTCATAGAATCGATACTCCCTCAGTCACAGCTTCGCTGTGCCAGCTCTCTCGGCGGGAGGCGGCATCGCTTAAGTGATGCCGGAAGGAGTAAGTTTTACTCATTGTTCTGTACTGCCGCCGCACCACCGATGATCTCGGTGATCTCCTGTGTGATGGAGCCCTGACGGGTGCGGTTGTATTCGAGCTGAAGCTCGTGGATCATGTCATTCGCGCTCTTGGTGGCCGAATCCATGGCGGTCATGCGGGCGCTCTGCTCGGCGCAGAAGCTCTCGGTCATGGCGCCGAAGATCATACCGTGCATATAGATGGGCGCTGTCTGCTCGAACACGGTCTTCGCATCCGGGAACATCTCCACCTCGCCCCGCGGGTCACCCAGACCTTTGGGCGTGGGCTTCAGGTGCTCGCGGTCCAGCGGAAGCAGCCGCTCCATGACGGGTTCACTGGTCAGGGCATTCTGGATCTTGGTGTAGACGATGTACACCTCATCCAGCTTGCCGGACTTGAAATCGTCGATGGCGTCCACGGTGATGTCGCGGGCACGCTGCAGCGTCGGGGCCGTGGCACCGTACTGGAACTCTTCCACCAGACGCGGGTCCTTATGGAGCAGGGCACGGTAGCCGACCTGACCGATGACATAGAACCGGTCGTTCTGGTCTGCATGTTCCTTGAGGAACTTGAGCAGGTTCTGGTTGTAAGCACCGGCCATGCCCTTATCGGCGGTCAGCACAAGGTAGGCCCGCTTGGGGTTCTCCACATTCCGCTCATGGAAGTAAGGGTGGACCGGCTCATCCGGCAGATGAGGCACGACGCGGGAAATGGTATCCCGCATCCGGGTGAAATACGGCAGAACGTTCTGGTAGTTCTGGCGTGCCTTGCGGAGCTTGGAGGAGGAGATCAGGTACATGGCATTCGTGATCTTCATGGTATCCTGAATGCTCTCGATCCGCTCCTTGAGCAGCTTACTGGACGGCATGGCTCTCCCCTCCCGCATAGGCCTTCCACGCGGTCAGGATGGCATCCACCTGTTCCGGCGTGATCTTGCCGGTGGAAGTGATGGCGTCCATCGTGCCGGAGACATCGGCCTTGAACGACCGCACAAAGGCGGCCGTCTTGGCGCGCTGCTCCGTCAGCGGGACAAGATCCAGCATCCCGTGGGAAGCCAGCGTCAGGATCACGACCTGCTCGGCATCGGACTTGGGCTGATAGAGCGGCTGCTTGAGCATCTCGGTCAGGGCCTTGCCGTGCTCCAGCTGACGGCGGGTCTCGGCGTCCAGATCGGAACTGAACTGGGCGAAGGACTCCATATCCTTATACTGGGCCAGCTCGATGCGCAGGTTGGCATTGGCCTTCTTCATGGCCTTGGTCTGGGCTGCGCCGCCGACACGGGACACCGACAGGCCGACGTTGACGGCCGGGCGGTTGCCCGCGTTGAACAGGGCGCTCTCAAGGAAGATCTGACCATCGGTGATGGAGATGACGTTGGTGGGGATGTAAGCGGAGACGTCGCCCGCCTGCGTCTCGACGATGGGCAGGGCGGTGATGGAGCCGCCGCCGAGATCGTCACGCATCCGGCAGGAGCGCTCCAGCAGACGGGAGTGCAGATAGAAGACGTCGCCGGGGTAAGCCTCACGGCCCGGAGAGCGGCGGAGCAGCAGCGAGATGGCACGGTAGGCCACTGCGTGCTTGGACAGATCGTCGTAGACGATCAGGACGCTCTTACCCTTGTCCATGAAGTACTCGGCCAGTGCCGTGCCCGCATAGGGGGCAATGTACTGCAGGGGGGCGGAGTCGGATGCCGTGGCCGCCACGATGGTGGTGTAGCTCATGGCACCGTGCTTTTTCAGATCCTCGGCCACGCGGGCGATGGAGGAAGCCTTCTGGCCGATGGCGACGTAGATGCAGTAAACGCCGGTGTCCTTCTGGTTCAGGATGGCGTCGGTGGCGATGGAAGTCTTGCCGGTCTGGCGGTCGCCGATGATCAGCTCACGCTGGCCGCGGCCGATGGGGAACATGGAGTCGATGGCGAGGATGCCGGTGTGAAGAGGGGTATCCACGCTCTGACGCTCCAAGATGCCGGGGGCCTGTTTCTCGATGGGGTTGTAGCCCTCCGCTTCCACCGGGCCCTTGCCGTCGATGGGCTCGCCCAGCGGGTCGATGACGCGGCCGAGGAAGCCCTCACCCACGGGGATGCCCGCACGCTTGCCGCTGCGGGTCACGAGGGTGCCGACGCCGACGGACTCGGCACCGTCGAACAGCATGATGCCGAGACGGCCCGGCTCCACGCTTTCGACCATGCCCTTGGCACCGTTCTCGAAGGTGACGATCTCGCCGTACACGGCGCGGTCCATCCCTTCGACCTGCACGATGCCGTCCGCCGAGGAGATGACCACGCCGCCCTCAGCCGAGGTCTCGGCGGGCTTGTAGTCCTCGATGCGGGTCTTCAGGGTCGCCAGATCGGGCTTGCCCGCCATCATGGTGTCCAGCATGTGACGGCCGGAGTTATCGAACATCCGGTCGCCGACCTGCAGGACATAGCCGGAGAGGAGGCTCTCGTCCACGGAGACATTCAGGATGACCTCGGTGGCATCGTAGAGCTTCTTCACTTCATTCTTGATGCGGGTGATGTCCTCTTCCCGCAGCTTGCGGGCTGCACGCAGGTCGGCCTTGACGATGCGGTTGGAGTTGAAAAATTCCTTGCTGAATTCAGTTGCCATTGCCAGCACCTGCTTTCTCCAACAGATCGTCCAGCAGACGGGCATCGTCCTGCGCAGTCAGGTTCCGCTCCAGCAGCTTCTCGCACATGGCGCGGGCAAGGGCCGTGGTCTGGGCGTCGGCCTCGCGCAGCTTGTGCTGGCGCTCGGCTTCAGCCGCAGCCTTGCCCTCGGCCACGATGGCGTCGGCCTGTTTCTGGGCGTCCGCCATCAGCTGCTGCTTTTCCTTCTCGGCCTGCTGCTCGTAGGCCTCGCGGCGGGCAGCGGCTTCGGCGTCCACATTGCGCAGCTTATCCTCTGCGCTGGTCAGGGCTGCGGCGGCATCCTGCTTGGAAGTTTCCGCCGCGGCAATGGCGTCGTCGATCTGCTTCTGGCGCTGTGCAATGACGTTCATGACAGGCTTGTACAGGAACTTCCGCAGCAGCAAGAACAGGATCAGAACGTTGACGACCGTCCACAAAAGATTCAGATTCAGTGTCAGCATTCCGTCATGCCTCCGTTATCAACCCAAGAACAGGATGATCAGCAGGGCAACGACGAAGCCGAAAATTGCAGTACCTTCTGCCAGAGCAGCGCCCAGCAGGAGGTTGGTCTGGATCTTACCGGAAGCTTCCGGCTGGCGGCTGATGGCCTCCGTTGCCTTACCGGTGGCAATGCCGATGCCGATGCCGCCGCCAATACCAGTCAGCGCTGCGATACCAGCGCCCAGAGCTACGAGTCCGTTCATAATAAAATCTCCTTTGTAATGTAATCACTTCTCAGCCCGCGCTGCGTCTGAGATCACTCTTCGTCCCCAATGCTCTCTTTCATGAATAGGGAGGTCAGGAACACAAACACATAGGTCTGGATCAGACCATCGAACAGGTCAAAATACAAACTGAAGACAGCGGGGACGAACACCGGCACCACGAGCTTGATCAGCTCCATGATGACGAACGCGCCCAGCACGTTGCCGAACAGTCGCATGCAAAGGCTCGTAGGCCGGATCGCGATCTCCAAGATGTTCATGGGGGTCATGATCGGGGTAGGAGCCGTCAGACTCTTCAAAAAGCCGAGCCCGCCGCGCGCGTGGATGCCGGCATACTCGATGAGCACGATGCTCATGAGCGCCAGAGCCGCCGTGACGTTCAGATCCTTCGTGGGGGGCTTGATGCCGAACACACCGATGAGGTTGCTGCACCCGATGTACAGCGCCACGCTCACCAGATACGGCACATACCGTTTGCCGTTTTCGCCCAGCAGCCCGACGAAGAAATCGTTGATGGTGGTCACGACCGTCTCAAGGACAGCCTGACGCTTGGTGATGTGCTCGACCCGCAGATTCCGCGTCAGCAGGATCGAACCGAGAACCAGAAACGCCATGATGCCCCAGCTGACGACCACCGACTCCGGGATGGAAAGCCCGAAGACCGAGACCATTTCAACGTTCAGCTCTTCTTTTAAAGCAGCAGTCAACGCATTCATTCTTTTTGCACTCTCTCCTTTCTCATTTTGTGGTATGTATCATAGCACGATTGTGCCGAAATTTGTAGCCGCCCGCCCCAGATTCTACCTTTTGTTATATTCCATTTCACGGAGCGCGGAGAAGTGTTGTACACTTCGCACAAATACTTGAATATTTCTTATGCCTTTTGCACAATTCCTTAACCAAATCTTAGTTTTTTGCTTCGTCTTGTACGGGTAAAATGAGGCAAAATCGGCACATTATTCACTATATGTATAGCCGGTATATCAAATTTATATGGGAAGCAGGGCTGAGATGTAAGGGCTGTACCGGGTTCACTTCTTCTCACCGCGGCGGAACAGCAGGCGGAAAATAGCACGAGACAGCGGGCCGCAGTAGAACATCTGCCAGCACAGGGCCATGGGGAAATTGCAGCCGAAGGTATGCACCCACGTGCCGAAGCTGGGTTCCTTGAACAGCACGGTGGCGATCAGGCTCATGACCGGGCACATACGACCCGAAAGTTTTGGTCGAGTTTCATGTATCCCAGCTTTTTGGACTTTTGGTGCAAAAACAAGGTGCAATTGTTGTACAGTCTGCGAATAGACAAGCGGCCCCGTTTTGAGTATAATAAAGCCAGAAACCAGAGAAGTACAGCAGAAGCTCAAATGAGAGCTAACCCCGCTGACTTGAAGCAGAAAGGAGCGAGACCGATGGTCGATATGGAACCCGCACAGTTCGGACAGACTGTCGGGGTTCGCTGAGAAGCAAAACAGAGGCTCTCCACAAACGGGATGTATCCCCCGTATAAAAAACACAAAAATAAGAGCCAGTCTTGAGCATCCATCACGCGAAAACAGAACAGTCTGTCGAGTATAAGACCCCATGGCGATTCAAATAGATCCGCTTGAGGTGATCCCAATGAAGAAAGCTTTTGCGCGGACGAAGATATTTGAATGACCAAAAAGGAGTAACTCCAATGTACTAAGCAGTGGAACCCCCAGCAAATCTAACTCGAAAGAATGTGGTAATATGAAATTCATCTTCATGATCTCTGTACCGCAGTCCAACAGTTAAGAGAAGGGTCAGTCCAATGCACACGAGTAGCTAGTCCCCCTTGAAATAGATTCCAGTTTTCTGATAGTTTCTAAGGAGAGTCACCCTATGAAACGTACAATCCGAAAATGAGGAGATCCAAGGAGAAGAGGCTTATGACTCCGAAGAAGTAAGTATCCAGCCGGACGAGGGCTTGCAACCGCCTCATCCGGCTGGTTTTTTTGTTCCTTCGCACATTTTCCGGGCAGAATGTTCCGTTCCGGGTTGAATCCCGTCCTTGCTTTTTCACCCCCCTATGTTATACTTGTGGAAAAAGATGGAGGTGTATCGTATGGATTCGTTCTTCTCGTCTTCCACCCTGTTCAACATTGTGCTGGCCGTGATCTGGTTCATCTCCGGCATCCGGGATTTTCAGGGCAAGGACCCGCTCATCAAATTCCCCTTCAACCAGTACGTCCGCGACCCTGAGTACCGCGCGTTCTGGCAGAAAAAGAACGGCGTATTCTACATGCTCAATGCTCTCGCCTTTCTGATCCTGGCCTTTACGCCTGTCACATCGCTGGTCTACCGCATCCTCTTCGGGGTTGCCATCGGGGGCGACCTTCTTTATCTCGTTGCGTATGAGAGTTGGAACCATAGCGCCGATTGAATCGTTCTGGCCTGGTTCCATTCCAAAATTTTTCTTGCTCCTTCTGCCGTTCTCTGCTACAATGGAGAAAAACGCAGGAGGATTTTTCTTATGGTCAAGCATGTGATTCTGTGGCAGCTCAAGGAGGAGCTTTCCGACGCCGAAAAGGCAGCGATCAAAGCGGGCATCAAGGCGGGCTTGGAGGGTCTGGCCGGGCAGATCCCCGGTCTGGTGGAGATCCACGTCAACATCAACGCTCTTTCCTCTTCCAACGCCGACCTGATGCTGGACACCACCTTCGAATCTGCCGAGGCGCTCAAGGGCTATTCCACCCACCCGGCCCATGTTGCCGTGGCCAACAGCAAGGTGCGCCCCTACTATAAAAACCGCGTCTGCCTCGATTACGAGATTTAACGTTGACAAAGCCGCCTTTTTCGCGTATTATAATAAGAAGAAGGAGTTTTTATGCCCCTTTTGTCATAACACTTGCAAGAGCGCGGCGAAACAAGGTGTTACTACGGAAGTCTAAGCTCCCGTCCCTGCCCGGAAACTCCGGCAGGACGGGAGCTTTTTTGTGACACAGCCACGATAGAAAGGAAGAGCATATTCCCATGAGCGAGCATAAAACATTTTACATCACCACCCCCATCTACTACCCCAGCGACAAGCTGCACATCGGCCACAGCTACACCACCGTGGCCTGCGATGCGCTGGCCCGCTTCAAGCGGATGCAGGGCTATGACGTCATGTTCCTGACCGGCACCGACGAGCACGGCCAGAAGATTCAGGACAAGGCTGCCGACGCGGGCGTGACCCCCAAGGAGTACGTCGATAAGATCGTGGCCACCGTCAAGGACCTGTGGAAGCTGCTGGACGTCAGCTACGACCGCTTCATCCGCACCACCGACGACTACCACATGGAGTCCTGCCAGAAGATCTTCACCAAGCTCTACGAGCAGGGCGACATTTACAAGGGCGAGTACATCGGCCACTACTGCAAGCCCTGCGAGAGCTTCTGGACCGACAGCCAGCTCGTTGACGGCAAGTGCCCCGACTGCGGCCGCGAGGTCTACGACGCCCACGAGGAAGCCTACTTCTTCAAGACCAGCAAGTATGCCGACCGTCTGCTCAAGCTCTATGAGGAGAACCCCCAGTTCATCCAGCCGGAGAGCCGCAAGAACGAGATGATCGCCTTCATCAAGCAGGGTCTGCAGGACACCTGCGTTTCCCGCACCTCCGTCAAGTGGGGCATCCCTGTCCCCTTCGACCCCAAGCACACCATGTACGTCTGGGTCGATGCTCTGAGCAACTATATCTCCGCGCTGGGCTACGGCAACGAGACCTACCACGATTACGACAAGTTCTGGCCCGCAGACCTGCACATGGTCGGCAAGGAGATCCTGCGCTTCCACACGATCCTCTGGCCCGCCATGCTGATGGCCCTCGATCTGCCGCTGCCCAAGCGGGTGTTCGGCCACGGCTGGCTGCTGATGAACGGCGGCAAGATGTCCAAATCCGTGGGCAACGTCGTGGACCCCGTCATCCTCTGCAACCGTTACGGCGTGGACGCCATCCGCTACTTCCTGCTGCGTGAGATCCCCTTCGGCAACGACGGCATGTTCACCAACGAGGCCCTGATCAACCGCATCAACAGCGATCTAGCCAACGACCTCGGCAACCTGCTCAGCCGCACCGTCGCCATGTGCGAGAAGTACTTCGGCGGCACCGTCCACCATGTTGCCGGCACCGAGGCCATCGACGCCGAGCTGGAGGGCATGATCAACGGCCTGACCGCCAAGGTCACCGCCGACATGGACAACCTGACCATCCCGCAGGCTCTGATGGAGATCTTCGCCGTCATCCAGCGCGCCAACAAATACATCGACGAGACCGCACCTTGGGCGCTGGCCAAGGACGAGGCCAGCAAGGAGCGTCTGGAGAGCGTGCTGTACCACCTGTGCGAGGCACTGCGCGTGGCTGGCATCCTGCTGAACGCCTACCTGCCCTCCACCGCCCCCAAGATGATGGATCAACTGGGTCTGGACGCTTCCGCCCTCGATCTCGCCAAGACCGTCTACGGTGCGCAGGAGACCTACACCGTCCACAAGGGCGACGCTCTGTTCCCCCGCATCGATGTGGCCAAGGAGATCGCCCACCTGAAGGAAGAGGACGAGAAGCGGAAGGCCGCTGCCGAGGCTGCCAACAAGGCCAAGGCAGAAGCCGAGGCCGCCAAGAACGCCCCTGCCGCTGCCGAGAGCAGCGTGGACTTCACCCACGAGGAAGAGATCGACTTCGATACCTTCTGCAAGGTGGAGCTGCGCGTGGCCGAGGTCCGCGCCTGTGAGAACCTGAAGGAGAGCAAGAAGCTGCTCCACCTGACCGTCTTCGACGGCCAGCGGGAGCGCTGCATCCTGTCCGGCATCGCCAAGTGGTTCAAGCCGGAAGACCTGATCGGCAAGAAGATCGGCATCGTCTGCAATCTGGCACCCCGCCCCATGATGAAGGGCAAGTATGTCAGCGAGGGCATGATCTTCGCTGCGGACACCGCAGACGGCGGCTGCTCCATCGCCTTCTACGGCGACGACACCCCCGTCGGCTCCCGCATCCACTAAGCCATGGAACACACTGTTTCGCGGACGGAGAAGCTGGACGCGCTGTTTGGCACACCGATCTTCGCCGTCCTCATCGCGATCTTCTGCAACGCGCTGTGGGGCTCCGCTTTCCCCTTCATCAAGATGGGCTACCGCCTGTTCGCCATTGAGACGGCGGACACGGCCTCCATCCTCTGCTTTGCGGGCGTCCGGTTCATGCTGGGCAGTCTGCTGGTGCTGGTGGGCAGCCTCATCTTGGAGGGCAGGCTCCCCGCCCTGCCGCAGGGCAAAGTGCTGGCCGAGTGCTGTGCGCTGGGCCTGTGGCAGACCACGGCGCAGTATGCGTTCTACTACTCCGCTGTCGCCCTGCTGACGGGTGCCTTCGGCGGCATCCTGAACAGCACCCAGAGCTTCCTTGGCGTCATCTTCGCCCACTTCCTCTACGGAAATGCCGACCGGATGACCCCCGCCAAGGCCCTTGGCTGTGTGCTGGGCTTTGCGGGCGTTCTGGTGGGCACGCTGGGCAACCATGGCGGCGGCAGCGCCTTCGGCATCTTTGCCATGCTGCTGGCTACCGTCATCTTCACCTTGGCGGGCCCGTGGAACAAATCCGTCACCAAAAAAGCCGACAGCTTTGCCGTCTGCTTTCTGAACCTCTTCGTCGGCGGCGCGGCTCTGCTGGTGCTGGGTCTGCTGCTGGGCGGGCGGCTGACCGTCGTTTCGGCGGCCGGTGTGCTGGACCTGCTCTATCTGGCCTTTATCTGCGGCGCCGGGTATGTCATCTGGGCCTTGCTCATGAAAAACAACCCCGTCAGCCGCATCGCCATCTTCGGCTTTGTGAACCCGGTGGTAAACGTCCTGCTCAGCGCATTGCTGAACGGGGAGCCGCTCTTCCGCTGGCAGTACATGGGAGCGCTGGTGCTGGTCTGTGTCGGCATCTGGCTCGTGAACAAGGCCCCGAAGAAGGAGGGCGTATGACCGGCCCCATCTTTGACACCCACGCCCACTACAGCGCCCGCGCCTTTGACGCAGACCGCTTTGCTCTGCTGGACAGTCTGCCCGCCAAAGGCGTGGTGGGCGTCTGCGAACAGGCCACCCACTCCGGCGACGCGCCCCGCGTGCTGGAGCTGGCCCACAAGTATCCGTGGGTGGTGGCCGCCATCGGCATCCACCCGGAAAGCCTTCTCGCCCCGGAGGACTGCGGCGAGGAGGGCCCGGCCCCCACGGTATCGGTCTACGGCGGCGACTGGGCTGCTGAGATGAAAGCGCTGGCCCCCTATTACGACGACCCGAAGGTGGTGGCCGTGGGCGAATGCGGGCTGGACTACCACTGGCCCGTGCCGAAGGACGCCCAGCTGGCTCTCTTCGAGGCCGAGATCAGGCTGGCGCTGGAACTGGACAAGCCCATCATCGTGCATGACCGCAACGCCCACGCCGACATCTACGCCCTGCTGAAAAAATACCAGCCCAAAGGCATCGTCCACTGCTATTCCGGCAGCGCGGACGACGCGCTCTGGCTGGCGAAGCAGGGGCTCTACTTCGGCTTCGGCGGTGCGTGCACCTTCAAAGGGGCCAAGCGGGCCGCAAAAGCCATCGCCGCCCTGCCGCTGGAGCAGATCGTTCTGGAAACGGACTGCCCCTACATGGCCCCGGAACCCGTCCGCGGCACCCGGTGCGACAGCTCCCTTATCCGCTATGTGGGAGAGTATATCGCGCAGATCAAAGGGGTGCGGGAGGAGGCGGTGTTCCGCATTACCTGTGAGAATGCAAAAAGCATTTATAACCTATAAATGTTTTTGCATTTGTATAAACCAAAAGAAAAACTACAATTTGTCAACAAGGAGACTTATCTTATGAAAGCTCGTATTCCGCAGCACCGCGAATTCATCATCAACTTCCCCGACACTGTCGATCAGGCCAAGGCCAACGAGGGCTGGGCCAAGCTGCAGCAGATCGTTGAGGACTACAAGAAGTCCCACAACGGCGCTTCCGTCTACGCCCCCACCTTCATCGAGGACTGCGAGGCCGACGTTAAGAAGCTGCAGGAAGAGTATGGCTTCGAGTACACCGTTGAGTACGTGAAGTAATTTTCCGCTAAAAATACAGTTTGCAAAAAAGGAGCAGGACGCTTTGGCCGGTCGGCCGGGGCATCCTGCTCCTTTTGTTGTCAGCCTAAAGCTGATTCTTTCAACTCCATGTTAATTGATTTCTCCGTGAATCCGTACTTCCGATACATTTCATAGGCCAGTCTGTTTTTGGCATTCACTTGCAATTCGATCGTATCATACCCTTTTTCCTGCTTAAGCCGTTTCACCTTTTCAAAGAATAGGTGTCCAATTCCTTTTCCGCGATATTTCTCATCGACCGCCATTGTGCTGATGAACAAGACATCTTTCATGACCTGCGCAGGGCTTTCCACATGACGTTTCATAAGTTCCAGAACCCCGACAACCACGCCATCGGCTTCGGCCACATACCAATTTTCGTCTTTTAAGATGGCTTCAAACATATCCATCGTGATCAAGGGACTGGCCGGTTTGTAAACATCTGGTCTCCACTCGACATGGAGCTGCTGGACCTGATCCATGATTTTGGAAACTCTTTCGTAGTCCTGTAATCTGGGCAAACGAACTATCACTTCCATATCAATTATCTGCCTCCACTTTGCTGAGCAGGATGCGGTCGTTATCCAGCGCCTTGCCCGCGTTCTCGCGGAACTTTTCCAGCAGATCGTCCACGGTCATCTTGCGGCGCTCCTCGCCCTTGACATCGAAGACGATGCGGCCCGCGTCCATCATCAGGGTGCGGTTGCCCAGCTCAAGGGCTTGGTGCATGTTGTGGGTGACCATCAGGCAGGTGATCTTCTTTTCGGCCACGATGCTCTTGGTCAGCTCCAGCACCTTTTCGGCGGTGGCGGGGTCCAGCGCGGCAGTGTGCTCGTCCAGCAGCAAAAGCTTCGGGGTGACGAGGGTCGCCATCAGCAAGGTCAGCGCCTGACGCTGGCCGCCGGAGAGCAAGCCCACCGGCTGCTTCATCCGGTCTTCGAGGCCCATGTCCAACAGGGCCAGCTTCTCCCGGAACACTTCCTTGTCCTTGCGGGAGATGCGGGAGAAGATGGCGTGGGGGGCTGTGCCCGCCCGGAGGTAGGCCAGCGCGAGGTTCTCCTCGATGGTCATGTTCGGCGCGGTGCCCTTGAGGGGGTCTTGGAAGAGGTGGCCGATGACCCGGCTGCGCTCAAATTCGGGCGCGAAGGTGATGTCCTGCCCGCCCAGCTCGATGCTGCCCTCGTCGGCGATGAAGCCGCCGGTGATGGCATTGAACAGGGTGGATTTGCCCGCGCCGTTGGACCCGACGATGGTGGCGAAGTCCCCCGCTTCCATCTTCAGGCTGACGCCGTTCAGCGCCACCTTCTCGTTGACGGTGCCGGGGTTAAAGGTCTTGTGCAGATCTTGCAATTCCAGCATTTCCATCTCAGACCGCCTCCTTCTTCTGGGCCGCGTGCTTCCGCTTTTCGAAGGCCAGCCGGTTCTGGATGGCGGGCATCGAGATGGCGATGGCCACGATGAGGGCGGACACCAGCTTCATGGCCGCCGCCGGGACGTTGAAGCGCAGGGCCACTGCCACGATGAAGCGGTACAGGCAGCTGCCGAAGACAACGCCCAGCACCCGGCGCACCATGGTGCGCTTGCCCACCAGCGTTTCGCCGATGATGAGGGAGGCCAGCGCGATGGTCACCATGCCGGTGCCCACGTTGATATCGCTGCTTTTCTGGTACTGGGCCAGCAGACCGCCGGAAAGCGCCGTCAGCGCGCCGGAGATGCACAGGCCCACCGTGATGGTGAAGGCCGGGTTGATGCTGGAAGCCCGCACCATCGCGGCGTTGTCGCCGGTGGCCCGGATGGACAGGCCCAGCCGGGTGCCGAGAAAGCCCACCATGCCGACGCACGCGAGAGCAATGACGGCTGCGGTCAGCACCAGCTTATACCAGCCGCCGGTGAAGGCCAGCGCCGTCTTGGCCAGCGAGAAGACGGTGTCCGTCTTGACCAGCGATAGGGTGGACGAGAAGCCCATGACCGCCAGATTGATGGTATACAGGCCGGTGTTCACGATGATGCCCGCCATGATGCTCTCGACGCCGAGGCGGGTCTGCAAAAAGGCGGTGACGAATCCGGAGCACACGCCGGCGGCCATCGCGGCCACCAGCGCAAGGAAGGGGTGGCCCGTCAACGCGACCTGACAGGCCACGGCGCAGCCAAGGGTGAAGCAGCCGTCGGTGGACAAGTCTGCAATGTTCAGGATGGAATAGCTCAAGAACAGAGCCAGCGCCACAAGGGCATAGATGCAGCCCAGTTCCAGCGCGGTCTGGATCACATTGAGCGAAAAGATACTCGCCAGCATGGTTGTTGCTCCTTTAGAAGTTTTCCTGCGTGGTTACTTCCACGACCTCGGTGCAGTAGGGCTCGAAGGCCTTCTTGACCGTGTCGAGGTCGAGGCCCAGCGCCTCGCAGGTCTCAGTGTTGATGGTGGCAATGCCGTTGTCGAAGGTCTGGTAGGGCAGGTCGGCGGTGGTCTTGCCCTCGCAGAGCAGCTCCACCACCATATCGGCGGTGGCCTCGCCCAGCTGGACGTAATCGACGCCGTAGCCCACGAAGGCACCGTTCAGCGCGAAGCTGTCGGCACCGGTGTAGTGCTGGACGCCCGCATCAAGGAATGTCTCGTAGATGGAGAGCTCAGCGGTCATGACCGTGTTATCGGTGGGGGTGAAGACGGCCTTGACGCCCGCAGCGATCAGGGCCTCCGCGGCCATCTGGACCTCGGCGGTGGTGGTGCCGTTCTTTTCAACGTACTTGATGCCCTTGCTGTCGCAGAACGCCTTGGCATCCGCGATGGCTTGGGTGGAAGCATCCTGACTGAGGTCGTACAGCAGACCGATGGTGTCGATGTCCGGGTTGACCGCGAGGATCAGGTTCATGATGGCATCGGTGTTCAGCGCATCGGAGGTGCCTGTGATGTTCTCCTCGCCGTCAAAACCGGCGGCAGAGGGGTCGGTAACAGCGGAGTAGACCACAGGGATATCGGTGTCCTCGACAGCGGCCAGCATGGTGGCGGCGGTGGGGGTAGCAACGGCCACGATGACGTCCACATCGTCGGCCACGAGGTCGGCACCGATCTGGTTCAGGTTGGTCTGGTCGGCCTGTGCGTTGGCGTAGTAGTCGGCGTAATCGAAGGTGACGCCCTTCTCCTTGCCCATCTCATCCAGACGGCTCTCGACGGAAGCGACGATCTGGTTCAGGGAAGCATGATCCACGTAGTTGACGATGCCGACCTTGAAGGTCTGGCCCGCCTCGGCAGAAGCGGCGGCAGACGAAGCAGCAGCGCTGGAAGCGGTGCCGGCGGCAGCGGACGATGCCGAGCCGCCGCAGCCGGTCAGGCTGAATGCGGAAACAGCGGCGGCGCCAAGAGCGACCTTCAGGAAGCTGCGGCGGGTGATCTTGTTCATGGTTTTCATAGCGGTTGCTCCTTCCTTGGAGCGGGCGGCAGTAACAATAAGACCCGCTCCACTTGCGGAACGGGTCTGTAAATACGAAAAGATCCCGTCCCTGTGTGTTCATCCACAAGGACAGGATCGAAATTACGATTCTGCGGTGCCACCTTGCTTGCTCTGCTGTCCGCCAAAACCTTGGCCGCAGAGCCCCTCACGGAGAGCCAACACTCCCCTGCCCTGTAACGGAGGCTTCCGTCCCAAGCTACTGAAGAGCATCCTGCTCCCGTTTGCCCGGCCCTCGGCGGCCCACGAAGTTCTGCCCCGCTGTCACCCGTTTCCATCCTCCGGGCTCTCTAGCAGATGCGCTGTGCAGATTCTCTTCCGCCTCATCGGTTTGATTGCATTATACACTTTATTTTCGTAAAGTCAAGAGGGAAATTTTCATTTTGGGGAAGATTCAGGTGAATGATTTTTTTCACCGGCCAAGTCCCGCTTCTTCCTTCCCGTGTGGGCTTTGCTCCCGAACTTGACATCTTCTGTAAAACAACGTATCCTTAGTACATTCTGTGTATATTATCATTCCCCGAAAGAAGGTGTTCTGCACGAACGAAACACAAAACACCCTGCTGCATGGGCCGGTGCGCCCGGCGCTGCTGCGATATGCCTTTCCTATCATCCTGAGCATGGTGGCCACGCAGTTCTACTCGGTGGCCGATACCATGATCATCGGGCTGCGGCTGGACGCCGACGCGCTGGCGGCTGTGTCCAACGCCTCCACGGTGCTGATGATCTTCCTCTTCATCTCCGGCGGCATGGAGCTGGGCGGCGGTCTGCTGGTGGCAGCGGGCAAGCCCACGGCCACCCGGCAGGAAATGGCCGAGCTGCTCTATAACCTGCTCTTTGTGGACCTTGCGCTGGCACTGGGGCTGACGGCGCTGGGCTTTTTCACCCTGCCCTCTCTGCTGCGGTTCATCCGCACGCCGGAAGAGATTCTGGCCGAAGCCGTCCTCTATGGGCGGGTGTACCTCGTCGGGCTGCCCTTCCTGATGCTCTACGACCTGACGAAGCAATGCGTCATGGGCTGCGGCGACTCCAAAACGCCGCTGCGGGCTGTGGTGGCTACCAGCGTGATGAACATCCTGCTGGACCTCGCCCTCGTGGGGTCCTTCGGGGTGGCCGGTGCCGCCGGGGCCACGGCCGCTGCGCAGATCGCCGGGGCGGTGTACATGCTGGCCCACCTGCGCAAAACCGAGCTGGACACACCCTTCCGCCGGGAAATGCTCAAGGCAAGATACGCCAAGGAGATCTTCCGGCTTTCCGCCCCGAACTCCCTCCAGCAAGCCAGCGGCACCATCATCACCACGGTCAAGCAGGGGCTGCTGGGCGGCCTTGGCGTGGCCGCCATCGCAGGCTTTTCCTGCGCGGGCAAGCTTTCCAGCCTGATGATGATGCCGGTGTACGGCTTTGTGCAGTCCATCGTCTTTTTCATTGCCCAGAACACCACCGCCGCCCAGCCTCAGCGGGTGCAGGAGGGTCTGCGCGAGGGGCGGCGCATCCTGCTTTTCTATTCGCTGCTGGTGGCGGCCCTCTGCATCGGGCTCAACGGCCCCTTGCTGCGGCTCTTCACCACCGACGCTTCTGCCGCCGCCTACGGCTCCACCATGCTGGCCTATGAGGGCCTGACCTACATCTTTACCGCCCAGAAACATCTGTGCGAAGCCCGGCTGCGCGGGGCGCAGAAGATGGGGCTGTATCTGGCCTCGAACCTTGGGCAGATCGGCCTGAACCTCTGCGCCTGTGTGCTGCTGGTGCCCCGCATCGGCTTTTCCGGCTTCTGGCTCTCCACTTGGATCAGCGCCCCCGCCGGCCTTGTGCTGGCTGCGCTGCTGGCGAAGATGGGGGCAAAACAGACTTGAAAACGAAAAAAGCACGGCGCTTGTGCTGTGCTTTCATTTATGATATACTGTATCCGCAGCCATCTGGCTGTAAGGCGCTGTCTGCAAATGCAGGTGGTCACGCTCCTCCCCGACTGCGCGTCGTGGGGAACGGCTTCTTTAAAAAGAAATGACCGCCTCTGCCCTACCAAAGCAAGCGGTCATTCTTTTTGACACCTAAGCCGAGGAGGAGCTGACCATTTTGCAGTCAGCGCTTTCTCTATTAGTAGCATAGTAATTTTTCATCGTTTTGTCAAGCAGAAGAGGAACACAATGGAACCTTTGAAACTTCAGAATATCCCCCTGCCCCACCGGGCAGTGTTCGGCCCCATGGCGGGCTTTACCGACGCGCCCTGCCGCCGCCTGATGGCCCAGCACGGCGCGGGCTTCACCGTCAGCGAGATGGTATCCAGCCGGGCGCTGGTCTACCACGACCACAAGACGGTCAGCTTGCTCAAGGCCCAGCCCAACGGCGCGCCCTACGGCGTCCAGATCTTCGGAGAAGTGCCTGAGATCATGGGCGAAGCCGCCGCCGCCATGGAAGAATACGACTTCGATTTTCTCGACATCAACATGGGCTGCCCTGCCCCGAAGATCGTCTCCGGCGGCGCGGGCAGCAAGCTGATGCTGGACCCGGACCTGTGTGGGAAGATCGTGGAGCAGGTCCTCGCCCACACCTCCCGCCCCGTCACGGTCAAGATGCGCAAAGGCTGGGACGCCGACCACATCACCGCCGTGGAGTGCGCCAAGGCGTGCGAACAGGCGGGTGCTTCGCTCATCGCCGTCCACGCCCGGACGCGGGAGCAGATGTACACCCCCGGCATCGATCTGGACATCATCGCCAAGGTAAAGGACGCCGTCCATGTCCCGGTGCTGGGCAACGGCGACATCCACACGGCGGAGGACGCCGTGACCATGGTACGCGAGACCGGCTGCGACGGTGTGATGATCGCCCGCGGGGCTCTCGGCGACCCGTGGCTCTTCGAGCGGGTGAACGCCGCGCTGGAGGGTGCCCCTGCCCCCAAGGAGCCGAACCTCCAAGCCCGGATGAACGCGCTGCGCCGCCAAGTGGAAGAGATGGTGGAGCAGAAGGGCGAGTTCGTGGCCATGCCCCAAGCCCGCGCCCAGACCATGCACTATATGAAGGGGCTGAAAGGGGCGGCCTCCCTGCGGCGGTACTGCTGTGAGCTGACCCATCTGGAGGACATCGACCGCCTCATCGAGGCGGTGTTCGACCAGCAGCGGAAGGCCGGGCTGGACCCGGACGACACCCGCCAGATCCCCTTCCCCTGAAACTCCCGAACGTTTTGAAAAAAGAGGTCCTGTGACATGACATCAACTCGTACTCCCCGGCTGCTGGGGCAGAAACAGAACAAGTTTCTGCTCACGGTCTGCCTGTGTGCGCTGACGGCGGCGCTGATCTTCCTGCCCTTCTATCTCCTCGACGGCGGCTTTTTCCACTACGCCGGGGACTTCAACAGCCAGCAGATCAGCTTTTACCGCTATATGAACGGCTTCCTCAAGGGGCTGAGCTACCCGGACGGAGCGGGCAGCGTCCGCAACACCTTCTCGTGGGCCACCGACCTTGGCAGCGGCGCCATGAACGCCTACTCGTTCTACCTGTACGGCTCGCCGTTCTTCTGGTTCTCGCTGCTCTTCCCGCAGCAGTGGCTCCCCTATCTGATGGTCCCGCTGCTGGTGCTCAAGTTCGCCGCAGCGGGCGGCGGCGCGTACCTCTACCTCCGCCGCTATGTCCAGAACCAGAATTACGCCGTGCTGGGCGCGGTGCTCTACGCCTTTTCCGGGTGGGGGCTGTACAACATCTTCTTCAACCACTTCATCGATGTGTTGGCCCTCTTCCCATGGATGCTCTGGGCGCTGGACGAGACCATTTACAACGGCCGTCACGGACTGTTCGCCTTCTGGGTGGGCATCAACCTGCTGAACAACTATTTCTTCTTCATAGGGCAGGTGCTCTTCCTCCTCATCTACTTCCTGTGCAAAGTCAGCGCCGGGGATCTCAAGCTCACGCCCCGGCTGTTCGGCCATCTGGCCTTTGAAAGCGTGCTGGGCGCGGCGCTGGGCTTCGTCATCCTCTGGCCCGCCGTCCTCTCGCTCTTACAGAACCCGCGCACCATTGACCTTTCCTCCGGCTGGGGCTTTCTGACCTACTCGAAACCCCAGCAGTATCTTGCCATCCTGTTGAGCTGGATCCTGCCGCCGGATTCGCCCTATATGACCTCCATCTGGTCGGAGGGCATCATCAAGTGGACAAGCATGACGGCCTACCTGCCCCTGTGCAGTCTGGCCGGTGCCGTGGCCTACTGGCAGACCCGGCAGGGCGACAGCAAAAAGCGGATCGTCGGCACCTGCGCCGTCTTTGCGCTGGTGCCGGTGCTGAACAGTGCGTTCTACGCCCTCAATTCCAGCTACTACGCCCGGTGGTTCTATATGCCGGTGCTGATCCTCGCGGCCATGACCGTCAACGCGCTGGAAGACCCCGCCGTGGAGCTGGACCGCCCGGCCAAGCGGATCGGCTGGCTGATGATCGCGACGCTGGCCTTCGCGCTGGTGCCGGTGCAGGACACCTCCACGAAGGAATGGACGCTGGGCGTTCTGCAGAACCCCGGCCAGTATGCCGCCGTTCTCGGCTTCGGTCTGGCGGGGCTGCTGGTCTACCGCTTCATCGCCCGGCGCTGGCGGCAGGATAAGCGTCTGCCCCAGCGGATGCTGGCGGCGGTGCTGGCTTTCAGCTGCCTGTTCGGCATCACCCACATCGGCATCGGCAAGTTCGGCCAGTGGAACACGGACAGCGATCTGGTGGAGGAATACACCAACGCCCTCGCCCTCAAGGAAGACCTCCCCGAAGGCGACTGGCGCATCGACACCTTCAAGACCCACGACAACCTCGGCCTGTGGCTGGACAAGAGCAGCCTGCAATACTTCGGCAGCACGGCGGCTCCCAGCATCCTCAGCTTCTATCCGGCGCTGGGCGTCAAGCGGGATGTCCGCAGCCAGCCGGAGCTGGAAAATTACGCGCTGCGGGGGCTGCTGAGCGTGAAGTACCTCATCACCACACCCGCCCACCAGAGCGATTTCCTCGCCGTGGCAGACGACGGCTGGAGCTACTACGACACGCTGGACGGCTTCACCCTCTACGAAAACGACAACTATGTGCCCATGGGCTTCACCTACGACTACTACCTCACCGAGGACGCCTATGAGTCCACGATCACCGTCACCCGCTCGAACCTGCTGATGCGGGCGCTGGTCCTCTCGGAGGAGGACGCAGCCGCCTACGGCCAGTACCTGACCGAGCTGCCCGCCGCCGAGCTGAACGACCTGACTTATGACCGCTACGTACAGGACTGCGCCGACCGCCGCGCCTCGGCGTGCAGCGTCTTCCAGATGACGAACTCCGGCTTCCACGCCGAGATCACGCTGGACACCGCAAACCTCGTGTTCTTCTCCGTCCCCTACGACGACGGCTTCACTGCCACGGTCAACGGCCGCGAGGCCGACATCCTGCGGGTGGATGAGGGTCTGATGGCCGTCCTCTGCCCCGCCGGGGAAAGCACCATCGACTTCGTCTACCAGCCCGCCGGCATCCGCCTGAGCAAGGCTGTCACCCGGACAGCGCTGGTCGTCTTCGCTGCCTATACCGTTTATTTTGTCTGGGATGACCGAAAAAAGAGGAAGCACTGAAAAAGGAGAGTCTCTATGGAACACCGTCATTGGGAAAAAGCAAACCTCACCACTTCGCTGCTGGGCTACGGCTGTATGCGGTTCCCGACGCTGCCGGACGGCGGCATCGACGAAGCGCGGGCCGAGGCGCTGCTGAACACCGCACGCGAGGCGGGAGTCAACTACTTTGACACCGCCTACCCCTACCATGGGGGCAAAAGCGAGCCCTTCGTGGGGCGGGTCATCGCCAAGTGGCCCCGCGAGAGCTTTTATCTGGCCACCAAGCTGCCTGTGTGGCAGTGCGACTCGCTGGAAAAGGCCCAGAAGATCTACCGCGAGCAGTTCGAGCGGCTGGGCGTCGAGTACATCGACTTCTATCTGCTCCACTCCCTCCATACGGCCCGGTACGACCAAGCCAAGGCGCTGGGCATCGTGGACTGGCTGTGGGAGGAGAAAAAGGCCGGGCGCATCCGAAACTTCGGCTTCTCCTGCCACGACAACGCCGCCGGGCTGGAGCATATCCTGCGGGACCAGCCGTGGGACTTCTGCCAGCTGCAATACAACTACCTCGACACCGACGACCGCGCCGAGGAGATCGCGGGCGACCGGGGCTACGCGCTGACGGAAGAACTGGGCATCCCCCTCATCATCATGGAACCCATCAAGGGCGGCACGCTGGCCAATCTCCCGGCAGACGCCGCCGCCCCGCTGACCGCCCTTGACCCGGACGCCAGCGCCGCTTCGTGGGCGCTGCGCTGGGTGGGCAGCCACAAGAACGTCCACCTCATCCTCTCCGGCATGAGCGCCGAAGAGCAGCTCGCCGACAACCTTGCCACCTTCGCCCAGTTCCGGCCCCTGAACGACGCTGAAATGGACGCCGTGGCCGAGACGGCCCGCATCCTGCACAGCCGGATCAAGATCGGCTGCACGGGCTGCCGGTACTGTATGCCCTGCCCCATGGGGGTGGACATCCCGGACAACTTCAGCATCTGGAACAAGCTGGGGATGTTCGGCCAGCCGGATGCCGTGAAACAGCAGTGGGCTGCCCACTTCCCGGACGCCGAAAAGGCCAGCCACTGCGTCCGCTGCGGCAGGTGCGAGGCTGTCTGCCCCCAGCACCTGCCCATCCGCACCGCGCTGGCGCAGCTGCAGACCGAACTGGACGATCTATAAAATGAAAAGCGAGGCTGTTGGGCTTTTCCAGCAGTCTCGCTTTTTTTATTGCTCTTCTTTCCGGTGCAGCACCCACTGCATCCCGATTTGGTTCAGGCGGTCGATCCGCTCCGGCGTCAGCTTGGGGTCGTGCTCGACGTAGGCGGTGCGCATCCGGCGCACCCAGTCGCCGAGGCCGAAGCCGTCCTCGCAGCGGAAGGTCGCGGGCGGGAGCAGATCGCCGTGCTGCTGAGCGTAGGCCTCTGCGTGCTCATAGGCAAGGTCCCACTTGGCAATGCGGGCGTCCCACTCCATCCCGATGGCGTCCAGCCGCTCGATGTGCTCCTGCGTCACTTGGAAGGAATCCGGTCGGGTCTTGCGGGCGGCGCGGAGGTTCGACATCCAGACGCCCAGCCGGAAACCGTCGGCGCTGACGTAATTGGAGGGCACCAGCAGGTTGCCGTGTTCCTCAAAATACTGCTTGGCTGCGTCGAAGTTGTTCTCCCAGTTCTGCTCCCGCAGGTTCTCGCTCCGGCGGTGGGCCGGATGCTGCTTGAAGGGCTTTTCGCTCTTGAGCAGCGCTTCCAGCTCTTTGCGGTGATCGTCGGCCAGCCGCGGATCCCCGGTGCGCAGATACTGGCGCTGGCGGTAAAGCCAACTGCCCAGCCAGATGCCATCCCCGGATTTATAATTCAGCGGCACGTTCAGATCGCCGTGCTCTTCCTGATACTTCTTCGCCAGATCGTAGCGCTCCTGCCACGGGTCGTACTTTTCCCAGACCATGCCCAGCTCATCCAACTGGGCCTTGCGCTCCGGCGTGACGCGGGCGCTGGAATGCTCCGGGTTCTGCCATGTGTACCGCTGGCGGGCGATCCATTTACCCAGCAGGACGCCGTCCGGCGTGACATAGTTGGAAGGAACCTCCAAGTTGCCATAGGTCTCCTTGTATTTCTTGGCGGCCTCGAAGTTTTCCTGCCATTTGCGGACATTCCGGTTGACCCAGTTGATCCCGATGGCCTCCAGCCGCTCGATCTGTTCTTCCGTCAGATCCCCGTTCTTGTAGGCGCTGCGCTGGCTGCTGAGCCAGACGCCTAGCGCGAAACCGTCCGGCGTGACGTATTTGATGGGCGCTTCGAGGTCCTTGTGTTCCAGATAATACCGGGCTGCGGCGGCGTAGCTCTGCTCCCACAGGTCGGTGGAGGCGTTCCACACCATGCCGATGGCTTCCAAGCGCTCAATGCGGGCGCGGGTCAGGTTGCCGCTGATATAGCGCTGGCGGTTGTAGACGATCCACTCGCCCAGCGCAAAGCCGCTGCGGTCGTGGTAGCGCACCGGGACCAGCAGGTCGCCGTGGTCATCGCGGTACTTCTTGGCGGCGGCAAAGGCCCGCTCCCAAGCCAGCTCCGAGCGCTGTTTCCACTCGATGCCCAGCTTGTCCAGCTTGGCGATGCGGTCGGCGTCCAGACGGCCGGGTTTCTGCCCGGCGCGGACCAAGCGCTGCGTTTCCAGCCAGCGGCCCAGCGGCAGACCGTCCTCGGTGACGTAATGATAGGGCAGCCGCAGGGTTCCTTCCTTCGCGGCGGCAGCCACGGCCGCTTCGTAGTAGGCATCCCACCGGGCTTCCAGTTCTTTTTTCAGGCAGCAGTACAGATGGTAGCTCTGGCGCATGGGCTTCTGCTGCTGGAAGCCGGGGTGCTCGCTGCCCGCGCGGAGCATGGCGGTGGTGCACTCCTTCTGCAGCACGCGGCCATTGCCGAGGCCATCAAACTTCGCGGTCAGGTCGAACACCGGCACCGGCTTGCGGCCGCACGCCACCAGCGCACGGCAGAGCATCTGGCGGAACGTCCCCGGCTCCCCGCTCTCCCGCACGAGGATGGCACCGGCCAGCCCCTCGATGGGCTGCTGGACGCCCGGCGTGTTGACACAGAACAGCACCTTGGGGCCCGGCTCGGCGGCGGTGCAGAATTTCCGGACCTCCTCGGACTCGGCGAGGCAGTCACACTCGGCACGGTAGAAATGCACCGCTGCGTCCGTGCTGCGCAGGAACGCTTCCAGCGGCTCCCGGATCTCATCGAGGTAATCCTCGGACTCGAACACGGCCAGATACCGCCCCTGTGTATCGGTCAGGACACGGGGCAGCAGGTCGGTGGGGTTCTCGGCCTGACGCACCGCCCAGCCGATCTCGTCGTAGAGGGCCGTCAGCGTGTTGTTCGTCGTGGGCAGATGCAGATTCTTGATCCGGGCGCGGAGCATGGCCAGTTGGCCTTCCTGCGGCCAGAGCATCGCCGCATAGTTGGAGGGAACCGGCAGCGTGCCCAGTGCCATGGCCTCCCCTACCGTCATCCGGGAGACCACCGCGCCTTCCAGCAGATCGCCCGCAGCGCGGCAGTTCTCGGTGCTGTTGGGCACGGTCAGGCCCAGCAGCTTCGCTTCCGGGCAGAGCAGGAGCAGCCGCTGGGCCGACTTTGCCCAGCATGCCGCTGTGACCTCATGATAGCAGTCAAAGATGATATAATCCGGCTTTTTGGCTGCCAGCCGGATCCATTGCTCGGCCGTCGCCTCGGCCAGAGCAGTGCAATCGCAGAAGACGACGTTTGGGGGAAGAACGCCGTCGTTGTAGCGGCTGACATCCGCCTTGCGCAGGGTGAGCCGCGCTTGGCCGTACACCAGCCAGACAAAGGAGGCCTGCGGATGGTCGGCGACCAGCTGCCACGCGATACAGCTTTTGCCCGACCCCGTGGGATGGGCCACCGTGGCTTTTCCGTTTTGTTCCAGCGCCGCCGCCGCTTTGGCGTAGGCGGACGCATTGATTTGATTCAGACTGAGCGACATCGCATTTACCTCCGGGTGTGGGTCCGATCGATAAAAGATTTTTCCTATAAGTTTATTATTGCAAAAAACAGTTTCTTGTCAAGCGTTCCGCGCAAAAATAAAGGTTCCAGATAAAATATTCTATAAATTTTCCAATATTCCGTTGCCATAATCACCGATTTTCGGCGCTGCTGTGGATATCCTAAAAGTGGAACGCCACACAGAAGGCGGCTGTGTTTACGGAATCAGATTTTTTTTTCGCGCAGCAGCGTCCGCCCCGCTCCAGCCAGAGCTTTCACTTCAAGAAGAATGGTCTTCACAGCGTCATCGCGAACGAAACGTTCAAAAAGAGTCTGATGCCGGTGCTGGGGTAAAACATGCCTCCGAATCACAAAAACCGCCTACCGAGCGAAGGACTCAGTAGACGGTTTTCAGTTGCGCCAGCAGGAGTCGAACCTACGATGGGGGAGTCAAAGTCCCCTGCCTTACCGCTTGGCGATGGCGCATTGTCGCATATTATTTTAACCGAACTTTCCTGCTATGTCAAGTAGAAAGACCGTGTTCTTTCAACTTGGATATGAAAAGCCCCAGCCTCCCGTTGACAAACCCTCCTCCGCAACTTATTATAAAAGAAAACGAAAGAGGGATGTTCTATGGGTCCATGGTACTATGAGGTCGTCAGCTTTGACGGCGATTATGTCAACCTGCGCCGCACGGATATTGCCAGCGACGAGCTGAACCCGGTGGCGCTGGCGCTGCTGCCGCCGGAGATCGAGGTCGGCAGCAAGATCAAGTGTGAATACTTCCAGTACGAGATCATCGGCTGAACACAGAAAACCGCCCGGAACGCTTGCATCACGTTCCGGGCGGTCGTTTTTAGTTGCGGTAGCAGCGATCCTGCCCGACGAGCCAATCCTCGCACAGGCGCTGGGCTTCCTCCACACTGCGGCTGACGCAGTGGAACAGCGCACCGTGGAGCGAGCAGTAGGAGTAGCGGACCTTGGGCACCCCGTTGCCATCTCTGAATTTTTCACAGCGTTCCTGTCCGGGCATCAGATAAAGTTGTTCCATAGCGCCGCAGTCTCCTCTTTTTTGTTTTTGTGTGCGCACACACACCGCGTTCTATTGTAGCACTTCCCGCCGCCGGTCGCTATTCGCCGATTCCACAAAAAGAAGCGCGGATCTTCGGGATATCTTCCCTCTTGACAGCTCAATTTCTTGTGGTATTGCTGCATTGTGAGGGCCGCATCTCCGGGAGCTTTTCCCCACCCCAGAAATGCGGCCTTTCTTCCTCTTACCTCTTGTAAAACGGTCACAAAACAGGTATGATAGAATCATATCAAAACAAAGGAGCATCAAGCTTATGCGTGCTTACGAGCGACTGTTGAAATATGTCCGCGTTTATACCACCTCTGACCCCAACTCCGGCACCCACCCTTCCGCCGAGCGGGAATTTGACCTTGCCCGCATCCTTGTGGAGGATATGAAGGCCATCGGCATTGAGGACGCCTTTGTGGATGAGCACTGCTACGTCTACGGCACCATCCCCGCCACCCCCGGCTGCGAGAGCAAGCCCGCGCTGGGCCTCATCGCCCACATGGACACCGCACCCGACGCTTCCGGCGAGAACGTCAACCCCATCCTGCATGAGAACTACGACGGCCACGACGTCACCCTGCCCGCCACCGGCATGGTCATGAAGGTCTCCACCTTCCCCTTCCTGAAGGAGCTCAAGGGCGAGACCCTCATCACCACCGACGGCACCACCCTGCTGGGCGCTGACGACAAGGCGGGCGTCTCCGAGATCCTGACCGCCGCCGAGACCCTCATGGCCGAGGGCCGCCCCCACGGCAAGATCTGCATCGCCTTCACCCCCGATGAGGAGATCGGCGAGGGCGCTTCCCTCTTCGACATTCCCGGCTTCGGGGCCGACTTCGCCTACACCGTCGATGGCGGCGACGTGGGCGGCATCGAGTACGAGAACTTCAATGCGGCCAGCGCCACCGTCACCGTCCACGGCTTCTCGGTCCATCCCGGCTCCGCCAAGGATGCGATGATCAACGCCTCCAATGTGGCTATGGAGTTCCATCAGGCCCTGCCCGTCATGGCCCGCCCGGAGACCACCGAGGGCCATCAGGGCTTCTACCACCTGTGCCAGATGTACGGCGACGTGACCGAGGCCAAGCTCGGCTACATCCTGCGCGACCATGACGCGGGCAAGCTGCAGTTCAAGAAGGACAACCTGCTCCACATCGCGTGCTACCTGAACGGCAAGTACGGCGAGGGCACGGTGGAAGTCGAGATTAAGGACAGCTACCGCAACATGATCGAGAAGATCAAGCCCCACTTCCACCTCGTCGAGAACGCCCGCAAGGCCATTGAGAAGGCCGGCCTGACCCCGGAGGAAGTCCCCGTGCGCGGCGGCACCGACGGCGCTGTTCTGAGCTGGAAAGGTCTGCCCTGCCCCAACCTCGGCACCGGCGGCTTCAACTTCCACGGCGTCTGCGAGTGCACCACCGTGGAGCGGATGGATAAGGCAACCGAAGTGCTGCTGAACATTATTGAGATCTACGCTCACTGACCAAAAAAGAAGCGCTGCGATGCAGCGCTTCTTTTTTTGGTCAACCTACATTGATCTGCCCCACCGGCAGGATCTTTCGTTTGTTGTCGCTGGGTTTGCTCGTCAGACTGATGGCCAGCGAGACAGGGCCGACGCGGCCCATGAACATGACCAGCATATACAGCAGCTTTGCCCCGGTGTTCAGCTGGGCGGTCACGCCCACCGACAGGCCCACCGTGCCAAACGCCGAGCAGGACTCGAAGATGGCGTCGATGACGGACACGGCGTCCGAGGTGTTATAGTAGACCACCACCGCCGAGCCCAGCGCTGCCACCATGCCCAGCATGATGATGGTCAGGGCACGGTAGACGGTCTTCGACTCGATGTGGTGTTCGGCGATCACGCAGTCATCGCGGCCCTGCGCCACGCTGCGGATGGTCAGGATAAGCACGGCAAAGGTCGTCACCTTGACACCGCCGCCCGTGGAGCCGGGGGCCGCGCCGATGAACTGGAGCACGCTCATGAGCAGCTTGGTGATGGGCCCGCACGCCGCAAGGTCGATGGTGTTCATACCCGCCGTGCGGGTAGACACCGACTGGAACAGTGCCGCCATGATCTTGCCGTCCGGGGAGAGGCCGCCCATCGTTTTGGGGTTCGACCACTCCATCAGGGCGATGAGCACCGCACCGCCGACCCACAAAATCGCCGAGAAAGCCAGCACGACCTTGGCGTGGAGGGACAGGTGGCGCTTTTTGCGCCACTCGCCCAGCTCGACCCAGACCATAAAGCCCAAGCCGCCCGCCATGATGAGGAACATAACGACGGCCTGTACATAGTAATTGTGGACGAAAGGCACCAGCGACGAATACTGCCCGAACCGGCCGAACAGGTCAAAGCCCGCATTGCAGAACGCCGAGATCGCCGTGAAGATGCTGATCCAGATGCCCTCCAGCCCGAACTGCGGCACAAAGGCGAACGCCAGCAGCACTATGCCGATGGCCTCGAACAGGAACGCCAGCCGGATGACGATCTTCAGCACCTCGGTCGCCTGTGAATAGCCGCTGGCCGAGACGCTCTCGCCCAGCAGCCGCAGGTCCCGAAAGCCCATCCGGCGCTTGGCCGCCAGCGCAAAAAAGCTGGTCAGCGTCACAAGGCCGAGACCGCCCACTTGAATGAGCAGCAGGATGACCACCTGCCCGAACATCGTGAACTGCGTCCATGTATCCCGCACGACAAGGCCCGTCACGCAGGTCGCGCTCGTCGCGGTGAACATCGCATCCACCACGCTCAGCCGACCGCTGCGGCTCGCCGCAGGCAGCGTCAGCAGCAGCGTGCCCAGCGCGATCAGCAGCACAAAGCTCACGCAGATGATCTGGGTCGCGTTGCTGCCCACCAGCAGGCTTTTGTGATGTGTTTTCTTTTTTCCAGTCTTTCCCATGAAGAGCTCCTTCTCCCGCCCCGGCAGCCTTGGCGCTTCCGGGGCGGTATCGTTCTTGCCCGCTGTGGGGCGGGCGTTCTCTTTATAGGATACACCTTTTTTCTCTTTCCTTCAACTTGATTTTATCCCCGACTTGCGGTATTATAATAGCAGTTTGTCTCCGTAGCTCAGATGGATAGAGCGCAAGCCTCCTAAGCCTGAGGCCCCCGGTTCGAATCCGGGCGGGGACGCCATTTAAAGAAAATGCGAAGGTCATTTTTCCATGGGAAAGACGATCTTCGCATTTTTCATTTTGAATCGATCACCAAAATCAGCCAGCGAATGCCATTAGCAGGATTTTCGGTTCCAGCTAATAAAATCAGGCGGGTTTCTTTGTATCCAGTGCCTTTACCTCTTCAATCGGAAGTTTTGCATATCGTGCAATCGTTTCATACGGCAATCCATCAGCCAACATAGTTTTGGCACTTTCGATTGCCTGTTCGTGCTTTGCTTCCCTTGCACTTTCTTCTCTCACTTCTTCAAATGCTCTGCACATCGTTGCCACTCCCTTCGTATCTTCTTTGAAGTAACGCACCCGCTGTGCCAGAACAGGATAGTTCATGTCATCCGGGTTCGTACAGGTAAAATCGTGCATTAGTTTTCCCAATGCGGTGTCGTCCTTGATCTGAGAGTTTACATAGATAATATGTGCTTCATCTCCGAAAGATTTCCCCATTTCCTCAATGATGCGGTTGATATGATAAATAGGAAGTCCACCCCAAAGCACATCGTTCTCTGTGATAAAGATTACATAGGTCTCGTTCAGTGCGTCATACGCATCGCCCTTTCGGGTGAGATTGGCATCCAGCAGGCTGCTGTTATATCTCGCCCTCTTTGCGACTGCTCCACTGTCACTGCGCTGAACCTCGACATTGTAGGCACGATTTTCATGATCCACTGCCAGAATGTCAAGCCGCACGGAACGCCCCTGTATATTGTTCAGGTCATGCTGCCCATGGACTTCTTTAACCTTCAAATCATCCCGATTCAGGATGATCCGGAGCAAGAATTCCGCACATGGCTTATCCTCAAAGACCTTGCTCATAAAGTTATCATCCATGAGCCGAAAATCACGGATACGCCGCAAATCTTCCTCATGCTTGCGCTCAAAATCAAGGTTGTTTTGCGTTTCGACTTCTGCCATCGGTTCACCTGCTTTCTGCTCCTTATCTAAGGTAAGAATACCATAAAACCGTTCTTTTTACAAGATGAAGTACTTCCCACTACATAGGTCAGAATCCTTTCATATCGTGTTCTGGCCATGTTCCTATTCCAACTGCGATTCCGACATGGTATCATAAATCCAGAAACAGGCTTCAACTGCTTTTTGCAACTGGTGTTCTTCTGGTGCCTATGAACAGCCATGCGCCTCCCAGCTAATGAAAGGTGAGCGTTGTACAATAGAGCGGCCACTTTTCATTAGCTCAGCTAATTTCCAGCTAATAAACATCTGTTTACACAGAATAAAAAAGGTTCGAATCTGCATGGGGACGTTGAGAAAGCAGCAGACCCCGCGCGGGGTCTGCTGCTTTTGTGCATTCATCGTTCAGTTCAGGACGGTTTTGCCGGTCAGGGGGTCAGGGATGCCGAGGAGGGCCAGAATGATGGCCATGCGGATGTAGACACCGTTGTGCACCTGATCGAAGTAGGCGGCGCGGCGGTCGTTATCCACGTCCAGCTTGATCTCGTCGATGCGGGGCAGCGGGTGGAGCACCGGCATGTCCGGCGGGGCCAGCTCCAAGAGCTTTGCGTTCAGGGAGTAGCAGCCTTTGAGCCGCAGATAATCCTCTTCGTTGAAGAAGCGCTCCTGCTGGATGCGGGTCATGTAGAGGACATCAAGGGCAGGCAGCTCAGCTTCGAGGTCTGTGGTCTCCTTGTACGTTTGATGGAGAGGCGTCAATGTCTCGTCCTTGACGTACTGGGGAATGCGCAGCTCCTCCGGCGAGATGAACACGAACTTGTTCCCCTCAAACTGGCTGAGGGCTGCGGTCAGGGAGTGGACCGTCCGGCCAAATTTGAGGTCGCCGCAGAAGCCGATCGTCAAATGATCCAGCCGCCCTTTGCGCTGGCGGATGGTCATGAGATCGATCATGGTCTGGGAGGGGTGGGCATGGCCGCCGTCGCCCGCGTTGATGATGGGGACGCGGGCATACATAGAGGCCCGGAGCGGGGCGCCTTCTTTGGGGTGGCGCATGGCGATGACGTCGGCATAGTTGCTGACGACGCGGGCCGTGTCGGCCACCGTCTCGCCCTTGCTGGCGCTGGAAAGCTGGGCCCCTGCAAAGCCCAGCGTCTTGCCGCCGAGGCGGAGCATGGCCGACTCGAAGGAGAGGCGGGTGCGGGTGCTGGGTTCATAGAACAGCGTCGCAAGGATGCGCCCGTCGCACAGGTGCGCATAGGGAGCGGGATTCGCTTCCATCCGGTCGGCAAGGTCGAGAAGGGCCAACTGCTCGTCCAGAGAAAAGCTGTTCGGCTCGATGAAGTGTCTCACAGCCATTCTCCCTTCAGCACAAACTTCTCGCGCTCGGCACCAGTGGAGACGAACTGAATCTCGTGGTTCAGTTCTTTTTCAAGGAATTCCACATAAGCCTTTGCTTCTTTGGGGAGGTCATCCCAGCTCTTGCATCCGGAGATATCGGTGTTCCAGCCGGGCAGCATGGTGACCACCGGCTCCATCCGGTCGAGGTCGGACAGGGTGTCGAAGCGGGGGACTTTCACTCCATCCAACTTGTAACCGGTGATGACCGGGATTTCCTTCATGCTGCTGAGCACATCCAGCTTGGTGAGGGCAATCTTATCCGCGCCCTGACAGGCCAAACCATAGCGGCTGGCTACGCAGTCGAAGGGGCCGACGCGGCGGGGACGGCCGGTGGCCGCGCCGTATTCGCCGCCTGCCTTGTGCAGCTTCTCGTTCCACTCTTCGCCCATGGCGTTCTCGGCGGCGAAGGGACCTGCACCCACGCAGGTGGAGTAAGATTTCAGCACGCCGACCACATGGTCGAGCTTGCAGTTGGGGATACCGACCCCCAGCGGCGCGTAAGCGGCCAGCGTGTTGGAGCTGGACGTGAAGGGAAAGATGCCGTAATCGATGTCGCGCATAGCACCCAGCTGGGCTTCCAGCACGATCCGTTTGCCGCTGTCGTGAGCCTGCTGCAAAAAAGCACCGACGTCGCAGATGTACGGCGTAAAGTGCTCGGCCTGCAACTTGCACCAGTTCAGCAGGGCATCGTAGGACATCTTTTCCTGATGGTAGCAGCCCGCCAGCTCCATGTTCTTGGAGTCCAAAATCATATGCAGACGGTTCTGGGTGCGCTTCTCGTCCAAGTGGAGCAAGTCGCCCAAACGCAGCGTCTTTTTGCGGTACTTGTCGCTGTAGGCGTAGGCGATGCCGCGGCGGGTGGAGCCGAAGGCACTGCCCTTTTGGGCAAGGCGGTCTTCTTCCAGCCCATCCTGCACCTTGTGCCACGGCATCGAAATGGTGGCCTTATCGGAGAGCTTCAGATTCTTGGGGCTGACTTCCACACCACGGGCTTCGATGGCCTGCATCTCGTTTGCGAGGTGATCGAGGTCAATCACCATGCCGGTGCCCAGCACACAGGTCACGTCCGGGTGCAGGATGCCGGAGGGCAGCAGATTCAGGATGAACTTGCCCTTCTCGGTGACGACGGTGTGTCCAGCATTGTTGCCGCCCTGATAGCGGGCAACGATGTCAGCATGTTCGGCCAGCAGGTCGATGACGCGGCCCTTGCCCTCATCGCCCCAGTTGATTCCAGTAACAGCGGTAAGCATAACTCTTTATTTCCCTTCTTTTTCGTTGTTTACAATGGCCTGCACCTTGGTGGGCAGACCGTAGATGCTGATGAAACCGGTGGCATCGCTCTGCTTGTAGTCGCCGCTTGCCTTGGCGCGCTCTTCCAAGCCTTCCAGCTCACCTTTCTGGCCCACATTGCCGCAGACAGCGATGACCTCGCAGTTGTCGTAATGCTCTTTCAGCCACGGAATGATGATGGACGTATCCAGACCGCCGGAATATGCCAGCACGACCTTTTTGATTTCAGACGCGGTAACTGCCTCCGTTCAAAACCAACTTTAATACTTTCAAATTCCCTCTTGCAATTTCCGATTGCAGTTGCTATTATACAAGCGGAGAAAGAATGTGTAAAAAGTATCCTGCACATAGCTGCAATGTGATTTTTACATGGAGGAGGCAGACGCATCATGTATGTGGACTGGGAATACTACAAAATTTTCTATTATGTAGCGAAATACCAAAACTTTACCAAGGCCGCGCGGGTGCTGGGCAACAACCAGCCCAACATCACCCACTCGATGAACCGGCTGGAAAGCCAGCTGAACTGCGTGCTGTTCATCCGCTCCAACCGGGGCGTGACCCTGACGCCGGAGGGCGAGATGCTCTATTCCCGCATCGCGTCGGCGGCGGTGCAGATCCAAGACGCCGAGGAAGAGCTGAGTGCCAGCGCCACGCTGGAACACGGATCCATCTCCATCAGCGCCACCGAGACGGCCCTGAACATCTACCTTTCCGAAAAGCTGCGGGCTTTCCACGCCGAGTACCCCGGCATCCGGCTGCGCATCTCGAACCACTCCACTCCCCAAGCATTGCAGGCCGTGAAGAACGGCGAGGTCGATTTCGCCATCATCTCCACCCCGGCCGAGGTGGAACCGGGACTGAAGCTGGTGGAGCTGAAATCCTTTTACGAGGTGCTGGTGGGCGGCCGGACCTTCACCGCACTGGCCAGCCAAAGCCTGACCCTAAAGGAGCTGGGCAATTACCCGCTCATCTCCCTGAGCGATGAGAGCATGACCCGCAGCTTTTACCGGCAGTTCTTCCTCGACCACGACGCGGTGCTGCGGCCCGACACCGAGGCCGCCACCACCGACCAGATGCTGACGCTGGTGAAAAGCGAGCTGGGCCTCGCCTTTGTGCCGGAACCCATGGCAAAAGACCTGCTGGCGCGGGGCGAGCTCGTCCAGCTCCACTTGCAGGAGATCATCCCCACCCGCTCCATCTGCCTCGTCTACGACCACCACCGCCCGCTGAACACGGCGGCGCGGAAGTTCCAGCAGATGTTGGTAAAATGACGCAAAAACGCCCCTTCACGGAACAAAACCGCGAAGGGGCGTTCTCTGTTTCAAAAAAGGGTCATGCGTCGGAGCGGGAGTAGGCGTTCTTCATATTGCAGCTCAGCTCGAAGAGGACCTTATCCAGCGTATCGGCGGCGCGGGCTTTCAGCGCCTTGGCGATGGCCTCGTTGGCCTCCTCGCGCAGGGCGGCGCGGGCAGCGGGATCAAAGGCGGACCGCTGCTTCTCGTCATACTCATGCAGCAGGGCGCGGGTGGCCGAGAGGACGGCCTCCTCATAGCGCTCGATGTGGAAGATGGACTTGCCGTAGGCGGCATCCGCCATAGCCGCGATCATCCGGCTGACCCAATAGAAGCTGTCGGTGGAGACTTCGCCGGTGGTACAGGCGAGGTAGGCCGGGGTGGTGTCCACGTTGGCGTAGAAGGGCACCATGGTGTTGAAGGCGTTGGACGCATAGGCGATCCACTCCACGGCGCGGAAGTCCTCCGGCACATCCGGGCGCATCTGGATCAGGGCCATGAAGTCGTTGCGGTTGATGCCGATGGAACGGTATGCGCCCTTGCTCTTCTGGTCGCCGTAAGCCCCATAGGGGTCATAGGGCGTGCCCTGATAGTGGGACGAGAGCAGGTACTTTACATCTTCCGGCGTGACCTTCCGCTCCGGCACCATGCACCACGGCAGATCGTCCGACCGCGGGGTGTAGTCGGCATCCGGGCCGTCCCACGCCCACGTATTCGGGTTCAGATACCGCAGCATGAACCATGCGCGGGGGGTGTTGTAGACATGGTCGGAGTCGTCGTGGCTGCCAAAGGCGTCCCGCGGGTTGAACTCGCCATCCAGCGAGAGGTCAAGGTGGTACTTATCCACAAACTCCTTCAAATCAGCCGAGCACATGTAGTTTTCCTGTGCACCGGCTGCATCGGCGAAGTCGAAGCTGTCGATGCCGAGCTGGTTGGGCATGACTACATAGCTGTCGTCGGGCACGCGGCGGGCCATCCAGTGATGGCCGCCGATGGTCTCCAGCCACCAAATCTCATGGACATCCTGAAACGCGATGCCGTTCATCTCATAGGTGCCGTAAGTCTCCAGCAGCCTGCCCAGCCGCTCGACGCCCTGACGCGCCGAGCAGATATAGGGCAGCACGAGGTAGACGATGTCCTCCTCACCGATGCCGCCGGGCACCTCCGGCTGATCCCCCTGCGCGGGCTGGTACACCACGAGCGGGTCCGCGCCCAGAACCCGCGGGTTGGAGGTAATGGTCTCGGTGGCCGTCATGCCGACATTGGCCGCGTTCACGCCCGATGCCGCCCAGATGCCCTTGCCCGCCACGGCGTTGGGCATGGCAGTCATCCGCATGGCCTGACCTGCGCCGGGCAGCGGGATCTGCACATGGGAGATCACCGACTGATAGACCGCCGGGAGTTCTTCCGGTTTTACGACCACGAACTTTTTTGCGGTGAAATGGCCCGACCCCGAATCGTCGTTCCGGGCGATCATCGTGGAGCCATCGTAGGATGCGTTTTTGCCAACTAAGATTGTAGTACAAGCCATTGCTTTGTCCCTCCGAGATCTTGTCATGTTCCGTTCGGTTTGCCGAGACCATTGTAAGCCTTTTGCAGGGAAAAGGCAAGATTTTTCGGGAGAGAAGGGGAATGGGTGCACCGCTAAAGGCGCATGGTGATCTCTCACCAAGCGCCTTTTCCCTCCACCAGCGCCACAGCCACGTCGTTGACGTTCGTTCCGGTGGGCCCGGTGAGGATCAGGCCGTCCACGGCTTGCAGGGCGTGGTAGGCGTCGTTATTTTGCAGGGTATCGTAGACGTTCCAGCCCGCTGCGGCCAGCGCGGCAAGGGTTCCACCGTCCACATAGCCGCCAGCGGCATCGGTGGGGCCGTCGGTGCCGTCGCTGCCCACCGAGAAGACCGCCGCGTTCCGGCCCGCCAGAGCCGGGGCTGCGGCCAGCGCCAGCTCCTGATTGCGTCCGCCAAGGCCTTTGCCGGTCAGGTGCACGACCGTTTCCCCGCCCGCGATGAACGCAAGCTTCCGGCCCTGCCCTGCGTGGGCGCGGGCGATGGAGCCGAGGAAGCTGCCCGCTTCCCGCGCTTCGCAGCAGAGCTGGTCGGTCAGGAGAACGGGTTCATAGCCCCGCGCCCGGCAAGCTTCGGCCGCCGCCGCGCAGAGTTGGCGCACGCTGCCGGTGATCTTTGTAGTCACGTTGTCCAGCGCCTTGGGCGTCTCCTGCGCCAGTAAAGCCTTTGCCTGTTCCGACAGGTTCAGCCGGTACTTTTCCGCAATGGCAAGGGCCTGTGCGCAGGTGGAAGAGTCCGGCGCCGCCGGGCCGCTGGCGATCATGTCCAGCGGGTCACCCAGAACATCGCTGAGCACGATTTCGAACACCTGCGCAGGGGCACAGCGCTGCGCGAACCGCCCGCCCTTGACGCCGGACAGCCGCTTGCGGAGGGTGTTCATCTCCACGATGTCTGCCCCGCTGGCGAGAAGCTGGGATGTAACATCCTGTAACTCATCCCCCGGAATCAGCGGCTTTTCAAACAGCGCGCTGCCACCGCCCGACAGCAGGAACAGCACGGTGTCCTCCGCCGTCAGGCCCCGCACCAATTCCAGTGCCTGTTCCGTGGCTGCAAAGCCGTTTTCGTCCGGCACCGGGTGGCCCGCTTCATAGCACGCCACACCGGGGATCTCGCCTTTTCCGTGGTGGTATTTCGTCACGACCACGCCGCCGTCCACCCGGCCCAGCACCTCCACCGCCGTGTGTGCCATCTGCCACGCGGCCTTGCCCGCCGCCACCAGCAGCACCCGGCCTTTGCCGGGCCGGAAGGCCTCCAGCGCCCGCCGCACCGCTTCGTCCGGCAGAACAGCGTTCAGGCTGGCGCGGATGATGGCATCCGCATCCTCTCGCAGAGTCGAGTTCATGAAAGGAACCTCCTTTTCAAGTTCGTACCTTCTTCGTGCGGCACGGCCTTTTCTTGTCTGGCCCTATCCTAGCATAGATTCGTCTCCCGGTCAAACCGAACCCTTTCCAGCACCTCCGCGATGCCGTCATCTGTTTCATTTTGCGCTGTTAACGTTAATGTAAAAAAACCAAAGCTGTAAAGCCTTTTGGCTAAACAGTGTCTTTCCTTCGCTTGGCCCAGCGCCTGACTGGACGCTGGAAAGCCTCGACGAGCTTCGGCCTCCGCCTTCCATGTGACGCTGAAACTTGTCTGCAACGTTTTCCACCTCGCCTGTGTAAAATGTTTTCCAAAGCGGCTAATAAAACATTGTCATGCGAGCGGAAACGGACTATAATAGACTTGCGGAAATCTAATTCGGAATAAGCTCTGGATGTTCGCGGAAAAAAGCCATGGCTTCTTCAACCGTCATCTGTAATACCCCTTCAAGTTTGTATTTAATGGTTCTATATCACAACCGCATTCAAGAAAAAGCAAGAGAAAAGAGGAAATTAAAATGAAGTTTGTAAAATGTGGCAAAATTGTGGTTGCAAGTTTGTGCATGATGGCAACTCTGGCCGGTGCGGCTATGCCCGCGCTGGCGATCAGCCCCGCCGGGTGCACCTCGCTTGCGCAGATCGAAGAAATGAATGACGACGAAGAAGCCCAAGTTCAGGCATTGAAAGCCGCCATTGCGAAGGTGAACGTCAAGTATGACGAGGTACAGCGGAGCTGGGAGTTTGACAGCCCCATCTATGACAAGGCCGAGAAAAACAAGACCTGCTGCCTTTCTCCGTGGATCTACATCTTCGACGGATGCAAGGACGTGTATTTCGACGAGGACTTTTCCTACAACGGCTCTTCCTGCATCGACCTGAACACAGTCTATGTCCGCGCTGGAGATAATCTGTACACTTACGAGTGCGACCCTGATTATACAGATTACGCCTATGATACAGACAAAGAAGTTTGGTGGGCCCTCTCCAATTTTGAGATGGAGCCCAGCGAAATCGACTGGCTGCGTGAGATGCTCAGTGCCAAAACCATCATCACAAGATATTCCGGTGCATCCGGTGCGCAGTATGATTATACTTGGACTGCCGACGACCGACAGGCCGTCACCGATATGGTCAACCTCTACGATCTGCTTGTCGCAGCGTCGCCGGAAGTCCGCGCGCGGGCACTGAGAGGGTAACAATGGGACTCTTGTTGTTGCTTGTCATTATCTGGTTGATGACTATGTATTTTAAGTGGGTCAAAAAGTCGGCGCGAAAAAGTCAAGGCACTACCGCATAATGCAAACCCGTGGCAAACGTGCTATAAAACAAAAAGCTCAGCGCACATTCATGCGTTGAGCTTTTTTGGTGGGCGCGGGTGGATTACGCGAGCCGCGCTGCTAAAAACAGCCCACTGGGCTGTTTTTGCGCTGTCTTCTACGACAGCGCCGCAGCTGTTCGAATCCACCCGCAAGGCACGTTCAAAAAGAGCACAAAACAAAAAGCTCAACACACATTCATGCGTTGAGCTTTTTTGGTGGGCGCGGGTGGATGTCGCGAGCCGCGCTGCTAAAAACAGCCCACCGGGCTGTTTTTGCGCTGTCTTCTGCGACAGCGCCGCAGCTGTTCGAATCCACCCGCAAAGCACGTTCAAAAATAGCATAAAACAAAAAGCTCAGCGCACATTCATGCGTTGAGCTTTTTTGGTGGGCGCGGGTGGATTCGAACCACCGAAGCTGAAAAGCAGCAGATTTACAGTCTGTCCCCATTGGCCACTCGGGAACACGCCCAGATTCTGTTCACGTCCGCTACCGGACGACTTGTTTATTTTAGCAGAGTGGGGCGGATTTGTCAACTGTTTTTTCGTATTTTTTCAGCTTGTTTTTCAAGGCTCAGCGTTCGAGGTGCTTGCGGCGCTCATAGTCGTGCAGGGCGGCGATGGCCTCGCCGGAAAGCGGGTAGAGCGCGATGAGGTTGAAGATGGTCATCAGGCCGATCCCGACATCGCCGAGGTCCCATACCACCGTGTAGGCCTCCATGCCGCCGATCAGCAGCATGACCAGCGCCAGCAGCTTGTACAGCGTCTGCCAGAGCCAGCGGTCGCCGAAGAGGTAGGCCACATTGGAGCGGGCATAGAACAGGATGCCGAGGAAGGTGGAAAAACTGAACAGCGCCAGCGTGACCGCGATGAAGACGACGCCGAAACTGCCCAAGTGGTACTGCACCGCCGCTTGGAGCAGATCCATGCCGGTCAGGCCCGCCGTGACGGATGCCGGGGCGAGAAGCATGACGAAGGCCGTACAGCTGCAGATCACGATGGTGTCGATGAGGACGCCCAGCGCCTGTACCAGCCCCATCTTGACCGGGTCATCGCAGGCGGCGGCTGCCGCCGCGCAGGGGGCCGAACCGCTGCCCGCTTCGTTGGAGAAGAGGCCGCGCTTGATGCCGTTCATCAGCACGGCACCGAAGCCGCCCGCAGCCGCTTGCCGCAGACCGAAGGCTTCGGAGAAGATCTGACCCAGCACCGCCGGGACATGGGTGATGTTGGCCGCGATGACGAAGAGGGTCATAACAAAATAGCAGACCGCCATGATCGGCACCATGACGTCCAGACTTTTGACGGTGGCATTCTTGCGCAGGACGATGACCGCCGCCAGCGCCACCAGCACGATGGTGGTAACGATGGGCGGGATCTGGAACGCATTTTGGAAGGCGGAGCTGACCGAATTCGAGATGACCTGACTGATGCCGCACCAGCAGATGAGGCCCGCCAGCGCGAACAGCACGGCCACCACCGAGCGGCGCAGCTTTTTCCCCCGCTTGCGCTCGGCGAGGACGTGGATATAATAGGCCGGACCACCGCGCTGGCCGCCATACAGCGGGTCAGGCTGCCGATACTTCTGGGCCAAGGTGGACTCTACAAAGGAGGTGGAGGCCCCCAGCAGGGCCGTGACCCACATCCAGAAGACCGCCCCGGCACCGCCCGCCGAAACCGCCGCCACGACGCCCACCAGATTGCCCATGCCCACGCGGGTGGCCGTGGAGACCACGAGGGTCTGGAAGGACGAGAGGCTTTCCCTATTCTGGTTTTTCTCGCAGACGGCGGAGATCATATCCCGGAACAGGCGGACCGGCAGCAGCCGGGTGCGCAGGGTGAAGAACACCCCCGCCGTGAGCAGCAGCACCACCATCAGCGAGATCCCCACGCCGCCCGCGATGGGCAGCACGAACCAATCGCCCCAGAGAAAACGGTAGACCACTTCGATCAGATGAACCAAATTCGGATTCCTCCTATTATTTTTTACTTCATTATAATACAGCGGTTCAGGTTTGTAAATCAGAAAAAGCAAACAGCCCGGCGGCCAGCCGGGCTGTTTGCTTTTATGATATGGAAGGAGAATACGGAAGGATCACAATTCAATGTTTGTGCGCAACAGCAGCCGCGCTGCCTTGCCGATTGCTGCGCGAACCGTTTGCCATGCGATATGGCGAATGCACGTTTGGTTTCCCGGTCGGGAAACGGAAGCAGCGCCCTCTTGCGGTGCCCTGCATCCGCTTCGGCCCTTGAGCGGGCCTCGCGTCTTGCAGACCGCTGCGCCAAAAATTTCTCCCTGTTTCGGCCACTGGCCGCGGTCGAAATTTTAGCCTTTCACGCCACCCAGTGCCACGCCGCGGACGATGAACTTCGAGAGCAGCAGGTAGACGATGATGACGGGCAGGATCGCGATGGCGACCATCATGTAAACTTTGCCCATATCGAACTTCAGGAAGTCCGCGCTGCGCAGCTGTGCGATCAGGATAGGCAGGGTCTTTTTGTCGGCGGAGTCCAGAACCAGAGCGGGGATGAAGTAGTTGTTCCAGCTGGACACGAAGGCGAAGATGGCTTGAACGGCCAGCGCCGGCTTCATGATGGGGAGCACGATCTTGTTGAAGGTGTAGAACTCACCGGCACCGTCGATGCGGGCCGCTTCCACGATCTCCATCGGCAGGCTTGCGTCGAGGTACTGCTTCATGAAGAAGAAGACCGCCGGTGCTGCGATGCTGGGGATGATGAGGGGCAGGAAGGAGTTCTTCAGGCCCATCTTGGTGATGAGCTGCAGGAAACCCAGTGCGGAGACCTGTGTGGGCATCGTCATGATGAGCAGGATGATGGCGAAAGCGGCTTTCTTGAACCGGAAGTTATAGGCGTAGATGCCGTAAGCCGTCAGGGCCGAGAAATACACGCTGAGGGCCGCCGAGCAAGCCGAGACGATGAGGCTGTTGCGCACACCGGTCAGCACCGGGATGTTCGCGTCGTTCAGCACATTTTTCAGGTTGGTCATCAGGGATTTGCCCGGAAGCAGCGAGAAGCCTTTCTGGATCTCGAAGTGGGTGCGGGTGGAATTGACGATCAGCACATAGAAGAAGAACAGGCACAGAAAGCTGATGAGGACCAGTGCGATATAGCAGCCGGTACGGCGGGCAGCCAGTGTGGCTTTTTCCGACTTTGTCTTAGCAGTGTTTGCCATTACTTCTTTCCTCCCTTCAAAGCCTTGCGCTCCGCTTTACTGCGGCCGTCGTCTTCCTTGGTCAGGCTCATGTAAACGATGACGCACAGCACCGCGCAGACGAGGAACAGCACCACGGAAACGGCACCGGCCATGCCGTAGTTCTTACTGAACAGATGGTTGTTCAGGTACATGATCATGGTGGTGGAGGTACGGTCCGGGCCGCCCTTGCCGTTGGTCAGGATCTGCGGCACATCGAACATCTGCAAGCCGCCGATCATCGAGGTGATCATGACGTAGACGAGGATGGGGCGGATGAGGGGGATGGTGATCTTCCAGAACATCTGGTTCGGGGTGCAGCCGTCCAGCTCGGCGGCCTCATACAGGGTGGGGTCCACGCCCATGATGGCGGCCATCAGCATGATGGTGGTGTTGCCGAACCACATCAGGAAGTTCATCAGGCCGATCAGCCCGCGGTTGCCCCAGACGGTGTTCAGGAAGCTGAACGGCTGCTTCAGGATGCCCATGCCGACCAGCACCGCATTGACGGGGCCGTTGTCAGAGAAGAGGGCAAAAAACAGCATGGCGAAGGCCGAGGCCATGATCAGGTTCGGCATGTAGATGACCGTCTTGAAGAAGGTCTGGCCCTTCAGCTTCAGGCGAAGGTCGGTGAACCACGCCGCCAGCAGCAGGGAGACTGCGATCTGCGGGATGAACCCGATGATCCAGAGCAGCAGGGTGTTGCCGAAATACTTCGGCAGGTCTGTTGCAAAGAGGGTCACGTAATTCTTCAAGCCCACGAAATCGGGTCCGATGACCTTCAGGCCGCTGCGGTAATATTCAAAGAAGCTGTAATAAATGGTGGATGCCAGAGGGATCAGCTGAAATACCGCGAAGATGATGAAGAACGGCGCAATGAAGATGTAGCCCCATTTCGCGTAGCTGATCGACCCTTTCTTATTCGTTTTTTCTCCCATGTGACTGCCTCCTGACGGTTTTTCAGGAAAAAAAGGGGCGGGCGAGACACAGCGTCCGGCCCGCCCCCTTTATTTCAGTTGTTTATGAGGTCGTCCCAACTCTTATGCGGGCCAGACAACATCGGTCAGCTCAGGATACTTCTCCTTGATGGCAGTCTCGAAGTTTGCCTTTGCGGTGTCCTCATCGACGTTGCCGGTGAAGTAATCCTTGAAGGCGTTCTGGAAGCTCTCGTTCAGGCCCTGATCGTAAGGACCGGCGTTGGACATATCGATCTTGGTTGCAGCTTCTGCAAACAGAGCGATGTGGTTCTGGCCGCCGAGGAAGTCGGACTTATAATCGCTGTTGGCGATCTCGTTCATGGCCTTCTCGTTGTTGGTGTAGTCCTGTGTGTCGAGGGTGATCTGCTTCATGATGGCTTCATCGCAGGTCAGCTTCTGCATGACGTCCTTGATGGTCTCGATGTTATCGGAACCTGCTGCGCCGCAGATCCAAGTGCCGCCCCAGTAATAGGGCTGAGGGCCTTCGCAGACTGCGTAGTCGCCGTAGATGCCGTTGCCGACTTCTTCCTTGCCGCCCTCGGCGGTAGGCGTTGCCAGAGAGTTGCCCAGCAGGGTGAAGTTGATGCCCCAAGTGGAGTAGAAGAAGCCGAAGACCTTACCGGTGGGGCCCTGATCGGATGCCCACTGAGAGTCCCACAGGCTCGACTGGTTGTTGTAGCCCTTGTCGGTGTACTCCTTGGTCTGATCGACCCACTTCATGATGTTCTCATCGACGGTGACGGTGGTGCCGCTGACCCAAGGTGCTGCGACGTTGTTGGAGAAGGTGCGGTATGCGTCATCAAAGCCGGACAGCATCTTGTAGCCCTTTGCGGCTGCCTGTGCGGCGACATCGTTGAACTTATCCCAGTCGGACAGGTAGGTCTGCACTTCGGTGGGATCATCGGTGCCCAGAACATCCTTGGCGATGCTGCGGCGGTATGCGAACAGGCCCGGCGTTGCCTGCCAAGTGGTGCCGCGCTGGCTGCCATCGACGGTAACGATGTCCTTGGTGTACTGATACTGGCCAGCCAGATCGGAATCGGTCAGGCCGATGTCCTTCTTCACATCCAGAACGTAATCGGAATCGACGTACTTCAGGGCGTAGTCGGCCTCGATCAGGAAGATATCGATCTTATCATCATCGGCTGCGGAGTCCTGATTCAGCAGGGCCTCGTCCAGCTTGTTCTGATAGTTGTTGTTCTCGTTGGCGTTGATGGTCCACTTGACGACGGTGCCATCCTTCAGGGTGGTGGTGGACTTATCCGCGGCGACCTCGGAGACTTCGGGATAATAGTCGTTGAAGCGGCCTTGGAACTCATCGTTCCAGCACCAGATGTTCAGAACCTTGCCCTCAGCGGCTGCGGACTCAGAAGCTGCAGCAGAAGAAGCGGCGGTGGAGGAAGCGGTGGAGCCTGCGGTAGAAGAAGAACTACCGCCGCATGCGGAGAGCGCTGCGGTCACTGCGACTGCACCAGAAGCCAGCAGGAAATTACGACGCGAAATCTTTCTCATGATGAAAAACCTCCTTCAATGGTTTTCTCGTTCATCCTAAATCCATTTTTTCTAAACTCCGGTCCGCCCGGAGCTTGGGAACTAAATTTGGGGCGGCCGGCCTACCGAGCTGCCATCCAGCAGCTTGCCGGTCACGAGGAGCTGTTCGGCCAGCGTCACACGCGGGTGCTCGACCATCTGCACCAGCTTATCCGCTGCGGTGCGTCCCAGCATCATGGTGTTCTGCTGGTAGGTCACCAGCTTGGGGCTCATGACGCGGGAGAGGTAGATGCCGTCGTAGCCCATCACGGAGATGTCCTGCGGGATGTGCAGCCCTGTCTGCTGGATGGCGCTGTAGCCGCCCATGGCGGAGAAGTCATCCGGGAAGATGATGCAGGTGGGCCGCTGCGGCAGAGCCAGCAGGGCTTTGGTCTCCTGTGCGCAGCGGGCGGCGTCGTGGTAGATGCCCTCCCGCACATACGCATCGGGAACTTCCAGCCCCAGCTCATCGCAGCTCTTGTAGAAGCCCGCGAGGCGGTTCTCGGTGACGGCGGTGCGCTCGCCGTGGATAAAAGCGATGCGGCGGTGGCCTTGGGCGTATGCCGTCCGAACCAGAGCCGACAGGCCCATAACGTTATCGGACAGGACCGCCATCCGGTTGTTGAACACATGGTCGATGGTGACGACCGGCACATCGCTGTTCACCAGCTCGACGACCTGCGGATCGTTGAAGTCCACACAGGCGATCACGGCTCCATCCACCCCGCGGTAGTGGCAATGCTCTAGGTAGGTCATCGTCCTGCCGCCGAGGTTGCGGTTGATAAAAGTGATATCGTAGCCCAATTGTTCGACCCGGACTTTGAAGCTGTCCAGCACAGCGGAGAAATACTCGTGTGCCAAGCCGCTCTGCTGTTCGTCCACGAACAGGACGCCGATGTTGTAAGTACGGTTGGTCTTCATGGAGCGGGCCGCCATGTTTGGTACATAGCCCATCCGGCGGGCCGCCTCCCGGACACGGGCGCGGGTGGCTTCGGAGATATCGGGCTGGCCGTTGAGCGCCTTGCTCACTGTTGCCACCGAGACCCCGCATTCCTGCGCCAGATCTTTCAGGGATGACATTTCGTCGTCCTCCTCTCAGGAACCGGTTGGCTCTGAACGAATCCTAAATCGTTTTCGCAACTTCAATATAGCGCATTCCGTACCAAAAATCAAGTTCAAAATCAAAAGTTTTGTGCTAAACAGAGTCATTTTGGCGGTTTGCTCGATTATGCCGGGGCCAAATTATGCAGTTTGCTCCATTTTCGGTCAGTTTCGCTGTTTTTCGAATGAAATTTCGTTCCGGTGTTTCGTCAATGGGCGAAGCAAAGGCTGGATTTCTGTAATTACTTTATATATGGGAAATTTCTTTCCCGGTTTGCTGCTTTGGGCGGTTTTGGCCTCGGCTCCCGCTCCATCGGATTTTTGCTGTCCCTCCCGCTTTATGAGAAAAAAGTTCGTTGCTGCCTTCAAAATAATTACAAAATTCTTACAAGCTGACCAAAGAGCGTGTTTCGTCGGGTGTGTTGTATATTTCATAAACCCCCTTGCATTTCGGCGCGGAATCGACTATGCTTAAAGCAGCGCAATCGTTCTCTTTCTCTTTGCGGCGCGTTCTCAATCGTTTTCGCTTTTCTGATGGTTGCAGCGCGTTTCCTGTTTTCAGCAAAGGAGGAACAGATCTTATGAAATTCGGACATTTTGATGATGCACACCGGGAATACGTGATCGACACCCCGCGCACGCCCCTGCCGTGGATCAACTATCTGGGCAGCGAGGACTTCTTCAGCCTCGTGTCCAACACCGGCGGCGGCTACAGCTTTTATCGGGATGCTCGGCTGCGCCGCATCACCCGCTACCGCTACAACAACTCCCCGCTGGATATGGACGGCCACCGCATCTACATCAACGACGGCGGCACGATCTGGAACCCCGGCTGGCAGCCCACCAAGACGGAGCTGGATTCCTACAGCTGCCGCCACGGCCTCGGCTACACCATCCTGACCGGTGAGAAGAACGGCATCCGCGCCCAGCAGGAGCTGTTCGTGCCCCGCGGCGATGCGTGCGAGATCGACCGCCTGACACTGGAGAACAAGACGGACGCCCCCCGCACGCTGGATGTGTTCAGCTATGTGGAGTTCTGCCTGTGGGATGCCATGGACGACAGCTCCAACTTCCAGCGCAACTTCTCCACCGGCGAGGTGGAGGTGGTGGGCAGCGCCATCTACCACAAGACCGAGTACCGCGAGCGCCGCGACCACTACGCTGTGTTCTGGGCCAACACTCCGGTCACCAGCTTCGACACCAGCCGCGACGCTTTCTGCGGCGTGTACGGCGGCCCGGCAGAACCCGAAGCCGTCAAGGCAGGGCACTGCTCCAACAGCGTGGCCCACGGCTGGGCCCCCGTCGGCGCCCACCACTTCCACCTCACGCTGGAAGCTGGGGAGACGAAGACCATCCTCTTCGGGCTGGGCTACATCGAAAACCCGGTGGCCGAAAAGTTCACCGCCCCCGGCGTCATCAACAAGGCCCGCGCCGAGGCCATGATGGCCCGCTACGCCACCGACGCGCAGGTGGACGAGGCCCGCAAGGCGCTGGCAGCCCACTGGGACGACCTGCTGTCCGCTCTGCAGCTGGACTCCGGCGACGAAAAGCTGGACCGGATGGTGAACCTGTGGCACCAGTATCAGTGCATGGTCACCTTCAACATGAGCCGCTCGGCCAGCTACTACGAGAGCGGCATCGGCCGCGGCATGGGTTTCCGCGATTCCTGCCAAGACCTGCTGGGCTTCGTGCACATGATCCCCGAACGCGCCCGCAGCCGCATCCTCGATATCGCTGCCACCCAGTTTGAGGACGGCAGCGCCTACCACCAGTACCAGCCCCTGACCAAAAAGGGCAACCGGGACGTGGGCACCGGCTTTAACGATGACCCGCTGTGGCTGATTGCGGGCACCGCCGCTTATCTGCGCGAGACCGGCGACTACAGCATCCTCGACGAGTCCGTGGCCTTTGACAACGACGAGAGCAAGGCTCAGCCGCTGATGGAGCATCTGCGCCGCAGCTTCAACTTCACCCGCACCCACCTCGGCCCCCACGGTCTGCCCCTTATCGGCCGCGCCGACTGGAACGACTGCCTGAATCTGAACTGCTTCTCCGAGCATCCGGGCGAGAGCTTCCAGATCACCGGTCCCAGCGAAGGCCCTGTGGCGGAGAGCGTTTTCATCGCCGGTATGTTCGTCAAATACGGCGAGGAATACGCCGACCTGTGCGGCCACCGGAACCTCCCGGACGAAGCCGCCGACGCCCGCGCCGCCATTGCGCAGGTGGAACAGGCCGCGCTGACCGCCGGCTGGGACGGTGCATGGTTCCGCCGCGCCTACGACGCCTTCGGCAAGCCCGTCGGCAGCAAGGAATGCGACGAGGGCCAGATCTTCATCGAGCCGCAGGGCATGTGCGTCATGGCAGGCATCGGCAAGGAGACCGGTCAGGCGGAACAGGCTCTCAAGAGCGTGGAAGAGCGGCTGGATACCAAGTACGGCGTGGTACTGCTGCAGCCCGCCTACACCACCTACCGCCTCAACCTTGGTGAGATCTCCAGCTATCCTCCGGGATACAAGGAGAACGCGGGCATCTTCTGCCACAACAACCCGTGGATCAGCTGCGCCGAGACCGTCCTCGGCCACGGCGACCGGGCCTTTGAGGTCTACAAGAAGACCTGCCCCGCCTACATCGAGGACATCTCCGACATCCACCGCACCGAACCCTACGTCTACAGCCAGATGGTCGCGGGCAAGGACGCCCCCACCTTCGGCGAGGCGAAGAACAGTTGGCTGACCGGCACCGCTGCGTGGACCTTCTTCAACGTGAGCCAGTACATCCTCGGCGTGCAGCCCACGCTGGACGGCCTGAAGATCGACCCCTGCATCCCCCACACTCTGCCCGGTTTCACGGTCACCCGCCGGTATCGCGGTGCCGTGTACCACATCCGGGTCGAAAACCCCGCTGCCGTGCAGAAGGGCGTGAAGCGCGTCACCGTCAACGGCAAGACCATTGAGGGCAATGTCCTGCCCCTCGCCCCTGCCGGAGAGACCGTGGAGGTCACCGTCGTGATGGGGTAAGCGCACCCACCGGAACCTGAAAGGATTGAATCCCCGACGAGATGCAAAAACGACCAGAACCGCAAAATGGTTCTGGTCGTTTTTTATATGTCATACTGTTTGTAAAGCGTCTCCCATACGCTTTCGTGGTCTGCCCACTGCGTGTTGGGGTCTGCCGCCTGCTGTTTTGCTTTGGCAAGCTCCTCGGCAACATACCGCTGGTGCAGGAGCTCCTCGTACTTGGCGTAGTCTTCGTTTAAAAAGTTCTCCGCCTGTTGCAATACCTCACGGAGCGAATCAAACGTCAGTTTTGTCAGTGCTTCTTCATATGGAAGCCACTCAATTTCCCTGACCTCTTCTTCCTGAATCGTCACATTTGTACTGTCCGCATCTGCCAGAAAGAAAACTACCGTTTTTGAACAATCCCTATAGGGGCTATACTCTATCGTTTGTCGGAATCCTTCTACAAACTTCACCTCAAGGCCGGTTTCCTCCCGAATCTCTCGCGCGGCGGTTTGATGTCCAGACTCAGTTCCCTCAACATGGCCTTTGCAAAGAGATGCGTGACCCTTCCGCATAATTTCAATAAGGTAAAGCCGCTTTCCATCTACTACGGTATAGATTACCGCACCGCAGCTTTTTTCATAGTTCATTCAAATAGGCTCCTTTTATTGATTGGACTTCTCCAATGCGATACTGGTCAACTCGCGAAGTTTGGCTTGCAGAGCATTTTTGTCCGGTAGGCAAAGTTTATAGTCTGCTACCAGTGTTGGAGACATACTGCGGCTTAGAGCGTACTCGACGACCGCGTCGTCCTTGCTCGCGCAGAGTACAACACCTACGCTCGGATTTTCGTTTGGCTTTTTAACAGTTCGATCAAGTGCTTCCAAATAAAAGTTGATCTGACCGATATGTTCCGGCTTGAATTTTCCGATTTTCAATTCGATCGGAACAAGGCAGGACAATGCCCGGTTATAAAACAGCAGATCAATGTAAAAATCCTGACCGCCGACCTGTACCCGGTATTCTTCTCCGATAAAGGAAAAGTCCTTTCCGAATTCCAGAATAAACTGTTTCAGATTGTGCGTAATCGCCTTACGCAGATTGCTTTCAGAAAATTCCTCCGGAAGATCCAGAAATTCCAGAATATAGGTATCCAAAATGCTGCTGCGAATATTTTGTGAAACGGGTTGGGAGGGCAGCTTCTTAGAAGAAAGCATCGAACGCTCATAGTACCCGCTGTCCATCTGACGTTCGAGCTCCCGCTTTGAATAATGCTCTTTGGCACAAAGTGAAAGATAAAAATGTCGTTCATCAACTGATTTTGAACCAGACATAATCAGAAGATGGTTTGTCCAACTGACTTGTGTCACCAGTGGTGACACAAATTCGTCGTCTTTATAAAGTTCATAGAACTGCTTCATCCGATACAGTCCCCGCCGGTTAAAGCCCTTTGCGCCGGGGTTGTTTTGTGCGATGTAAGCAGCCACGTCATCGATTATTTTATCACCAAAATTTGCATTTGCACAAAGTTTGGAAAGGTACTCGCCGACATTCCAATACATCCGAATCATCTCAGCGTTGACTGCTTTCAATGCACGGTCATGAGAAATCTGAATGATCCGGATGACTTCATCAAACTGTCCGGAGGAAGTAGCTACAGGATTCTTCATTGGAGTGTTTCCTTTTCTCAAAACGTCAGCCGCATCTGGTGCCACACGACGTTGCCGTGGGTGGATTTATCGGACACGCCCTCGTCGCGGAAGCCGAATTGGGCGTAGTACGGAAGGAGGCGCTCCTTGCAGGTCAGCACCAGCCCTTTGCGGTGCTGCTGTCTGGCGTCGTCGATGGCGCGGCGGAGCAGCTGCCCGGCATAGCCGTGCTTGCGGTATTCCGGCAGGGTGTTGACCCCAAAGATCATCTGCCACGCGCCGTCCTCGTTGTGCATGGCGGCATTCTCGTACATCTCATCGGTCAGGTCGGCTTCGTCCGTCACGAAACCGTCCACGAAGGAGATCAGCTTGTCCCCCTCGTACAGGAGCCAGAAATGGTTCCCGTAGTACCGGACCCGCTCGACGAACTCCTGCGCAGTGGCAGCTTCCGCCGGTGGGAAGCACTCTGCCTCAACGGCGGTCAGCGCTGTGATATCCTCTGTTCCTGCGGTTCGAATCTCCATAATGTTCCTCCTAAGCTTTCATGATTCCTCTTCGTCCAGCGCCCAGTGGTAGGAGCAGCGGACGGCCTTGTTCCAGCCCTTGATCCGCTTGGCCCGCTCCTCGGCGGTGATCTGCGGCAGGAAGGTGCGATCCACCGACCAATTCTTCACGACCTCGTCCGTGGAGCTCCAATAGCCCACGGCAAGGCCCGCAAGGTAGGCCGCGCCAAGAGCCGTGGTCTCCACGCAGCAGGGACGCTCCACAGGCAGGTTACTGATGTCGGCCATAGTCTGCATCAGGTAGTTGTTGGCGCACGCGCCGCCGTCCACTTTGAGAGCCTTCATGGCGATGCCGGAGTCGGCCTCCATGGCGTGCAGGACATCGTTGACCTGATAGCACAGGCTGTCCAGCGTGGCGCGGATGATGTGGTTTTTGTTGCAGCCACGGGTCAGGCCCACGATGGTGCCGCGGGCGTACTGATCCCAGTGGGGCGCGCCGAGGCCGGTGAAGGCGGGCACGACGTAGCAGCCGTTGGTGTCCTTGACCTTCTGGGCCATGTACTCGGAGTCGCGGGCGTCTTCCAGCAGCCGCAGCTCGTCCCGCAGCCACTGGATCGCGGCACCGGCCACGAAGATCGAACCTTCCAGCGCATAATTCACGCTGCCGTTGCCGCCGCACGCGATGGTGGTGACGAGGCCGTTCTGCGAGATGACCGGCGTTTTGCCGGTGTTCATCAAAAGAAAGCCGCCGGTGCCGAAGGTGTTCTTCGCTTCGCCCGCCGAAAAGCAGGTCTGGCCGAAGAGGGCGGCCTGCTGGTCGCCCGCCGCACCTGCAATTTTGATGCCCGCGCCGAAGTGCATAGGGTCGGCCTCGGCGTAGAAACAACTGGAGGGCATGGGCGTGGGCAGCATTTGGCGCGGGATGTTCAGCTCCCGCAGGATCTCCTCATCCCACTCCAGCGTGTGAATGTTGAAGAGCATGGTGCGGCTGGCGTTGGTGTAATCGGTGACGTGGACCCGGCCGCAGGTCAGCTTCCAGATGAGCCACGTTTCCACGGTGCCGAAGAGCAGCCGCCCGGCTTCGGCCTTGGCGCGGGCACCGGGGACGTTGTCGAGGATCCACTTCAGCTTGGTGGCCGAGAAGTAGGCGTCGATGACGAGGCCGGTCTTTTCCCGGAATTTTTCGGTCAGGCCGCGGGCCTTCAGCTCGTCGCAGTAGGCGCTGGTGCGGCGGCACTGCCAGACGATCGCATGGTAGACCGGCTCACCGGTCTCCTTGTCCCAGACGATCGTGGTCTCGCGCTGGTTGGTGATGCCGATGGCCGCGATATCCGCCGCGCCGGCCCCGATCTGGTTCATGGCCGAAAGGGCCACGCCCAGTTGGGTGGTCCAGATCTCATTGGCGTCATGCTCCACCCAGCCGGGCTTCGGGAAATACTGGGTGAACTCCTTCTGGGCCACGCTGCACATCTCGCCCGCTTGGTTGAACAGGATACAGCGGTTTGAGGTAGTCCCGGCATCCAGTGCCATGATATACTTCATAGAAACGTTCCTTTCTTACATCAGACTGCGGCAGATGCCCACCGCCAGCCCTTCCACGGCCATCTCCTCCAACTGGGTGCCCGCGTAGACCATGGGCGGGCAGACGGCGGGATTTTCCGCGATGAGCTGAACGACGTCGCCGCTGCGGTAGAAGTGCTTGAGGGTGGCTTCGTCCCCGATGCGGACGGCCGCGACCTGACCGGACTCCACCTCCGGCTGGCGGCGGATGCAGACAATATCGCCGTCGCAGATGCGGGGGGCCATGCTGTCGCCGTGGCACTCAAGGGCAAAATCTGCCCGCCACGCCGCCGGGACGCCGATGTACTCCTTGATGTTCTCCTCCGCCAGAATGGGGGTGCCGCAGGCGATGGAACCCACCAGCGGCACATTGGTCATCTGGGGCAGCGGCTCGAACCCCGCCGGGATGGTGCCGGGCGCTTCGACGCCGGTGATGGGCACATCGTACCCCATCAGCCACGATACCGAGACGCCCAGCGCCCCGGCAAGGGCGTACACAGCCTCCTGCTTGCCTTCCCAGTCGCCTTTGAGATACCGCGAAATGCTCGATTTGGAGACGCCCGACCGGATCGAGAGTTCCGTCTGCGTCATGCTCTTCCGGTCCAGCCCGATCCGCAGCCGCTTGGAAAAGCTTTCGACCTTTTCTGCCATAATGCTTCCCATCCTTTCTGTTGCTTCTGCGTTTATTATAGCGCACTCGTTGAGGGAATGCAATGTTTTTTCTATAAAATGGCGAAATCTCAAATTTTTTGCTTGACAACTGTGTGTTGTTGCAGTATACTGACATTACAATCGTTGAGGTTCAGCAATCGAAGGCGGGACTGCAGGGCCTGATGCCGCTGGCTCTGCACAGCACCGCCTCCCTGCGCGATCCCACGGCGGCGCTGCACAAGCCAAATTTTTATGGCAGCTTTTCCGACGCATCCGATCTTTTTTGCAGCGTTCCGTTTTCGCAAAGCCAAGGGCTGCGGTGCCATCTGTGCCGCAGCCCTTGGCTTTAACGAACCCCCGTCTGCTGTGTGAAAACAGAGCCGACGGGGGTCGTTCGCTGTACGGCCCCTATTTTTAAAGGAAGCAACCTGTGTCAGAATTGTAAAATCTAAAACTTTTTAACTATTTGTCTTGACTTATCCAACGATTTCGTTATAATGGTCGTGTTCGCAAGAAGCATCAATGTTTTTAGATAATAAAATTTATCAATTAAAAAGGAGAACACTACCATGACGTTTGAAGAAATGAAGAAGATCGTTGTCGATACCCTGAACTGCGAGGAGGACAAGGTGACCATGGAGGCCAGCCTGACCGAGGACCTCGAAGCCGACAGCTTGGACGCGGTGGAGCTGAACATGGCTCTGGAAGACGCCTGTGGAGTGTCCATCCCCGACGAGGAGCTGGCAAACCTCAAGACCGTGGGCGACATCTACAACTACATCACCGCACATATCTGAGGCAGAGAACCATGAACGATATCCGAGATCTCTTCCCCGGCCGGATGCGGGAGCGCACCTTCCAGCTCAAGGCCAAGCGGGACGCCGGGGCCGTCTGGCACGAGCCGCAGTTCGTAGAGTGCAAGCAGTGCGGCCGCCGCGCTGCCCGCACCCTGTGGGCGAAAAGCTTGTACGTCTGCCCCAACTGCGGCTATCACATGCCCATCGGCGGGTACTACCGGCTCAGCTTGGTGCTGGACCACGGCAGCTTCCGGGAACTGGATGCTGACCTTGCCCCGCAGGATGTGCTGGATTTCCCCGGCTACGGCGAGAAACTTTCCGCCGCCCAGAACAAGACCGGGCTGCGTGAGGCCGCCGTCACGGCGGCAGGGCGCATCGGCGGGGTGGCCTGTGTGGCCGCCGTGCTGGACAGCCGGTTCTTCATGGGCAGCATGAGCACGGCGGTGGGCGAAAAGATCACCCGCGCCGTGGAGTACGCCGCGGCCAAGCGGCTTCCGCTGGTCATCTTTTCAGCCAGCGGCGGAGCCCGGATGCAGGAGGGCATTTTCAGCCTGATGCAGATGGCCAAGACGTCCGCCGCCATCCAGCGCTTTTCGGCCAAGGGCGGGCTGTACGTCAGCGTGCTCACCCACCCCACCACCGGCGGCGTCACCGCCAGCTTCGCCAGCCTCGGCGACATCATGCTGGCCGAGCCGGGAGCCCTCATCGGCTTTGCCGGGCCCCGTGTCATTGAACAGACCATCGGCGAAAAGCTGCCCGCCGGGTTCCAGCGCAGCGAGTTCCAGATGGAGCACGGCTTCGTGGATCAGGTCGTGCCCCGCAGCCAGCTGCGGGATACGCTGATCCAAGTCTTGCAGCTCCATGCAGGAGGAAAACACGAATGATCAAGGAAATTTTAGAGCAGCTGGCCCCGCTGGACGCCCAGATCGCCGCGCTGAAAGGCAACGGCAATGACATGGACGCCCTGACGGCCCACGCTTCGGAACTGGCCGAACTGGCCGTGGAGGAGGACGAGATCCTTCGCACCTGCGGCCCGCTGACGGCGGAAGACCGGGTCTTTTTGGCCCGGCACCCGGAGCGCCCCCACATCGACGAGATCATTTCCGCCCTGTTCACCGATTTCTTCGAGCAGCGGGGCGACCGCCAGTGCAAGGAAGACCCCGCCATTCTGGGCGGCGTGGCCCGGTTCCACGGGATGCCCGTGACCGTCATCGGCCACCGGAAGGGCTCCACGCTGGACGAGAATCTGGCCTGTAACTTCGGGATGCCGGGGCCGGAGGGCTACCGCAAGGCCCTGCGGCTGATGAAACAGGCTGAAAAGTTTGGCCGCCCCATCCTCACCTTCATCGACACGCCGGGCGCATACCCCGGCAAGGACGCCGAGGAGCGGGGTCAGGGCGAGGCCATTGCCCGGAATCTTATGGAAATGAGCGGCCTGACCGTGCCGGTCCTTGCCGTCGTCACCGGCGAAGGCTCTTCCGGCGGCGCGCTGGCGCTGGGCGTGGCCAACCACATCCTGATGCTGGAAAATGCGGTCTACTCCGTCCTCAGCCCCGAAGGCTTTGCCAGCATCCTGTGGAAGGACGCCTCCCGCAGCGGCGAAGCCTGTGAGATGATGAAGCTGACGGCGCAGGACCTGTACCGGGGCGGCATCGTGGAAGAGGTCATCCCGGAGCCGGTGGGCGGGGCCCAGCGCAGCCATGCAGCTCTGTTCGAGCGGCTGGACGCCGCTTTGCGGATGCACCTGAAAGAGCTCTGCCGGATGAGCGAAAAACAGCTTACCGACCAGCGCTACAAAAAATACCGCCAGATCGGAGAAACGAGGAACGCATGAACGGTTTACTACTGACCGCCACCGGCGGGGCCCTGCCCGGCCGCACGGTCACCAACGACGAGCTGAGCCAGCTGGTTGACACCAGCGATGCGTGGATCGAAAGCCGCACCGGCATCCGCACCCGGCACTGGTGCACGGCGGAAGAATCGGCCGCCACGCTGGCCATTGCCGCCGCCCGTCAGGCGCTGGAACGCAGCGGCCTCTCCCCTTCTGATATCTCCTGCTGCGTCTGCGCCACCCTCTCCGCCCCGGACGCCACCCCCAGCGTGGCCTGTCAGGTGCAGGCGGCGCTGGGTCTGCCGGAGGACCGGCCCGCGCTGGACATCAACGCGGCCTGCTCCGGCTTTTTGTACGGCATGGCCGTGGCGCGGGGGCTGCTGGAAACGCTGGGCGGGCAGTACGCCCTTGTCATCGGGTGCGAGGCTCTCTCCCGCCTGATGGACCCCGCCGACCGCTCCACCTGCGTCCTCTTCGGCGACGGGGCCGGAGCCGCCATTTTCCGGCTGGCTGACACCCCCTTCGCCCTGACGCTGGGCGCACGGGGCAGCGATGTCCTCCACGCCGGAGGGCCGAACCGGAACGGCTCCGCCCCCATCACGATGGATGGCCGGGCGGTCTTCCGCTTTGCAGTGGAGACCCTGCCCAAGTGCCTCCACGCGGTGCTGGACGAAACGCAGCTCACCCTCGGCGATCTGTCGTGGGTGGTCTGCCATCAGGCCAACAGCCGGATCATCGACCACTGCGTGAAAGCGCTGAACGCCGACCCGGCCAAGTTCTACAAGAACATGGATCGCCACGGCAACACCAGCGCCGCCAGCATCCCGGTGGCCCTCAACGAGCTGGCCGAGCGCGGACTTCTGCCCGCCGGGCAGCCGCTGGCCTGTATCGGCTTCGGCGGCGGCCTGACATGGGGCGGCGCGATTTTTCAGTATAGAGAGTGAATATGAAATTGTTGAACGAAATTCTGGGGACGAAGTACCCCATCATTCAGGGCGGCATGGCCAACATCGCCACCGGCGAGTTTGCCGCTGCCTGTTCCAATGCAGGAGCACTGGGCCTCATTGGCGCGGGCGGCATGAACGCCGACACCCTGCGCCAGAATATCCGTCGCTGCAAGGAGCTGACCGACGAGCCCTTCGGCGTGAACATCATGCTGATGCACCCACAGGCCGATGAATTTGCCAAGATCGTGGTGGAGGAAGGCGTCCAAGTCGTCACCACCGGCGCGGGCAACCCCGGCAAATATGTGCCCATGTGGAAAGCCGCGGGCATCAAGGTGATCCCCGTGGTGGCCGCAGCCGTGCTGGCCAAGCACTTGGAGCCGCTGGGCATCGACGCCGTCATTGCCGAGGGCACCGAGAGCGGTGGCCACGTGGGCGAAATGACTACCATGGCGCTGGTGCCGCAGGTGGTGGACGCTGTGAACGTGCCCGTCATTGCGGCGGGCGGCATCGCCGACGGGCGGCAGCTTGCCGCCGCGCTGGCGCTGGGGGCTTGCGGCGTGCAGGTAGGCACCTGCCTCCTCGTGAGCGAGGAGTGCCCCATCCACGAAAACTACAAAGCCGCCCTGCTCAAGGCCAAGGACAGCGATACCATCGTGACCGGCCGCATCGGCGGCTCCCCCGTCCGGGTGCTGAAAAACCGGATGAGCCGGGAATATGTCCGGCAGGAAAAGGCCGGGGTCGATAAAATGGAACTGGAAAAGTACACGCTGGGCAGTCTGCGCCGGGCCGTCTTTGAGGGCGACACCGCCACCGGCAGCCTGATGGCCGGGCAGGTGGCCGGGATGCTCCACGAGGTGCGCCCCGTAGCCGACATTCTGGCCGACCTGTGGGACGGCGGGAGGCAGCGCATCGCCGCGCTGAGCGACGAATGCTGACCCTCGGCAAAAAGACCCTGTCCGTGCCCATCTTGCAGGGCGGCATGGGCGTGGGGGTCTCCCTCGGCGGGCTGGCCGGTGCCGTGGCCGCGTGCGGCGGCATGGGCTGCATCTCCACCGCCGACGCGGGCTACCGGGAGCCGGACTTTGCCCGCGACCCGGCAGCCGCCAACCACCGCGCACTGGCGGCAGAGATCCAAAAAGCTAAGGAAATCGCCCATGGCGCGGGCATGGTTGCCATCAACGCCATGGTAGCCACACAGGACTACGCCGCTGCTATCCGCACCGCTGTGGAAGCGGGGGTGGACGCGGTGGTCTCCGGCGCGGGGCTCCCACTGGAACTGCCCGGCCTTGTGAACACCCCGGACGTTGCCATTGCGCCCATCGTTTCCAGCGGAAGAGCGGCGAAGCTCATCCTGCGCCGCTGGGCCAAGGCCTTTGGCCGCACCGCAGACTTTGTGGTCATCGAGGGCTGCAAGGCGGGCGGGCACCTCGGCTTTGCCGAGGAAGAACTGCTGGCCGGGACCTGCCAGCCCCTCGACACCATCCTGCCGGAAGTTCTGGCCGAGGTGAAGCCCTTTGCGGCCCAGTTCGGCCACCCCATCCCCGTTTTCGTGGCGGGCGGCGTTTACACCGGGGCCGACATGGCCCACTTCACCAAGCTGGGTGCGGCTGGAGTCCAGCTTGCCACCCGCTTCATCCCCACCTACGAATGCGACGCCTCCCAAGGCTACAAGGACGTTCTGCTGAACGCCCGCGCCGAGGATGTGCGGATCATCCACAGCCCGGTGGGGATGCCGGGGCGGGCGCTGAACACCCCGCTGGTACAGGCACTGGCGGAAGGCAGACGCTTCCCGCCGAAGCGCTGCGCCCGCTGCCTGAAGAACTGCGACCCCGCCAAGGTGCCCTACTGCATCACCCACGCCCTCATTGAGGCCGTAAAGGGCAACGTGGAGGAAGGACTCTTCTTCTGTGGGGCCAATGTGGGGCAGTTGGACCGGATGCGCAGTGTCCGGGAGCTGATGGACGAACTTGTGACCGAATGGAGGCACAACCTATGAAACTTGCCGTTTTGTATGCCGGTCAGGGTGCCCAGCACCCCGGCATGGGTAGAGAATTTTACGAGGACTTTCCTGCTTTCCGGGCGGCCTTCGACAGCGCGGCGCTGGAGTTCGACCTGCACCGCGTCTGCTTCGAGGACCCGGACGGCGTTCTGAACCAGACCGAATACACCCAGCCCTGCATGGTGGCCTTTGCGTGCGGCGTCAGCGCCGTGCTGGCCGAAAAAGGCGTACAGCCCTCCTATGTTGCCGGGCTCTCTCTCGGCGAATACTCCGCGCTGGAAGCCGCAGGGGTGTTCACCGCGAAACAGGCCATCGAGCTGGCCGCTTATCGTGGCAAAGCCATGGCCGACGCGGCCAAGGGCATCGACTGCGGGATGACCGCCGTGCTGAACCTTGACCGGGATGCCCTCGCCGTCTGCTGCAAAGAGGCGTCGGCGCTGGGCTGTGTGCAGATCTGCAACTACAACTGTCCGGGTCAGCTCGTCATCGGCGGCGAGAAGGCGGCCGTGGACAAAGCCGCTGAATTGGCAAAGGCCGCCGGTGCCCGCCGCTGCATCCCGCTCAAGGTCAGCGGCCCCTTCCACACCCGCCTCATGGCCCCTGCCGGGGACGCGCTGGCCAAGCGGTTCGAGACGGAGGCCTTCGGCGAAATGCAGGTGCCGGTGCTCTTCAACTGCCTTGGCCGCGAAATGCCCGACGGCAGCAGCATCCCCGCCCTGCTGGTGAAGCAGGTGCAGAGCAGCGTTTACATGGAGGACACCCTCCGCCGCTTGGGGCAGCTTGGGGTGGATCACATTCTGGAAGTCGGGCCGGGCAACGCCCTTTCCGGCTTTGTGAAAAAGACCCTGCCCGGCGTCGTCTGCGCATCGGTGGAGACCCCGGCGCAGCTGGATGCGGTGCTGACCGCATGGAAGGAAGAACAATGAGCGAAGAAAAAATCGTCCGCACTGCCATCGTCACCGGCGGCAGCCGGGGCATCGGCCGGGCCGTCTGCATTGCGCTGGCAAAGCAGGGCTGCAACGTCGTCGTGAACTACTGCCACGGCGAAGCCGCCGCCGCCGAGACTGCGGCCCTCTGCAAAGCGGAAGGTGCAAACGCCGTAGCCGTGCAGGCCGATGTGGCCAGCGCCGCAGACTGCAAGCGGCTCTTTGACGAAGCCGCCGCCGCCTTTGGCCGGGTGGATATCCTTGTGAACAACGCGGGCATCACCCGCGACAACCTGATCTTACGGATGAGCGAGGAGGACTTCGACGCGGTGCTGAACGCGAACCTGAAGGGCGCGTTCCTCTGCTGCAAGGAAGCCGCCCGCCGGATGGTGCGCCAGCGGTATGGCCGCATCGTGAACCTTTCCAGCGTCGTGGCTCTGCGGGGCAACGCCGGACAAGCCAACTACGCCGCCAGCAAGGCGGGGCTCCTCGGCCTGACCAAGAGTCTGGCGCGGGAACTGGCCAGCCGGAACGTGACCGTCAACGCGGTGGCTCCCGGCTTCATCGAGACTGATATGACCGCCGCCCTGCCGGAAGCCGTCCGCACCGAAATGGCAAAAGGCATCCCGCTGGGCCGGCCGGGCAATCCGGAGGACGTGGCAAACGCCGTGGCGTTCTTCGCCGCAGAACAAAGCAGCTATCTCACCGGGCAGGTGCTCTGTGCAGACGGCGGCATGGCAATGTAAAAGGAGAAACTTCTCATGGAAAAACGCAGAGTCGTGATCACCGGCCTCGGCACCGTAAACCCGCTTGGCACCAGCGTTTCTGCCAGCTGGGACGCCGCGAAGGCAGGCAAATGCGGCATCGGCCCCATCACCCAATTCGACACCACCGATTTCAAGTGCAAGCTGGCGGGCGAAGTGAAGGATTTTGACCCGGAGACCGTCGTGGACAAAAAAGAAGCCCGCAAGATGGCCCGCTTCACCTTGCTGGCGCTGGCCGCCGCCGCCGAAGCTCTCGCCGACAGCGGCCTCGACACCGAAGCAAATGCCAAGACCACCGGCGTCATCCTTTCCAGCGGCATCGGCGGGCTGCCCACCATCGAGGAGCAGCACACCCGCGGCGAGGAAAAGGGGATGGAAAAGGTCAGCCCCTATTTCGTGCCCATGTCCATCGCCAACATGGCGGCGGCACAGATCGCCATCCGCTTTGGTTTGAAAGGCATCTGCACCTGCCCGGTCACCGCCTGTGCGGGCGGCACCAACGCCGTGGGCGACGCCTTCCACCGCATCCGCGACGGCTACGAGACCGCCATGGTCTGCGGCGGTGCGGAAAGCTGCATCAGCCCCTTGGGCATCGGCGGCTTTACCAGCATGAAGGCCCTTTCCACGGCCACTGACCCGGACGCAGCCAGCCTCCCCTTCGATGCGCGGCGCGGCGGCTTCGTCATGGGCGAGGGCAGCGGCGTGCTGGTTCTGGAAGAGCTGGATCACGCCAAGGCACGCGGTGCCAAGATCTACGCGGAAGTCGTGGGCTACGGTGCCAACTGCGACGCCTACCACTTCACCGCCCCGGCCCCCGGCGGCGCAGGAGCCATCGACTGCATGAAGCTGACGCTGGCCGATGCGGGCATCGCCCCGGAGCAGGTGGATCACATCAACGCCCACGGCACCGGCACCCACATGAACGATTCCTGTGAGACGGCCGCCATCCACGCGGTCTTCGGGGAACACGCAAAGCAGCTCACCGTGGTCAGCACCAAGAGCATGACCGGGCATCTGCTGGGCGGCGCGGGCGGCGTGGAGGCGGTGTTCACCGCGCTGGCCCTGCGGGATCAGTTCGCCCCGCCTACCATCCACTACCAGCAGCCTGACCCGGAGTGCGACCTCGATTATGTGCCCAATGTAGGCCGTGCACAGGCCATGACCTACGCTCTGAGCAACAGCCTCGGCTTTGGCGGGCACAACGCCTGCATCGCCCTGCGCAGATGGGAGGGCTGACCATGGCAGAACCCCGCACCGTGCGGGAGAACGCGAACGCGCTGGACAGCGCACAGATCGCCGCCCTCCTGCCCCACCGCTATCCCTTCGCCCTCGTGGACCGCATCCTCGACTACGAGCCGGGCCGCTGGGCCATCGGCCGCAAGTGCGTTTCCCGCAACGAGGAATTTTTCAACGGTCACTTTCCCGGCCACCCGGTCATGCCCGGTGTACTCATCCTCGAAGCGCTGGCCCAGACCGGCGCCGTGGCGGTCCTCTCCCTGCCCGAAAACAAGGGCAAGCTGGCCCTCTTCGGCGGCATCAAAAACGCCCGCTTCCGCAGACAAGTCATCCCCGGCGACGTGCTCACCCTCCACTGCGAATTGGTGGAACAGCACGGCCCGGTCGGCGTCGGCAAGGCGTCGGCTTATGTGGACGGAAAATGTGCCGCTACGGCGGAATTGACCTTTGTGGTGGGGGAAGCGTAAAATCCCCCCCTCAAAACACGTTCTATCATGCAAAAAGGCAGGATACCACCGCCACGGTGATACCCTGCCTTTTGTGTTATTTTCTGCTCAAAATTTCGTCGCCGCCGGAGTTCGAGTTTCTAATTTTCCACACACGGACTTACGAACGAGAATGCAACAAAAAAGAGCCACCAACCAAAATTGGTGACTCCTGTTTGGTGGCGCATTGTCCACGGCAGCCGAACCTTCAAATCGTTTGCAGCACAGCGATGCAGAGTTCCAGTGCTTTCCGTAAAGAGTTCTTTCCCCAATCACGTTCATCGTGTTTCAGAACGTTTGCAAGGGAATCTGCCGTATAGAGAATCTGCCCGAAAGAAGCACATCGCTTCCGGGCGCAAGCAGCCAATGCGGCACACTCCATCTCAACGGTTGTACATCCTTCTGCTACGCGATACCGCACCATATCCTGTGTTTCTCGGAAGAACCCGTCCGTTGTCCATGTAACACACTCCCGGAACGGAATGTTCTGCACAAGAAAAGTCTGCTCAATGGCATCCCGGATATTTTTGTTAAGCTCTATATAGCGGGATGCCGGAAGATAATGATACGAGGTTCCCTCGTCTCGTAACGCCTTTACCGGAATGAGAAATTCGTTTTCGGCCAAATCGGTCAGGACACCGCAAGAACCAGTCGAAATGATTTTCTTACAACCGCAGGAGATGAGGAAGTCCATCAGTTGTGCTGCCGCAGGTGCGCCCAGCGGGGCAGCGCAAAGGCAAAATTCCATGCCATCCTGCTTTACGATGTAAACAGGATAGTTCCGGGTTATGGTTTCAAAAGTTTCAGCAACGGTGGCTTCTGCCTCGAAAGCATAATCATCAACTGCTTCTCCAAGAAAGGCATAGACGCATTTTTCGGGAAG
>QWCB01000178.1_pt1 | contig 68809 bp, 56 predicted proteins | sample 1972511 | NCBI WGS metagenome assembly QWCB01 (sample SAMN09866719, study PRJNA288562) | Human gut metagenome isolate term5_stool, whole genome shotgun sequencing... | isolation source: gut | host: Homo sapiens | place: USA: California | reverse complement strand
AACGCAAATGGCAGACCATTTTACGTGTTGTACACGTTGCGAGGAAGAAGGGCTATGCCCGCTTGAGAAAAACCCCACGTTTTACGTGGGGCTGTGATTGCTATAGGTAACCATCTTTGGCAAGGCTGTATATGTCAGTCCAGAAGAGGAACAGTCATTCACAAGCAATCTCAACCGTCTTCAGACGGTCTTTATTAAATGTGGTAATTGGTGGAAATCCAATTTTGTCTGGTGGCAGTGGTAAAATGGAAGGCAGCATAATTGTACTTCTTATAAATTTGATTTTTATGATTGGGTTTGTAATAGCAAAAAAGAAAAAGAATAGAAATTTATAACTTCAAGTTTGTAGAATTAAAAAATTTGATATGAAGTGTAATATAGAGCGTATGAAAATTAACTATATGTTCTATTTTTTCTTTTTGAAAAAGTGATTAAAAAACTATTGATATTTTGTTACTGGAACAAGAAAAGCGATTATCACAGGTAAAGAGGAATTGTTATATGGAAAAAACATCGCATTTATGATAAAATGATAATAATATGATAATAAACTCAGTTATAAGGAGAGGATATATAAATGCGAATTCAATTTACGGTAACAGATGAAGAACTGAAAATTTTAAATAAAAAAGCAATAGAAAGTAATTACCCAAGTATTAGTGAATATTGTAAGTGCAAAAGTTTACAAGAAAATACAAGTTATGCCACTCTATATAATACATTACTAAATAAAATAAGCTCACTGCCTAAAGACAAAGAGTTTGTTTTACGAGAGTTAATCGCAACACCGCCGGCTTTGATTGGCAGATGGTTTTATGAAAATGTAAATAATGGACTTGTAAAAAATGTAGAACACATCGGGAAAGCAGAAGGTGGAGTAGAAAAATATAAGAGAATTTAGGAGTTAGGGTCATGGAAAATAATTTTTATAATGAAATTAAGAATATACTGATAAGTGCAAGAAATAAAGTTTATAAAACAGCCAATTTTGCTATGGTTGAAGCTTATTGGAACATTGGCAAGAGAATTATTGATGAACAAGGTGGTAAAGATACAGCGGAATATGGGCAAGGGTTATTGCAAGAACTATCTAAACAGATGACAAAAGACTTTGGTAGGGGCTTTACAGTTACAAATTTGAAGTATATGCGTCAATTTTATCTTACGTTCCCAAATGGTCACGCACTGCGTGACGAATTGAGTTGGACACACTATCGTAGCTTAATGCGTGTTGAAAATGAAAGAGCAAGGAACTTTTATTTAGAAGAAGCTATAAAATCTAATTGGAGTACAAGGCAACTTGATAGGCAGATAAACAGTTTTTTCTATGAGAGATTGTTATCAAGTCAAAATAAAGAAGTAGTGTCAAAAGAAATAACACAATTGGAAAAAAGTAAAAGTCCTGAGGAAATTATAAGAGATCCGTATGTGTTGGAATTTTTAGGGTTGGAAGCTAATACCGATTTTTATGAAAGTGATTTGGAACAAGCCTTAATAACTCATTTACAGAAATTTCTTTTAGAATTAGGGAGAGGGTTTTCATTTGTAGCAAGGCAGAAAAGATTTACCTTTGACGGAAGACATTTCAGAATAGACTTAGTGTTTTATAACTACATACTGAAATGCTTTGTCTTAATAGATTTGAAGATTGGAGATTTAACACACCAAGATTTAGGACAAATGCAGATGTATGTTCATTACTATGAAAGAGAAATGATGAATGAAGGAGATAATCCTCCGATAGGCATTGTACTTTGTGCTGATAAGAGTGATTCTATTGTTAAATATACTCTTCCAGAAGATGAAAAACAGATATTTGCATCAAAATATAAACTGTATTTACCAAGTGAAGAAGAATTTTTAAATGAATTGAATAAGGAATATCTAACCCTAGAAAGCTATGCAGATAAAGGAAAAGAGAAAAAATTAAAATAGTCAATTGGTCATATGACATCGGAATAATTAAAAATGAAATTTAGGCTTATAGGACAAAAAGAGTTGGTAAAAATCGCCATGAAGATTGAAACTTCAGTCTTCATGGCGTTTTTAAACTGTTTTTTATATTTTATGGATAAAATATATTCAAATTCTCGTTCAAATATTAGATTTAAAAGTTCCAAGGCAGATACGCTGCCAAAATAGCCAATAGTATAGCAGGTAGCATGTTTGCAACGTTTATTTTTTTGCTCCATACAAGATTTACACCTATCGAAAAAATAATGACAGATCCTATCAGTGACAGATAATCCACCGCAAGCGTCGTAACAAATGGTGAGACAAGGCTTGAAAGAAGCGTTATTGAAAACTGTATGACAAATACGGGGAGCACAGAAAAGGCGGAACCGATTCCCATAGATGAGGTCATCATTGCTATGATTATGAAGTCTAAAACAGATTTGAGTACAAGTGTAGAATAGTCCCCAGTTAGCCCATCCTGTATTGAACCCACAACGCCCATGGCTCCAATTGAAACTGTAAGTGAAGCTGTCACGAAGGCATCGACAAAGCGTGAATCTTTTCCATTACCTGACTTAATTTTAAGCCACTCACCCAAGCTGTCAAACCATTTTTCAATGCAAACAAGTTCACCTATGATTGTACCAAGTGCTAGGCATAGCACTACAAGCATGGATTTTTCGACTATGATTTCAGAACCATTGAATTTCAGCATTCCAGACATTACTCCAGCGATAGCTATGAACATGATACTGATTCCGCAAACCTTATTCAGCGATTCCTGTTGACTTACATTAAACAATTTTCTAGAAAAATATCCTATTGTGCTGCCTAAAATTATACAAATACTATTAATAATGGTGCCTATCCCTATCATCGAAACCCCAAATCAAACACTTCATATCAATTGTGAAAATATCCTAACATACTCAATTATAGTACATATATACCAACCTTTCTAGCGTTTTTATTATATGATTTTTTAAAAGCGATATAGAATGTTAAAAATATATTGAATGGCAATACCATTGCAATCGTGTTAAAATATCAGTGAATATTCAAACTTGTGGTTTGTTTAGCTTTACTTGTGATTTTTAAATTCCAAACAAACGTTATGACAGGAGATAAATATGTATATATTAGAATTAAATCAAGCAAGTGCGGGAACTGAAATTGGATTATTTGAAACTATAGAGCAGGGCAGGGATTTTATTTCACAGCTTGACGGTTATCAATGCAAGGAAGAAGACGGATTTACATACGAGAGCATAAATTTAAACAGTCTACCTGACTATTTAGAATTAGAATATAACAATAACATAGTGCCAATTACCAAATTCATGTTTCCCGAAAAAGAAAATATAGATGTACTTTGGAAGCCGATTTCTGATTTATCCGCTAGAGGCAGCGGGATGGTTGATGGCAGTACAAGGGTCGATGCTTATAATATTGAAAATAATGACTTAAGGGAATACATAGAGCGTCGGGAACAAATGTATGAGGATTGCACAAAATATCTGCATGCCGAGGGATATGATGTTACCAGAGCATATTTCGGTTCTGAAGACGGAGAGGCTGTTTTGTACAAAAAATGTGGCGAAAAAGATTGGCATTTCTTGACGCATATGGATCCTGAATTTTGCGAAATTAAAGATGTGGAAGCGTTTGTAAGAGAGAGCTTTAGATGATTATAAGTTTGAAATATTAGTAATCTAAAATACTCTTTTGAAACAAATAGATTTCTCGTAAACGGGGTTTACAATTTTTTTAATTTGATGTATATTATCTATTAGAAAATTAAATATTGTCATATGTTTGCTCAATATTTTGAGCACTAAGAGGGAAACAGGATGAGCCTGTGCGGTCCCGCCACTGTGACGGATAGCGAATCTGGCGAATAATGTTTGATTATTCACCCACTGAATAAATATCTACCCTCCCTAGTTTGATTGAAAAATCAACTAGGGGGGGGTAGTTCATTATTCGGGAAGGGCAGATGTAGCGATAATTCCAAAGCCAGGAGGCCTGCATATGACTGAGTGTTACCAACGGGAGATTTTGGATAGATTTTTGACATGGGGGAATACGGCCTGTGATTTTTGTCACAGGTCTTTTTTATTTTGATTTATCCAAATGTAGACTTAGTCAATAGCTTGCTGACGGTCTAGGCTAGTGATTAGAATGGTAAAACTGAGTTCGCAAGTTGCAGGAAAAATATAGGATAAAAAGTTGTAAAGTTCTATGTAAAGAAATCAATTTTATAAGGAGAAGGAATGAAATTTAGTAAAAATCTTAAAAAAATTACATTTGCATTATTGCTGACATTTTGTTTAGCAATATTTGCTCCATTTGCCTCATTTGGAGCGTCATACCAAGATGGAACATATAATGTACCTGTTTCTCTATCTGGAGGATCGATGGGGCACAATGACGTAGTATCGCCTTGTACTGTAACTGTCTCGGGAGGAGTACCATATGCGACATTGGTATTTAAAAGAGTTAAGGCACCATGGCACGCTCCTCAATATGAATGGCTTAGCACTTCAATGGGGACGGTGTATCCTTCGGTTAACGAGAGTAACTATACTAATACCTTCAGCAATGTTCCTCTACCAGATTTAGGCTCAGTTTCAGTTACTATGCTTACATCTGCAATGTCAGATCAACATGAAATCACGTATTCATTATATTTTGAACCATCATCAGTACCTACAAGAGGTGGGTCAGGGTCTTCATCACAGAGTGGCGCAGTAGCTAATTCATCTTCAAATGAAAATAGCAAAAGCAGTGAAAAATCAGAAAAAAAAGTGAGTGCTGATAAGGACGATAAAGAAAAGAAAGAATCAGATAAAGATAATAAAGATAAGGATAAATCAAAAGAAGAAAAAAATAAAAAAGACAATCACAGTGATAAAAAGAAAAATAATAGTACAAACAAGGAGAAAGACAGCGCTGAGAAGAAAAATAATGAATCATCAAGCAAAACAGTTATCTATGCTGTAATTGCAGTTCTTGCTTTGATTGTTTGTGGAGGGAGCATATATTACCTCGTTAAAGGAGCGAAAAATGTCGACGGCAAATAAAAAAAATAAAAATATATTAATTGCTGTAATAGTGATATCCATCATAATTTTTGCAGTTTTCGGATATTTATTTTTAAAAAACCTATCTGGATCTAATTCTAAAGTAGCTGATATTCCTAAATTTGATGGACTTGAGTTTAAATCTAAGGTTAAGACCAAATATGCTACTCAATTTTCAATATATAAGTACAAAAGAGGATATGTCTACATAGATTTAATTGATAGTGACAAAATACTTGTAGTGCCTAAAGATGGTAAAGTTCCTAAGAATTTAAAGGATGATATAGTCGTAATTAAACAACCCCTCGATGATGTTTACTTGGTGTCAACTTCTGTTATGGCTTTGTTTGACTCACTTGATATTCTTGATCGAATTAAATTTGTCGGTACAGATAGGTGGTATATCGACAACGCAAAAAAGGCAATGGATGAGGGTAAATGGATCAATGCAGGTAACTATAATGCTCCAGATTACGAAACCCTAATTAACGAAAAGTGTCAATTAGCCATTGAAAACACCATGGTGCTTCATAATCCTGAAGTTAGAGAAAAAATGACGACTCTAGGAATCAAAAATATAATAGAAAAATCTTTTGCTGAATCACATCCACTTGGCAGGACTGAATGGATAAAGGTATATGGTGTAATTTTTGGCAAGGAAAAAGAGGCTAATAAAGTTTTTAATAAAGAAGCTAAAAAGATTGAGGCTTTGAAAAACATCGAAAAAACAGGTAAAAAGGTTGCATTTTTCTATGTAAACTCAAGGGGAAATGTCGTTACATATAAAACAAACGGATATGTACCTGAAATGATTAGAATTGCGGGAGGAGATTACATTTTCAATAACCTTGGACTTGATGACGAAAGCCAGTTAAGTACAGTGAATATGAGTATGGAAGAATTTTATGAAACGGCAAAAGATGCGGATATCATAATTTATAATTGCAGCATTATGGCACAGCTCCATAATAAAGAAGATTTGCTTGCCCAAAGTCCTGTTTTGAAGGACTTCAAGGCTGTAAAAGACGGAAATGCATGGTGTACGACCAAAAGTATGTTTCAACAGACAGATAAAATGGGAACGCTTATTGAAGAAATGAATGAAATCTTAACCGACGATAAAATGGAAAAAGATGAACTGGATTATTTCTTTAGGCTAAAGTAGTAAGGATATAACAATGGAAAATGCAATTCAAAACAACCAAAATGGAAGGCAAATATTAAGGTATAACATAGTTTTTATATCTCTCATAGCTGCAGCGATTTTGCTGGTATTTTGGAATATAAATTCAGGACCTGTTCATATTTCATTATCAGAGATATACAAAATATTATTTTTTAAAGAGGGCTCTGTATCAAAGGTGAATATTATATGGGAAATCAGGCTCCCTAGACTTATTTCATCAGCAGTTTTGGGCGGTGGATTGGCTGTTTCAGGATTTTTGATGCAAACCTTTTTCAACAACCCTATTGCTGGTCCTTATGTTCTTGGTATTTCATCTGGCTCGAAGCTATTCGTTGCTTTAGTCCTGATAGTCGCTCTCAAAATAGTCAATTATACAAATTCTTTGATGCTGATTATTGCTGCATTTGTAGGAGCTCTAATTGCTATGGGTTTTGTTCTACTTGCGGCAAGGGCTATCAAACAGATGTCGATGCTTCTTGTTGCAGGAATAATGATAAGTTATATATGTTCAGCAATAACAGAATTCTTGATAACATTCGCACAAGATTCGGATATTGTCAATCTGCACAATTGGTCACAAGGCAGTTTTTCTGGAGTTGGTTGGACTGAAGTTAAGCTTTCAACAGAAATAGTTTTGGTGTGTGTGGTTATTGTATTTTTAATGTCAAAACCTATAGGCGCATATCAAATGGGCGAATCCTACGCACAGAGTATGGGCGTGAATGTGAAACGATTCAGAGTATATCTGATATTGATGTCAAGCCTATTGGCAGGATGTGTTACCGCATTTGTAGGTCCAATTTCTTTTGTCGGAATTGCTGTTCCGCATGTGGTAAAGCTGGCATTAAAAACCGCAAAACCGATTGTTGTTGTTCCATGCTCTTTTGTTGCAGGTAGTGTATTTTGTATGTTTTGCGATTATATAGCAAGGATGGCATTTTCGCCGATTGAATTATCCATAAGTACAGTTACGGCTCTATTTGGGGCGCCGATAGTTATAGGTATGCTGGTAAAAAGACATGGCAACAGGTATTAGAGGTGGCAGATGGCAGAGATATTTTTAGAAACATTTGATTTGACCGTAGGATACCGAGGGAACCCGCTTATCAAGGATATAAACATTAGTGTATCTTTAGGTGAAATCGTTACAATGATAGGACCAAACGGAGCTGGAAAATCAACAATATTAAAGAGTATTACCAAGCATTTGCAGACAATTTCAGGCGATGTTAAGGTGGCGGACGCTTCATTATCGGAAATATCATATAAAAAACTTGCTCAAAGACTCTCGGTGGTGTTGACGGAAAAAATTAAAGGGGAACTTCTTACCTGCTATGATGTGGTTTCGACAGGAAGATATCCATATACTAATACTCTAGGCACTTTGAGCGACAGAGATCGTGAAATAATCTCTGAATCAATGGAGAAAGCTAATGTAACGAGTCTAGCGGATAGAGATTTTAGTGCTATAAGTGATGGACAGAGGCAGCGAGTGTTACTTGCAAGAGCTATTTGCCAAGAACCGCAAATTATTGTTTTGGATGAGCCAACATCATTTTTGGATATCAAGCATAAGCTCGAGCTTCTAAATATATTACATACTATGGCTAAAGAGGATAATATTGCCGTTATAATGTCTCTCCATGAGATAGATTTGGCACAAAAAATATCCGATAAGGTTATATGCGTCAAGGGAGAAGTAATTAGAAATTACGGAACACCCGATGAAATTTTTAGAGAAGAAATCATCAATGAACTCTATGGAATAAATGACGGTTCATACAATATTGCTTTTGGCAGTGTGGAGCTTCCAAGACCAAAAGGGGAGGCGGAGATATTTGTTATCGGTGGTAATGGGACGGGCATTCCTATTTATCGAAAATTAACCAAAGAAGGCATTCCTTTTTCAACTGGGATATTGGAAGAAAATGATGTTGACTATTATGTTGCGAAAAATCTTGCTGAAAAAGTGTTCTCGATCCCAGCTTTTGGAAGTGCTACAGAAAGTTTATGTAAATCGGCTGAAGAAGAAATGAGAAGATGTAATCAAATAATCGACGGAGGCGTTGAGATAAGGGACTCTAACCGTTATATAACTAAATTAAGAGAAATGGCAGATGATATTAAATAAAATATTTGCTTCAGATGTAATGTATGACTATTCGCAATTTCAGAATTACGGAGTAATTTATGAGGGGGGTGGTTGAAAAATAATGGATATAGATTTAGAATCTTTTAATTTAAAAGAGATGTAGGTTATTGCACAAAATAATTATTGGAGAGGGAAAATGAACAAAATAAGCAAAAAAATATCTATAATTATGCTTGCTTTTGCTCTTGCGTTTACAGCTTTTGTACCTTTTTTCGGAAACGAAGCTTATGCAGAGCAGGGAACTTCAATTACTGAAGAAAGTGAAGCTAATTCACAGCTAGACAATTCAACTATTCTAAAGGATGGAAAATATGGTAGCACTGATTTTAAAATAGAATTTTTCGGCGGTACAGGTAAAGCAAAGTGGAGTTGTGAGGAAATAAATGTTAGAGGTGGTAAAGCATTTGCTAAATTTAACATAAGCTCAAAAAATTATTCACATGTATTTACAGGATATGCAAAGGGCAGTGAAGATGCCGATATGAGTGAATATTATAATCCTGATACGGATAAAATTCTGAAAGATACTGTATATAAAATTGAAAATAAGACTGTAGAAATTCCAGTTAATTTAAATAAGAAGACACATTTTGCCGGTCGTTCTGTTGGAATGACTGATCCACATTGGATTAGGTATGCTTACGAAATAAAGATTGAAGAGAAGGCTCCTATTGACCAATATCAGACAATCAATCATACTGGAATGTTTAAGGTTGTTGACTCATATATAACCACAGAAGGTGATAAGGAATTTATGAATATCACTTTAAGCGGTGAAGGTTATGGTTATGTATTTAAGGGAAAATACGAGGAGGCAGTTGCAACAGGAACAGATACAAGCATGTGGATTCCACATACTGTAAGGGCTGATTCAAAAAAAGTAACATATACAGATAAGTCTGGTAAAAAGATAGAAACTGAAGTTAAGGGAAAATTTGAGTATAAGGTGCCACTTAATAAAGATGATAAATTTATCCCTATGATGGCTTACTCTACAGCCAAAAAGATTTGGTTCCCTAGATATATGGAAATTGACAGGGAGAAAAAAGAACTTCATACAGGTGATTATTTTGAGAACAAAGCACTAAATTTGGTTAATAATGACTCAAAGGTTAAGGCTGATAGTGCAAAGCTATATGTTGTAGGAGTTGAAGAATCAAACAATTACAGCGCAACCGTAATTGCAAAAATGCCTAATGGCGATTTTGATAAAGCAAAATATTTGCCTGCCAGAAACGCTTCAGACACTAAAAAACTCAAAGATAAACAAGACGAGATAATGTTAGACGATAACAATCAATTTAGCTTTGTATTTGAAAAGAAAAGTGCATTTGGGCCTGAGCAACCTGTAAACAAGATTACTAACAAAGAGGTTAATGTTTCATTCCATTCAAAGGCTGACGATAAGTGGTATGACACAACCATGATGCTCGATACAAAAAATATGACCTTCAGCATAGGAAAGAAAGATGAAGGTCCTCAACCTCCTACTGACAAAACTAATAAGGGAGATAACTCATCAGTTAAACAGAATAATGGTGAGAAATCAACTGTGAAGAACAATAACGTCAAAACTGGAGATAATGAGTCAATGCTTATCTATAGCGTGATGCTTATGGGAACATTAATCAGCGCACTTTATGTGGCAAAGAGGAAAAACGCTTAAGATACAAATCACTTATTTATTTGCTATATAAGCATCTGATTAAAAGACTTAAAAGCTAGACAGGAAAAATTGTAAATGGGCAACCTCTGGTTTAATTCTGGGGGTTGCTCATATTTCTGATATATGGCTTAGTGTGATTTTAAAAGGAAACTATATTTCGCAAGCGCACAAATTGATGGAGATTAGAATATTACAACGTTTTACATCAGCGTTTAATCGAACAAAATAAGTTGGAGGATAAAATTATAATTAGTATGAAAAATAAATTTATTGCAAAAAAAATATTTGCCATTATCTTGATTGCCACTGTGCTCATATCCTATGGTAATATTCCATCTTTTGCTGTAACGGGCAATGAAGTTGCTAAGGATGGAGAATATAAGAGCGATGAAGTGACAGTAGAAAATGGCGATAAATTCAGCTATAATCTCATAACTACTTTAAATGTTGCAGATGGCAAATTTAAAAGTGTAGATTTTTCTCATAATGGATATTATGGTGAGGCAAGTGTAAGACGTTCAGAAATGGCATATGATTATATAAAGCAGTTTCTCGTAGGCAAGGAATCCTCACAATCTACTATTGATGAGATAGATACTGTTGCAGGAGCTACATTTACAGTTAATGCTACTAAGGTTGCACTTAAGAATGCAATCTCAAAAGCTGAAGCAAGACCTACAGACGACTCACATTCAGATGATGACTCAATTTACGACCAAGACGGTAAACTAAAGGATGGCACATATTCTATAGATGTGGATACAGCTCATAACATGTTTAAGGTTTCAGAGTGCAAACTAATCGCTAAGGGCGGTGAATACTATGCAATTTGTACATTAGCAAGTACAGGTTTTGACAGGTTGTTTATGGGGTCTCCAGCGGAGGCAAGAAAAGCCAGCAATTCGAAGGCTATAGCTGGGATTGAGGGGTATACAGCTGAAACAAACAGTCAAACTACATTTTGGCCACTTCCTGTAGAAATACTTGATCAAAAAATTCCTGTAGCAACAAGATCAGCAAAGAAAAAAAGTTGGTATTCCCATACACTAGAATTCAAATCAAATACCATTCAGAAAATTTCTGGGACATTGCAGGATCCAACTAAAGAGCAGGAAGTAAAAAAATATATCAGACAATTTTATTTGGATGAATGTATATTTGATAATCTTGAAAAAGATGTAAGCATATCAGGTAAAACAAATTATACGGTGCCTTTTTTCAAAAAAGACAGTACAGATGAAATTACAGGTCTTAAATTGCATAGGCAGAGCTCAGGCGATTTTGAGGTCGGATGGTTCATTTCAGACTGGGATGTTTTTTCCAACAAACAAAAAGATAAGAATCCAATGTATAGAAAAATACTTAAAATCAAAGATCGTTCAACAAAAGATAATGATTTCAAGGCAACCTTAAAAGTATATGATAAGAAAGACCCTAATGTTAACTATACATCTATAAAGGCGGATAAGGCAAAACCAATTTCGGAGATTACATTTAATGTGAAATTAAAAGCTGCTCCAGCACCTGTGCTTGTTGACTTTAGCATTAAAGATATTAAAACTAAAAACACAATTAAGAATTCAACAATTAAAATATCTGATCCTTCTGGAAAAGAAGTTAAACCAAACGAGGATGGCAAATATAAACTCGGCGTTGGAGTGAATTATTCACTGGAAGTTTCCGCAGATGGATATCTGGATCAGGACTGCAATCCATTGCTTAAAGAAAAATTGAGGGTTACAGAAGCGGGAACAATTGAAAAATTTCTACTTGCCGAAAAAGATAGTAAACACCTTGTTAAAATGAATGTTTTGGACGAGAATAAACAGAATATTCAAAATGCTAAGATAGAAGTTACCCATGATAAGACAAAGAAGAAAATAGAACCTGATAAAGACGGCAAATATTTATTATTAGATAATCAGGGGTATACATGTGATATATCAGCAGATGGTTATATCAAAAAAACAGGTCAAAGAATAAAAGTGTCTGATGATAATGATGTGAATTTCACGCTTAGAGAGAATATCAAGGAATACAATGTAAACATTTTCATTTATTCGCTAGAAAATCATCAGAACTATGATAAACCGTATGAAATAAAGATCTACAGCCTTGATGGAGAAAATAAAAAATATGTAACGCCAGGATCTGACGGGCGGTATAAGTTAAAACGAGATGTAAAGTATTATTATGATTTAAATATTGAAGGATTTACGATATTTAAGGATTCTAAGCAACCTCTTGTTTATAACGGTGACGAAGAAAATGTTGATGAGAGAATAATAATTCAACCAACTCAAAAATACTTGTTAAATAAGAAAATCGTCGAGGCAAAGGAATTACATAAGAGCGCGTTAGATTGTATGGGAGACGGTCCTGGACAATATCCGCAGACTAATGTAGAAGAATTTAAAAAGGCTATTACGGATGCGGAAAAAGTTCTTGCTGACAATAACAGCAAAGAGGAAGATTTTAAGGATACTCTCAGTACGCTAAATAAAGCAATGTCTAAGCTTAAGGGCAAAAGGCATTATTTTGTCGAAAAGGTTAGGGTTAGAGTTAATCAGACTACAACAGGAAAAGCTCAGGAACTCGAATTAACCGTTTCAGGTGATTTGGCAAAGAAGTATGGATATTATAAAGATAGAAATCCTAAGGAAGTTACAGTACTAGATGTGATCCTTGCTGCACATGAGGCAGTTTATGGCGATGAGTTTAAGTCAAATCCGAAAACGAAATTCGATTCATATGACAATGCTACTATTCCAAACAGGATTTTCGGTTCAAGCTCAAATCTGGGATTCATTGCTCATAACAACGTGCCAATAGGTGCATATTCGCGTAAGGTGGTCAAAAATGGAGATTTGATTTCTCTAGGACTTTATCCGAAGAGCACAAAAGATGCACAATATCTTTATTTTGAAAATGAAAATTTCAATGTGAAAAGTGAAGATACTATTAAACTCAAATTGTTCCAATACAGAATAAATTCTTTTGGAATGGAAGAGGCTAAACCAGCAGATGGATATACTATAATACTGAAAAATAAGGACACTGGAGAGAGTGTGGAAATACCCGTCAAAACTGACAATGATGGCAATGTGGAATTCAAGCTCGATAAGGTCGGTGTTTACGAGGTTGATTCTGTTTATAATCCAGCAATACCAAGCTATATCTTGCCATATTTAAATATTGAGGTAAGTGAAAAAGAAAATACTGAAGAGCCAGGAACAGATCCAGAGCCTGGAACAGATCCAGAGCCAGGCACAGACCCAATCCCTGGTGAGAATCCTTTACCTAGTGAGCTCAAAGTATTTACTGAAGGTTTAAACGACAGCAATACTGAAGCTAAGGGCAACAAAGTAGTTTTTATAAAAGGCGAATCAACAAAGGCTGTTTTCAGAATTGTTGGAAAAGATATTAATTTAAACGATTTGCAAAGCGTATTTATTAACAATACTCTTGTAGACAAATCAAATTACAGTGTTAAAAATGGAAGCATAATAGTTTCATTTAATAAAGATTATGTTGATTCTTTAAAACCAGGTACGTATAAAATAACTTTTAATACTGCAAAAGGAACAGCGAATGCTGAGCTTATGGTTAAAGAAAAGAGTAATACAAACGTTGACAGGGAAAATGCAGCCAAGACAGGAGATCAATCGGCGCTTACTGTGTATGCATTAATCGCTATTACTGCCATAGGGATAGGATATTTTGTCTTAAGGAAAAAGAAATCTAAAAAATAATATCTTGATTGTATAATATTCGTTGGGGTGAACCTTGGGAAAGACTTGCTCCAACGGATTTTTGTATTATAAAACAGATATGACCGCATTATAAAACACATTAGGCGCATATTGTCAAAACTCTCTTCATGGTGTAAAATAATATAAGTAGAGGACTCAAAAGGGGCGAGTTGATATGAGAGAGTTTTTTGATAATATAGGTTCAAATATAGGTATTACAGATATACTTGATATTTTGATTGTTACCTATGTGATATATAGAATTTTAGGGTTTATTAAGGAATCGAGGGCGCAGCAGCTTGTGAAGGGCGTCCTTGTTTTAGTGGTAGTATTTTTTATTTCTGATTATTTAAAACTGTACACACTATACTGGGTGCTAAAAGCTACTTTTACCCTAGGCATGTTTGCATTAGTTGTGGTCTTTCAGCCGGAGCTCAGACGTGGACTTGAATACATGGGACGCTCGAAGCTGGTACAAACACCATTTGGAACAAGCAATTCCACAGTTGATATGGAGATTGCAAGTGAAATTCAAACTGCTTTAACATTCTTTTCAAGATCAAAAACAGGAGCCTTGTTAGTATTCGAGAGAAATACACCTCTAAAAGAGATAATGGATACTGGAACTAGCATTGATTCTACAATCAACTCTCAAATTTTGGGGAATATCTTTTATGAGGGTGCACCTCTGCATGATGGAGCAGTTGTCATAAAAGGCGGCAGGATTGCTTCTGCCGGATGCGTTCTGCCACTAACTTCAAATAAGAATTTAAATCCAGACCTTGGAACTCGCCATAGGGCTGGAATAGGTATCACAGAGATTTCGGATGCGATGGTACTTATTGTTTCGGAAGAAACTGGTATTATTTCGCATGCAGAGGGAGGAAGACTTCACAGGAGGTTGACAATCGAGGAGCTTTCAGAACTTTTAAATGACTTTTATAAGCCTGTTGAAGATAAAGAAAACAAGGGAATATTGAGCCTTTTTAAATTTCTTAAATCTGCTGAAATCGCAAGGGACGAACTTCCAAAGTCAGAAGATGTTCCAAAGTCCACAAATATTCCAAAATCGGAAGGCATAAAGAAGGGAGCGGATAACTAATGTTTCAGAGTAAAAAGCTTAACCTTCTAATATCATTTGTTATTGCTATTATTTTGTGGGCATATGTTATTGGAGAGATAAACCCTGTAACAACGAAATCTTTTGTTGATGTAAATATCAATCTGGAGAACCAGATAGCGCTGGAAGAGCGGGGTCTTGCAATAGAGAGCATCAGTGAAGACAAAATAAATGTTACGGTTAAGGGTGAGCGTTCACGAGTACAAAATGTTGAAAAAGATGATGTTTATGCAGAAGTCGATCTCGCATTGGCACGTGCAGGTCATAACGAACTTGATGTAAACGTTAGGACCCCTGAGAAGGTGAACGTTGATAAAAAAAGTATTAACAAGGTGAGATTAACTGTTGGCGAGTTGGTTTCTGAGGAAAGGCCGACCAAAGTTGTGTACGTAGGGGCGACCAACTCTGATTTGGAGCCATATACGATTGAGAGAACTCCCGAAAAAGTGATAATTCGTGGAGCGATGAGCAACGTTGAAAAAGTATCTCAGGTCGTTGCCAAAGTAAGAGTAGATCAAATAAAGGATAAGGAAACCACAGCAGAGGCAGAGCTGGTACCTGTTGATAAAAATGGGAAAGTGGTTAATTGGATTCGTCTAAGCTCCAGTCAGATTCAGGTTAAGGCAGTCATGACCAAAACTAAGAAAGTAGATCTCGACGTGCCGATTCAAGGAAATGATTCAGGAGATGTAAAGCTTGACTACCAGAAGACAGTTATTATCAAGGGTAATGCGGATGTAGTTAAAGAGATATCTAAGATTGAAACCGAGCCAGTTGATCTTTCAGCATATGATCAAAATACGACGATTGAGCTTAAACCTATTTTGCCTAAGGGGGTTCAGCTTGCAGCGGGGAGCGATATGACTGCAAAGGTTGTATTCTCCTCAACCGAAACTAAAAATATCACCTTTGATGGTGGCGAAATAGATATTATAGGTCTTGCTGGCAATCTTAAAGCTACCGTTGAAGATGGGGTTGTCATTAGCGCCGAGGGTCGAAAATCATCACTTAACGATGTCAACAAAGAGGATTTCACGCTTGCGGTTGATGTTTCGGGCTATTCAAAGGGATCCTACAAAGTAGACGTTGTTGTCGTTAATAAAAAGGAATTTAAAAAATACACAGTAAGGCCTAGCAAGGTCACAGTATTGATTGAGTAATTCATAATGTGATTTGAAGCCTGAGGAGATAGTAGGTTACGAGGTCGATGAAGCAGGAAGCCCATTGGCTTTAGACAATCGGGAGTTCACGAACTCATAATATGATATAGCAAAGGAGCGGTTATATGGGAAAGTTCTTTGGAACGGACGGAGTTAGAGGCATTGCAAATGATGACCTTACTCCCACACTCGCTTTTAAATTGGGAATGGCGGGAGCTACAGTTTTAAAAAAAAGCAGCAAACGACCTATTTTTATTATAGGTATGGATACAAGAATTTCAGGAGATCTTCTTGAAAATGCCATTGCAGCAGGTATTTTGTCTGTGGGCGGTAATGTCATTAAGGTTGGGGTTGTTCCAACACCTGCAGTTGCACTTCTTGCAAGGCACTATGGAGCAGATGCAGGAATTGTGATTTCGGCTAGTCACAATCCATTTGAGTATAATGGCATTAAATTCTTTAACGGGAACGGATTTAAGCTTGATGATGAAATTGAGGAGAAAATAGAAACTCTGGTACAAGAAGATGATATCAAGATTAGAATTTCCAAGGGTGATGAAATAGGCAAGTGCATAGACGGCAGTCAGGACGCTCTAAAGTACTATGAGGATTTTTTAGCTAGCACAATGGATAGAAGGCTTGACGGGCTTAAGGTGGTCTTAGACTGCGCAAATGGTGCATCTTACAAGGTTGCTCCAGACATATATAGAAGACTTGGTGCTGACGTTACAGTCATTGGCGATGACCCAAACGGTGTTAATATAAATGACAAGATTGGCTCGACGCATCCAGAGAAGCTTCAGCAGAAGGTTGTTGAAACCGGAGCTGACATAGGACTTGCATTTGACGGGGACGCTGACAGGCTTATCGTTGTAGACGAAAATGGTATGGTGGTTGATGGCGACAAAATAATTTGCCTATGTGCAAGGATGCTCAAGGATGCAGGGGAGCTTATTGGCGACCGTGTTACCGCAACTGTTATGAGCAATATAGGCTTTCATAAATACTGTGAAAAACATGGTATTACAGTTGATGTCACAAAAGTTGGGGACAGATATGTTCTTGAATCCATGCTAGAAACAGGATGCATACTCGGTGGCGAACAATCTGGACATATCATTTTCCTTAATCGCACAACGACTGGTGACGGAGTTCTATCATCTCTGCAATTCTTAAAGATACTTCTGGATTCAGGAGAGCCATTGTCAAAACTCGCTAAAGAGGTTGAATTGTTCCCTCAGGTGCTCGAAAATGCAAAAGTTGCTAACATGAATAAAGAACTTTTCTTAAAAGATTCCGAAATACTAAATGAGATTGCAAATATAGAGAAAGCCGTAAGCCAAGACGGTAGGTTACTAATAAGACCATCGGGCACTGAACCGGTTGTTAGAGTTATGATTGAGGGAAAGGACATTGAAAAAATTCACAAGATGGCGCTTGACCTTGCCGATTTAATAACTCGAAAATACGGTGCGTGATAATTGAGTGATATTTGCACGATATTACTGAATGATTTATGATATTGCTGAGTGTTTTGTAATATTACTGAAGCCCTTGATGAGATTACCGAATGATTTATGATATTGCGGAATCTTTTGTGATATTACTAAATGCTTTAAAGATATACAGAAAAATTAATTACATATATTATGAATTAGGAGAATTTTATGTGTGGTATTGTTGGATATATAGGTAATGATTCTGCCAAGGACATTGTGCTTGACGGACTTGCGAAGCTGGAGTATAGAGGATATGACTCTGCTGGGATTGCACTTCTTGATGAAGGCAATCTGTTTATCAAAAAAATTGCTGAGGACAATGATGAGAAGAGCAAATCCAAGATTGCGAAGCTAAAAGCGGTTTTAAAGGACCAATTTCTAGATGCTAAGGTAGCGATAGGTCATACGAGGTGGGCAACTCACGGAGCGCCATCTGTTTTGAATGCACATCCGCATGTGAGTGAGGATGGGAATATTGCTGTAGTGCACAACGGCATCGTTGAAAATTACAGCGAGCTAAGGGAAATGCTACTAGAGAAATATAATATCAAGTGCAAATCAGAAACCGACACCGAAGTAATCGCTCAGCTCCTGTCAGTATTTTGTGCTGAGGGGCTCGACCTTGTGGATGCAATGCTAAAGGCTACATCAATGATGAAGGGTGCGTATGCCATAGGAGCAATTTATAAGAATGACGATCACAAAATAGTTGGCTACCGTAAGGACGCGCCTCTAATTGCATGTCACACAGGTGAGGGTAGTTTCATAGCTTCGGATATGACAGCTATTCTTAAGCATTCCAAAGACGTATATTTCCTTGATGATGACGAGCTTGTAATTTGCGAGCCTGATTCGATGCAAATTCTTGATCGCAATAAGAATAAGGTTGATAAGAAAATTTTCCACATTGATTGGAATATAGAAACGGCAGAGAAGGGTGGCTATGACCACTTTATGCTAAAGGAAATTCACGACCAGCCTGAGGTTTTAGAGGATACGCTTGCAAGAAGGCTTGATAATGAGGGAAATATACATCTTGACGGCATCAGTTTGACCTTGGAAGACCTGAATAAAATTGAAAAAATATACATCGTTGCTTGCGGAACTGCATACCACGCAGGACTTGTCGGCAAGTCGCTAATCGAAAAATGGGCAAAACTTCCTGTTGAGGTTGATGTTGCATCGGAATTTAGATATAGGGATCCTCTCGTAAACGAGAAAACTCTTTTTATTGCTGTCACTCAGTCTGGAGAAACCTTAGATACGCTAATGGCTCTTAGAGAGGCTAAGAGAAAGGGAGCAAGGGTCCTTTCAATCGTAAATGTGGTTGGAAGTAGCATTGCAAGAGAATCTGACGATGTTTTCTACACATGGGCAGGTCCTGAGATTGCCGTCGCATCGACAAAGGGATATACAACACAGCTGATGTGTCTATATCTGATTGCGCTTTATATGGGAAGACTAAAGCAGACAATTTCAGAGGAAACTGAGAAAAAAGTTTTAAAGGAACTTAAGTCAGTACCCGCAAAGGTTACTGGACTTCTTGAAAACGAGAAAAAAATCGCAGAGCTTGCTAAAAAGATTTGTGATAGGGAGAGCATTTTCTATATCGGCAGGGGACTTGACGCAAATGTTGCACTCGAGGGTTCTCTTAAGCTTAAAGAAATTTCGTATATCAATTCTTTTGCGATTGCTGCGGGTGAACTTAAGCATGGCACAATAGCACTCATGGATAAAGATACTATCGTGTTCGCACTCGCAACTCAGGATGAGCTTGCTGAAAAAATGCTTTCGAACATAGTTGAGGTGTCAGCTAGGGATGCTTATGTTGTTTCGATAACAAAAGAGAAAAATGACTTCTTCAAGGATGCGTCTGAGATGGTGCTATTCATACCTGAATGTGTTGACGAAGTCACACCGCTACTATCGATTGTTCTGCTTCAGATGATTGCCTATTTTGTTGCCAAAGAAAAAGGCGAAAATATAGATATGCCTAGAAATTTGGCAAAAAGCGTAACGGTTGAGTAAGGCAGTCATACCGATACAGTTTCTGTCGCGATGTTTGGCTTAAAGATGTGAATGGCTCTCTGCTACAAATTTTACGGCAATCGACAGAACAACAAGTGTGACTGCCGGTAAGCTGATTGATATTCTAGTAGATTTGAAAATAGGAACGGTGATGAGAAGCATAAGCCTCGCTATGAGGAAGGTGGAAAGAAGAATAGTAAAATGAATAAATACGATATTAAGGATATTAATTTAGCTCCTGCGGGACACATGAAAATTAGATGGGTCAGAGAGAATATGCCAATCTTGCGTGAACTTGAGGAGAGGTTTAAGCAGGATAGACCTTTTGAAGGCATAAAGATTTGCCTTTCAGTGCATCTTGAAGCGAAAACCGCATATTTATGCAAGGTGCTTGCGGCTGGTGGAGCGGATATGAGTATCACAGGCTCAAATGTTTTGTCAACTCAGGATGATGTTGTGGCCGCGCTAGCCGATTCAGGGCTTAAGGTATATGCCGTGCACGGTGAGAGTCAGGAAGACTATGCGAGACATATTGAAATGTGTCTTGAACATAAACCTAATATTATAATTGATGACGGATGCGACCTTGTGAGTTGTCTTCATAAGAATAGACCTGACCTTGCAGCGGAGGTTTGGGGAGGTTGCGAGGAAACAACAACTGGCGTTATCAGGCTAAAGTCAATGGCTAATCAGGGCGTTCTCAAATTTCCTATGGTTGCAGTTAATGATGCTGATTGTAAGCATCTCTTTGACAACAGATATGGAACTGGACAGTCAACATGGGAATCTATAATGCATAATACAAATCTAATTGTTGCTGGAAAAACTGTCGTGGTTGTCGGATACGGATGGTGTTCCAAGGGCATTGCGATGAGGGCATCAGCGATGGGTGCGCAGGTGATTGTAACTGAAATTAATCCTGTCAAGGCTATGGAAGCTAAGATGGATGGATATAGCGTAATGCCTATGAAGGAAGCTGCTTTGCTGGGCGACTTTTTTGTGACAGCGACGGGCTGCAACAAAACAATTACGCTAGAGCATATGTTGACTATGAAGGACGGTGCGATACTTGCAAATGCTGGACATTTCGATACAGAAATCGATATGGCTGAACTAAGGAAAAAGGCTACTTCGATTCGAGAATCGAGGGAAAATATAACGGCATTTGTTCTTGAAAATGGCAAAACAGTACACGTTCTTGCCGAGGGGCGACTTGTGAATATTGCAGCATCGAACGGACACCCTGCCGAAATTATGGATTTGAGTTTCGCAGTTCAAGCGATGTCAGCAATGTATATTAAGGATAATTATAAAATGCTTCCAAACGATGTGGTTGATGTAAGTGATAAGATTGACGATCAAATAGCTCGCATGAAGCTTGCATCATGGGGAGTAGAAATCGACACGCTCACAAAAGAACAGGAAGAATATCTTAAGTCGTGGGATGTTTAGTCAATAATTTTTAATATATTTTTTTGAGATTTTTTAGTTTTGTAATTTCGGCATAAATTCATAAGGAGGTTGTAAAATGGACAAGGTGACAAATGATTTTCAAAACATCAAGGAAACAGCAGCTAAAGCTGTTACGGAGCTTATAGAGGCTGCTCATCTTAAGAAAGGTGATATACTTGTTGTAGGTTGCTCCTCCAGTGAAATCAAGGGAGAACGCATTGGAAAGGGTTCTGATATGAATGCTGCTGAAGCGGTATATCAGGGCATCAAGCCTATTTTGGATGAGAAAGGAATCTTTCTTGCTGCACAGGGTTGTGAGCATATAAATCGTGCAATCATTACGGAAAGAGCGGCTCTCGGACCCCTCGATGAGGTTGTAAACGTGGTACCTCAGCTTCACGCTGGCGGGTCGTTTACGGTTACAGTTTATAACAATGCAAAAGACCCTGTAGCCCTTGAAAGAATACAGGCAGATGCAGGTATGGATATTGGAGATACCCTGATAGGGATGCACCTTAAACCGGTTGCTGTACCCGTTAGATTGTCGATGAAGGAAATCGGATGTGCGCATTTAACATGTGCAAGAACAAGACCAAAGTTTATCGGAGGAGAGAGAGCAAAATACGATATGGTGCTTGCTGGTAAGGCAAGTGCTGAGGAGCAAGGAAATGTATAAAACTGTTTATATTCTCATCGCGGAAGGCTTTGAGGAAGTAGAAGTTCTGACACCGCTTGACTTGCTCAGGAGAGTTGAAATTAACGCTGTGCTGGTTTCATGCTCGGACAGACTGGCTGTGAGGGGAGCACACGGTGTGAAAATTGTATGCGATACTATAATCGATAATCTTGAGGACGGAGATGTAGAGGAAGCCTTTGGTGTTATACTGCCTGGAGGTCTTAAAGGAGCCGAAAATCTCAGAGATTCAGAGGGTGTAAAATATATTTTGAGAGATATGATGACCGCCCGCAAAATGGTTGCAGCGATATGTGCTGCACCGATTGCGTTGAAATCAGCTGACTTGATAGAGGGTAGACGCATTACATCCTATCCAGGATTTGAGGAGCAGCTAAATGGTGCGAAATACATAGATGAAAATGTCGTAATAGACGGCAATTTAATTACTTCGAGAGGACCGGCGCTCGCGATGGACTTTTCTCTTGCGATAGTTGAGCATCTATGCGGAACTGAGAAAAGACATAGCCTTGCAAAAGAACTGCTTTACGACTTGAAGTGAGTTTTAAGAAAGCCATTTACGGTTTACGGTAAGATTTTCGATTTTGTCGATTTGACCCGTAATTTTTAACCACTGTTTATGGTAATAAATCTGATTTTTACGAAATGACCCGTAAATCCATATACTCTTTACTGCGAGATTTCCAAATTATGTAAAAAGACCCGTAAATCTTAAGTACCATTTACGGTACAATTTCCTCTTTCTATAAAATGACCCGTAAACCACTTCAAAATTTTACGGTAAGATTTTCAATTTTTACGAAATGACCCGTAAATTGATCCATATAATACTTATAACAGTTTTTCAATCCCTTTCAAAATTGAATGTTTAAATGATTGTATGAAAAAACGCGTTATATTACATAACGCGTTTTGTGCAAAATTCTAACAATATTTAATAAAGATATCTTATTTTTTAATTAACTTGAGTATACCAAGAAGTATAACAGATCCAAGTACTGCTACAAAAATAGAAGCAATATTGATACCAGTCATATCTCCATTTCCGCCAAGCGCATTCATAACAAATCCACCGATGAAGGCACCGATGATACCGACAATAATGTTAGCAACAAGGCCCATCTGCTCATTCTTGCCCATTATCATACTTGCTATCCAGCCTGCAAGACCACCTACTATTAACCATGCAATAATTCCCATAATAATCTCCTTTTCTACAGCTTAATAATTTATATGTAAGCTGATTATATATGATGCATTTTTTAATTACATAATATTTATATCACAATTAGATAGGATTTAAACATTTATATATGGAAAACCTACAAGCAATTAGAAACAGTAAAACTCCGATAGTGCGAACATCCTACTGTAATGCAAACAGTTTTCGATAATGCACAAAGATTGTAATAATGTAAACAGTTTCCGACGATGCACACCGCTTGCAAAAATGCGTACAGTTTTCGATAGTGCGAACAGCCTCTGATAATGTGTACAGTTAGCGTTGGGATTAACTGAAAAAGCGCATAACACCCTTTACTATTCCAAGGATTTTCATATCCTTAACTATGATAGGGGACATGCTATCATTCTCAGGCTGAAGTCTGAAATGACCATCTTCACGGTAGAAGGTTTTAACGGTAGCTTCACTCTCAAACCCGTCAATCATTGCAACAACAATTTCTCCGTTATATGCAGTTTCCGCCTTCTTTACAAGAATGAGGTCCCCATCCATGATACCAACATTTATCATCGATTCACCACGAACTCTAAGAATGTAATTCTCTCCACGCACAAATCTAGCAGGAACAGGAATACTGTCCTCAAAATTTTCCTGAGCAAGTATTGGAGTGCCCGCTGCAATGTGGCCAATAACGGGTACATCGACGATATCTTCGTGCATATCAGTTATAAAGTCAACATTTGAAGGATCGAATTTATACTCTGAATCATATGTTAAGGCATTATTATTCTCATCCACCGTAGAGTTTTGCTGATGTTCACCTACTAGCGTCAATGCTCTAGGCTTGGATGGGTCCTTCTTCAAAATGCCTTTCTCAATCAAATTTGCGATATCCTTATGTATAGTAGATGTCGATTTAACATTTAAAGCTTCGCAGATTTCTCGAACTGTTGGTGGATATCCCTTCTTTTTAATTTCCTCTTTAATATATTCTAAAACTCGTTTTTCTCGTATTTCACTTTTGGTTATCTTTTTCATATAAACCTCCGGCATCGACTTAGCGACCTATAGATATTACATAAATTATAACATATGTTCACTATTTTGTAAACGTTTGTTCGCAAATTGAAAAGCCGATTTTCTTTTGCTATAATTTATCACAGTAGTAGTTGACGTAAGAATCTCTCCGGCTTTAGCTGTGGGGAGTGTCAATCTATAAACATTAGTTACGAGGTTAGCCTATATGCACAAAAGAATCATTTATCTGCTAATAATTCTCATAAGCGCAGCACTTTTTTTCGCGGTGTATTTTGATTTTGAATTATACAAAACACCCATTGCCAGGGTGATAAATGTCAGCGAACAAAATATTTCTGCTCGAGATGGCAAATATATTGAACAGACGCTCACTCTTAAGGTTGTAAATACTACGAAAAACATAAGTGATAAGGGGAGCGTAATAAAGTTAAAAAACCGTTATGAGGTCGAGAAAACATATGGTGAGGAATATAAAAAAGGCAGCTATATATTTATAGATAAAACTAATCAAAACGGTAAAACTTGCTATAGCATTTCAGGGCAGAAAAGAGATTATATAATTGCCTTTTTAATTATAGTGCTTGCAGACCTTATCATTATGGTTGGTGGGAAACAAGGTGTCCTGACTGCAATGGGGATTTTGGTTAATTCTATACTTTTCATGGGTGGCATACGCATTGCCGGAAACGGGGAATATTTCATATGGTTTATGATTTTCCTCATGATTATCTTTACCTTTGGTATCATATTTCTTGTGAATGGGAAAAGTCGTGAAAGCCTTGCTGCATCGATTGCTACACTTCTGACAGTTACGATAATCGGAGTAATTTGTTTTGTTGTGATAGCATTCACCCCAAGTATAAAATATGAATTTTTGGATTACATCCCAGAGCCTTATACGCTGAGCATGGCAAACGGTATTTTTCTAAGCGAAATTTTGGTGGGAGCACTGGGAGCAGTCATTGACATTGCGGTTACGATTATTGCTGCAACAAAAGAGATTGTTGAAAGAGAGCCTGAAATAAGCAGGGTGGATTTGCTGGGCTCAGTGAGGGCGATTTCCGATGACATAACGGGACTGATGATAAATGTTGTTTTTTTTACTAATGTTGCTGTGATTTTGCCTGTCGCAGTTCTGGGGATGAAAAACGATTTTTCGCTGTGGACTGTTATTGGGAATCATGGCTTTTTTCTCCTCATAAGATTTCTTGTAGGAGGTATGGGGATAATTGCAGCGATTCCACTGTCTACGTATATAGGGAGTATTTTCTTTAAGGGAAAGAATAAAGGAGCGATAGGATGACATTAGCAATATTTGCAATAATATTCACTTTTTCAGCAATCGCAATCGGTCGTGACGGAACGGCTAAGGCCATTATTGGAATTTTTGGGAATATAATAGTTATAACTGTTCTTATTTTTTCAATTTGGATGGGGATAAATGAGTGGCTTTCGATAATTATATCCTGTATTTTGATGACAGCGATTAGTCTGTTTTATCAGAGTGAAAACCAGCGAAAAAATCGGATTGCTGCGATGTCTGTGCTGCTTATGATGATTGTTCTTGCCGCATTTTCATACATAATAATAGAAGCAGCGAACTTACAGGGATTTCCAACTGGACAGGTGTCGATTAGACCAGCAAACGGATACAAGGCTGAGGTTGGGGTGGATTTCTTTGTACTGCAAATGGGAGTTGTGCTCATAATGCTTGAAGGCGCTATGGTCGATACGGCAATTTCAGTAGTCAGTTCCATGGAGGAAATCGTCAGACATTCGCATCTGAAACCAAGTGAACTATTTGAATCTGGCATGGCGGTAGGACGTGGAATTTTAAGCTCAACAATCAATACACTTTTCTTTATATTCTTGGGACAGAATCTAGTGTTTTTTATATTTTTCAAGAATGAATTTACCGTAGAATCAATGTTAAATTCAAAAATTTTGTCACAAGAACTAATATCTATGCTTATTTCTGCGATAGGATGTGTATCAATAATACCAGTAGCAGCATTTTTGTCCAGTCGTTATATGAATACAAAATAATTTATATTTTTAACAAAAAGTTGCAAATGCAACATATATTTTGTTAAAAATTTATTATAATTATTATAACAAGAAAAGAGGAGGTATGTACATGCTTTTCAAAACTACAGATGCTCATGAGGAATTTAGAGCAAAGGTTAGAGCTTTTGCTGAAGATGAAGTAAAGCCTATCGCGTTTATGCTCGATCAGCAAAACGAGTTTCCTCACGATGCAGTAAAGAAAATGGCCCAGCTTGGGTTTATGGGAATTCCGTATCCAAAAGAATACGGTGGTGCAGGAATGGATGCACTGAGTTACGCTATTGCAGTTGAAGAGCTTTCCAGAGTTGACGGTGGAACAGGCGTAATTTTATCCGCTCATGTTTCCCTTGGTTCATATCCTATATTTGCTTTCGGTACGGAAGAACAGAAGAAAAAATATCTGGTGCCTCTGGCAAAGGGACAGAAATTAGGTGCATTCGGACTGACTGAGCCAAATGCAGGTTCTGATGCAGGTGAGACTGAGACTACAGCCGTTAAAAAGGGCGATCATTATATCCTAAACGGTGGAAAGATTTTTATTACAAACGCACCAGTTGCTGATACATATGTTGTATTTGCTGTTACAACTCCGAACATCGGAACTAGAGGAATCTCAGCATTCATCGTAGAAAAAGGCTGGGAAGGATTTGAATTTGGAGACCATTACGACAAAATGGGTATCAGGTCTTCATCGACAGCAGAGCTTATCTTTAATGATGTGAAGATTCCTAAGGAAAACCTACTTGGAAAAGAGGGACAGGGCTTCAAGATTGCGATGTCTACTCTTGATGGTGGTAGAATCGGAATTGCATCTCAGGCACTTGGAATCGCTCAGGGTGCTTATGAACATGCTATTGAGTACGGCCTTGAGAGAACACAGTTTGGTATTCCTGTTGCACATCAGCAGGCTAATTCCTTCAAGATTGCAGATATGGCTATTAAGCTAAGAGCTGCTCGTCTTCTAATCTACTCAGCTGCTGACATGAAGGAAAATCACCTTGACTATGGTATGGAATCAGCAATGGCAAAGGCATACGCTTCTGAGACAGCTCTTGAGGTATGTAACGATGCACTTCAATTATTCGGAGGAAACGGATATTTGAAGGGTATGGAAGTAGAAAGAGCCTATAGAGATGCTAAGATAACTACAATCTATGAGGGAACAAACGAAATTCAGAGAGTAGTTATCGCTGCTCATATCTTGGGTAAGGCACCTAAGATGGCGACAGCTAAAAAGGACAAGGGACCTATCACAGGACAGAGAAAGAAGATGATCTTCGACAAGGGGTCTTCTAAGGAAAGAGTTGACCAGCTTGTTGAGGCTCTTGTAGCTGACGGATATGACTTTACAGTTGGAATTGATCCATGGACGCCAATCGTTGAAGCAGACAGGGTAGTTTCGGCCGGTAAGGGAATTGGACCTAAGAAGAACATGGAGCTTATTGAAGCTCTAGCAAAACAGGCTGGTGCCGCAGTTGGTTCATCAAGACCAGTTGCAGAAACGCTTAAGTATGTGCCACTTGATAGATATGTAGGTATGTCTGGTCAGAAATTCAAAGGTAACCTCTATATTGCAGCAGGTATTTCTGGAGCTGGACAGCACCTCAAGGGAATCAAGGATGCTACTACAATTGTTGCAATCAATAAGAACAAAAATGCTCACATCTTCAAGAATGCAGACTACGGTATAGTTGGCGATGTAGAGGAAATTCTGCCATTGCTAACAAAGGCTCTTGACAACGGTAAGGAGAAGAAACCTGCTCCTCCAATGGTTAAGATGAGAAAGGCAACAATCCTTGAAGATCCATCACCATTCACTACATATGTATGTAACGGATGTGGATATGAATATGACCCTGAGATGGGTGATCCTGATGCAGATGTAAGTCCTGGAACTCCATTTGAGGCACTTCCTGAAGAATGGTTATGCCCAATGTGTGCAGAGGATAAGGACTCTTTTGTAAAGGTTAACACCGGATATGAAGAGAAGGAGGATCAATAATGCATAATGTTAGAAAAGTAGTTGATGATCTATATTGGGTAGGTGCAAGCGAAAAGAGAATTGCGCTATTTGAGAACATCCATCCGCTTGAAAATGGAGTATCATACAACGCATATGTTTTGCTCGACGAGAAAACTGTTTTGTTCGATACAGCAGACTGGACAGTTGGAAGACAGTTCCTTGAGAATGTAGATTATGTTCTCGATGGAAGACCTCTTGATTATGTTGTTATAAATCACATGGAGCCTGACCACGCGGCTTCTATTGAGGAAATAATTTTGAGACACCCTGATGTTAAGGTAGTTTCAACGGAAAAGGCATTTATGATGATGCACCAGTTCAACTTCCCTGTAAATGATAATTTTGTGCAGGTGAAGGCAGGCGATAGCATGAGCTTCGGTAAGCACAATGTTGTATTCGTAGACGCTCCTATGGTTCACTGGCCTGAGGCAATGGTTACTTTTGATACGACTAACGGTGTTCTGTTCTCCGCTGACGCATTCGGTTCATTTAAGTCGCTTGACGGCGCAAGATTTGCTGACGAGGTTGACTTTAAGAATGACTGGCTTGATGAAGCAAGAAGATATTATACAAACATCGTAGGTAAGTACGGCCCACAGGTTATGGAGCTTCTTAAGAAGGCTGGAACAATTGATATTAAGGTTATCTGCCCACTTCACGGACCAATTTGGAGACAGGATCTTGGATGGATTATCGACAAGTATGTACACTGGGCAACATATCAGCCTGAGGAAAAGGGTGTGCTTGTTGTATACGCTTCAATGTATGGTAACACTGAGGCAGCTGCTCACATTTTGGCTGCAAAGCTTGTTGAAAAAGGCATGACTAACATCAAGATGTATGACGTTTCAAAGACCCACATGTCTTATCTGATTTCCGAAGTATTCAAATATAGCCACCTCGCTCTACTTTCGTGCACTTATAATTTGGGAATTTTCCCACCTATGGAGGATTTCCTGAGAGATATGCAGCGCTTGAATCTACAAAAGAGGGTTTGCGCAGTAGTTGAAAACGGTTCTTGGGCACCGCAGGCTGGCTCAAAGATGATTGAAATGCTACAGGATATGAAGCAGATGACTGTTTTAAATGAGCAGGTTAGCGTTCTTTCTTCAGTGAATAAGATGACGGAATCTGAGCTTGATGATCTTGCAGAGAGTATTATCGAATCCATGGGGCAGGAATACAAATACTAGAATCTTTAAAGGCTAGTGGCTACGTGGCTATTTGCGATAAATTTTCAAATTTAAGAACTAGTTACAACAAAGGAATAACTGCAACAAAGTAATTGTCACGAAAAAGCACAAGTTGCGATATAGTAGTACTCGCTACAAAGCAATAGTTACGACGAGGAAATCGTAACAACAAGGTAATAGCCACAACAAAGTAACAGTTACAACAAAATAGCAAGAAGAAGCGTCTATCTGATGCCGAAATGGTGCCAGGTGGACGCTTTTTGTTGTATAGCTTTAGTTGAGGTTCATTTTCTTCCTTGTTTTTATCAATATACTGCATAGGAATTCACTGTTTAATAAATTTTTGCGATTTTAGGATTATAGGACAAAAAGAGTTGGTAAAAATGCTCGAAATGTAAAATAATCTCAAAATGATATTATTATAGCGCCTGATTTATAGTAAATAATTAAATTAAGACTTTCTTAAGAAAAATTTATATATCTTAAGAAAAATTTATAAATTCGCTTGACATGAGTAATAATATAGTATAGAATTCACTCGTTGGATAAATAAATATTAAATTTAATTAAGAAATTTAGTTAAAGCAGTTTTATTTAGAAGGAAGAAAAATGGAAAGATTTATTAAATTTAGCAAAGAAAAGTACACATTAATAGGGGGCGCTCTAATTGCACTTATTCTTTTCATGGGGGTTATGATTTACTCTTCAAAAGCGTATGCAAATGAAGAATATTGGGATATTAAAATTGACGATAAGACAGTAGCTGTTGTATCTTCAGAATCTGAAGGAAACAAAGTTGTTGAAGGAGTTAAAAATGCTTATGTGATTGAAGGTGCGAAAGTAGACTCTGTATCGTTTGACAAGGAACTCAAATCTGAAAGACATAAGTTTGCAAATGATAAGACTCCTGAGATTAGTTCATCTGAAGATGTGGTTAAGAAAATAATCAAGGGCGTTAAAGGTGAGCAGACATATACTATTAAGGATGGAGATACAGCATGGGATTTGGCATATGAAAATGGTCTTTCATATGAGCAATTTATGGCAATGAATAAGAGCAACGATTTCGATCCTGAAAACATTATGCCAGGTGATGAAGTCGTTATAAGCGAAATGGTACCGTATATTAACGTTACGACAAAGCAGACCTTTGAATCAGAAGAAGTTCTTGCACCTGAAATAGAATACATAGAAGATGATTCTATGTATGAGGGTGAAACAAAGATTAAGGAAGAGGGTAAGGTTGGAAGTAAGCTAGTAAAATATTCTCAGACTTCTTTAAATAATACAGTTTCAGAAAAAGTTGCTTTAGATGAGAAGATTACTAAAGAATCAGAAAAAACCGTAATTCTGAAAGGAACTAAGGAAAGACCTGCTGCTAAGACATCGTCTTCAAGAGGATCATCTTCTTATGGATCATCGCCTGTTTATGGCTCAGGAAAAGGAGCCACTATAGCTGCTACAGCTCGTTCATTAGTTGGATCAAGCATGGATTGTGTTGCTCTTGTTTCGAGAGCTCTAGCAGGTGCGGGTATAAGCTTCAGCGGTTGGCCAGAACAGTTCTTTGCACTTGGACCTGTAGTATCAGGCGGAATTCCAGCTGCACAGCCTGGAGATATTCTGATATATCAGCATACTATTGGTGCTAATGGCGGAGCTCACTATGATCACGTTGCAGTTTATATCGGTGGCGGAATGGCCGTACATGGTGGCTGGAATGGAGGCAGTGTTGTAGTTGCCAGTGCATATGCAGGCTCAGGCATTTCTGTTGTTAGACCTTAAAGAATTATATCTAGATTTTAAATTATTGTATAATTAAAAATCCCTCGGCAAAATGCCGAGGGATTTCTTGTATATGTAAAACCCCACGTTTTACGTGGGGCTGTTATTACGCATACATAATGGAAACAGAATCAGTCAATCATAGCTAGATAGTGCATCATGTTTCTAAATGGAGAAAAGATACAGCCTAGAAGTCTATTGTATGATCTGAAACCATAGGTAGCAAATATTGAATTTCTCTTTTTGTGCTTTTTGAGAAATTCTCTTTCCTGTCCACCAAAGTCAATAATATCGCGATTTTTTATTGCTTCAATCATATCGTTATTACATCTTATTTCTCTATTAAATATAGTATATGCGGTACCAACATATTCTCCTTTGTGAGAATCTGAGCCACCAACACAAGGCAATCCTAATCTAGTTGCACAAATGGTTGCCGCTTGATTTGCTATTTGGGTTTCACATGTATTAAACCCTTCAAAGAAATCACAATCGCTAAGCAATTTAGAATTTCTCATAAGTTTATTACAGAACATAGCACTTGAACTCTTGGCTCCAAAAGGATGCGCGGGACCAAGAACACCACCATTTTTGTGAACAACATTCTTTAAGGATTTGAATGACATTCCTCTAACTTGAAGAACTTGCAAATCAACACCATCAGGCATTATTACAATAAAATGTCCTGCATCACATGTATCGTATTCAACACCCATAAGAACTGTAAAATTATCTACAGCCGCATCCTTATTTTGTAAGTGTGAACGCCAATGACGATATCCTTTATATGAGTCATGATCTGTAACGAGCATTCCGTCAAAACCCTTGGACTTTAGGATTTGAATATATTCTTTGATAGAAATTTTAGCGTCGATAGAACCTTCTTTAGTATGACAGTGCATATCAAACTTCGGCAAATTATCGACCTCCCTTCTCTATTTTCACATTCCATATCTTGCAATTATTATATACCCATGAAGTATAAAATCAACCTAAATTATAGTAAAAGTTTCCATTGAAGATAAAAAATACAGTAAATATATATTAAAACTTTTCTAAAAATGTTATAATAAGAGCATATATAAACAAATGCTAATGTTTCGTAAGACTAAATTTGGTTATATATTATAAGATTCTGATAATTTAGGCTTGACGATTAAAAATCTAATGTAATGATAAAATTAATACATGATATGATGATTATTCAGCTTATTTAATAGAAAGGATGTAGTAAAATGTTCAAAAAAATCAAAAACAATGTTTATTGGGTCGGTAAGATTGACTGGGAATTGGAATGGTTTCACGGTCATGATTACAGCATTAACAAGGGATCAAGCCAGAATGCTTACCTAATTCGCGAGCAAAAGACAGTGTTAGTTGATACCGTATGGGCTCCTCATAAGAATGAATTTGTTGATAATCTGAAAAAAGAGATTGATCTCAAGGATATAGATTACATAATCGCTCAGCACGGAGAGGTTGACCACAGTGGCTCACTAGAAGCTATAGTTTCCGAGATTCCTGACGTTCCAATCTACTGTACTGCAAATTGCGTTAAATCGCTAGTTGGTCAGTATCATCATCCTGAATGGAATTTCCACGTCGTAAAAACTGGTGATGAACTTGAGATAGGCAATGGAAAGAAGCTTCAATTCATTGAAATGCGTATGTTGCACTGGCCTGACAGCATGGCAACATTCATGACCGGCGACAATATTTTGTTCTCAATGGATGTATTCGGTCAACACTATGCAGTGGAGGAAATGTTTGACGACAAAGCAAATAACTGTGATATGTGGTCCGAAGCAATGAAGTATTTTGCAAACATAATCCATACATTTGCTCCGATGTGTAAAATGAAGATGGCTGAGCTTGACAAGATGAATCTGCCTATCGAATTGATTTGTCCATCGCACGGTGCAATTTGGAGATCGCAAATTCCTGAGATTATAAAGGCATATAAGGATTGGTCGGACAACTATCAAGAAGATCAGATTACGGTAATCTATGACACTATGTGGGACGGGACCAAAAAGCTTGCGCATAGGATTGCCCAAACTCTCAAGACGGAAAGTCCTGATTCTGTTGTTAAAATCTACAACATCTCGCAGTTTGATAAGAATGACATAATGACAGAGGTATTTAAATCAAAGGCGATTGCAGTTGGCTCACCAACGGTAGCACAAAATATGCTTTCGTCAGTCGGAGGCTGGATGGAGTTCCTTAAGGAATGCCGATTCAAGGGTAAAAAGGCTGGTGTTTTCGGATGCTATGGTTGGTCAGGAGAAGCCTGCGATATTTTGAGCAAGCATTTGACCGAGTCGGGATTTGAGGTTATCGAAACTCAAGCTAAGTGTAATTGGAACCCAGATGAGGAAAACTTTGAATCAGCTGATAAGCTGGCAAAGGACCTTGTTGCTTCTTGTAAATAATATAACTTATTTCTGTGTCTTGGAACCAAACTTTCTGTTTATTTTATGTAAAAAATACTTGACCTAGTTAAAAAGATACAGTAGTATATTCTTCAGGGAAATGCTATTTCCCGATGCCTAGTTTCAACGGTTTAAAGTCTAAAAGCGGACAGAATGGTTGAGATAAAATCATGGCAAAAAGTACAAATAAGAAATATAAACAATAATAAAAAATGGAGATTTTTTCACATGACATTTGACATACCTTTATTGCTAAAATATAATCGCACAGACAGACAGACAGATAATATCATTTTTTATTGATTTATTTATAGGCGAAAATGCGTAGCTGCTTACCAGTTGCGTTATTTTCGTCTTTTTTAATTACAAAAAACTTAAAAGGAATAAATATAGAAAGGAATTTATATCATTTATGAAAAATCACGCTAAAAAAGTTCTGACCTGCTTTTTGACAGCACTTGTAATTCTTTCTACTTTTTTACCAAATTCAGGCTTAGCATTCGCTGATGAGAATAAGGAGCCTAGGGAAACAAAGCTTGAGAGAGTAGAAAACCCTGTTTCATCTTCGGAGAATACAAATTCAGATGAGATTAAGAAAAATCCAGATGAGATGAAAAGTCAGGAGCCGAATGTTACTGAACGCAGCAAGAGAGTGACAAGCCCTGCAAAGGCACCAAGTGATGCGACAGGAAAGGTTGAACTTAAGATTGCAAGGCTGGTTGGTAGTGAGCTTAAAGATGTTCCTGTGGATTGGTATACGCAGCAGACAGTTGATAGTATTGTTGATTTGGATATATCAGGAAACAACTATACAATTGACAAACCCTATTTGGTTTTGAAGTTGCCAAAAACTAACAAGATAACCGATGTTAGATTTGTTGATTCTGATGCGGCAGAAACCGAGAGGTATGAGGATGAAGACTATCAATACATTAAGTATAAATACACCTCTTTATCTGGTGGACGTCACTTTTCATACCAATATTTTTTCAAGTTTGACGGTCACTATGCAAAGAGTGGAGATACTATTATAGCTGAGGCACAGCTGTTTGACGGAAATGACAAGCTAATCAAAAAGACGGAGCAGACTTATAGAGCCAAGACGGTAGGCTTTGATATTTACACAGTTCATGGTCGTTCAGACATGCGTAATGTCAAAAAAACGACAAATGCCGATGGTCATGATTATATTGTTCAAGGATATGTCGATAAAGAAGGAGATACCAAGACAGTAGGCAAGGCAGGATATAGGACTAATCTATTTGCTGCTATATATCCGAAAAAGGTTGAGGGAATCAACGAAAATGTCGGAATAGAATATCCTAAGAATTTAAAAATAGTATACACATATTTGAAGGATGAACCTGGATTCCGTCCTATTGAAAAGAATCCAAATGAAGCTTGGGGATATAAAGGGACTTATACTTGTAAGAAAGAAGATAACAAGTACACCTTTATAATCAATAATCCTACATTTGCTTCGGAACATCCTAACGTAGTTCCGGATAATCGTCAAGCCACATGTGCAAATTTACTTACTAAGGATAATGGAGTAACCGTAAATAAAAAGCTACCGATAAAAATTGACTTTTACAAGAATGTCGAAAAGGACGGCACGGGTGGAGAGTTTATTGGTACTCGATATGAAAATTTCACATTTAAACCTCTGGTATTCACTTCGGGAGCCAGATTTTCATATGCTAAATTTTGTTTTGGGAATTATCAGATAGCAGATGAATTTGTTTATATATATCATCCTGAGTATTATCATTTAAATGGCAAATTTTTCAAGGGTCAATATAATATGGATGAAAAGGGTGGTATTCCTGCGGTAACTTTTATAAGCAATTATAATAAGGGTAGCAGCTATTCCAAGCCTTACGAGGGTGGAAAGACAGATAAAATCAATGAGATATATACTAGGCTTGATTCCGAAAAAACATTTTTTAGGAGCATACTGCTTAGGGCAAGGATTGATAATGCCCAAAACACGAATAATGAGAAGCATATAAAGGCTGTTGAGGATGCTATAAATAATGGTAACACTAGGGTTTACGGTATTGACAAAGAGGGCAGAGAACATCTGCTTAATGAACATATTAAATACAATAATATTATTGAGATTAATGACAATACTAGAAAGTATGACGAATTAGTAGTTCGATTTGAAAATCCTGTTGAGCTTGATAATCTGATGTTGATGCTTAGAGAGCGACAGTGGTTTATCGATAGCGAAATTAAGGAGCTCAAGAACTTGGGAGATGGCATGCACACCTACAATACTACGGCTGCTGTTTCGCACCTTGATGAAAAGACTAATACCTATATCAAAAAGAAATATCAAGGAAATGTTAATAATACAGCTTTTTTCACTGTAACACCGCTGCATCCTACTGTAGATACATTTATCAGCAGCCCTCAGGTTGCGGAATATAAGCAAGATGCTGTATTGAATTATCAGGTTGGACCGAAGATGCCTAAGTTCCTTCATGATCAAACCTTGCCGTATGGGGAGCTTGAAAAAATAAAAAATGTCAAAACTATTACCCTTCTCCCAACAGGATATGAGTATACGGGCAAATATGAAAAGAATCACGATGGCTATGCAAATTGGAAAAAAGACCCAATCAAGGACCCAGAGATAAAAACAATTAAAAATTACAAAGGTACAGGAAAGACGGCAATAATTGTAAATTATGGAGATATTAAGAAAGCTGGTCACTATCCAATTACACTTAAAATCCGTGCAACAAAGTACGCACACCGCGGCGAAAGCGATTTCGTCAATTATATGACATATGATGATAATGACTTTGTCAGACCGATTGGTTCAAGCAAAAATAGAGAAAATGACTATGTGGATGCACTCGATTTAGACGATGACGGCAATGTCAACGAAGTATTCATGCAGAAGCATACTACGGTTACATTCGTTCCGCCTTTGGAGTTAGTTATTCAAAATACAGTCACGCAGGACGGAGATTTTTCTCTATTTGCCACGGGTGATTTGGGGTATGATATAACGCACAAAATAAATATATTTAATAACTCAATTCGAGATGTTAAAGAATTAAGTATTATCAATGTACTTCCGCACAAGAATGACCACGCTATATCACCTAACAAGGACGGCGAATATCCAAGCAGAAATTCCACATTTGCTACACCATTAACCAAAGCAATTGAGGATGTCAATGATGCAGAATTAAACAAAAAAATTCAATTTTTATATCAATTGGAGCCACAGGGCAAAGACTTAGCAAGTGTTCGTGACGGAAAATGGTTGACCAAAGAACAGGTCAAGGATTTCTCTAAGGTTTCATCTATCAAGATTATGCTGCGTGAAGGAGAAATGCTTAAGTCTAAGGAAGAATTCAATATTCTAATACCTTCAAGGATTCCGGGAGATACAAGCTTAAATGAGACCAGCGATGTTGCAATCAATTCATCAGCATTCAGCACTGATAATATAAATTACACAGAAGGCAATATTACAAAGGTACAATTTAAGACATATCTTGTAAAGGGAATTGCCTATATGGACATAAACCAGAATGGTAAATATGATGATGGCGATATCCTTCAAAAGAATATTACAGTCAATGTACTAAACAAGGACGGAACTCAGGCGGTTGACTTTAATAATAGACCTATAACAGCTAAAACAGATAGTGACGGAAAGTATTCCTGCAATGTTTATAAGCGTGGCGAATATATGGTTGAATTTAAGAAAACTATAGTACATAGATATAGTGAAAAATCCTCAGGAGAGGAAGATGTCGCAAATTCAATCGACAAAACAACTATCGGAGATGATAGTGCTAAAACCATGAGCTTTGTTTTAAGCCCTGTGCATACCATGCAGCTAAAGAATGTTGGTTTGTTGCCGAATTATTCCAAGATAAATATCCTCAAAACCTCTGAAGACGAGAAAAACGCTGACGGTAGTCCTAAGAAGCTGAAAGGCGTTGAGTTTAGCATTGTTACCAAGGACGGCAAAAAAGTTAGCAACTACAAGGGTGAGGAAATTAAAAATGTAGTGACTGACGAAAAGGGCGAAGCCAACTTCGAGCTTGTACCATATGGTGAATACATTGTTAAGGAGGTTAAGACTGGCGACGCTTATATTTTGTCTGATAAAGGACATGATGTAAGTCTGTCTGACCAAACGGTAACGACGAAAAACGACGGTAAGAAAGTTATTAAGCTTGAGGTTAAAAATAAGTTAAAACGTGGGACGATAAAGCTTCATAAGATTGATAATACTACGAAGAAGACTGAGCTTAAAGGCATTGAATTTACCCTATATGATAATGCTGGCAATAAGGTCGGAGATTCTAAAGTGACAGATGAAAATGGTAATGTTCAATTTGAAAATGTCCCTTATGGCGAGTATGTGATTAAGGAAACAAAGGGTATTTCAGGCTATGAAAAGCTCAAGAAAGATATACACATTAAAGTACTTAAAGACAAAGAGATATATTCAATTGAGATTATCAATAATAAGATAAACCCCAAAATCACCATAAGTGGCGAAAAAGTATGGGATGACGAAAATAACCAAGATGGAATTCGACCTGATTCCGTAACCATACATCTTCTAGCCAATGAAAAAGACACAGGTAAAACTGCAAAGGCAACAAAAGATTCAAAATGGCATTACATATTTAAAGACCTGCCTACCTACGACCAAGCTGGTGAAAAAATAACATATAGCATAAAAGAAGACGTGCCGCAAGGATATACCTGCAAAATAGACGGAACAACTATTACCAACAAGCATACACCTAAACTTCGCGATATAAACGTAAGCAAGGAATGGAAAGGCAATAAGGAGGATAAGGTAACTGTTCATCTCTTAGCGAATGGTAATCCTACTGATAAAAAGCTAATCTTGAATGCTGAAAATAATTGGGAGGATGTCTTTAAGGACTTGCCTCAGTACAAGGACGGTAAGGAGATAGAGTATACAGTTTCCGAAGAAAAGCTTGCGGGCTATGTAGCAGAAATAACAGGCACCCAAAATGACGGATTTGTCATAACTAATACATATAAGCCAAAGCCTGTTTCCGTGGATCCACCTATATCAAAGCTGGTGGAAGGCAATCCGAAAAGCAAGAGCAAATTCACATTTAAGATGAAGGCTCTCAACAAGGATTTTCCAACGCCTGAGGGCAGTGTAGATAGCGAAAAGACTATACAAATTACAGGAACTGGCTCAAACGAGTTTGGCGAGATTGAATTTAAACTACCGGGCACATACACCTATGAGATTTCGGAAATAAATGACGGCATCAAGAACTATAAGTATGATAAGTCAATCTATGTAATCACCCTTGAGGTAGAGGATAAGGACGGAGAGCTATATGCAAAACAAAATATTGTAAAAAAGACCGCGGATGCTTCAAAGGCTGAGGATACTGTCAAGGAGATTGTATTTAAAAACAAATATGAGGAGCCAAAGAAAGAAGTCGTATCTCCAAGAACAGGAGATAAAAATCATCCAATCACATACATGGCTCTTGAGGGACTTTTCTCCTCCGTGCTTCTCATGACACTTTTCAAGAGGAGAAGAAATGCCTAAGTTTAGAATTGACTTTAAATATTAAAAACATTTTTAATAATAAAGTATATGAGTTACTACTTATCTTAAGAGCAGCTAATACAAAATTTTTAATGGTAGTTAAAACTAAATTGTTAAGGGTAGTTAAAATAAAATATATTGTAGTAGAAAGGAATAAGATATAATATGATGAAAATGGAAAAATCGAAAAAGTCAGTCAAAAGATTGCTTGCGCTTTCCACGGCGATGCTGATGATATTTTGTGTATTTCAGTATGGAACGAATGTATCGCATGCCGCTGATACAACTGTTTTACAGATTTCTAGGTATGTTACCACAACGGGGGTAGTCAAGGGTGACAAATCCAGCAATAAGGGTACATATCAGGGAAATTGGAATGCGAATATCCCTATTGTGAAAGTCCTGTCTGATCTAGAGGCTGATATGAAGTTGGCAGCTGACAATAATTGGTATCCTCATGGCAAGGATGGTGCAAATCGTATTGCATATGTTGAATATAGTGTAATATTCCCTGACGGTGTAACGATTGATAACTCGAAGATTACTATGAGCAACACAACTACGATGTTCAATGGTGCTGCATTTAAGAGAGAAGTAAATGGACAGACGGTTACATTCAAATTCCCGCTTCGTGATGAGAATTGGAAAGCAATCTATAAGTATTATACTAATGACGGTGGTGTTGCATCTGATAAGGCTGTAAATATCAATATACCTTACACTGTTTCTGCAAATAGTGTTGATGAGGCTAGAGCTGCTGAACTTAAGAATATAAAGGCGGAGGGAAGCTTTGAAACTCATGGCAGTGGAACATTTTATGATTTCTCAAAAAAAGTTTTCAGTACTGATAAGGCTTCAAACACTTTGGCACCTGAGTTTTCTAAGTCAGAGGTTTTTGCAAAACCTACCGTTCCTACGCATGAACAATTTATAGATTTAGATGCTGATTTAAGGCTTGGCAGTGATACAGGCTCAGATGCTATTACTGTAGATGAAAATGCTGATATGAACTTCGTTGGAACTCTTGATGTAAAGCCTATTAAAACTCAAATGACGACAATTGAAGGACAGTATCAAGCAGTATCAAAGAATATTAGACTTGAAAATTTAAAGACAGGATTCCAGGCAAAGCTTAATTTGCCAGAAGGACTTAAATTTGCAGGCGATAATGAGGCTACTCTTTCTGGTGGTAATGGAATATTCAAAATAAGCAGGTCGACTGTTTCAGGACAAACTCTGACTGTTGATTTTGAGCTTGTAGATTCGGATAAGATAACTACATTTAAAAAACTTAAAGAAGAGATAAACAAAGTAGATGACGAGCTTAAGGTTGCGTACAAAACAGTTAGATTTGCAGATAATGCAAAGCCTAATACCGACTATACCGCAACAGGTTCAGTAAAAGGATATTTAAACACGAAGGCTGTAAATACTGAAAGTAATAATGCAATAAATTTCAATCTGTTCTGGAATGGAAAGCAGTCTGAAGCAGGAAAGAACAAGCTTAGCCCGAACGAGATTTCTCTAAGCGTAAGATATAAGGCGCCTGATTTGCAGGATATTACCAAAGAAGGTATTTTGTACGGCGATATGCTTGTAAATAATGACACACAAAATAAGAATGTTTATGTCGCAAAGAAAGATAATTCTCTTACTATGACTGGACTGTTAGATGTTACGCCAATCAAAGATGAATTATCTGAGCTTGAGGAGAAATATCCAGCATCTGAGATACCGACAAATATTGCGGTGTCCGATATAAAGACAAGCTTCACAGCGACTATGACACTACCTGAGCAGCTTGATTATACGGATAATTATTCGGTTGAATTGCTAGGTGCAAACGATAAGTTTGAGATAACAAACTATAGTATTCAAGGAAAGACTATCACGGTTGTTATGTCCGTAAAAGGTGATGTTAAGACCTTTAAGGAAGTAAAGGAAGCTGTTGAAGGTGCTGATAAATATCTTAAAGTAAATGTTATGGGTGTTAAGCTTAATGAAAAGGCAAAATCAGATGTCAACTATACTATAAATGGTACAATATCAGGAAACTTTAGTGCTAAGGCAACTCATCTAAAATCAGGTAAGACTATAAAATTCAATTATATTTGGAGAGGCACACAATTAAAAGGTGGAGAAGACTCAACAGATCCGACTACAAAGGACATTAAATTAACACTAAAATATCACGAACCATCTAAGCCAGATACACCTGATAATCCTAAGCCTGACAAGCCTGTTAAGCCGAATGATTCTACAGAAACAAAGCCTAATAATAAGGTTGAAACAAAGAAAGAAAAAGTAGCGCCTAATACTGCGGACAATTCTGGAATGACTATGATAGCAGGCATGGCTATTCTCTCAGTGCTTGGATTGGCATTTGTAGAAATAAAAAGAAAAAACAGTTCTATTAGATAAAGCCTAGAACAGTTTATACTAGACCTGTTAATAGAAATATAAAGAAATAGAAATAAAGCTAAGAATAAAGCTAAAGAGAAAAAATAAAACTAAGAAATAAAAATAACGATAAAGCCTCTCGACTGTAATAAGCCGAGAGGCTTTATATTATAACTTTATTTTGTGTGCTACTAAAGCTCCCCTTTGTTGTATTTTTCGTAAGCCAGCATGTCAAATTGTCCTGTGCCACTTAAGCAGAAAAGAATAGTCGGAGCATCATCTGTGCCTGACGGATATTTTGTTGCCTCATCGATGACAGCCCTTATCGCATGTCCGCTTTCGGGTGCGGGCAGGATTCCTTCAGAACGAGCAAATATAGTATTTGCTTCAAATACATCGTGTTGCTCATAGGCATGTGCTTCGATTAGTCCCTGATTATAAATCTCTGAAAGTGTAGGACTCATTCCGTGGTATCTTAACCCACCAGCGTGATTTGCAGGTGGAATAAAGTCATATCCCATGGTATACATCTTTGCCATAGGTGTAACCTTACCCGTATCGCAGTAGTCATATTTAAACTCTCCCTTTGTAAAGGATGGGCAGGAAGAGGATTCGGCAGCTATGAATCTATAGTCATGCTTACCTCGAAGTTTTTCTCCAAGAAATGGAGCCATAAGTCCACCAATGTTGGAGCCTCCACCAGCACAGCCGACGATTATATCTGGCTTGATGCCGTATTTTTCTAGTGCTGTCTTGCTTTCAATTCCTATAACGCTTTGATGAAGCATAACTTGGTTTAGGACGCTGCCTAATACGTATTTTGTATCTGGATTACTAATCGCAACTTCAACCGCTTCAGATATTGCAACACCGAGGCTTCCAGGAGTGTCTGGGAATTTCTCAAGAATCTCTCTGCCAGCTTTGGTTACATCTGAAGGTGATGCAAGTACGTTTGCGCCGAAGGTCCTCATTATTTCACGCCTGAAAGGCTTCTGGTCGTGGCTGCACCTTACCATGAATACAGATAGGTCAAGTCCCATTTGGGCACAGCTTATTGCAAGGGCAGTACCCCATTGACCTGCACCAGTTTCGGTAGTCAGCCTTTTGCTGCCTTCTTTCTTAGCATAGTACGACTGCGGAATGGATGAATTCAGCTTGTGACTTCCACTCGTGTTATTTCCTTCAAATTTATAAAAAATCTTTGCTGATGTTCCGAGCGCTTCTTCAAACTCGGTTGCACGAACAAGAGGAGAAGGTCTAAAGGCGGCATATGCCTTTTGCACATCTTCTGGTATTGGAATCAGCCTTGTTGTATCGTCGAGCTCCTGCTTTGCGCCTTCTTTTGTGAAAATCCTAGAAAGCTCTTCGAACGTAACGGGCTCCATTGTTACAGGATTTAGAAGTGGATCTGGCTTTTTCGCCATATCAGCCCTGAGATTGTACCAAGCTTTGGGCATATCAGATTCTTCAAGATATATTTTTTTCGGTAAATTTTTTAAACAGTCTTTTTCTTTCATTTTCATTCTCCCAAATTAAATAGTTCACAAAAAAACTCCTATCCCAACAAATGCTGGGACAGGAGTGTAATTTCCTGCGTTGCCACCCGGCTTGGCACATCATTACAATGTACCCACTCAAGCACGTGCAAACACACGCTGATTCAATTAACGCCGAATCACTGCGTCTTACCTACTTAGGATATTAACACTTAGAATGTTCAAATCCTGTTCAGCTTGCCCTCAGAAGTCCATTCGCTCCAAATTCTCATATCGCATCACACCATACGCGACTCTCTCGATGAAAATTTAACTGAAGTTACTACTCTTCCTCAACGGTTTATAGACATGATAACTCAGATGAATCACATTGTCAACAGAAAATTTGGAAGAGCGTGTCAAGCTTTTATGGAATTTGACGAAGGGTTCACACGATGATTTAGACCCGATAACCCAATAACCCGATAATGTGTATAATATGTAACTGTAGCTGAGCTGTTCGTCCTTTAATGGCCCATAGGTGTTTTGTATAAATATGCTTTTTCAATGGTTCTGTCGGCGATTAAAAGCCTTATAAATGCGTATATCAGGAACGGAATTGCGAACCAAAGTGCATGGACATCAAAATATATGCACATCACGGCGGAGAAAACTGCACCGAGTAAAAACAGAATGAGCATAATGAAATGTCGCTTCCACCTGCTTGAAGCTTTTTTGTTTTGATCGCGGATAGATCTGACGATATTAACGGCTATCTGTCTGATATGATTAGTTACAAAGGTCGTAGCCATAGGTATTCCTTGACTTGCCCGAAACGTATTGAACTGCATAGAACAAATGAAATTTAGTGAAATTTGGCATATCTGATCTGGAGCAGTTTTTGGGAGTGCCGCTAGAATTGCCACAATAATAATTTCAATCCCGACAAAAATAGTGTCCCAGCGAAGCAATTTGAATCTTTTTACGCGTTTTGCAAGAATTTCCGAAACCATTGTCCCCATAAGATAAGCGATTAGCGAAGCAATAAGGTATATGATTTTCATCCACTCCCCATTGCCGAGTGCCATTCCAAGAAGCACGATGTTTGCCGTCTGAGCATTACAAAATATTCCACCGCGAACGGTGTATGTGTATGCGCCAAAAAAACCGCCAACAAAGATCAAAATCATAAAAATCCAATGCTTCTCGCACTCCAGATAGAATTGGTCATCCATTTCACGCTGAGTATTTTTTAGCTTAGAGTTTTTAAGTTGAGTGCTTTTAAGCTGAGTGCCTTTTTTTTGATAACTTTTTTCTTGATGACTTTTATCTTGATGAGTTGATTGAACCAAAGGCTTTAAGCTAGGCTCGAAACTGGTATTTGTTTCATCCATAAATAATATTCACCGACCTTTAAGTTTAGAAAAAATAAGAATTATAAATAATATACTTTTTAATACATATAATATTGTAACACATAAATAGGCTTTTCATGAACATATGGATAATATTTTTAAATTTGTCTTGCATATTTTTTGAATAGCGTTAAAATATAAATATACCAAATAAAACAGGGGAGCTTCTGCTGAGAGGGGATGTCGATTACATCCCGACCCTTTAGCTGATTCGGACAATGCCGACGTAGCGAGTTTGAGACAATATTTTCAAGAAACTTATGCACGTAGACCTCCTTTGATTTTTTGGGCAAACAGATATTTTGTTCACATATAATATAGGAGGTTTTTATTATGAGCAGAACAAAGCTTAACGTTTTAGTAGAGGGGGCGCTGATGATTGCGCTGGCAACCATTTTGAGCTACATCAAGGTTTTTGAGATGCCTCAGGGCGGTTCGATAACAGCAGTCAGCATGCTTCCGATAATTCTTTTCGCGACGAGATGGGGCGTAAAAAACGGTCTTCTCACGGCAATGGTTTACGGCGTACTCCAATTTCTCTTGCAGGGTGGATTTTCACTCAGCCCATGGTCAATTTTGCTCGACTACATTCTTGCATTCGGAGCACTAGGTCTTTCGGGTATTTTCCACGGAACCAGAAAAAAGGCAGTTTTAGGTGCGCTCGTAGGTGTTTTTGCCCGCTTTGTTATACTTGTCTTTTCAGGCGTTGTACTCTGGTATATGTATGCGCCAAAGGGAGTAAGCCCGCTTTGGTACTCTATAACATATAACGCGTCATACATGATTCCTGAGCTAATAATTACATGCGTCGTTTTGTACCTCGTTTATCCGCAGTTCGACAAAATAGTTAAGCACGCATAGTGTTTTGGCAATGCATCAAACTAGCATAGTTCAAGCAAATTGCAAAGCAAGTGTAAGGGCTGAGAGAATTGTCAAGCGGGAATTGTTAAGTCTAGTATTGTCAAGTTAGAATTGTCAAGCGAACGTAAGGCTTTGAAAATAATCTTTTAAAATTCTGCATTATAGGGTATAATACATTAAAGAGTAAAACAAATTGTTTGTATTACTCTAGGTATATCAAGGAGGTGCAGTATGAAGGTTAATATTTTAGGAAGAAATTACAGGACTTATGGCAAGCTTGAGGAAACCATTGAGAAGAAACTAGACAAACTGGGAAAGTATTTCTCCGATGAGATTACTGCAAACGTTGTTTTGTCCCACGTTGCAGGTCGCGACAAGATTGAGGCAACAATCTTGGCAAAGGGTGCAATCTTCCGTGCTGAGGACATTTCAGACGATATATATGACTCTATCGATGTTGTGGTTGATAAGTTATCAAGTCAAATGTCAAAATTCAAAGGGAAACTTCAGAAGCGTTACAATGACAATAAGGCATTGAAATTTGAGTTTCTACCTGAATTTGAAGAAGAGGAAGAACAGGGAGAAGTTGTTAAAAAGAAAGTGTTCGAGTTAAGACCAATGGATGAGGAAGAAGCAATCCTTCAAATGGAAATGCTTGGACATCAGTTCTTTGTTTATCTTGATGCAAACACTGGAACCGTCAATGTGTTATATAAGAGAAAAGATGGAGATTATGGACTTCTTGAAACCAGAAATTGAATGACCCACAATGTTTGAGCGTTTAATATAATCAGATTTAATTTTTATACATTTTAGACAACAAAATAGAGAGCAAAATACCGCAGGAATCAATGCATCCTGCGGTATTTTAGTGAGAGAAATTCATGGTAGGATTTATGGCTTTGTTAAAAAAACGTAAATCTACCAATTTTTTCATCCACTCACCCACTCACATACTTCCCCATTATCTCAAGCGAGATTTAAGAAGCGACTAAAGTACATCTTGAAAATCGAGCAATCTACCACAAATTGAAGTGCTTGAAAGACCACTAGTGGTAGGTTACCTTGCTTCTATAATTAGGATTTTATTTTTTTCCAAAATAAAATCAAAAGAAAGATATACAAACACATTATTATAATTTTTATTATTGAATATTCATAGAATCTTATAAAATTTGGAAGCAATATTAATGACAGAAAAATAATGAGACGTATGATTGATTTTGTATTTTTATTTCGCATTGTATTAAATTCCTTTTTAATTAGTACGAGATATAGGCTTTAAACATCTAATTGTACATTGGCCCACCTTCCTTGATAATATAAATTACTAAAACCATATAATTATTATAAAAGATGAAAAAATAAAAGGCAAGTATAGATTTTAATAATCCTTTGTGTTACTCTTAAAGGTAACGTTATCTATAGTCAAAAAATGTCCAGCATTGGTATTTGAATGCTCGTAGACCTTTGACATTTTAAGGGGAAAGGAATAAAATATAGATGTATATTTACTAATAATTATGTGGATTTTAATTGCTTGACGAGGTGCTTCGCTCGGAGTCGCGTTCTTGGTCGACAAAGTGTTTCGCCTGAAGTTGCTTTGTTAGGCAAAAAAGATATTTTGTTAGGAGAGAGGTGTTTAAACTTTGCTTAGAAATTTTCAGGAGCTAAAAAAGCTTGTTCTAAAAAGACCGAAAAAAATTGTCGCTGTAGCTTGTGCTAATGATTGGCATACCCTAGAGGCAGTTTTCAAAGCACACGAAGATGGGTTACTTGATTACATATTAGTTGGTGATGAGAACAAAATAAGGGAAATTGCGCACCAGCACGGCATAGACAATTTTTCGGGTAGCGTAATAAATTGCAGCGATGAGAATGAAGCAGCTGAAATAACCGTTAGACTCGTTAGGGACGGAAAGGCTGATTTTTTACAAAAGGGATTGATGCAGACCAAGACGATTCTCAAGGCTGTGCTGAATAAAGAATATGGAATTCCAACAGGAAATTTGATGTCAAATGTCGCACTGCTTGAAATACCATGTTATCATAAACTCGTTGGTGTGACTGACGGTGGTATGGTTATGTATCCAACATATGAGCAGAAGGAAGGCATGATAAAAAATGCCGTTAGGATGTTCAATTACATGGGTTATGACAAGCCTAAGGTTGCTGCGATATGTGCTCTTGAGATTGTAAATCCAAAGATGCCGGAAACTGTTGATGCGGCAAATCTGAAAGCGGCTTGTGAGAGAGGTGAACTTGGAGAATGCTACGTTGAAGGACCAATATCAACAGATATTGCGTTTAAGAAGGACGCTGCTGAAATAAAGGGATTTGAAAGTCCAGTAGCTGGTGATGTTGATATAATTCTTGTACCGAATATCAATGCAGGTAACATGATGGTCAAGGGAATGCTGCTTTTTGGAGGTACCAAGATGGCTGGTGTTGTCATGGGGGCGAAGTGTCCGATAGCTTTAAATTCCCGAAGTGCTACCTTCGAAGAAAAATATTTTGCGCTGGTAGCATGCTGTCTCATTTCGGATATAATTAAATAACTTTACCACAAAATATTTATAGGTTAGGAGGTTAGACACAATGAAAAAGCTTTTGACGGGTAACGAAGCTATCGCGAGAGGAGCATATGAAGCGGGTGTACGCCATGCATCTGCTTATCCCGGAACGCCTAGCACGGAAATTCTTGAAAATATAGCTAAATACGAGGAGATATATGCTGAATGGGCACCTAATGAGAAGGTTGCAATGGAGTCAGCGATAGGTGCTTCAATGGCTGGCGTAAGGTCAATGGCGTCTATGAAGCATGTCGGAGTTAATGTCGCTGCTGACCCTATTATGACATACGCATATATGGGTGTAAACGGCGGAACAGTTTTGATAAGTGCGGACGAGCCGGGCATGTTTTCCTCACAGAATGAGCAAGACAATAGAAATTATGCAAAACATGGCAAATTTCCTATGCTGGAGCCAGCTGACAGTCAGGAATGCCTTGATATGATGAAGGCTGCGTTTGATTTGAGCGAGGAATATAATGTTTTGTTCATGATTAGGCTTGTGACACGCGTCTGTCACTCGAAATCAATAGTGGAGCTCGGAGAGCGTAAGGAGGTTGAAGTTAAGCCGTGGGAGCCAAATCCGATGAAGTATGTGGCGCTTCCTGCACATGCGAGAGTTTTAAGGGTTGAAATAGAGAAAAGAACCGAGAGCTTGAGAGAGTTTTCCGAAACCTGCCCATATAACAGGGTTGAAATGAATGACAAAAAAGTTGGAATAATATCCTCAGGTCCTTCGTATTATTATGCAAAAGAAGTATTTGGTGAGGAGGCTTCATATCTAAAACTCGGATTTACGTGGCCGCTTCCACCTAAGAAAATAACGGAGTTTTGCAATGCGGTTGACAAGGTTTACATCGTTGAGGAGGATGATCCATATATTGAAGATTTTGTGCGTAGCCTTGGATTTAAGCCTCACGGCAAGGATTTGTTCCCGCCATACGGCGAGATGCTTCCTGGTATTTTGAGGAAGTGCCTTAATGGAGAAGAACTTCCAAGCGTTGAATATGCAGAGGATAAGGTGATAAAGCGACCTCCGACCCTATGCTCGGGATGTCCTCATAGAGGATTCTTTTACAGACTTGGTAAGAGAAAGGATATTATGATAAGTGGCGACATAGGCTGCTATACTCTCGCTGCAGGGCCTCCATATAATGCCATGAATAGTTGCGTCTGCATGGGAGCGAGTTTCTCTGTGGGTCATGGAGCACAGCAGGCATTTGATAGGGCAGGTGTAAATAAGAGGGTTGTTGCAGTGCTCGGAGATTCAACGTTTTTCCATACTGGTATCAACTCACTTTTGAATACAGTGTATAATAAATCGAGGACTATTAGCGTGATTCTTGACAATAGAATTACAGCTATGACTGGACACCAAAATAATCCTGGCTCAGGCTTTACAGCAAAGGGTGAGCCAGCAGGTGAAATTCAAATAGAGCCACTTGTAAGAGCTATGGGGATAAAACATATTAGAGTGGTTGACCCTAACGACCTTGACGCAGTTGACAAAGCACTTGACGAGCTGATTGAAATTGATGAGGCTTCAGTTCTGATAACAAGGTGGCCATGCGTACTCAAGAAGTTCTCAGAGGAAGATATAAACGAATTTGAAGGCATGTTCTCTACAAAGAACTTTGTTAATCAGGAGGTTTGTATCGGATGCAGAAAATGCCAAAAGACAGGCTGCCCATCACTAGAATTTCAAGATGAAAAACGAAAAATGCTTATAAATCCTGACACCTGCGTTGGATGCGATGTCTGCATGCAGGTTTGCCCAGTTCAGGCAATACAAAAGAAGAAATAAGGAGGATAGAGCTATGACTAAAAATGTTTTGTTAACAGGTGTTGGCGGTCAGGGCACAATCCTTGCTGCTAAGATGCTCACTATAGGACTGATGGAGCACGGTTTTGATGTAAAAATGAGTGAAATCCATGGTATGAGTCAGCGCGGTGGAGATGTTATATCACAGGTACGTTATGGGGAAAAGGTTTTATCTCCTATAATTGAAAAAGGCTCTGCTGATATGATAGTGGCATTTGAAAAAATGGAAGCACTCAGGGCAATGCCATATATGAAGCCGACTGGTACTGTGGTAGTGAATGACTACGAAATTCCTTCGATGACGGTTTCTACAGGACTTGAGAGTTATGCAAAGGATGTAATTGACGAAATTAAGAGGTCAGCAGAGAAAACCTTTGTTGTAGACGCGACAAGAATGGCAAGAGAACTTGGAAATTCAAAGGCAACTAACGTTATTTTGCTGGGGACGATAATTAGGATTATGTCACTCGAAGACATTGACTGGGAAACAATAATTAGAAATAATGTCAAGGCAAAATTTGTAGAATTGAATCTTAAAGCATTAAGAATAGGCATGGATTCAGTTCTGTGACAGACAAAAAATTCGTAAGGCTTCAAATTCCAAAGTTTTGACACAAAACACACAAAATATTCTATTCGAAAAACAATTAGCAATGCTTTAACTTTCAAGGCTTTGACGTAAAATATGCCAAGTATTCTAGTAAAAAATATTGAATTAGAAAGGGGCTAAAAATGATTTCAAATAAAATGGAACCGCTCGTTAAAAATAGTTCTGTGATAAGAGCTATGTTTGAAGAGGGTGCTAAAATGAAGGCAAAATATGGTGAAGATAAGGTCTTTGATTTCAGCCTTGGAAATCCAAATGTGCCTGCTCCAATTGAGGTCAAAGAGGCAATAATTGATATTATCGAAAATGAGGATCCTGTCAAGGTTCATGGATATATGAATAATGCTGGATTTGAGGGAACAAGAAGCGCAATTGCAGAGCATCTGAATAGACTTCACGGAACTGAATTTTCTGCCCAGAATATTATTATGGTGGTAGGTGCAGGTTCAGCATTAAATGTTAGCCTTAAGACAATGCTGAACCCTGACGATGAAGTTCTTACCTTCGCCCCTTATTTTGTTGAATACGGAAATTATGTGGCTAACTACGATGCTAAACTCGTGGTGGTGCCACCGAATGAGAAAGATTTTATGCCAGACGTTGAGAAAATGAAGGAGCTCATAACCCCAAGGACAAAGGCTGTAATAATAAATAATCCTCATAACCCGACAGGAGTTATCTATGGGGAAGATGTTATCAAATCGATTGCGACGGCGCTGAAAGAAAAGCAACGTGAGCTAGAATCGGTTATATATCTCATCGTTGACGAACCTTATAGAGAACTCGTTTATGTCGACAAGACCGTCCCATATGTAACGAAATATTACGATAATACAATAGTTGCATATTCATACAGCAAGTCGCTATCTCTTCCGGGAGAGCGTATCGGATATATAGTTATCACGGATGAATCGGATGAAAGTGATGAGTTCATTGCAGCGGCAACCATTGCAAATAGAGTTTCTGGATGTGTCAATGCACCATCGCTCATGCAGCTTGTAATTGAAAGATGTGTGGATGCGGAGGCGGATGTCGAGTTTTATCGAAAAAATGGGGAAATTTTATACCGCGGCCTAACAGAAGCTGGATTTGATTGCTTGAAGCCAGAGGGCGCATTCTATCTCTGGATGAAGTCACCAATTCCAGATGACAAAAAATTCGTCGCAAAGGCAAAGGAATATAATATTTTGATGGTTCCAGGGTCGTCATTCGCAGGAGCAGGATATGTTAGGCTGGCATACTGCGTTAGCAGAGAAACATGTCAAAATTCGATTGAAAAATTCAAAGAATTGGCAAAGGAGTATGATTTATGAGTAACACTAAAGAAGCGAAGCCTCTTGAGGAATCAAGCTGCAAAGCAAAGGATGAATACTTACAGTTGATAATAAATCCGGGGTCGACGAGCACGAAGCTTGCGATATTCAAAGGCACTCAAAAGATAGTACAGAATAACCTTGAGCACGATGCTGAGGTCTTAAAGCAATTCGACAAAATAGCCGACCAGCTCGAGTACAGGTTTGAAGAGGTGCGTGAATTTATAAGAGAGCATGGATATGAGATGAAAGATTTCGATGCCGTAGTAGGTAGAGGTGGACTGGTATATGGTATTGGAGGAGAGGGATATGAGGTTGACGATGCCTTAGTCGAAGCACTTTCCAATCCAGAGCTATGCTCACAGCACGCCTCAAACCTAGGTGGTCTTATCGGAAAAAAATTGGCTGATGAGGGCGGAATCAAGGCATTCATCTACGATGCCGTTATGGGGTCATACCTAAGCGATGTGGCTAGACTTACAGGCTTTCCAGAATTTAAGAGACAGCCGACTTGTCATGTTTTAAATAGCAGAGCGATGGCGATGAAGTATTGCGAAAATAATGGGGTAGACTATTCAAAAAATAATTTTATTGTTGCACACATAGGCGGCGGTAGCTCGATGAGTGCTCATAAACATGGTAAAATTATCGACATAGTTGCAGATGATGAGGGACCTATGTCTCCAGAACGGTCTGGCGGGGCACAGCTTCTTTCCGTTATGGAATTCTTTGAGAAGAGCGGAATGAGCGTTAAGGATTTTAAGAAGCGCATACGAGGCAAGGGCGGATTACTTGCATACCTTGGAACAACAGATGGCAGAAAAATCGAGGCATTATATAATGACGGTGAAGAAAAGGCAAAGCTAGTATATGATGCCATGGCTTATCAGATTTCTAAGTACATAGGATGGCTTGCTCCTACACTTAATGGTGATGTCAATGCTATTATAATTACAGGCGGTCTTGCACATTCAAAGATACTTACGGATATGGTAATTCCGAGGGTCAGTTTTATTGCACCAGTAACGGTTATGCCTGGTGAATGTGAAATGGAAGCCTTGGCAGGAGGTGGTTTGCGAATCCTAAGCGGAGAAGAAGCAGCAAAGCACTATGACAAGAAAGAGGCGATTAAACGCAAATAGAAGGGGCGATTAAAAGCAAATAGTGTTATCTTTACAATTATGGGTAATAGTAGTATGATAATACGGTCTTTGTTTTAGATTGATTTTAAATATAGGAGGATATAAAAATGGAAATGGAAGCAAAAATTCAGGAAGCTTTAGACAAGATTAGACCATTTCTCCAAAATGACGGAGGAGATGTGGAGTTTGTTGAATATAAGGATAATATAGTTAAGGTCAAGCTTCAGGGACATTGTGCAGGTTGCCCAGGAGCAAGGATGACACTTCAGGGTGTTATCGGAAGAATCCTTATGGAGTCTTATCCTGAAATTAAGGGAGTAGAAGCGGTTGAGTTTTAATCACTCTGTTAGGATAGTTAAAAAAATTGAAGGTCGAAACATATCTGGGCTGAAGCTTAGCAAGCTATCAGCCCTATCTGACACCCAAAGATGCGTTATATATAACAAGGCAGTGACTGGTTATGGGGAAATAGAAAATCAGTATGAGAAATTTCATTCTCCGGGTCTTACTATTAGAAAAATCGGCAAGTCCATGGAAATACTTTCTGAGTCTTGCGGAGATTTTTTTGAGTTTTTGTCAAAATTGCCTTTTCAAGATGACAAAGTAATTGATTTTGCAGATGCCTACAATGAGTTTTTTGTAAACGAGCAATTTATTGCATGTGATTCTGATGACATTGACAAGCAGAGCGAGTACGAGCACAATGACAACAAAATAGTCGAATTGCAAGGCATTGTCGCTGAGTTTTTGCATATCGAAAAAGAAAAAGACGCAATTATTTTGTATATAAATATACATGATAATCTCGGTGAAATACCTATTGATGAGGATGTGGTTTTTGGTATATTTGAAGACATGGCTAAGAAATATAACATGGGGATTATTTATGATGGGTTTAAGGAAGATTTAGATGAACAGAAGATATAACAGTAAAACTATTGCAAAAATTGGGCTAATGACGGCGATTTCATGTGTTTTGTTGCTGCTGATAAGGATACCGTTTCCGCCAGCACCTTTTTTGAAATATGATCCTGCGGATGTGCCGATTTTTGTTACAGCCTTTGCATTTGGACCTATACCAGGGGTTGTTGTTACGGGTGTTGTAAGCCTGATTCAGGCCTTTGGGCTAGGCGAGGACGGACTTTACGGTTTCCTAATGCACATGGTAGCTACGGGGAGCTTTGTTGTTGTAGCATCGATAATTTATTCTAGACATAAGACTAAGAAAAATGCCATTATTGCGATAGTTGCAGGCATTATCACTATGACAGTTATTATGTGCTTTGCGAATATGTTTATCACACCGCTTTTTATGGGTGTGCCGAGGAAGGCTGTTATGGCAATGATACTTCCAGTGATAATGCCATTCAATCTCTTGAAAGGTGGAATAAATGGCCTTCTGACTATGCTTATTTATAAGAGAATTTCAAAATTTTTGCATAAAAATTAGACGAGCTTTGACCGGACTTGCATTTTGTTATTATAGAGAGATATGAAGGAATTTGAGAAAATTTTCAATACAGAATCAGAGGTCGCTGATTTTGGACGAGAGATAGGAAGAACTTGCTCACCGGGAACTGTGTATGCTCTCATAGGAGACCTTGGAACGGGCAAGACGACTTTGACCAAATATATTGCAGAGGGACTTGGAGTTGAAGAATCAATTACAAGTCCTACTTTTAATATAGTTAAATCATACTATAGCGGAAGAATACCACTCCACCATTTTGATGTATATAGGCTTGGCAGTTCTGATGAATTCTTTGATATAGGCGGAGAAGAATATCTGGAGGGCGATGGAGTTTGCGTGATAGAGTGGGCGGATTTAATTTTAGATGTGTTACCCGAAAGCGCAAAGATAATTGAAATCAGCTGGCCTTCGGATGCAAGGGTTGATGAAAGGATTTACAGATGTTCATTCTAGCTATAGAAACAACAGGGAAGATAGGCTCGGTTTCACTAATCACTGGAGATAAGAGCAAGGGTGGCAGTTTTAAGGTAGTTAAAACTTCAAAAACATCTGAGCCTATGTCACACCTTAAAAATCTCCCTGGTTTAATCCATGAAGTAATGAATTATGGAGAAGGTTCAATAGACCTTGATATGCGAGATATTGACGCGATTGCCGTTTCAATTGGGCCTGGCTCTTTCACGGGTACTAGGATAGGAGTTACTGTCGCTAGGAGCTTGGCTCAGGCTCTTGATAAGCCTGTTATTCCAGTGGGCTCACTTGAAATGTGGAAGCTGAAGCTTAAGGATAATGAGCCTCATTTTGACAAAGAAGCGTTTGAAGACAGCAAAGGTTCGGTTACAAAATACGTTGTGCCTATTTACAATGCGAGAAGAGGGCAGGTTTACGGCTCTATATTCCGTTGCGATACTAATCTCCTCAAATACGATGATTCTATCAAGACTAATGATTCTATAGATAATGGGGAGTGTGAGAAGTGTACTGAGGTGCACAGCGGTTCCTGCTTGACTGGTAATGCGGATTGTGTTGAGGTGCACAGCGGTTCATGTATTACTGACAATGCGGACTGCATTGAGGTTCACAGCGGTTCCTGCCTAATGCTTAAAGACTTGCTTCAAAGACTAGCAACGGATATTGCAGAAATCTTGCAGACTTTAAAAAACAATGAGATTGCAACGCATCATAATCACCATAAGATTGAAATTAACTTTTATGGGGATGGCTGCAAGGTCTATGAAAAGACATTAGATGAGTGGAAGTTGAAGCAAATTGAGAAATATTCAGGTAGCATTGAGAAATTTTCGGATAATATTGAGAATTATTCGGATGCTATAGAAATCGATATTATTTGGAACAGTAGAAACGAAGAATATTTTGAGCCTAATTCTGAATTGGTCGGACTTTTCGCGACGAAAGTTATGCTGACTGAAAATAGACTGAAAAAATACGATGAGGTTCTGCCTGATTATATGAGAATACCAGAGGCTGAAGCTAAACTTAAAGCTGGTCTTATAGGGGTTAAGAAGAACGAAAAAAATAATTATTATGTTAGAACTGCGACACCAGAGGATGCTGATATAATAGCCGAAATGGCAACAAAATATTTGACGCATTCATGGGGTGCGAGCGAGATTCGCAAAGACATGGAGAAAAACCCAAACAGCAGATATTTTGTTGTAGTTAGAAGTGGCAAGGCTCTTCCGGGGCAAGCATATAGAGGAGAATCAGACGTGGTAGGCTATATCTCATACTGGACTGTGCTTGCTGAAGGTGAAATTCACGATGTGGTGGTGACTGAGGAGTTCAGGAGAAGGGGGCTTGGCAGGAAGCTGGTTAACCACATGCTCAGGACGGGTAGACATGAGGGGATTTGCGATTTTACTCTTGAGGTTAGAAGCAGGAATGAAGCGGCAATTAAGCTTTATGAGGAATTTGGCTTTCGTAGCGAGGGGATACGCAAGGGATATTATGACAATGAGGATGATGCTGTAATAATGTGGCGAAGAGCGGAAAAGAGCGGAAAAGACAAATAAATGAGGACGTTTTGATGATTGATGTTAGTAAAAAACAATTTCATGGAGATGAGATAGACGGAATTTCCCGAGGCGGTTTCAGTGAAATTTCTAAAGAAAAATCTAAAGATAAACCTAGGGAGGATTTCATAACACTGGCTATTGAGAGCAGCTGTGATGAGAGCTCTGCCTCGATTTTGCGTGGAGAAAGAGAACTGCTCTCTAATGTCATTTCCTCACAAATTGCGATTCACAAGCAATATGGGGGCGTTGTGCCTGAAATTGCTTCAAGGCATCACCTTGAAAATATCAACAAAGTAGTCGAAATGGCAATGCAGGAAGCTTCCGTATGCTGGGATGACATAAATCTAATCGGAGTAACACACGGCCCAGGTCTTTCAGGTGCACTTGTGATTGGTGTATCAGCTGCTAAGGCATATGGAGTAGCACTAAATATACCGATTGTTGCAGTGAATCATATGCACGGTCACATAGCGGCGGCTTATTCAGCATATGCTGAGCTTAAACCTCCTTTTATTTCACTTGTCGTATCGGGCGGACATACCAATATAGTTAAGGTGAATGATTATACAGATTTTGAGGTTTTGGGACAAACAAGAGATGATGCAATAGGTGAAGCCTATGACAAGGTTGCAAGAGTTTTGGGACTTGGATATCCGGGTGGACCTAAGATAGATAAGCTCGCAAAACAGGGCAATGGCAAAGCGGTTGACTTTAAAAGAACATGGCTAGAGAAGGGAACCTATGATTTCAGCTTCAGTGGTATTAAGACAGGGGTTTTGAATTATGTAAACACCGAAAAACAGGCGGGACATACAATAAAGATTGAGGATGTCGCAGCTTCTTTTCAGGAAGCAGTGGTTGAGGTAGTTGTGACAAAGGCTATGGAAGCCATTGAAAATGAGAACATGAATAAGCTAGTCATGGCAGGTGGTGTTGCTGCAAACTCAAGGCTTACAGAGGCAATGTCAAAGAAATGTGCAGAACACAATATTGAGTTTTACAAGCCACCTATGATAATGTGCACTGACAACGCAGGCATGATAGCAATCGCAGCATATCACAAATATTTCAAGCAAGGGGCGGATGCTCTTGATTTTGATGTCTTGCCGGGGCTTGAGATATGATAACGATTTCAGCTACATCACTTTCGAAATCTTACGTTGCAACTCCAATTATTGAAAATGTTTCCTTCCACTTAAATGATGGCGAGAAATTGGGCGTCGTAGGTATAAATGGTGCAGGGAAGACCACGCTTTTAAATATTCTAGCTGGAGATATAAATCCCGATGAGGGCGATGTTTTTATTTCATCTGACAAAAAAGTCGGTTATCTTAGACAACGAAATAATTTCTCGTCAGGCATATACAAGGATAGACATGATAACCTCACAGTTTATGAGGCGATGAAGAGCGTAGAGGGATACGATTATGAGAGCGAAGTCAAGGGCATGCTGAACACGATGTCTTTTGGGGAATCCTATTATGACAAAGCTGTTGCTTTGTTATCTGGAGGAGAGAGATCACGGCTCGCACTTGGATGCATACTGCTTTCGAAGCCAGATATTTTGTTGCTCGATGAACCTACAAATCATCTGGATCTTGATACGATAAACAAGCTTGAGAAGTATGTTAAAAATTACAAGGGCACAGTGATAATTGTCAGCCACGATAGATATTTCCTAGATGTGACAACTGATAAAACTCTTGAAATTTCAGCAGGACATGCTCGAATATATAACGGCAATTATAGCTTTTATGCTAAGGAGAGGAAGGCGGTCAGAGAGTCAGAGCTGAAGGCATATCATAAGCAGCAGCGTGAGATTTCAAAACAGGAAGATATGATAAGGCGTTTTAAGGAGCGAGGCACTGAGAAGCTTGCGAGGCGTGCGGCTTCTAGGGAGAAAAGGCTTGCTGCGATGGACAGAATTGAGAGACCTGAGGCACTTGCAGATAAGATGAAGCTGAGCTTCAAGGAGGAATTTCCGTCAGGCAATGACGTTTTTATTGCAGAAGACATTTCGGTTGGATATGAAAAGCCCCTAATTGACAATTTGTCTTTTTTGATAAGACGTGGAGAGCGTGTTGCATTCGCGGGAGCAAACGGCGTCGGTAAAACTACACTTTTGAAGGTGTTGACCGACCAGATGTCAATTCTTTCGGGACATTTGAAGCTGGGGCACAATGTAAGCTTTGGATACTATGATCAGGGACAGCTGCTATTAAACGAACAAAACACAGTTCTTGAGGAGGTTCATCAGGATTTTAGGCTTTATACCGAGGGGGAGATTAGGAGTCTGCTGGCACGGTTTCTTTTTAAGGGAGACGATGTCTTTCTAAAAGTATCTTCGCTCTCAGGAGGAGAAAAGGCCAGACTTTCGCTTCTCAAACTTATGATGGGTGGCGCGAACGTGCTCGTGCTTGACGAGCCGACTAACCATCTTGATATCGACTCAAAGGAGGCATTTGAGGATGCAATTTTAGAGTATCCGGGGACCGTGATTGTGGTAAGCCATGACAGATATTTTCTAAAAAAGGTTCCTCAAAGAATTATCAATCTCGATGAATATCGTCCTTTAGCTGGTTGCGATGGCACAAAATATAAAGATGATGCGAGCAGAGAATTTGTTGCCACATCATCACAGCAAATTAGAGATGAGATGACAGAGTCTGCGCTTAGAAGGGCAAAGCGAAAAGAAATACAAGCAGAGGAAAGACGAACTAGGCGTGAAAAAGAGAGGCTTGAAGAATTCATAAAGCAGCATGAAGCGTATATACATCAAAATGAAAAAGAAATGTGTAAGCCTGAGAATTTAAGTGATTTTGAGTTACTTGCAGAGCTTGCTGCCGAAAATGAGAAACTGCAAAAAGAGCTTGAAGAAGCATATGAATCATGGCTAGAATTAGAGTAAATTTTTCAGGCAATAGTTTTCGTTATAATACGTGTACGCATTTCGGCTGTTTTGTGCTTGCAATGCAACTATACTTGTACTATAATGAGTGATATTGATTTATGAGAATAAGAAACGGAATTTATTTTTTATTAATTTGAAAACTTGGAGGTAGATATGGTTTTTGAAAAAATCAGAGATATCATCGTTGATCAGCTAAAGCTTGAAGAAACCATGGTAACGATGGATACAAATTTAATGAAGGATCTGGAGGCTGATTCGCTTGATGCCGTTGAAATAATCATGGGTATTGAGGAGGAGTTTGATCTTGAAATTCCAGATGAAGAAGCCGAAACTTTCCAGCTGGTAGGAGATCTTGTTAAGTATGTTGAAGAAAATGCTGAGGATATTGAATAGTTTGTGGACATCAGTTATTTTGTTTTTGAAATTTAATTAAGAATCTATAATACCAAGCTCAATTTGCTTGGTATTTTTCGTTAAAAATGTGTTATAATTATGTCAAAGAAGGGTATCATATAATTTATTGAAGGGATAGAAAAATGAAGAGAACAACTAAGATTTCAAGTGCGGTCATCAAAAGACTGCCAAGGTATCGAAGATATCTATATGAACTTAAGCGTAAGGGTGTTGAGAAAATTTCGAGCAAAGAATTCTCTGAGATTATCGGTTACACGGCAAGTCAGATAAGGCAGGATTTAAATAATTTTGGAGGCTTTGGCCAGCAAGGATATGGATATAGTGTTGAAGGGCTGTATAATGAAATTAGTGGAATTTTGGGCCTGGATAAAAACTACAAAATGGTATTGGTAGGTGCAGGAAATCTTGGCACCGCTATTGCAAATTACATAGCATCATACAAGGGCGGATTTGAGATGTGCGCGGCTTTTGACGTGAAGAAAGAACTCATAGGCAAAGATATGAATGGCTATAAGATTCTTGACAATGATGATCTTGTGGACTATGTCGAAGACAACAAAATAGATATAGGCATAATATGTGTAAACAAGGAGAATGCTCAAGCCATTGCGGACAGATTGACATTTGCAGGAGTAAAGGGAATCTGGAATTTCGCTCCTTTAGACCTTGAGGTACCTGAACGCGTAGCAGTCGAAAATGTTCATTTATCTGATAGTCTGCATTCACTGGCTTATCATATAAAAGACATCGAAAAAACTAATTCTAAAAAAACAAAATAGGTTAGTTGTAAACACAGCATATAACTATTATTAATTTATGACAGAGCATTCCACAAAGTAATTTTCAAATAATGCGAAGGCAGAAACGGTTGCTTTGAATTTTGCGGTATGCCCAATTTGTTTTTGGCTTTTGCTTCAGCGAAACAAAACACGAAAAAACCGCTTCAAACGAAGCGGTTTGCTTTTTCTGGACTATCTGTATTGAAAATCAATTCAAAACAAATAAGCTGAATGTTTAAGTCGAATCAAGACTTGATTATGCTTCTACAGGAGCGCCTGTTGGACATACACCTGCGCATGCACCACAGTCGATGCAAGTATCAGCATCAATTACGAAGATTCCATCTCCTTCGCTGATTGCACCAGTTGGGCATTCTGCTTCGCAAGCACCACAAGCGATGCAGCTATCTTCAATTTTATAAGCCATTGTAAATTCCTCCTTTTAAATGTTTTTAACCGAGTTCATTATATCAGAAGGGACAAGATAAGTAAAGATGAAAGTTTATACCTTGGTAGGAAAATCGGGAACCGGCAAAAGTTATCAGGCGCTAACCCTATGTAAAGACCTAAATATTGAATCAATTATTGATGATGGGCTATTTATTTATCACTCACAGGTTATTGCCGGAATGTCAGCAAAAAGACAGAATACCACAATAGGAGCTATCAAAACCGCTCTGTTTCGTTTGGATAAACACAGAGCTGCGGTGCTTTCAGCTATCAAAAGAGTCAATCCGGATTCAATATTAATTATAGGAACATCATATCGTATGGTAGAAAGAATCATAGAAAGACTTGGGCTCTCTGAGCCTTTGCCAGAGAATCAAATTAGAATTGAAGATCTGACAACAGAGGAAGAGAGAAAACTCGCCGCAAAACAGCGGCATGCATTTGGTAAGCATGTAATCCCAGCGCCAACGCTTCAATTAAAGAGAGATTTTGCAGGATACTTTATGGATCCCCTTCAAGTATTTAGAGATATCCAACAAAACATCGGACAAATTCCAGGAATCCCAGGAACGAGGCCATCGAGGAACTCTCAGCATTCTTTGGAAAAAAATCATGGAAAGAAAAATAAACGTGCCATGAGAAGAGATTTGACCGTTGTCAGGCCAACTTATAGCTACGTAGGTGAATTTTTCATCTCTGATAAGGTCGTAGCCGATATAGCTAAATGTGTAGGTCGAACGACACTCGGAGTTAAGGACATTGTAAAAGTATATGGAAATACATCTATCGATGCTATGCGTATAAATGTTTCGGTGTTGCTTGATAAAAATGTTGATCCGTTCGAAACAGCAGCAAATTATCAGAAAAAGTTGTTTGATATGATTGAAAAGATGACGGCCTTCAACATAGAATATATAAAAATAGAAGTTAAAGGTATAAGATCGCCATACAGTATTCTAGATTAAAATCAGTTTGATTAGAAAGATCAGGTTATGAACAAAATTATTTTTCATGATGTCAGGGATTGTAACCTTGAACATATTTTTAAATGCGGACAGTGTTTTAGATGGGAAAGTGTAAATAACGGATGTCAAAAATATGAATATAAGGAAGACTCTCCAAAAGAAATACAAAGGTATATAGGAATAGCTAGTAAAAATACTGCGATAGTCGAATACGAGTTGCTAACAAGGGAATTAACTATAATAGGAAGTGGCAGTGAGGAATTTTGGCGCAGTTATTTCGACTTAGACAGAGATTATGGCAAAATTAAAGAAACCTTAATTTCAAATGATACCAAAATTACCGAAGCAATAAACTTCGGATATGGGATTAGAATTTTGAATCAGGACTTATGGGAAACTATTTTGTCATTTATAATTTCACAAAATAATAATATCCCAAGAATCAAAGGCTGTATTAATAATTTGTCCATTCACTTTGGTGAAGAAATTTCAGAAGCAAGGAAGATAGGTGAACTGCTAAATGTAGATTTCAAAGCCTACTCCATTCCAAGCCCTGAAACTATCGCAGGACTAGAAATTGAGGATTTAAGTCCAATTCGACTGGGGTACAGGGCAAAATATATTATAGAATCTGCAAAACAGGTTTTGGAGAAGGGCATGCCACAAAATTACGAGGATTTACTCGAGTTGACGGGTGTAGGACCTAAGGTTGCTAACTGCATCGCTCTATTTGGACTTTCTAAGCGAGAAAGCTTTCCCATTGATGTTTGGGTTAGGAGAGTAATGAATCATGTATACGGACTGCCTGAGGATGATTTTAGTGCGATTTCATATTTTGCAGCCTCAAATTTCGGAGCCTTTGGTGGATATGCGCAACAATATTTATTTTACTATATGAGAGAAAATAACAGTTAAATTTTAAAAATATATTTCACAATATCCTTGACAAAATAAAAGCAGGTGTTAGAATATAAATATAGTTAGCACTCTTCGATAGAGAGTGCTGACATAAGCCAAACTAGATTAGATATAAATAATATGTATAGGAGGAAATCATATGAGTATTGGTATCAGACCGCTTGGAAGCAGAGTATTGATTAAGAAGCTTGATGCAGAAGAGAAGACCGCAGGAGGAATTATTCTTACAAGTTCAGCTAAGGAAGCACCACAGATTGCAGAGGTTATGGCTGTAGGAGCTGGAACTGAGGATGAGAAAATGGAACTTTCTGTTGGAGATAAAGTTGTATTTTCAAAGTATGCAGGAACTGAAGTTAAGTATGATGGAGAGGAGTACACCATACTTAATCAAAAGGATATTTTGGCAATAGTTGAATAATTATAAAGTTCGCAATTTACATTAAGATATACTAAATTTTTAGGAGGATAATATGGCAAAGGATATTTATTTTGGCGAAGATGCCAGACAAAAATTACAGGCAGGTGTTGATAAACTTGCAAATACAGTAAAGATTACACTTGGACCAAAGGGTAGGAACGTTTTGATAGATAAATCTTTTGGTAGCCCACTCATCACTAACGATGGTGTTACAATCGCTAAGGAAATTGATCTTGAAGATAAGGTTGAAGATATGGGTGCACAGCTTGTTAGAGAAGTTGCAACCAAAACAAATGACGTTGCTGGTGATGGAACTACAACAGCAACTCTTTTGACTCAGATTATTGTAAGAGAAGGCTTTAAGAATCTTGCTGCAGGCGCAAATCCTATGGAGCTAAAGAGAGGAATAAATGGTGCAGTGGATGTTGCAGTTGACGAGATTAAGAAGATCGCGAAGAATGTAGATTCTAAGGACAAAATTTCTCAGGTTGCTTCAGTGTCAGCTGATGATGAAAATGTTGGAGAACTCATTGCAGATGCTATGGAGAAGGTAGGAACCGATGGAGTTATCACAGTTGAGGAGTCTAAATCAACAGGAACTGTTCTTGAAGTTGTCGAAGGAATGCAGTTTGATAGGGGATATTTGTCAGCTTATATGGTAAACGATACAGAAAAAATGGAAGCATCTATAGAAAATCCATATATTTTGTTGACCGATAAGAAGATAAACAATATTCAGGATCTTCTTCCACTACTTGAGCAAGTAGTAAAGGTTGGAAGGAAATTGTTTATTATCGCTGAGGATATTGAAGGTGAAGCACTTGCAACTCTTGTTGTAAACAAGCTTAGAGGAACAATTGATGTTGTTGCTGTTAAAGCTCCAGGGTTTGGTGAGCGAAGAAAGGCAATGATGGAAGACATCGCTATTTTGACAGGTGGTACTGTTATAAGCGAAGAAGTAGGATATGATCTCAAAGAAGCAACATTGGATCTTCTTGGAGAAGCCGCTACTGTTAAAGTTAATAAGGATAAAACAGTAATAGTTGGTGGACATGGTGAATCGTCTGAAATCGAAAGTAGGATTGCGTCTATCAAGAAACAGATTGAGGAGAGTGATTCTGAATTTGATAAAGAAAAGCTTCAGGAAAGACTTGCTAAGCTCTCAGGTGGTGTAGCTGTCATCAAGGTTGGTGCTACAACAGAGACAGAGCTTAAAGAAAAGAAGCTGAGAATTGAGGACGCTCTAAATGCTACTAAGGCGGCAGTTGAAGAAGGCATTGTTGCCGGTGGTGGCGTGGCTCTCATATCTGTACTTCCGGCAGTTGCAGATTATTCAGAAAAACAGGAAGGCGACAGAAAGACTGGTGCTAAGATTATACTTAGAGCACTAGAAGAACCGGTTCGTCAGATTGCTGAAAATGCTGGTTTTGAAGGTTCTGTTGTTGTTTCAGAGGTTAAGTCAAGAGAGAAAGGCATCGGATTCAATGCTGCTTCAGAAGAATATGTTGATATGATTAAGGAAGGTATTGTAGATCCTGCTAAGGTAACCAGATCTGCTATTCAAAATGCAGCAAGCGTATCATCAATGCTGCTTACCACAGAGGCAACAGTTTCTGAGATAAAGTCAAATGAGCCTGAGATGCCTGCTATGGGTGGCATGAACGGAATGGGTGGTATGGGCGGAATGATGTAATTGCCCGCAACAGACTAGACATGGTCGTTTACAACCCCTTTGCGCCTTGAAATAATTCCTCAATTCTATTATAATGAAAATAGAAAAATTCGTGGAGGAATTAATGGCAAAGTTTTTAGTACAAAATAATGGCCCGCTATCAGGTGAGGTTACCATAAGTGGAGCAAAGAATGCTGTACTACCACTTATGGCAGCTTCACTTTTGGCTGAAGAGCCTTGTGAGATTAAGGATGTTCCTGATCTTCGTGATGTCAAAGTGATGAAAGAAATTTTGGAATCTGTAGGCTCTAAGGTTAATACTATCAAAGAGGGGCACTTAGAAATATATACAGAGAAAATAACCAGTGTAGAAGGATGTTTTGAACTGGTAAACAAGATGAGGGCTTCATTTTTGATAATGGGGCCCCTTTTGGCGCGTTCAGGAAAAGGGAAGGTATATCTTCCAGGTGGGTGTACGATAGGAGCAAGACCTATAGATTTGCACTTAAAAGGTTTTGAGGCTCTTGGTGCAGAGGTTATTCTTGAAGACAGCTATGTTGAGTGTGTAGCACCTGAAGGAGGTCTGATAGGCAATAGTATTTACCTCGACTTCCCTAGTGTTGGTGCAACTGAAAATATCATGACAGCAGCAGTTCTTGCGAAGGGATCGACTTCTATTTTTAATGCTGCAGAGGAACCAGAAATTGTTGATTTAGCAAGCTTTTTAAACAAAATGGGTGCAAAGATCAAAGGTGCTGGAACTGACCACATCAAGATTGAAGGAGTAGAACATCTGAAATCTGCAAAACACACTGTAATTCCCGATAGGATTGAAACCGGAACCTTTATGCTTGCAGCGGCTATAACAAGGGGAAATGTCCTTATAAAAAATGTTGTGCCTGATCACGTGATGCCTATAGCAGCAAAGCTCAGAGAATGTGGCGTAGATGTATTTCTTGAAGAGCAGGGGATGAGAATAAGAGCAGATGAGAAGGATAGACATTTTAAATCTACAGATCTCAAGACCTTACCATATCCGGGATTCCCAACCGATATACAAAGCCCGTTTATGAGTTACCTTACAACTGTTGATGGTAACAGCACCGTAATTGAAACCGTATTTGAAAACAGATTTATGCATGTTGCGGAACTAAACAGAATGGGTGCAAATATTAAAACTGACGGAAACAGAGCATATATAACAGGCAGTAAGGTTTTGCAGGGTGCACAGGTTATTGCGACCGATTTAAGGGCAGGTGCTGCGTTAGTTTTAGCTGGTCTTGCAGCAGAGGGTACTACCGAAATTTCCGAAATATACCACATTGAGCGAGGCTATGAGAAATTTGTTGAAAAATTCAGAAATCTAGGTGCAAATATCTTTAAGTTGGAGGAGTAAATGGCTGATATCAAGTATTTGAAAAGACTTTCAAGGGACTATCCTAATGCAATGGCAGCGGCCGCTGAGATAGTAAATATCAATGCTATACTTGCATTGCCTAAGGGTACAGAGTATTTTTTAAGTGACCTTCACGGAGAGCATGAAGCCTTTGTACATATGCTTAAAAGTGCTTCAGGAACTATTAAGAGCAAAATAGACGAGCACTATGGTGGTATTTTAAGTGATGAGGATCGAGATGCTCTCGCAGCCTTAATTTATAATCCTGTTAATGAGATTAAGCGGAGAAAGAAATCCGAGGATGATTTTAATAAGTGGGCAGTGACAGTGATTTACAGGCTTATCACTATATGCAAATCTGTTAGCACCAAGTACACGAGATCAAAGGTTAGAAGAAAGCTGCCTAAATATGCAGAATATGCAATAGATGAACTCCTACACGCGGACGATGAGGAAAACAGATCATATTATTATAAATCTATTATTGATACGATAATTGAAACAGGAATGGCGGAAAGCTTTATAATTTCAATGGCTAATGCCACTAGCGATCTCGCCGTTGATTACCTTCACATTATAGGAGATATATTTGATAGGGGAGCACATCCTGACTATATTATGGACTTTCTCATAAAGAGAAATGAGGTTGATTTCCAGTGGGGTAACCACGATATGGTTTGGATGGGAGCTGCTGCGGGTCACTGGGCGTGCATCGCCAATGTTTTGCGAATGAATATAAGCTATAACAACTTTGATATGCTTGAAATTGGATACGGCATTAACCTAAGACCTCTTGCGATGTTTGCAAACACATGCTATGGGGATGATCCGTGCGACAAATTTATGCCACACATGCTCGATAGAAATAATTTTGACCCTGTTGATGAGAAGCTTGCAGCCAAAATGCATAAGGCAATTGCGATCATGCAGTTTAAACTTGAAGGTCAGAGAATTAAAGCACATCCTGAATACAACCTTGAACACAGGCTATTACTTCACAAAATAGACAAGGAGAAGGGCATTGTCGAGATAGAAGGTGAACTTCATGAGCTTAGGGAATGCAATTTCCCAACGATTGATCCTGAAAATCCGTATGAGCTTTCTGAAGAGGAAGAACAGGTAATGGAAGCTCTTTCGGCATCCTTCCTAAAATCAGAAAAATTGCAAAGACATATCAAGTTCCTCTACAGCAGAGGTGCATTGTACACTATATACAATGGAAATCTTCTTTATCACGGATGTATTCCTATGGATGATGACGGAGAGGCAGGAGTATTCCTCGATGTTAATATTGGCGGTAAAACTCTCAAGGGCAAGGCTCTTATGGACCATCTTGACACACTTGTTAGAAGGGCCTATTTTTCACCCGAAAGCTATGTCGGCACCAACGAATATCCAGGGGATATAATGTGGTATCTGTGGCTTGGGTTTAATTCACCACTATTTGGAAAAGAGAAGATGACGACTTTTGAGAGGTTGTTCATAGATGATAAGGCAACGCATAAGGAACCGGTAAGACCGTATTATGAGCTTATCAAGAGGAGGGAGCCTTGTGAAAAAATCATAAGAGAGTTTGGGCTTGATCCGAACAGGGCTAAGATTCTCAATGGGCATGTTCCGGTTAAATTCAAGGACGGAGAATCTCCGATAAAGGGCGGAGGACTTTTGTATGTAATAGATGGCGGAATATCAAAGGCTTATCAAAAGAAAACGGGAATTGCAGGATACACCTTTATATTCAACTCAAGATTTATGGCTCTTGCCCAGCACAAGCCATATAGCCCACTAAAGGCTGATGGAACTCAAGAATTTGTTTCTCCTATTATGCAAACAGTCGAGACGCTTCCAGAGAGAATGATGGTAATAGATACGGACATAGGTAAAGAGATGGTCGAAATGGTCGTGGACCTCAGAGCCCTGATGGACTGCTATGACAACGGTATTATCAAGGAAAAATATGACGACAAAGCATTTGACCTGATACCTGTGCAGTATTAGTTGAAATTTGTTTATAATTGTAGGATAATTCATTTTAGGTAATTGTTTTGAAGTAAGAATATGTAGGTTCTGGTGGTATGACTATGAAGAATACGCTTTATTTAGTAGCTCTAGTTGTCTCTCTTTTGTTTTTAGTAAGTTGTGATTCAGATAATTCGAGAGATGAAAAATCTAACGTTATTGCAGTATTCGCGTATGGTGTTCCGGGCACGAGGTTAAGACACGGTCTATGGGTTCCTACTATGTCCTGAACAAGCACTATCTGACAGTCAATAAGGATGACATGGTTGCAACATACCCGTATCCGTTCTCTTGTGATGATGGTGCCAACACGCTGTTGGAAGCCAAAGACACGGATATCCTGACACCCGTGGAGCGCCTTTTCCTCTGGACCGAATACAAGAATCCGAATCCCATTGATACCAAGAAAAAATAAGGAGAGTTTACCATGAATACCTACAATGTTGTCATTTCTGTTTCCATCACTGTTTGCATCGACGCCGAGAACCATGATGATGCCATCGAAAAGGTAAGTCAGGCGTTGAATAGCGGTGATGCAAACATGAGCGCTGATGTTGCCAGTAGCATTGGCTATTCCATGCGAAACGGCCACTATAAGGTGACGGATGCCATCCCGATGGATGAGTGAGGATGTTGAACTATGACTGAGATAGCATTTTTGGTGAAACCCGACTCTGAGATGTACCGCAAGTACTTCAAACAAAA
>QWCB01000238.1_pt1 | contig 70589 bp, 63 predicted proteins | sample 1972511 | NCBI WGS metagenome assembly QWCB01 (sample SAMN09866719, study PRJNA288562) | Human gut metagenome isolate term5_stool, whole genome shotgun sequencing... | isolation source: gut | host: Homo sapiens | place: USA: California | reverse complement strand
GTCCCGGAACCGATATTGCTTCAACTTTTATTCCGTCTGTCTCAATAATCATATTGCCATTTATCGGTTTCCATCCATCGGCAATTTTCACGCAATTAAAGAATATACCTTTTCGGCGAATTTCTCGTTTCATATATTTTTCTTCATCTTTACCCATATACACTTGTGCATTCGGAAAAATATTATGACCTTTTTCATCAATACCTCCGGCATGATCCGTATCTAAATGTGTTAAAAATAAATGTCTTACATTCTCGGGGTTGATATTTATTTTCTTAAATTGCTCGTCGATATTACTATAGTTGATGTGCCCGCTGTCAAAAGCAATCGTTTTTCTGTTTTTAGTGTAAAGCCAGAAATTGACATCATATTCTCTGACACAACTCAAGCCTTCAGTCAATACTCCTGTTTCCTCCGGCTTACAATAATATTTGCCACGCATTGTAAGCGGTTTTATCTTATCGTCAAAAAAATATAATAAATTCAAAAGCTTTCTCCTTTGATAAATCTTTGTTCGAATAAACTAATCTTGAATTCTATTATTAATCACAAGTTATATTGTAAGAAATCGAATTACTAAATTATCGTTTTCGAGTTAGTCTCAACTAACATTATATTTATTTTTATTAAGATTTTCAAGAAAATATTGAAAATTAAAAAAATAGTTTTTTATGAATCTCTTGGCAAAAAAACTATTTATTTTTGCGTTTTCGAAATTTCATCCCATATTTCGAGAAAACTCTTGCCATCAAATAATTTGGATCTAAAACCTTTGTCAGCACTTAAAAATCTGTTTTCTAAGCCAAGAAATCCAATTATTGTTTCTTTTGAAATACTCAAGATAGCATCCTTACCATTATAGGTAAATTCAAAACCGTCTCTAAATTTTTTCCAGTCATAAGGTGTGAATTTTGAATTATCCGAAAAAATATCTTGTAAATCTTCTAAAAGATATTCAGTAAAGTATTCATCATCAGAAACAACAAAATTGACTGATTTCGATTTTAATTTTGAAATCATCGCGAGATCATAAACCGTTTTTATGCTGTCAATTTTACTTGACTCTATCTTTATTTGCATTTTGTGTTCTGATTTAATAGTAATAGATTCTGCCCATAAATCAGCTTGCTCGCCAAAAATATTAAAATAAGTATAGCCGGCCAAAATAAGATTTTTGGCAGATTCTTCTAATATATCCTTAGATTTTATATGGTGTCCGATAATAAAGCAGTGTTCTCCCTTGAAAACATCAAATTGCATATCATGACTGTCATTTATGCAAATGTTGCGATAAACCCATTCATTATTGTAATACATGATTGCCTAACTTTCGTGGAGATATATTTTAATTTTTATCTTGAGCCATTTTTCAATCTTCTCTTTTTCTATAACTTTACCAAAAAGCTCTTTTCCGGCGTCCATAAGTCGCGAAAAAACAATATTATCTTGTCTGGGAACATAACCGATTTTTTCATTTTTTAAGGTTTCAATGCGAATAGCCTGGGGATCGTGTTCATTTTTCGGCTCACGAAAAAATACTAATCGGTCTCCCTCTTTTATCCGAGATCCTATGATTTCCATTTCTTTAATATGTGTCGTTCCCGCAACATAAGTATCGAAAAGATAAATGTCTCGCTCAAACGGTTTTGGTAAATCAAGTCCTGCTTCTTTATTCAGAAGATATTGAATCAGTTCATTCTGATCTTTTTTCACTAATTCATTCATTTATTATTCCCCATTAAATCTTTGATATACTCTTCCTGTGTTCGTATTGCTTCATTAAAGCTCTTTAACTCTTGATCCAATTCATTTAGCTTTTCAGCTTTTTTCTTTTCATCCTCAAAATAAACACTCCAAGTATACGGAGGTGTTGATTTTATTAATTCTATGTCATTTTGAATTTTAACGACTAAATTCTCTAATCTTTTTATTTCGTCTTGCAAAAATTTGCCGTGTAAATTCACATCATCTTTTTTCTCTTCGCTACAAACTATATCATGAATAATTTTCAAAGAATCAATATCTCCCGATTTATACATTTCTGTAGCATTATAAAATAATTCTTTTTGTGCGTCGGTAACTGAGGGATTAAGGTCCGGGTGTAGTCTCTTAACAATGTCTCTGTAAAGTTTTTTAATCAAATCAGCTTCTTTGTCAGTCAGAACTTCACCCTTTGACCGTTTTAAAGCCGCATTGATTTCTTCTATTTTCTCTTCCAGTTTTTTGTTGTATTCACGAAATTCCTCATCTAATTGATTTTCAATATCTTCCATTTTAAAAGGTTCTTGACGATTCTTTTTTATTTGAATAAGCTCTTTTTTTCTGCGAAGACGAAGATATTTACAATAAGCCTTGTAAATTCTGTATTCAAGGCTTCCGAAAGCAAGCATATATTCAGTTTTTATGTTTTCACAAACTACATATTCAAGGGTATCCTTTTCAAGGACAAGATTTTCCAATGATTTTTTCAGTTTTTGAATTTTATCTTTTGCATTCTTCTCATCAGGAAATTCAACAATTTGTCCCATAGGAATCAGTCCTTTCTGTGTTTTATGATTTCGTAATAAGTGCAAGTGTCTCCACATTTGTTGTCCATGGGAACATGTCCAAAGCCTGCACGCTTAAAATATTATAACCCAACGATAAAATTGTTTTCAAATCTCTTGCTAAAGTTGCGGGATCGCAGCTTAAATATATCCAATTTTTGCAATTTGTTTTCGCCAAATTTTCTATAAGCTTTTTCGTTAAACCTTTTCGTGGCGGATCCGTTATTATCAAATCCGGTTTTTTCAAGTGCTTAAGATTTTCAGGGACAGTCTTGTTTGCATCTCCCAAGAAATATTCAAACTTGTCTGCAAGACCGTTTAATTGTGCCTGCTTCAAGCCGTAATTTTTTGCAGTTTCATTGATTTCAAAAACTTTTACAGTGGCGCCTTGTTCGGCATAAACAGATCCCAAACTTCCCGTTCCGCCGTAAATATCATAAACAACTTTCGGCAAAGTTATATTGTTTCTTTCAAAAATTGAAATCAGCTCTTTTTGTAAAAATTCAACCATACTTGTATTTACTTGAAAAAAAGCCGTTGACTCAATCAAGAATTTTTTGTTGTTTATTTCATCAACAAAATATTCCTCGCCTAAAATATTTGTTATTTTTTGTGGTTTTTTGCCGGTTCTTATATTTATTGAAATATTTTCGTGCTTATTTTTTATAAATTCGGAAAAAGCATTGCCAAATTCTTCTGCTTTTTCTTCGTCTGACGAAAAATCAAAAATCAGATTTACAAGTGTTTGTTTTGTTTTATTGCTGTTTCTGACTTGCAAAACTTTTGGCAAAGTCTCATGATTTTTTTGATTTACAAAACTCAAAAATTCGTCTCTTATTTGCTCTGCAGATTTTGAAGTAATAAGACAACCCGAATTACTCTGATCAATTATTTCATGAGTGTTTGATTTTAAAAAACCGATTTTTATCTTGCCCGATTCTCTTTTGATTTTAAACTGAACATTGTTTCTATATCGCCATATTTTTGGAGAGGGTTTGATTTTGATATTTATTTCTTCCAAAAATTTTCTGTCTAAACCCGCAATTCTCTCAAGACAACTTAAAACACGATTTTCTTTAAACTTGAATGTCGCCTCATAGTTTAAATGTTGCAAATGACAACCTCCACAATCTTGAAAAACAGGGCAAGGTGGGTTTATTCTGTCTTTTGATTTTTTAATATATGACCTTACTTTTGCATTTTTATCATCAAGAATATCACAATCTATAACTTCGGTCGGCAAAGCATTCTCGACAAAAAATATTTTGCCGTCCTCATTGGCACCGATTCCGTCTCCGGTTAAATTTAAATCTCTTATCTTGATTTTCATAAACAGCCTCAACTTGTGATATAATTTTGAATATAAAATATAAAGGTGGCGATAATTTGTCTAAGAAAGCTAAGACAAACGCTTGTCGAATGTTGGATCAGAAAAAAATTCCATATGTAATCCGCGAATATTATGATTCAGACGCTTTGAGCGGCAAAGATGTTGCAAACTTTTTTGGCGAAGATGAGAAAAAAGTTTTCAAAACTTTGGTCTTGCAAGGCAAAAGCGGAGAACACTATGTAATGATTATACCATCATCAAATAAAATAGACCTTAAAAAAGCGGCAAAATCTGTTAACGAAAAATCTGTTTCAATGATTTTGCAAAAAGACCTCGAACCTTTAACCGGCTACGAACACGGTGGCTGTTCGCCTATCGGCATGAAAAAAGTATTCACAACAATCATACAAAAACAAGCTTTTGACTACGAAACCATTTATATAAGCGGCGGGCGAATAGGTCTCCAACTTGAAATTGATCCAAATGAACTACAAAAAATAATAAAAATTAAATCAGGTGACGTAATTGAAGACTAAAAATTTGATAAAAACAATATCGTTAATCCTTTGCTTGATTATATCAATGATTTTTCTGTTCTCCTGTAACGATAAAACCGTCAACGATTTACAACTTCCTAAAAAAGAACAGACGGAAAAAATTGAATTAAAACACAACGAAGAAATTTATTTTATTACAAACAAAGAAGAGCTTTCAAAGCTTATAGACGCTTTTCAGCTTGCGAAACTTACAAAGCAAAAAAGCGTTCAAGATTTTCCGACCGCTTCTGACAACTATTACCTTTTATGCTTTAAAGATAAAAATAATGAGGAAATTTATAAAATTTTCGCTTATAAAAAGGGCAAAAAATATTATATTGAAAAACCATATCAAGGAATATATAGGATTGCGGATGATGAATTTAATTTGTTGACAAAGAAGTAAAAACAAGACGGGTAAATGCCCGTCTTTCTTTATGCTTTAATTAAAACCAACCACCGTTATATTTCTTTTGAATTATATGAATCGGAACAAGTGTAATTAAAAATCCGACAATCAAAACTGCGCCGATGGCTCCGGAATCTGTAAACAAAGATATAATACCGGCAATAATGATAGGAAGTGTGAAAAAAGATAGGGCTTTTCCCATTGCCCTGCCATAGGCTTTTTTGTCTTTAACATTTCTTTGATGATATTCGTGAATGAGTTTTGTGTTGCCCTTGTAGACAAGAATTGCAATTATATTCAATCCTGTTGCAACAGCGAATAAAATTATCGAGCCGAATATTTTCCCAAAATCCATAATTCACCACTCAATCTAACGTCAAAAATCTAAAATCTATCATCTAAATTGGCACCCCCTGCGGGAATCGAACCTGCAACTAATCCTTAGGAGGGACTTGTTATCTCCATTTAACTAAGGGGGCACATATTAACTTATTTATATCATCAAAAATCGAGTCAAACATTGAAAATAATTTTATCACAACCTTATCCTATTAACAAATAAAAACCGCCGCAGCGGTTTTTATTTGTTCTTATCTTTCAAACGATTTATCGCATCTTCTTTTAATTTTGTCTTCAACACTTTTCCTGCATGATTCATCGGAAACTCGCTTATAAATTCGACATATCTCGGGATCTTGTGCCTTGCCATATTTTGTCGGACAAAATCTTTCATCTCATCTTCTGTCATTTTCTCGTTTTCTTTTAGAATCACAGACGCCAAAATCTCTTCGCCGTATTTTTCGTCGGGAACACCGATGACCTGAACGTCGCTCACTTTGGGATTTGTGTAGATAAATTCTTCTATCTCTTTGGGATAAATATTTTCGCCGCCGCGAATTATCATATCTTTCAGTCTTCCCGTTATCTTGAAATTGCCGTCCTCTGTTTCAATCGCAAGATCTCCCGTATGTAACCAGCCTTCGGTATCAATCGCACTCTTTGTTGCTTTCGGCATTTTATAATAGCCTTTCATGACATTATATCCGCGTGCGACGAATTCGCCCGTCTCATTTATTTTGCAATCTTGTCCTGTGTTTGGATCTATTATTTTGCACTCAATTTCAGGTAAAGGTCTTCCGACAGTTGAAACTCTGACATCAAGAGGGTCGTCGACAAAACTCATCGTGCAGCCGGGTGCGGCTTCCGTTTGACCGTAGACAATGGTTATCTCACTCATATTCATTTTTTCGACGACATCTTTCATCACTTTCATCGGGCAGGGACTTCCGGCCATAATTCCCGTTCGCATAAATGAAAAATCCGTTTTAGAAAAGTCTTCGTGATTTAACATGGCAATAAACATTGTAGGCACGCCGTGACAAGCGGTAATATGCTCATTGTTTATACAACTTAAAGATGATTTCGGCGTAAAATACGCAAGTGGATACAGAGTTGTGCCATGAGTAATTCCCGCAATCATCGCAAGCACCATACCAAAACAATGAAACATCGGTACATGAATCAAAAGTCTGTCGGCAGTCGAAAAGTCCATTCTGTCACCGATACACTTTCCGTTATTTATAATATTATAATGCGTCAACATTACGCCTTTTGGAAATCCCGTCGTTCCGGAAGTATATTGCATATTGCAAACATCATCTTTGCTAACCCTTTCAGCCATTGCATAGACAGTTTGCAAACTCGTTTTGTCTTTTTGTTTCAAGGCTTCAATAAAGCTCAGAGTTCCTTTTTTCTTAAATCCGACCGTAATAATGTTTCGAAGCATAGGCAGGCGTCTTGCATAAAGAGGATCATCTTTCTTTTTAGTCTTTATTTCCGGACACAGTTCTTCAATTATTGCGCTGTAATCAGACAGCTTTGAACCTTTTGTCATAATCAAAGTGTGTGCGTCCGACTGTTTAAGAAGATATTCGGCTTCGTGTATTTTATATGCGGTATTCATCGAAACCAAAACCGCGCCGATTTTTGTTGTTGCCCAAAAAGCTATATACCACTCGGGAATATTCGGCGCCCAAATTGCAACGTGAGAGCCTGCTTTTACACCCAAAGATACCAAGGCTCTTGCAAAATCGTCGACATCATCCCGAAACTCGGAAAATGTCCTAGTGTAATCCAAAGTCGTATATTTTATGGCACATTGATCCGGAAAAGCCTTAACCATTTTATCCAAAAGTGACGGCAAAGTTTCCGAAATCAAAACATCTTTTTTCCACAACATTTTCCCGGTGTGCGATCTGTTGTAATAAAAATTTTCTTTATTTTTTGACGGGTCGGCAAATCTCTGCATAAAACCGTTAAATTGAGTCAGAATAATTTCAATATCCTTGTATTCATCCAAAAGTTCTTTTTCACAGACAAAAGTTATAAATCCGTTATAGTTAATTGATGAAAGCGCATCCATAATTTCATCGGCGGGAAGGCTTCCCTCACCCATAATACGAGATTTCCAAATGCCGTTTTCGTTTATAGCATCTGCAAAATGAATATGTTTAATATATGCGCCAAGATTTTCTATTGTATGTTGAGGATCTTTTTCACCGTAAAGGCAGGTTCCCTTTACATTCCACAAAGCGCCCATCTCTAGTGAAGGATTTTCTTCGAATAAGGCTCTCAAAAGTTCGGTGTCACAGAATACGCCCTTTGTTTCAATCAAAAGTTGAACTCCGCTCTTTCTTGCCTTATCCGACATCGGCTTGAGTTCTTTTTCAAGTAAAGATAAAAACTCTGATTTATCTTCAAAAGAAGTCATAAACTGAAGTCTGACATAAGGAATATCTAAAATTTCCGCTATATAAACGCATTTTTCAAGTTCGGAATATGCATTTTTATAATTTTCATTGTCTTTATTTTTAATACAAAGCGCCGACATATCGGAGGTTGTATCCATACAGACAAGAGAAAGTTTATTGTCTAAAAGAAACCGCCTTGTTTTCGCACTTGTATAATCGTGAAAAGCACCCATTTTATCAGTAAAAAGGCTGTTTTTTATGTTATGAAGCTCCAACCCTTGAAAGTCCGTGTCTTTAGCGATTTGACACAGTTTATTAAAATTATAATCGCTGTAGCATTTGGTAGAAAAAGAAAGTTTCATAAACTAACTCTCCTCATACATAATCTTATTGACCGCATTTATATAAGCCATTATACTTGCGCCTATTATATCGGTTGAGACGCCTTTTCCGGAATATAGTTTTCCGTCAGAACGAAGTTTTACCAAGGTTACACCGATAGCTTCCTTGCCTTTTGTGACTGATTTAATCTGAAAATCGTCAAGTTCATATCTCTTTCCGACAATGTTGTCAAGAGCCAAAAATGCGGCGTCAATCGGTCCGTTTCCGCTTGCAAGTCCGACATATTCTTTGCTCTCTTTTTCAACTGTAATCTGTGCATTTGAAGAAAAGGAACTTACGCTTGTAATCACATAATTTTTAACTTTGTAGACCGACGGTGCTTGCAGTGCAACTCCGGCAATAATTGCGTCTAATTCAACCGCACCGACATTTTTGTTTTTCACCACTTTTTTTACTTCGTTAAATACTTTGAGTTTATCTTCATTTGAAAGATCATATCCCAAACTTTCAATCGCTTCGACGACAACCGTTTCATCATCATTTACATCAAGTATGATTTTCCTTTCTATCTGCGAATCATCTTTAATATCAAACTTTATTTTATCGTTTTGCCGGGGAGAATCAATTTGAGAAATATTGTTTACGGTTTTATATAGTTTTGAATATTCTATATTGCTGTCAATCAGATATTTATTTCCGTTTTCCCTTAAAAACTCACAAAACTCCGTAAGCGGTGTGATTTCCCCGTTTATTTGAGTCTTGACAAAATTAAATCCGTTTTTCACCGCCATAGCAGAGATCGCATTTGCCGTGTTTATTTTATTATACGCACAAACCGCCAAATTTGATTTATTTTCAAAAGCTGTTTTTTCTGTTAAGTTCAAATATTCATCGGGCAAAACACTTGAAGCACTGTCACAGATTGTTACAAAAGAAACTTCTTTGGAAAAAGCTTCGGATACAACTTCCTTAAGAAAGTTTTTATCCGCTCTTGTCGCATCTATGGCACAAAGTTCAATCGTTTCAGCATAAGATTTCATTTCTTCAATACTTGTTTTAATGTAACTTAAAACATCTTGCGGTTTCTTATGAAAAAGATATTCCATTCCGAGAGTCGAAACGGGAACTTCCAAACGAAGCACATAATCTTTTCTGTCGCCGAAAGCGTCCTTTAATTTACCAAAAGGAACAGAGAGTTTAGCGTGACCGAGCAAGCCCAAAAGTGTCTTAACGAACAACAAATCTACTTTTTCGTCTTGAAGTTGAGGAAGTTCTATAACATCGACGCCCAACCTGTCAAGTTGCTTTGCTATTTCAAGTTTTTCTTTGAATGTAAACTCTTTATCATTTCTACAGAGCGTAGAATCAATAATCGTTATTTTTCTCATCTTTCTGCTCCTTTTGAAACAAATTTCCGAGTTTAACTCGGAAATTTGCAATTAGTCTTGATAATTAACGCCTATTTTTATTGCCTTTAAATTATAGTCAAATAAATCTGCTTTTCTTTTGGAAATTATCTTTTTGAGAGTTGTTTCAACCATATTTTCATCAAATTCATCAAAGACTTTCATCATCTTTCCCGCAATAATCATATTTGCAAGTGTAGGTATATCATTTTCACTTGCCAATCCCGTGGCAGGTATATAATAAACGGTGACATCGTCTCGTTTAACTTTTCTGTCTATCAGCGATGAATCAGCAAAAATCATACCGCCGCTTTTAACAGAATTTTCAAATCGATCGAGAGACGGAAGATTCATTGCGACCAAGACATCCGGTTTTGAAACAATCGGTGATCCGACAGGCTCATCTCCGACAATTACACTGCAACTTGCGGTACCTCCGCGCATTTCCGGACCGTAAGACGGAAGCCAACTTACATTTTTATCTTCAAGTAAACTTTTATAAGCGATGAACTTTCCGGTAAACAGAATTCCCTGTCCGCCGAATCCCGAAAACAACAAGTTTCTGTTACTCATTTTGTTGCCTCCCTTTCCGCACTGCGATCTTTATATACGCCTAAAGGATAATATGGAATCATTTTATCGTCTATCCACTTTAAAGCCTCTTTTGGTGTCAAGCCCCAGTTTGTGGGGCAGGTTGACAGAACTTCAATAAGAGAAAAGCCCTTGTTTTCAAGCTGATTTTGAAATCCTTTTTTTATTGCCTTTTTGGCGTTTTTTATTCCCTTAATGCTGTTAACCGTAACTCGTTCAAGATATTCGGGGCCCTCAAGTTCGGATAACATTTCACAAACCTTTATCGGATATCCGCAATCTTCTGCTTTACGTCCGTAGGGCGAAGTTTGTGTAACTTGATCTATCAGCGAAGTCGGGGCCATTTGACCGCCGGTCATGCCGTATATTGCGTTGTTTATAAATATTATTGTTATATTTTCATTTCTTGCCGCCGAATGAACAGTTTCCGCCATTCCGATTGATGCAAGATCGCCATCACCCTGATATGAAAACACAATATTATTCTCGGGATCCGCTCTCTTTACACCGGTTGCAACTGCGGGCGCTCTTCCGTGTGCCGCTTCGATCATATCAAAATTAAAATAATTATAGGCTAAAACTGAACAACCGACAGGTGCAATTCCTATTGTTCTGCCCTCAATTCCAAGTTCGTCAACAGCTTCCGCTATCAGTCTATGCACAATTCCGTGAGTACATCCCGGGCAATAGTGCAGGGGCGCATCAGATAAAGATTTTGGTTTATCAAATACTACCATAATTTCCTCCTCACTTACTTGCTTTCACTATGGCATCCAACACCTGTTCGGGTGTCGGTATCATGCCGCCGGTTCTGTTGCAAAGTTCAACGGGCACCTTACATTCACAAGCGAGTTTTACATCTTCAATCATTTGTCCCATCGACATTTCAACTGTAATAATCTTTTTAACCTTGTTTGCTGCTTCATTAAATGCCTTTTTAGGAAACGGCCATAAAGTTATTGGTCTGAGTAGTCCTACTTTTATTCCCATTTTACGCGCTTCGTTTATTGCATTTTTTGAAACTCTTGCGGAAATTCCGAAAGCGGCAATGCAAATTTCGGCATCGTCCATAAGATAACTTTCATACATCGTTTCGTTTTCTTCGATTTTTTTATATCTTTCATATCTGGCAAAAACTTTATTTTCCAGTGTTTGTGGATCTAAGAAAAGAGAATTTATAACATTTTTTTCTCTCTTTCCTTTTGTTCCGTCAGTCGCCCACGGTTTTTCAACCTTATCTTCAATTTTAAAATCTAAAGATACGGGTTCCATCATCTGTCCGAGTGTTCCGTCGGCTAAAATCATTGATGTCATTCTGTATTTATCTGCAAGATCAAAACCTTTGACGGTATGTTCAGCCATTTCCGCAACAGATGCGGGTGCCAAAACTATCATATGAAAATCTCCGTGTCCGCCGCCCTTGGTTGCCTGAAAATAATCTGACTGACTCGGTTGAATTCCTCCGAGTCCGGGTCCGCCTCTTTGAACATTGACTACAAGAGCGGGCAAGTCTGCTCCGGCAAGATATGAAAGTCCTTCACTTTTTAATGCAATTCCGGGACTTGAAGAAGAGGTCATTACTCTTTTGCCTGCGGAAGAAACTCCGTATACCATGTTTATTGCGGCAATTTCACTCTCTGCCTGTAAAAACACTCCTCCGATTTTAGGCATTCTTTTTGCCATGTATGCGGCAACTTCCGTTTGTGGCGTAATAGGATATCCGAAATAATGTCTGCAACCTGCAATGATAGCGGCTTCCGCTATCGCTTCGTTGCCTTTCATCAAAACTTTTTCTGTCATTGATTTTTCTCCTCCTTTTCAACGGAAATTACGCAGTCAGGACACATCATGGCACAGAAAGCACAACTGATACAGTCCGCTTCTCTTACCGCCTCCACAGGATGATGTCCTTTCTTATTTATAGACGTTTTAGATAATTCAAGAACTTTTTTGGGACAAACATCTACACAAAGACCACAGCCTTTACATCTGTCTTCCATTATTGTTAGCTTCTTCATCGATTATTCCTTTCCAAATCAAATTGTTGTTTGCAATTTCAAAGGGAACAAATTATTTATTCTGTCTTTCAAACTGTCGTATAAATCTTCTCTCACACTTGTCATTACAATCGGCAGATTTGTCCTTTGCGATAGCTCTTCGGCTTTTTTAACAGAGTTTAAAATATCTTTTTCGTCGGTTGCACTGCCGATATTTGAATTATTTATAATGCCGGTGAAATGAAATCTTGAAGCAAATTCAATCTCCTCCATTATTTTTATTATGTCTTCCACTTCAGAGCTTAAAGGTCTGTAAAAATTAACTGTAACAAACATATCATATTCATTTTCCCCCACTCTCGAATGCAGTCTTCCTAAAGCAAGGGCTCCTCTTTCGTCTCCGCCGACATCGACGATGAAATTAAAATCTTTTTCATCTGCGACAGAATACATTTGTTGAGGAAGAGATGGAATATCTAAATTACTGTTTGCAAAGTCTGAGGCAATGAGTTCAATATTGTATTTTGATAAGATTTCTTTGCTGTCCTTTGTTCTGAAATAGGGATTGACTATATCAAGATCGGCAATTTTTATTTTTTCGTTTTCCTTTGCCTTTTTTATAGCCAAATTTACCGCAACATTTGTTTTCCCGCTGCCGTAATGACCGGCAATAAATGTAACTCTTTTCATCAATCTTTTAAGTTGAGCGGATAGGTCCAACCCATAAAGTCTTCAAGTTTTCCTGTTTGCATTCCGTAAAGGGTGTCGTAAAGTTTTTGGGCAGTTTCTCCGACTTTTCCGTCTCCGACTTGATAATCTTTTCCCTTATAATTTAAAACCCCGATAGGTGAAATTACGGCTGCGGTTCCGCTCGCAAAAATTTCTTTCAAACTATTATCTTCTGAAGCTTTGAGTATGTCATCAATAGAAAGTTTTCTTTCACTGATTTTCATTCCCCAATGTTTTAATAGCTTGATAACAGAATCCCTGGTGATGCCGGGCAATATTGTTCCGCTGTCAAGAGGAGCGGTAATTACTTCGTCACCGATTTTGAAGAAAGCGTTTGAAGTGCCGATTTCTTCGACATATTTATGTTCCAAAGCATCAAGCCAAAGGACATCTTTACAGTTATATTTCATAGCATTCTTAGAAGCTCTCATTCCTCCGCCGTAGTTTCCTCCGACTTTGGCAAATCCGGTTCCGCCGGGCACCGCACGAACATATTCGTCTTCGACATAAATTCTCGTTGTGCTGAGTCCTCCGTCATTTGCCGCATAATATGAACCTGTCGGGCTGAGAATTATCATAAATTTATAGTGCTTTGCGGGAAGAACGGAAAAAGAAACTTCGTCTCCAAAGATAAACGGTCTGATATACATCGCCGTACCTTCAAGTTTTGGCATCCAATCGGCGTCAACCTTGATTAACTGTTCAACCGCTGCGACCAACAGGTCATCCGGTAAATCCGGAATACACATTCTCTCGTTTGTGTTTTTCATTCTCTTGACGTTCATATCCGGTCTGAAAATCTGAATGCCTCCGTCCGGGCGTCTGTATGCTTTCATTCCCTCGAACATCATCTGGGCATAGTGAAGAACGCAGGACGCGGGTTCAATCAAAAAAGGTTCGTTCGGAACAATTCTTCCGTCGTGCCAGCCTTGATCTTCATCATAATCCATTACAAACATATGATCGGTAAAATATCTTGCAAATCCAAGCTTTGTTTCATCTTCCGGTCTTTTCTTGGGACTTTTTGTCCTCTCAACTCTAAAATTGTAACTCATTGTATCCTTCTTTCTTTATTATAAATTATAAATTTCTGCTCTTCTGTCATTAAAGACATTAATATCTCTGCGAATTTTATTGACTGTTTCAAAATTGCACTCGCAAAAATCAATCTCTTCTTTACCGCCTAAATTGTAAAGTTCATTTCCCAAAGGGCCAAAGGCTACGGAATTTCCTCCGTAAACTGTTTTTTCTGCCTTTCCACACGAATTACAGGAAACCACAAAAATTTGATTTTCAATTGCCCTCGCCTTTAAAAGTGACTTAAACTGTTCAATCCTTTCTTTGGGCCACTGGGCGACGACAAAAATCAATTTTATCCCATCAAGTGCAAGGCTTCTTATCAATTCGGGAAATCTCAAATCGTAGCAAATTATTACCGCAGCTTTTTCTCCGTCAACAAAAAATGTTTTATATCCTTTTCCTTTTTCAAAATATTTGTCTTCTTCCATCGGTGAAAATAGGTGACATTTATCATATTCGCAAATAACGGTTCCGTTTCTGTCAAATACAAAAGAAGTATTGTATATTTTGCCGTCATTTTTTTTATTCATCACGCTTCCGGCAACTGCATTCACCTTATATTTTTTGCAGAGTTCACCGAAAAAACTTTTTGTCTTTTCACCGTTTCGGTCGGCAAATTCCGATAAATCATTTTTAGGAAAAAATCCCACATCCCACATTTCAGGATAAACAATAACGTCCGGATTTTTTGACGTTGCTTTATCAAACATCTTTTTAGCCAAATCGTAATTTGATTCTTTATTTAGAAAAGTCATATTCATTTGGCAACATGCTATTTTCATAATATCACCTACAGTTTATTTCTCTGTATTTTTCCGCTTATGGTTTTCGGGAGACTATTTCTAAAGACAACTTTTCGCGGATATTTATACGGAGCGGTATTAGATTTTACATATGTCTGAATTTCTTTTACAAGTTCTTCACTGCCCTCTGTTCCGTCAACCAATACCACACTCGCTTTAACAATCTGACCTCTTATCTCATCTTTTTCGGCTGAGACTCCACATTCCAAAACATAGGGTAGTTCCATTATTACGCTTTCAATTTCAAACGGTCCGATTCTATAACCGGATGATTTAATAACATCGTCAACTCGTCCGACATACCAGAAGAATCCGTCTTCGTCTCGCCAAGCAGTGTCTCCTGTATGATAAGCTCCGTCATGCCAAACTTCCTTGGTTTTTTCATCATCGTTATAGTAACCCATAAAGATTCCGGGCGTATTCTTGGCTGAAGTTTTAACAACGATTTCACCGATTTCACCGTTTGGCAAACTGTTTCCTTCTTCATCGACTATATCAACATCATAAAGAGGAGTTGCCTGTCCCATGGAACCGAATTTATGCTTACCGCCCATTAAATTTGCTATTACGAGAGCAAGCTCGGTCTGACCGAATCCCTCCATTATTTCAAGCCCCGTACTATTTTTAAACTGTTTGTATACTTCCGGATTCAAGGCTTCTCCGGCTGTTGTCATATGTTTGATGCTTGAAAAATCATACTTTGATAAATCTTGTTTAATCATCATTCTCAGGATGGTAGGTGGTGCACAGAATGAAGTTATACCGTATTTCTCGAAAAGAGGCATTATATCCGCCGCATCAAAACGGTCAAAATCATATACGAAGACTGCACCTTCACAGAGCCATTGTCCGTAAAGTTTTCCCCACATAGCTTTGGCCCAACCGGTTTCGGCAATTGTAAAATGAAGACTGTTATGTTCAACTCCATGCCAATATTTTGCCGTTATGTAATGTCCTAAAGCATATTTATAGTTATGCATCGCTATTTTGGGATAACCCGTAGTTCCGGAAGTAAAGAACATCAACATCGGGTCATTTCCGCAAGGAGAATCGTTTCTTCTTCTAAAATGGGTGCTGAATAACTGATATTCTTCGTCAAAATCATGCCAGCCTTCTCTCTCTCCGCCGACAAGAATTTTGTTTTGAAGTTTTCCGACTTTCTCTTCGGCCAGTTCTACCTGATGAGCAACATCACCGTCCGCGGTACATAAAATTGCACTGACTCCGGCACTTTCAAATCTGTATTCAAAATCATGGGATTGCAACTGATTTGTTGCAGGAATTGCTATTGCACCGAGTTTATGCAGTCCTAAGATTGCAAACCAAAATTGATAATGTCTTTTAAGAACAAGCATAACCCTGTCTCCGCGTTTAATACCCAAAGATTTGAAATAATTAGCCGCTCGAGCAGAATTTTTTCGCATGTCATCATAGGTAAATTTTCTTTCAACTTTGTCTTTCGACAGATGAATCATTGCTGTTTTTGTCGGATCTTTTTTTGCTACTTTGTCAACAACATCAAAAGCAAAATTAAAATTATCATCATTTTTGAATTTGATATCAAGTAAGGACCCGTTTTCGTCTTCATGAAGCTCAATGAAATCTGCACTTACACCGTGCTTAGATGCTTTTATAGGTGCAATTACCGTCTCTCTCGTTTTCTTTTCGTTTTCTTCTTCTCCCGGCAAAACAACGGCAAGGAAAAAACAATCTTCTCCGTTTACGGCTATCATTCCGTGAGGTGTTGCGCTGTTATAGTAAATACTGTCGCCCTCATTAAGATATTCAATATGATCTCCGACCTGAACTTTAAGGCAACCGCTAATAACATAATCAAATTCTTGACCTTTGTGTTTTGTCAAATGAATTGGTCTGTTTTGTAGTTCTTGGCTGAACTCATATTTAACAAAATATGGTTCTGCTATCTTTTTACGAAAAAGCGGAGCAAGATTTTTTATGTCTATTCCCGGTTCTTTTGCAGTCTCCTGTCCTTCGCCTTTTCTTGTGACATTGTAAAACGAAAGATGTGCGCTAACCCCTTCTAAAATATCGGTTACACCTATATCAAAAACCAAGGAACATTTATGTATAAATGTAAACGGAAAGTCCTGTGTTCCGCTCTCAAAATTTCTATATTCCTCTAAACTGACATCTGTCTTTTCAGCCATTTCTTCCTGTGACAGACCTGATATTTCGCGCATTTCCTTTATTCTTGTAGCTATTTCAAATAATTTTTCTGCTGCAACAGTTGTCATTTCAGTTTCCTCCTTATAAAAAAACGCACCCGTCTCAATGATTTTTCATTGAGACGGATGCTAATCATCCGCGGTACCACTCAAATTGCGACAAATATGTCGCCACTCACAGAGCCCAACAGCTCCTTTGCACTAACGTAGCAATTCACGAAAGACCCTACTAAATAAAAATTTTTCAAATCTCCGGCTCAGAAGTGATAAGCAATTGGCGTTTTTTATTATCGGTTCTCACCAACCACCGACTCTCTTTAATAAAAATTCGCCTGCCGTCTTCATCACAGCTTTTTTGTGTTTTTTGAATTCTATATCTAATGTTTTTTTTTGTCAATATATAATTTGTTTTTTATTAAAAACAACAAAGTTTAATTATGAAAGATATTTTGTTTTTGTTGACTTCGCCCTATATTTGAACTTTTTATTTTAATTTTGATATCAAACAACACCTTGGGCCATCATGGCATCGGCAACCTTCAAAAATCCGGTTACATTTGCACCTAAAACAAGATTACCCTTGTCGTTATATTCTTCTGCAGCATCAGAAATATTGTAGTATATATTTTGCATTATTTTTTCCAAATGTTTATCAACCTGCAAAAAGCTTTTTGCAAGCCTCTGAGAGTTTTGCGACATCTCTAAAGCAGAAACGGCAACCCCACCTGCATTTGCAGCTTTTGCCGGTCCAAAAATCACCTTACTGTTCTGGAAATACTTTACTGCATCAATTGTTGTTGGCATATTTGCACCTTCTGCAACCAAAATACATCCGTTTTTACAGAGTTCCTTTGCATCATCAAGTAGCAATTCATTTTGCGTTGCACAGGGAAGCGCAATATCACAGGGAATGTTCCAAGGACGTTGACCGGGAAAATATTCCGCTTCTTTCCTATATTGTAAATATGAGTGGATCCTCTCTTTTTTATTCTCTTTAACTTCTTTTAAGGCTTCAAGGTCAATGCCGTCTTTATCATATATAAATCCGCTCGAATCAGATGCTGTCAAAACTTTTGCCCCCATTTCGATTGCCTTTTCAATAGCATAGATAGCTACATTGCCTGAACCTGATATTGAAACTTTTTTATTTGCCAAACTTGCGCCCATTGATTCCAGCAGAGTTTCAACAAAATAAATCAGTCCGTATCCGGTGGCTTCGGTTCTTGCGAGTGATCCGCCGTAGCTGAGGCCCTTTCCCGTTAAAACACCTACATATTTATTTGTTATTCTCTTGTATTGACCGAAAAGATATCCTATTTCTCTTGCGCCTACTCCTATATCTCCTGCCGGAACATCGGTATCTTCTCCGATGACTCTGTATAATGACGTCATAAAGCTCTGGCAAAGTCTCATGATTTCATTGTCACTCTTGCCTTTAGGATTAAAATTGCAACCACCCTTACCGGCACCGATTGGAAGTGAAGTCAAAGAATTCTTGAAAATTTGTTCAAAAGCTAAGAATTTTATAACCGAAAGATTTACAGACGGATGAAATCTGAGTCCTCCTTTATATGGCCCTATCGCTGAGTTAAACTGGATTCTATACCCTCTGTTGACTCTAACTTTTCCGTTATCATCAATCCATGGCACGCGAAAAACATATAATCTTTCAGGCTCAACAAGTCTTTCCATGAGTGCAGCTTTTTGATATTCCGGATGAGCATCCAAAACAGGTTCAATTGATTTTATAAAGGCTCTGCTTGCCTGTAAGAACTCTGCTTGACCGCGATTATTATCTTCCAAATAACTGATTATCTTTGATCCGTATGACATTATATTTATTTTCCTTCCGATTTTCTTTGACTTTGATATTATATTATCAACAACGGCAAAATGCAATATCATATTGATAATCTTTCAAAAAAATAAAGACTTGGAATCAAGCCTTTATTTATCTTTAGTTATTTTTGTTGTATTTTCAATGTATCGTGTATTTTATTTGTATATTTTGTATAGTGCGTTATTTTCGAAATTGCAAGTTATTTATTTTTACTTGCATTTTTATAAGACTTTTTTTGCTTTTTAGATTGAACTTGTCCCTGATATTTTCTGCTTTCATATATTTCAACAGCTTGATTATGAATTCTTTCTTTTTTTGCTTTTAGAATTTCGTTTTTCTCTTTCTTTTCTCTTTTTATTTGCTCTTTTGTCTTTTGTCTGTTCGGATGAATAGCAACAAGTTCATCGAAGGTATCTTTTGCAAAAGGCTTGACTATAGGGAGTCTATTTGCAAAATAATGAAAATTAAGCGTCAATAAAGTAGCTCCTAAAGATGCGGTAAAAACAAGTGCGCTTTTTGCAAATAAATTTTGTTCTTTCATAATTTTCACTCCTCTATTTTATTATAACGATGATATCTTTTTTAAATTTACCTGTCAACTGCTCGTTTTGACTCTTGTTTTATTTAACAATTCTTAAAAGCTTCGATATTTTCTTTTACATCTCAAATATGTTAAAATGTATAGGTTATAGGAGGAGTGAATGAAGGAACTTTTTAAAAATTTAAAAAAAGAATATTTAAATAAACAAACTTTAATATACATGATTTTCGGTCAATTGACAACTGCCGTCAGTCTCGCTACTTTCTATTGCGGAAAATTTCTTTTTGCCGGTTTTGAAAACACATTTAAAAACTTTCCCGGAGCTTTTATACTTGCAAAGCCTTATTTGTGGGCTAATGTTTTTTCATGGTTCTGTGCCGTAACTTTTTCTTTCTTGACCAGCAAATATCTTGTGTTCCACAGTGCAAGCAAGAATAAGGCTTTTTTCAAAGAAGGAATCAACTTTTATAGCGGAAGACTTATTTCTTTGTTTTTCCAACAATTCGGTCTCTACCTTTTGGTAGAAAAGCTATATATCTCACCGTTTATTTCTAAAATGCTGACAGGTTGTGTAGTGGTAGTATTAAACTTTTTCTTTGCAAAATACATATTTTACGGTGCAAACAATTCAACAGAAAAAGAATATAAAAACAACAAAAAAATTGAAACAAATCAAGAAATGGAGGAATAAAGTATGGGAATAATTTTTGAGTGTCAGAATTTAACAAAAAAATACGGCCATCTTATCGCACTTAATTCTATAAACCTTAAACTTGAAACCGGAAAGGTCGTTGGTCTGTTAGGACCAAACGGAAGCGGAAAAACCACCCTTTTGAAACTCGGTGCCGGTCTGTTAGTTCCGAATGAAGGAGAAGTTTTAATAGATGGACTCAATCCTTCTGTTAAGACAAAAGAAATGACAGCTTTTTTACCTGAAAGAAACTCACTTGATGTCAACATGACTGTTGATTATCTATTGAAATTCTTTGCCGATTTCTATTATGATTTTAATATGGAAAAGGCACGCCGTCTTTTATCTGATTTAGGTGTCAATTCAAAAAATAAACTTTCTCAATTATCAAAAGGAAACAGAGAAAAAGTTCAGATTATTCTGACTATGAGCAGAGATGCAAAACTTTATTTGCTGGATGAACCTATCGGCGGTGTTGATCCGGCTTCCAGAGATTACATTTTAAAAACAATTATTAGTTCTTATAACAAAGATGCCTGCGTTTTAATTTCAACTCATTTGATTGCCGATGTTGAAGATATTCTCGATGATTTTATTTTCATTCGCGAAGGTGAGATTATTAAAAGCGGAAATGTAGAAGCGATTAAGGCAAGAAAGAAAAAATCTTTAGATAAAATTTTCAGGGAGGCTTTCATATGTTAGGAAAATTATTTAAACATGAATTTTATCAGATGACAAGAAAGCTCGGTCCCATATATTTGGGAATTATTCTGTTTACAATTGCCGGAAGAGGTTTTACCTTTCTTTCCACAAGAAAAGTATTCGTTGAAAATGCAAATCATACCTTTGTTTCGGTAATAAACTTTCTATCCGGATTTTTTATCGCAGTTTTTCTGTTGATAATTTTAGGATTACTCGCATACACAATAATCATTTTAATTACAAGATTTTATAAAAATTACTTTACCGACGAAGGATACTTAATGATGTCCCTTCCGGCAAAGACATCTTCACTTATAAACGCAAAACTTTTTAACGCGTTTATTTGGTCGATTTTCAGTATTTTACTTGTGATTTTAGGTGCAATTATACTGTTTTCAAGCTTTGACGGACTAAAAAGCTCTGTTTCGGAGACTTTCCGAGTTTTTTCTAATCTTTACAACAACAGCAGAGAAACTCTGGAAAAACAACTGGGTGTTCCTGTCTGGGCCGGGATTTTAGAGTTGATACTTTTAATATCTATTTCAACACTTAATTTCTTTCTCATCTGCTATTCATCAGTTGTGTCCGCTCAACATTCAAAGATCAAAAGCAAAGGTGTTGCAACGGTTTTATATTACCTGATAATTACAACTGTGTTCTTCTTTATATTTATCTTTCAGACAATTATTTTAAGTAATCTAAAATCATATCCCGAATTTTTAAATAAACTCGGAAGCGGCAACACACTTGCAATTCAGATGACTTTGATCGGCATTATGATTGAAGAGTTTATTTTTTCGATAATACTGTATACAACAACATTGAAATCAATGAAAACCAAACTCAATCTTCCTTGATTTTATATAGACTTGATACAATTTCTTCGGCAGTGGACAGAGGTCCCGAACTGTTTATCGTTACAATAACTTGTGGCCTTTTGCCCTTTCCGATTCTTAGACGATCATTAAAATCTTTATCAAGCATTTTTATTTCATCCATTTCAAAATTATCTTTATAGACAAATATTTCATTTACCTGTTGACTTATTTCATTTATACCTAAATCTGCGGCTTTGCGTCTTAGCAAAGCCGTTTTTATCAGTGTTATAACCGATGTTGGCGGTTTAGAGAATCTGTCTTCAAGCTCAGAAACCAATTCTTTGGCATCAATCTCGGAATTCAAATCGGCTATTCTGCGATAAACATATAATCTCTGGTTTAAATTTTCGATATAATCTTCGGGTATGTGAGCATTTATTCTTATATTTATCAAGCAGTCTTTGTCATCATAAGCAAAATCGGTTTTTTCTCCCTTTTGCTTTTTTATGGCATTTGAAAGAAGTTTAACATACATCTCATATCCGACGGCATTCAATTGACCGCTCTGCGCTTTGCCTAAGAGATTCCCTGCTCCGCGCAATTCCAAGTCTCTCATAGCAATTTTAAAGCCGGATCCAAAAGCTGTATATTCTCTTATCGTTCTAAGTCTTTTCTCTGCAATTTCCGAAAGTTGTTTGCCTCTTGTAAAAGTAAAATACGCATAACCTTTCAATGTGCTTCTGCCAATTCTGCCCCTTATTTGATGGAGCTGTGCAAGGCCCATTCTGTCGGCATTTTCAATTATCAAAGTATTTACATTTGGAACATCCACACCGGTTTCAATTATTGTAGTGCATACTAAAACATCGGTTTGATGATTGAGCAATTTCTTCCAAACCTTCGTCAACTGTTCTTCATTCATTCGACCGTGTGCAATATCGATTCTTGCACGACCGCCGGTCATTTCTTCAACTTTCCGTGCCGTTTGCTCAATTGTATCAATGTCATTATGCAAGTAATACACTTGCCCATGTCGTCTTAGTTCTTTGTCAATGGCAGCGGCAATTATTCTTTTGTCGTATTCCAAAACATAGGTTTGAATCGGTTGTCTGTCTGCGGGTGCCTGTTTGAGCGCCGATAAATCTCGTAGCCCGGACACTGCCATATTCAACGTTCTCGGTATCGGCGTTGCCGACAAAGTAAGCACATCAACATTGGGATATTTATTTTTTAACTTTTCTTTTTGAGTTACACCAAATCTTTGTTCTTCGTCGACAATTAAGAGTCCGAGATCCTTAAATTTTATGTCTTTGGATAAAAGTCGGTGCGTCCCGACAATCATATCAATGTTGCCTGCGGACAAATCCTTTAAAATAGTCTTCTGTTCTTTTGCAGTTCTGAAGCGCGAAATCATATCGACTGAAACGGGAAAGTCAGCAAACCGCCTTGTAACAGTCAAATAATGTTGATAGGCAAGAATCGTTGTCGGCACAACAAAAGCAACCTGTTTACCCTCAACTATCGCCTTAAAAGCCGCTCTAAGCGCAACTTCGGTTTTTCCGAAACCTACATCACCGCAAAGCAGTCGATCCATAGGATAAGATTTTTCCATATCCTCTTTTATTTCTCCGACTGCCTTTAGTTGATCATCCGTTTCTTCGTATTCAAATCGACTTTCAAAATCATTTTGCAAGTCAGTATCGGGCATATAAGCATAGCCTTTGATTTTCATTCTCTTAGAGTATAAAGCAATCAATTCTTTTGCTATATCATCGGTCTGTGCTTTGATTTTTTGCTTTGTGTTTTGCCATTGTTTTGATCCGAGCTTGTTTAATTTTGGCGCAACACCGTCTTTTGAACTTCCTATATATTTTGACAATAAATCAAGTTGATTGACAGGCATAAAAAGTTCATCACTTTTGTCATATTTAATTTTTATGTAGTCCTTTGTAACTCCCGTTATAGTAAGTGTCTCGACACCGTCAAAAATTCCTATTCCATAATTTGAATGGACTACATAGTCACCTTTTTGCAAATCAGAAAGCGAATGAAAAGCATTTTTATTTTTGTTCTTTTTTATTCTTCGCTTTTCACTTTTTCGTATATTTGAACTGATAATTTTGAGTCCTGATTGAGGGAGACTCATAGATTCAGATAAATTACCCTCTAAAATATTAATCGAATATAAATTAAGAGGTTCCGATAAATTATTAATTAAATGTGCATTGATTTCTTCTTCAACCAATGCTTTATAAACATTTTTAGCTGCTTTCGCCGTTCCGGCGTAAAGAATATAGGTATAATCCTTGTCCTGCGTTTCTTCGTGTAAGTCTTTTATTGAACCCTGCCAGTTGCTTTGAAACATTGAGGAAGTATTAAACTTATGCTTGATTTCAAGCGGAATATTACCGCGTAAAAATGTATCCGCAAGAATTACATTTCTTTTATAAATGTCGTTAAACAAAGCATCTGTATGTGTTATGAATTCAGAGTTTTTCTTAGTTATAAGTTTAGACTCAAGCGCAAACTTGATATCTTCAAAAAAAATCTTAGCCTCTGCCTTTGTGTTTTTGTATGCGTTATATCCGTCACAGAGAAAAATCGTTGCCTTATCAAAATAATCAAGAAGTCCCGTCATTTCATAATATTTTGGCATATATTTATCGGGATTTTCTTTTTTATTGATCTCTACGTCTTCAAAAATATATTCTTTAGCCGGAACAATTTCTATTTTGTCGGTTTCTCCAAATCGTCTCTGCGAGTCAACATCAAACAAATAGATTTTTTCTATTTCATCGTCAAAAAAATCTATTCTGAAAGGATGCTTTTGACCGGGAACAAAAAGATCAAAAATTTCTCCTCGATTTGAAAAGGTTCCGACGCCTTCAACTTCATCACTCATTACATAACCTGAAAATAAAAGCTTTTCTTTGAGATTGCTTATTGAAAGCGTATCACCCACAGAGATTTTCATTTTTGCTTTTGAAAAGACTTGTTTCGGAATTGTCCTCTGACTCATAGCATAAGCAGATGTAACTATTACACCGTTTTCTTTCTTAAAAGCAAAGTTCAGAGCGGCTATCCTTAAATGCTCATATTCTCGTGAAATAGTTCTGTCTTCATCAAAAGAAATATCGCGAGAAGGATAATAAAAAGCAGAAACACCCAAATTTATCAAATCATTATGTAAATTTACGCATGACGAATCGTCCGGTAAAACACAAATTAGGTCTTTTCCGGATTTTTCTGTTAACAACTTGAGTATTACCGACTTATATAGATCACTCGGTCCGATTAAAGAAATCGGAAACTCGTTTGAATTATATGATTGAATAAATTGCTCAAGTTCCTGATTTTTAAAAAGTAAGTCTGTAAATTTCATGGCTATGAATTAAATCTGTTCATCGCCTCCTCGATTTTTCCGTCGACAATCAATTCGACAGAGGTATTGATTTCATCTGAAATACCGTCTATCTTATTTTTTTCTTCATTTGAAAACTTTGATAAAACGAAATCAGCTAAATCAAAATCCTTGTTTTCTCTGTCTCCCACACCGATTTTTATGCGTTTAAAATTATCTGACTTGATATTTTCTATTATGCTCTTCAAACCATTGTGTCCGCCGGCAGACCCCTGCCTGCGAATTCTTATTTGACCGGGATCCAAATTTATATCATCACAAAGGACAATAAGATTTGATATCGGAATTTCATAATAATCGAGAACTGCTTTTACAGCTCTGCCACTGTCATTCATATAGGTTTGAGGTTTTATCAAAATACAGCGTTCACCCGATATATCAAATTTACAATATTCACAGAAAAGAAAAGTTCCCCTTCTAAAAGAGAGGTCCTTTTCCGCTGTTATTTTATCGGCCATCATAAAGCCGACATTATGTCTTGTGTTTTTATATTCATCTCCGGGATTTCCCAAAGCTGCAATCAAAAACAAAATATCACCTATCCAAATTTTTGAGTTTTCTTGTTTTCAAAACCCAATCATTTTTGTTTTCCTGTCTGTTTCTTGCAATAGCAAGTGAATAGTCGGGAACATCTTTTGTAATTGTCGAGCCCGCTGCCGTATATGCAAAATGACCTACCTTTATCGGTGACACCAAGTTTGTGTTACAACCGATGAAAGCATTGTCGCCTATGCTGCTTCTTGTCTTGTTTGTTCCATCATAGTTAACAACCAAACTTCCGCAACCGAAGTTACACTCTTTTCCGACTTCACAGTCGCCGATATAATTAAAGTGTGGCAACTTAGTTCCTTCACCGACAGAGCTGTTTTTAACTTCAACGAAGTTTCCGATATGGACTTTTTCGCCTATTACACTGTCCGGTCTTATTCTTACAAAAGGTCCGATGTCTGCACCGGATTTAACTTCGCAATCATAAGCATAAGAACTGTTGAAAATAATATTATCATGGAGAAGGGCATTTTCCATGTAGCTGTTCGGACCGATAACACAATCTTTTCCTATCTTTGTTTTACCTTTTAATATAGTTCCCGGCAAAATAGTTGTACCCGGTTCAATTTCGACTCCGTCTTCAATCATAATACCGTCTATACATGGAATATCTACTCCGTCTATCATAAGTTTTTTCAAGACTTCCAGTCTTTTCTTTTCGTTTAATTCAAAAAGTTGAAACTTATCGTTTGCTCCTAAAACTGTATTTGGATTATTTGTCATATAAACTCCTATTTTCTTTCCTTTATTTTTTAAAATTTCCGTTGTATCTGTAAGATAGTACTCATTAGCCGCATTTTTGTTTTGAATATTATCAAGTGCAAATAGCAAATCGGATTTGTTAAACACATAAACACCCGAGTTGACTTCTTTTATTTTTTGCTGACTCTCGGTTGCATCTTTTTGCTCGGTGATTTTTTCAAAATTACCATCTTTATCACGAATCACTCGACCATATCCAAACGGATTTTCAATCTCCGCGGAAAGTAACGTTGATGAATTTTCTTCAGTTTGATGTTTATTAATCAATTCTTTTATCGACTTTGAGTCAACAAACGGAGCATCTCCGTTCAAGATGATTACATTTTCTGTGTCATCTGATAAAAGTTCATCTCTTGCCTGCATTACAGCATGACCTGTGCCGTTTTGTTCTTTTTGATAAACACAGGTGTATTTGTCTTTATATATTTCCTCTAATTCTTCACCCTTGAAGCCGACAATTAAAATAATATCTTCTATTCCGGCATCGTGCACAGAATCAATAACCCTTTGAATCATCGGCTTAAAGAGAAGATTAGATAATACTTTCGGATGGCGAGAATGCATTCTTTTTCCCTCACCCGCCGCCAAAATCACTGCTTTTGTTTTTTTCATATATTTTCCCTCTAAAACAAGCTTTTCAACTGCTCAATTAAATAAATATGCACGGGAAGAACACTTGTCATGTACATTAAAATAATCCCGATTATCATTGAAATAAATGATACTCCGCCAAAATAAACCGTAAATTTTTCAAGCTTATCTTTGTCTTTTGAATATTTATTTTTCAAGTATTTGAGCTTTTTTTGAATTGACCATTTATAAATATAGTTTCCAAAAAAGGCAAGGAGTATAGAAGAAATATTGATAAAGCGATTTGAATACTTCATGCCTTTAGAAGGCTCCGGCATTTTTGCAAGCATTTTTTTATACTCACCGGCGTAATTGCTCGCGGTTATCTCTTTTGCATCAACTTTGTCCTTGAATTCCTTGATAACAGAAAGGCTATTTTTATAAACTTTTACATTATCGCTGTGTGTAAAAGAAAGAATTATTGCCGGTATTATGACAAGAAGTAGACCCAGTAAATACATTTTTCTGTAAAAAAGCCAAAGTCTCGGAAAAAACAAAGGTGCTAAGTTGACACTTAACTTCTTATTTGATTTTTCCATTTTCATAAATTCGGGAATATATTTTTCTGTCTTTTTTTGAACGAAAGATCCATATTCCTTTGCAGTAAGATCGCCAATCTTGTCCTCTCCCGTTATCTCAACAATATCAGCTTTTTTTAGCAGAAAATCTTTCATTTTTTCGGGATCGTTTTCAAGATTTTCAATTGTCGGTTGTGGTTTTTCTACATGAGTCGGTTTCCACTCAAAATTTCCGTGTTTGTTTTCATTGACACAATGGCCTTCTTTTTCATAACAGGACCTGTGATGAGGCGTACCACAAATCGGACAAACAACAACATCGTCGCCGTCCACAAATTTTTTACCGCAGGTTTCACAAACTTCTGATATATATCTCACTTTTTCTCCTTATTTTTTCATAGTCTTAAACATTGTCATTAACATGGATACTCCCGTCCATAAAAATTGGAACAATAGTATTTCCAAGCTGACGATCATCGGGCTGGATTGCAGCACCGACAGAACAACAAATAAAATACAAGCAATGGCAAAATAAACCAAGGTTATCTGTTTCGATAATGCGTCTATATCATGTAACATCACGGCATTATAAAATGTTGAAGCGAAATTTTCAAGCGTTCCGTTGTGAACAATTCCACTGTCACAATCATCTTTTTCCGTTTCTCTGTATTTATTAAAAATTTCTCCCGAAACTGAATTTAAAACTTTTATGGACGAGGACTGCAAACGAAACTTTTGACAAATAAGTTGTTCATTAATATTAAAGTCACAAGAACTAACTAAAATTGGCACTCCGGTTTGTTCAATTTTATGAAGTTGTTTTTCTACATCGGGAGATTTTGAATAAGTGACAACAAACATTGCCGCAACTTTACCGGCTATTGCAAGATATATTATCTTTCTTCCTTTTTGCAAATACATTTTTTCATTAATGTTTGAAGGTATTTCAACAGAATGATTTTTCAGAAGTTCGGGACTTCCAAAAAGAACTCTTCTTCTATGAATCCACGCTGACAAACCGAGTCTGTCCTCATACGCAAGACCTTCAACCGGCGGAAGCAGTTCATGTTTTCCTAAAATGACGCTGTCAAAAACACCTTTAAGCGGTCCGTTAGATTTTATTACCATCGCCGCAGCATATAAAATTGCATCGTCAATACGCATATTGTTGAAAAGTTTTATACCGACAATACTACAACTTTCAGCTCTAAATAAATCATTGGCGTCAAGGCAAACTGCATTTGCGGTTATTGCTTTTTCGATACTCGAATGTCCTGCTATCATGGCGCCGTTATGATTTAATTTTTTATTTTCGATGAAGAGTGGCAGACAGAACAGAAGTGCTGAAAATGCAGGAACGGAAATCACAAGAAAAGCATTTAAAGCAATAAGTCCTGAAAGCGCAGATTTGAAAACAACAGAAGTTGCCACAAAATCTATCAAAGATAAACCTGCAATTATCGGCACTAATTTTTTTGTAATGTTGTCAAGAGGATTAAATCCATAAGAATTTTTTAAGAAGGAAGACAAATTTTTTATTTTGGAAGAATAGTAGATTGCCGGTTCACCTATTAAAAGTCCTCTGCCCAATTCAAAAGCATCATCGGGATTGCGAAGAACTGTGCTTGCATAAAGTCCTAAACCACTGTTTAGGAATTTAAAATTACCATACACTCGTTTATCAACAAAATAATTTGCAAAATTCATAACCAAAAACATAAATATGTTTTCACTTGCATAAATAGGATACGCAGTTATTGCATTTTCATAATTAAAACATAAGATTGCGATTTGAACCAAGTTAAGTATAGTTAAAAAGTTGATCAAGCTTGCAAGATTCGGGCGTTTCGACACGAGTCCCATTATCCCGGCACTGACAACTTTATAGCTTAGAACAGCAGACATAAGCAATAGGGTCAAGTTTACAATTAGATGGATTAGTACATTTTCAAGTGTAAAAGAAACAATTGAAGTTGATGCAACAGAAAAAACAAAGAAAAAAGCGGTGAAAATTACTGCAATTTTATCTCCTACCATATGTTTTTTTAATATGGCTTCGGTGTCATCATTGTCTGAAGACAGATTTATCGTCTGTTCTTCTTCCCGATCTGTATCTTCCTCTTTGCCTATTTCGGCATCAAGTTTAAACTTTTTGATTTTTTCAAGTCTTTTTTCTTTTAGGTAAAGTTCTTCCTTTTCTTCATCAAGGTGTTCTATTTTTTCTTCATTGTCAAAGCCCTCTATCTTCATCTGTCCTTCGACATGAGGCTCAGCCTGCACTTGAATATTCGACGTGGCTTGATCCGCGGCAATAATTGTCGGCAAAGGCTCCAAATCTGCAGTATTGGTAAACTTACTCTTTTTAATTATTATTCCGGGTCTTTCATATACTTCACCGGATTTTTCAAGATTTTGTCTTTCAAACTCTTCAGTATTAAGTAAATTTTGCTTTGGAACATTCATGAAACGTTCCCTATAGTTCTTATTTTCCACATCATTGTCCCGATTAATTTCTTCATCGAGAATTTGATGATCTATATTCTCATTTTTTATTACCGGCAATCCTACGGTTTTCGACGCAAAAGAAACCATAACCGAAGGCTCGTCTTCAGAAATTTCAGTTTTGCCGCTCTCTTCTACAAAATCCTCATTTATTTCTGCCCTTGATTCTATAAAATCTGAATTCTTAGAGTTTTTGTTGAAAAAAAGTTTTATTTTCTTTGCAAAAGATATTTTTGGTTCTTCCTGAACTTCAAAATCCGGAATCTGTTGAACGGTGTCTATGAACTCTTCTTCGGACTCCAAATCTTGCATTTCGTTTAATTTTTTGTCGATCAGTTTCTCGTAATCGGGTTTTGTATCTTCTGTTTTTTCTTCCACTAAATAATTTTCGGCATTTTCATCTTTAGAGCCGTCATCGTCAACATCGAATTTTTCAAGTTTCGAATCGATGTCGCTTTGACTATACAAATTTTCATCTGTTTCCGGTTCTGATTGATTATTTAGAATGACATTATTGTTTTCTGCATCGTCAGAAAGCAATTTATCAATCTCTTCAAGAGACCAATTTTTACTTGGTTTTTCATTCTCTATATCGGGAAAATTTTCGTTCATAAATTCTTTCATATTGCTATCTCTGTCAATCATTTTTTCCCTCTTTTCTTTGAATCGCAACTTCATTGAGTATGATTCCGGCAGCAACAGATGCATTTAGTGAATCTATTTTTCCATAAAGCGGTATTGAGATTAAAAAATCACAATTTTCTTTCATCTTTTGAGATATTCCCTTGCCTTCCGAACCTATAACTACGGCAATATTTCCGGTCATATCAGTCTTTTTTAAATTTTCTCCATGCATATCTGCTCCATAAATCCAAAGGCCTTCCTTTTTTAATTTTGAAACAGTATTCAAAAGATTAGTAACTCTTGCAATTTTTATATATTCGACTGCGCCGGCTGAAGCTTTGGAAACCGTAAAGTTAACGCTTGCACTTCGGCGTTCCGGAATTATTACTCCGTCAGCGCCCATGCATTCCGCACTTCTTATAATCGCACCTAAATTATGCGGATCAGAAATTCCGTCACAAATAACAATAAATTTATTTTCGTTTTTTGATGAATTTAATATATCGTCTACTGAAAAATATTCATATGAGGACGCTTTGGCGACAATCCCCTGATGATTTCCTTGAGCACACATAAAATCCAACTTTTTAGAATCTACGGTTTTTATCAATGCTCCGCTTTTTTTTGCTTTGAATATCAAGCTTTTAATAATTTCAGAATTATTATCTCGGTCAACGTAAACCGTGTCAATCTGACGTTTTGCTCTCAACGCTTCATTTACGGCGTTTTTTCCGATAATTAATTCATCTGCCTGTATCATAGTTCACCTTATTTAAATTCAACAAATTTTATCAATAAATTTTAACATAGAACACAATTATTTACAATTTACCACAAATCTTATATTTATGCATAATAATTTAAATAATATGCATAAAAATGAATATTTATTAAAAATATACTTGATTTTATAGAATAAATATGTATAATGGTCTTAAATTTAAATTAAGAGGAGATTAGTATGTCAAAAATAAATAAAATTGTACTTGCTTATTCGGGAGGACTTGATACCTCTATTATAATTCCTTGGCTTAAGGAAAATTATGAAAATTGTGAAGTTATTGCGGTTGCAATAGATGTCGGCCAGGGAAGTGAACTTGACGGCCTTGAAGAAAAAGCAAAAAAAACCGGAGCTTCTAAACTCTATATCGAAGATTTAACAAAAGAATTTGTTGAAGACTGTATTTTCCCGACAATAAAGGCAGGAGCAAAATATGAGGGCAAATACTTGCTCGGAACATCTTTTGCGCGTCCGATTATGGCAAAAAGACTTGTTGAAATAGCTAAAGCGGAAAATGCGGATGCTATTTGTCATGGTTGCACAGGAAAAGGAAACGATCAGGTTCGCTTTGAATTATCAATTAAGGCTCTTGCACCGAACATTAAGATAATTGCTCCTTGGAGAACTTGGGAAATCAAATCAAGGGAAGAAGAGATTTCCTATGCCGAAAGTCACAATGTTCCTTTGAAGATAAACAGGCAGACAAATTATTCAAAAGATAAAAATATCTGGCACCTTTCACATGAAGGTCTTGATCTTGAAGATCCGGCAAATGAACCTCTTTATGAGAAAGACGGATTTTTAGAAATGGGCGTTTCTCCGCTTAATGCACCCGACAAGCCCGAATACATAAGCATTGGTTTTGAAAAAGGAAATCCGATTTCATTAAACGGAGAAAAATTAAGTGCCGTTGAACTCCTTAAAAAGCTCAATGAAATCGGAGGTAAAAATGGTATCGGTATAATCGACATCGTGGAGAATCGTCTTGTCGGCATGAAATCTCGCGGCGTTTATGAGACCCCGGGTGGAACTATTTTATATGAAGCACATGAAATGCTTGAAAGTCTAACACTGGATAAAGATACGATGCATTTTAAATCTATTTTGTCAAATAAATATGCAGAGATTGTTTATAACGGAAAATGGTATACAACGCTTAAGCAAGCTTTGGATAAATTTGTAGAAGAAACTCAGCAAACCGTAACGGGAGAAGTCAAACTTAAATTATATAAGGGAAACATCATCAACGCAGGTATTACATCTCCATATTCTCTTTACAGCGAAGAATTTGCAACCTTCAATGAAGATGAAGTTTACAATCAAAATGATGCAACAGGATTTATAAATCTTTATGGTCTTCCCCTTAAAGTTAAAGCTATGTTATACGGAAACGGAGAGCAAAAATGAAACTTTGGGAAGGTAGGTTTCATAAAAGTTTAGATGAGGTTGCAGATAAATTTAATTCATCTATAAAATTTGACAAAAATCTTTATTTAGAAGACATCGAAGGCAGTCTTGCACACGCAAAAATGCTTTCACAGCAAGGTATTATAAGTGAAAACGACTATAAATTGATTAAGCAGGGTCTCTCAAAAATGGCTTTTGAAATAAGTTCCGGAGAACTTATCATCGACGAAAATTCAGAAGATATACACACTTTTATCGAAGGAGAACTCACAAACAGAGTCGGAGATGCCGGCAAGCGCCTGCACACAGCTCGAAGCAGAAACGATCAAGTAGCGCTGGATCTCAGACTTTACATGAGAAAAAGATTGGATGAAATAATTAAGCTCCTTTATACACTTACGAAGACACTGTGCGTTCGCGCAATCGAAACAAAAGATTATGTAATGCCGTCTTACACTCATCTTCAACGCGCACAGATTTCGGTTTTCGGTCATCACTTACTTGCCTATGCCGAAATGTTTCTTCGTGATATTGACAGAATAAAGCAAGCCAAAAAGAGAATGAATATTTCTCCGCTCGGAAGTTGTGCTCTTGCAGGAACCACTTACAACATAGATCGTTTTATGACCGCAGAGGAACTTGGATTTGACGCTCCTTGCAACAACTCACTTGACGGTGTTTCGGACAGAGATTATTTAATTGAAATTTTATCGGCTTTTTCAATCCTTATGATGCATCTTTCAAGATTTTGCGAAGAAATCATACTGTGGAGTTCAAAAGAATTCTCTTTCGTTGAACCCGATGACGCGTTCTCAACAGGCTCAAGTATAATGCCACAGAAGAAAAATCCTGATATTGCTGAGCTTATACGCGGAAAAACCGGCAGAGTATATGGAAGTTTAATTACTATGCTAACGGTTATGAAAGGACTTCCGCTCGCGTACAACAAAGATATGCAGGAAGACAAAGAGGCCATAATGGACGCGCTCGATACTGTAAGTATGTGCCTTATCTCATTTGAGCCGATGATAAAAACATTGAATATAAAGAAAGATAATCTAAAAAAAGCCGCTCTTACAGGATTTATCAACGCAACCGACGCAGCAGATTATCTTGTTAAAAAAGGACTGCCTTTTAGAGATGCATATAAGACTATCGGAGAACTTGTTGCCTACTGTATCGAAAAAGACAAAACTTTAGACAATCTTTCTGTTGCAGAATATAAACAGTTTTCAGATTTATTTGAAGAAGATATTTTTGATGCCGTTTCACTCGAAAAAATGATTCTTACGAGATCATGTTATGGAGCTCCTTGTCCTAAAAATGTTGAAATTCAAGCAAATAAAATTTTAAAGGATATTGAAAATGATTAATGTCGGTATTGTGGGTGCTACAGGCTATGTCGCAAGCCAACTGATAGCAATACTTTTAAATCACGATAAAATAAATATTTCCCGTCTATATTCAAATAAAAATGCTACGCAGGATATTTTTGATACTTTCCCCTCTTTCTACAAAATTTCAGATATGAAATATTCGAATGATGAAAACTATCCCGATGAATGCGATTTAATTTTTTCCTGTCTACCCGCAGGAGAGTCGGAAAAATATGCGATAAAAGCAATTGAAAACGGCGTTAAATTCATTGATTTGGGTTCTGACTTTCGCTTAAAAGACGAAAAAGCAAATATAAAATGGTACGGAAAAAATTTTGTTGATAAAGAGCTTCATAAAAAAGCCGTTTACGGATTGAGCGAAATTTTTGCAAAAGAGATAAAAAACGCAGATATAATCGCAAATCCGGGTTGTTACCCAACTTCTGTTATTTTGGGATTGGCTCCTCTGTTATCACAAAAAACAGGTTTTGTCGAGCCGATTATCATTGATTCTAAATCCGGTCTTACGGGTTCCGGAAAAAAGCTTTCCGAAAATTCACATTTTATAAATGCAAATGAAAACTTTAAGCCTTATGCAGTCGGCGGTCACAGACATTTACCCGAAATAGAGCAGGCTCTGTCAAAAATATCCGGCAAAAGCATAAAAACTGTTTTTACCCCTCATCTACTTCCCGTCAACAGAGGCATATTGTCTTCAATATATATAAATCTTACCGATAACATTAATCTCGACGAGATTCACAAAATTTACAGAAATTTTTATAAGGATAAATTTTTTGTCAGAATTTTAGAAAAAGGAGAGATTGCCAATTTAAGACAGGTGCAAAACAGCAATTTTGTGAATATATCTTTACACAAAGACAGTCACACAAATACACTTATAGTCATTTCGGCAATAGACAACATGATAAAAGGTGCCGCAGGTCAAGCGGTTCAAAATATGAATTTGATCTTTAACTTCAAAGAAAATGAAGGATTAAATCTAATTCCAAATACATTTTAGGAGAAATATATGAAATTTATAGAGAAAGGAGTCTGTGCTCCAAAAGGTTTTTTGGCAAACGGAATTCACTGCGGTATCAGGAAAAATAAGTCAAAAAAAGATTTGGCGATTATATTCTCGCTCAATCCGTGTAAAGCCTGTGCCGTATTTACGAAAAATAAAGTTTGTGGTGCTCCGGTTCAGTTGTCAAAAGACAATTTAAAAAACAATATAGCTCAAGCTGTTTTATGTAACAGCGGGATTGCCAACACCTGTGCAGCAGACGGGCTTCAAAAAGCAGAAGATATGTGTGCGTTTGCCGCAAAAAGTTTGAATATTAAAAGCGAGGATATAATAATAGCTTCCACGGGTGTAATCGGAAAATCAATAAATATAAGTCCAATCAAAGAAAATATGAATGTCTTGATTTCAGGAATGAATACAAACGGTTCCGAAGATGCGTCCCTTGCGATTATGACAACCGATACGGTAAACAAACAAGCAGCCGTTGAATTTGAAATTGACGGTAAAATTTGTAGAATCGGCGGTATATCTAAAGGATCCGGTATGATTGCGCCGAATATGGCAACCATGCTTTGCTTTTTAACAACCGATGTCAATATAGAAACAAGATTGCTTGACAGTGCGCTTAAAACTGTAACACAAGAAACTTTCAATATGCTTTCAATTGACGGAGACACATCTACAAACGATACGGTATCAATAATGGCAAACGGTGGTGCAAGCAATAAATGCATTGACGATTATGACAAAAATTATGAAATATTTTTAGAGGCATTGAGAGAACTCTGTATCAATCTCGTATGCAAGATGGCTGCAGACGGAGAAGGTGCGACTAAACTTTTGATTGCTAAAGTTATCAACGCTCATAACACCGATGCTGCCCGAAAAGTCGCAAAAAGTGTTATTTCCTCTGATTTGGTTAAGACTGCAATGTTTGGCAAAGACGCAAACTGGGGACGAGTTCTTTGTGCTGTGGGTTACAGCGATGCAGATGTTGATGTTTCAAAGATTGATTTAAGCTTTAAATCCGAGTATGGAGAAATGAAACTCTGCGAAAACGGATCCGGCATCTCATTTTCCGAAGATGTTGCGTCTAAAATCCTTTCATCGGATAAAATAGATATAATCTTAAATTTAAAAGACGGGGAATCTTATGCTACCGCTTACGGATGTGACTTAACCTATGACTATATTAAGATTAACGGAGATTATAGGACATGAATGAACAAATAAAATCTGAAGTTTTGCTTTCAGCTCTTCCGTATTTTCAACAATGGCAAAACAAGACAATTGTTATAAAATACGGTGGTCACGCAATGCAAAACGAGGAACTCTGTAAAAGTGTCATGAAAGACCTCGTCTTACTCAATCTCGTTGGCATAAGGATTGTTCTCGTTCACGGCGGTGGCCCGAAAATAAATGAATTACTTAAATTATACGGGAAAGAAAGCAAATTTATAAACGGACTTCGATACACAGATAAAGAGACAATGGACATAGTTCAAATGACACTTGCGGGAGATATAAACAAAAATCTTGTTTCGATGATTTGCAAGCAAGGAGGCAAAGCTATCGGTCTGTGTGGAATGGACGATAAAATACTCATTGCCGAAAAAATTAAAAACCCTGATTTGGGCTTTGTAGGAAAAGTTAAAGATGTAAATTGTGATTTTCTAAATCTTTTGCTTGATAACGGATATATTCCGGTATTATCAAGTGTTGCCGTCGATGAAAATATGAACACATATAATGTAAATGCAGATAACGCGGCTTCAAAAGTTGCGGCGACCATGAAAGCGGAAAAATTCATTTTAATAACCGACACTCCCGGAATTTTAGAAGATATCAACGATCCTTCAACTCTTATTTCTAAAATAAATATAGATGATTTGCCTTTACTCAAAAAAAAGAAAATCATATCGGGAGGTATGATACCCAAAGTTGACGGTTGTGTCGAGGCTGTGAGACAGGGCGTAAATTCTGCGCATATTGTAGACGGCACCAAAGAGCATTCAATTTTGGTAGAACTCTTTTCAAAGGAGGGTATAGGAACTATGTTCCGCTGATATGAAATTTGAAAAAATAAAAAGTGACTCTAAATCATTTTTACCAACATACTCAAGAGAAGATGTTTGTTTTATAAAGGGAAAAAATGCAACTTTGACTTCGATAACGGGTAAAAAATATATAGATTTCGCTAGCGGTATCGGAGTTATGTCTCTCGGATATAACGACCACGATTGGAACAGTGCCGTAATAAAGCAAACTAAAAATTTAGCTCATACTTCCAATCTTTTTTATAACGAACCCTCGGCAAAACTTGCAAAAACTTTAACGGATATGTCCGGACTGAGCTTTGCATTCTTCTGTAATTCAGGGGCTGAATCAAACGAATGCGCAATTAAACTTGCAAGAAAATATGCATCAAAATATCATTCTGATAAAAGATATAAAATTTTAACGCTTGAAGATTCTTTTCACGGAAGAACCTTAGCTGCTTTAAGCGCAACGGGACAAGAAGAGTTACACAAAGATTTTAAACCTCTTCCACAGGGCTTTGAAAGTTTCAAAGCCGGAGATTTAGACGGTTTTTGTGAAAAAATTTTAAAAGATGATGTCGCGGCTGTTATGGTTGAACTCATTCAAGGAGAAGGCGGCGTCATTCAAATAGATCCGGAATTCATCGGCGCTATAAAATATATATGCAAAGAAAATGACATTTTATTTATTGTAGACGAAGTTCAAACGGGAATCGGGCGTTGCGGAAGTTTATTTTTATATGAAAAGTATGATATATGTCCCGACATTGTCACAATTGCAAAAGGATTAGGTGGCGGACTTCCCATAGGTGCTTGCCTTGCCGATTATAAACTTAAAGATGTTTTTTCCCCCGGAGATCACGGTTCGACCTTCGGCGGAAATCCCATAGTATGTGCCGGTGCGCTTTCTGTCCTTTCTAAAATGACCGCTGAATTTTTAGATTCGATAAACGAAAAAGGTAAATATCTTAAAAGTCAGCTTGAAACTATTGATGAGTTTTATGATATAACCTGTCAAGGTCTTATGATTGGCATATCTCTTAAAACAATGGATTCAAAAGATTTATCAAAAAAGCTGCTGGAAAACGGTCTTGTCGTATTAACCGCAAAACACAATCGACTTAGGCTTTTGCCTCCGCTTAAAATATCTTACAGAGAAATAAATAACGGAATAAAAATAATTAAAAAGGTATTGTCATAATGAAAAATTTACTAAAAATGTCAGACCTGACCAAAGATCAAATTTTCGAGATCTTAAGTTTGGCCGGACAATTAAAATATGAAAACAAAAATGGAATCGAACACAAAATTTTAAACGGTAAAAATCTTGGTATGATATTCAAAAAAGCTTCAACTCGCACAAGGGTTTCCTTTGAGTGTGGAATGAATCAACTCGGTGGCCACGCTTTATTTTTATCGGATGATTCATTGCAGACAAAAAGAGGAGAATCGATTGAAGATACCGCCAGGACCCTTTCAAGATATCTGGACGGAATAATGATCAGAACCTTTGATCAAAGTGAAGTCGAAAAGCTGTCAGAATATTCGGATATCCCAATAATAAACGGATTGACTGATTTTGCGCATCCGTGTCAAGTCCTTGCCGATTTGATGACAATTCGAGAATACAAGACCGCGTTTGACGGGCTTAAAATCTGTTATATAGGTGAAGGCAATAATATGGCAAACTCATTGATTGTCGGATCCTTGAAAGTCGGTATGAGTATAAGTATCGCCTGTCCCAAAGGATACGAACCGGATCATAAAATTTTAGACTTCGCCAAAGATTATGGAGACAAATTTTTTATGACCGAAAATACGACAGAAGCTGTGCAAAACGCAGATGTAGTTTACACCGATGTTTGGTCATCTATGGGTGATGAAAAGAATATAGAAACAAAAAGGAAAATTTTTGCCGGTAATTATCAGATAAACGACAATCTGATGCAAAATACTAATAACGCAATAATTTTACACTGCCTTCCCGCTCATAAAGGCGAAGAAATAACTGCAGAAGTTTTTGAAAAACACGCCGATGAGATCTTCGATCAAGCGGAAAATCGTCTTCATGCACAAAAAGCGGTAATGACTATGCTTATGAAATAATTGACTTTGCAAAACCTTTTATTTAGAATGACCTTATAAATTAAGGTTGGTAAATATTGATATGTTGGACTATTCATCAGATTTTTATGATTATGAGAATTTAAGCACTTGGCAATATTTGAAAAAGCCGCTGTTCAAACCATATGCAATTCGAAAAGCGATGGTATATGCAACTAAAGCGGCCTTTCCGTTTATGTTGTTTGCCGCACTGTTTGCTTTCGTCGTTCTTTTGCTCGGAAATGTTTTCCCGACCATGGAAAAAGGTCTTTACTATGTCTCATACATAACAATAACTTATTATGCTCTTTTCTACTCCACCGTTTTTGCATATAAACTTGCAGGTTTTTATCCTGCAATATCAGTTGCAACACTGAGTATTTATTTTTCTTTTTTCTGCACTCAAATTGCAGGTTTTAAAGTTATTGAAGGCTCAAATGTTCTCGGATATTTGGGCTATTTTTTTATGTCTCTGATTCTATGTTGTTTAATTGTATTTTTTAGGCGTATTTGTGTGTTGGTTATAGAACTCTTTTTTTCCGTTGTATTTTTCTTAATAAATAAAATATTTAAAAATATGGAGAAATTAAAATCGGAAATTCTAAAAAACTTGAGACCTCAAACAAAAAATTTGGTATTTGTCGGAGACAGTTTAATTGTTACCGGAATCGCGTCATATCTGGTCTTTTATGTGATTTCATACCTTTACGCTTTGCCTTTAAATTTAATTGCTTTAAAATTTGGAAGTATTTTATTGAATTTGAAAAGCACCGTTGCTCAAGGTGCTTTAATAGGCTTTGCTTTCGGTATTGATTTAGGCGGCCCTGTTACATTAAGCATCTTTGAACCTATATTCAACGATTTATTGTTAAAAAATCCTAATGCGGTAACTTTAATGACAATTTTCACTTCTGTTGTAATAACACCGTCTTGGATTTGCCTTTTCTACTTTTTAACTTATAAGATTTTTAAGAATCATCCGATTACCTTTGTTGATGAGAACCTTCTGAATACCGGATTCATAAATGAAATGTTTCAAAATATTCGTTTAACCGTACTTGCCCCCGTAAGTTATTTATTGCGTGAACCGGAAACCACATTTTTTGCCTTTGTTATCGGATCTACAATTACCGGAACGATGGGAGGCTTATTTAGATTGACAAACAACTCACTTTTGACAACTTATATTGAAAATTATGGATTACTCAGAAAAAACAACGTTGTATATACAAAAAATTATGATGCCTTTGCGGGACTTATGCCGCCTATTTACGCAAAATCAGATATTCACACTTTGATTTTTGCTTTGATTTCAACACTTATCGGTGCATTAATCGGATATTTTATTTTTATTTTACTAAAAACCTTAAAATATAAACGCTTAGAAAAGAAAGGGCTGGCCCTTTTCCTTGCTTACGGACATCCGTTTACAAAATCCGAGTGGACAAAATCTTTTAAAGAAAAAACATATATTGAAAAGAAGTTGGAAAACTATTTTGATAAGAAAGGAAATGAAGAAAAATGATCTCTCCTTTTCCCATTTTCAAACTTTTTTGGAAGATAACCGAAAAAAGCGATAACGCAAACTTAAAAAAACAAATTGATCCTGATAATATTTTTCGTACCTACGATATAAATTATGCAAATGATGACAACACTTATCATAATTTAGATTTTTATCGACCTGATAAAATCACTGAAAACCTGCCTTGTATCATTGATATTCACGGCGGTGGATGGATGTATGGGACCAAGAGATTAAATCAAAATTATTGCCTTCATCTTGCAAACAATGGTTTTACTGTTTTCAACATTAATTACAGACTCTGTCCCGAAGTTACAATGAAAGAGCAGTTACAAGATATTTTGATTGCACTCAAGTTCATCGGAGAAAACAAAGAAAAATTTAAGATCTCCGACAATTTTATTTTGGCGGGCGACTCAGCCGGAGGTCAACTTGCTGTTTTTGCATATTCAATATGTAAAAGCGATAAACTTAAAAAGGCCTTTGAGTGTATAAAAAATAATTTGCATATTAAAGGCTTGCTCTTAACTTCTCCCGCACCTTTTATGAATGAAAACGGACCTGTCGGCATGTACACAAAACCTATGCTCGGTAAAAACTATAAAGCAGATAAAGCTTATTATTTTATGGATTTTAATAACTTTGTAGATGAAATTTCTTTTCCTCCGACTGCACTAATAACGAGTAGCGGTGACTTTCTCGCAAGAAATCAGACAAAAAGGTTACATACATTACTTATAAATCAAAACACGGATGTTTATTTGCAAGATTTCGGAGGATTTTCAGGTCTTTTCCTACCCCATGTTTTCAGTGTTTTGAATCCATCCGGCAAAGTTGCAAAAACAGCAATTAAAAACGCCTGCGATTTTCTGAAAAGCAAAATGTAAAAAGCTCTAAATCAGAGCTAGATTTTTTCTCTCTTCTCAGTTCCAATTTTTAGTTGTTCTAAATGGAATATTAAATTTTCTTGAAAACTACGATTGCTTTAATCCTCATTTTTCTTAAATCTATTGAACCTAATAGAACTACCATTTATTGACTTTGTTTTATCTTTGTGCTAATCTCCAACTATTAGAATTGGTTTCCTCCTACCCGAGTTGATTTCTTAATTAAACCTTATTGTTATTGTGATTGATTTTAAGTTTAGCAGCTTTTTTATTAACAAATCATCTTTATCACATCCTTACAAATTAGATTATATAATTATCGTATATGTGATATTTAAGTGGAAACCAAAACTAAAAAAAGGATAGCTTTTTAGCTATCCTTTTTACTATGCTATAAATATCATTTTCATATTACTTTTTATGTCAGATTTATAACAAATTATATAATATTATACGTAATTATTAAGCTTTATTCATTTTCGAAAAACAGGTGTCAATCCCTTGATATATCTCTGTCTTAGCGTGTAATCGCCAAGACAGAGAAAATCAAAAATATTCATTGGTGGAGATGGCGGCAATCGAAACCGCGTCCGAAAACTCATCCACAAGACTTTCTACGAGCGTAGTCAATTTAAAAAATTCATTTTAAAATAAAAATTGACAAAATCTTTTAAAATATATTCTCGATAATTCATGATATGGGCCGAGAAAACTCATATTCACGTTCCCCGCTAAAATGACACCGTACTTTGAAACCGCGGGTTATCTCAAAGACGATGGCAACTTAAGTTAAGCTGCTTGTAATTGTAAATTTTTGTCGTTTCTTATTGAAACTTGTGACATTTTAAGGTGATTATCACAGCACCGCTCGCTTTTTCCTGCTTTTAAGTCCCGTCGAAATCCTTTCATCCCCTTATCTGTCTTTTAAAGCATATTCAATCTTTCTCTGAGCTTCTTTCTTTGCCGAAGCAGCTCTTTTATCGTATAGCTTTTTACCTTTGCAAAGTCCTATCAATATTTTAAGTTTTCCGGCTTTGAAATAAGCTGAAAGCGGAATCACGGTATATCCTTGTTGCTTAGAGAGACCGAACAATCTGTTTATCTCTGACTTATGCATAAGTAATTTTCTTCTTCTCTTTGGCTCGTGATTAAATCTGTTACCGCCTTTATAAGGACTGATATGCATTCCATAAACGAAGAGTTCGCCTTTATCGAAACTGCAGTATGAATCTTTCAAGTTTATTCTGCCCATTCTGACACTCTTTACTTCAGTTCCCTGCAAAACAATGCCGGCTTCATATTCGCTTTCAACGAAATAGTCGTGATAAGCTTTTTTATTTTTTGTAACTTGAATTATTTCGCCCATACTTCCCTCGTCTGTATTATATCACATCTCACTGCGCCCTTCTATTGCCTTGCACAAAGTTACAGAGTCTGCATATTCAAGATTTGCACCTACCGGCATTCCATAGGCAAGTCTTGTTGTTTTTACACCAAGCGGCTTTAGCAATCTTGAAATATATGTTGCCGTTGTATCACCCTCACTTGTGAGATTCGTAGCCATAATAACTTCATTTACACCGTCTAATCTGTCTAAAAGATTATTTATCGTCAAATCATCGGGTCCTATTCCGGCAAGAGGAGACAAAGCTCCGTGCAAAACATGATAAACACCTTTGTAATTATGTGTGTTTTCTATTGCCGTAACATCACGAGGATCTTCAACAACACAAATTGTTGTCTTATCTCGCGTTTCATCGTCACAGATATCACAGATCGGTTTGTCAGTTAAATTACAACAATACTTGCATTTACGAACATTGTTTTTTACATCAAGTATTGTTTTTGCAAAATCCTTTGCCCTGTCAGGTTCCATATTCAAAACCGCAAAAGCCATTCTCTGTGCGCTTTTATGACCCACTCCGGGAAAAGATTGAAAATGTTCAATTAACTTTGTGAGCGCCGTTATCTCATGTATCAATTTTAAAACAAGCCTCCGAGTCCCGGCATATTTATACCGTCTGTGAGTCCTCCCATTTCTTTATCCATTGCATCAGTTGCTTTTCTCATGGCTTCATTTATTGACGCCATTATTAAGTCTTGTAGCATTTCAACATCTTCGGGATCTACAACTTCGGGATCTATTTTAATTGATTTTAATTCATGTGCGCCGGAAACTTCGACTTCAACAGCTCCACCACCTGCGGAAGCGTTAAATGTAGAGTTTTCTATTTCCTGTTGTTTCTTATTCATGTCCTCTTGCATTGTCTGCAATTTTTTCATCATTTCGCCCCTTGAAGGGCCTTTTGGAATATTAGCTTTCATTTTTCCTCCAATATTACAGATTAAAACCTGCTTTATTTATTGTGTCAATTAAATCGTCGAAATTTTTTTCGGATTCTCCGGACTTTATTTCGGCTTTTTCTTCTGATCCGACTTCAAATTTATATTCGTCTCCGTAAATTTCAACTACGGCTTCTTTTATCTTATCCGAATGAATTTTTTCTTTTACCATCCTATTAAACAAAAGATTTTGCGTGTTTATGGAAATTTTGTTGTCACTTTCATCTATTATAGCATTATCAAGTGTCCCCGAAAAAATTCGATCTTTCTTGTAAATTAAATTTATTAGGTCTGCCTTTAAGTCTTTTTTATCAACAGTTTTTTCTTCCGGCTTAGGTTCTTCTTTTTTGTATTCTACTTTTTCTTTATCCGGGATTTTTTCAACCGGAGTTTTTTCTTTTACTTTTTCTTTATTTTGGTTATCAACAATTATTTCTTTTATTGCCTTTTCCTTTACTTTAGAAATTTCAATTTCTTTTTTATTTTCCTGTAAATCTCCATTAAAAATATTGCATAATTTTATTACTGCTATTTCCGTTTCAATAAGTCTGTTTACGCCGTCTTTCAAATTGATTCTGCTTTTTTCCACAACATCTAAAGCACGAATTATATCATTTAAAGAGCACATTTCTGCACAAGATTTACAAAACTCTTTTTCGTTTTGTTCGGCATTCAACAAATCTTTACAATCATCGACGGCCTTAACAATCATAATATTCCTAAAAATCCAAATTAGAGAGTCACAAAATCTTTCCATGTCAGAAAGTGAAATATATAGTTCGGAAACCGTTTTTAAAGCTGTGGATTTGTCACCTTTAATTACAGAAGAGACAACATTGTAAAGTTTTGTTTTATCTGCAAGTCCTATAACATCATGTATGGTGTCTAAAGTCACATTTTTATCTTTAGATATACACTGGTCTAAAATAGAAAGTGAGTCTCTCATTGATCCGTCGGCAAGAGAAGCTATAAATTCTGTTGCGTCGTCATCAATTGTGGCATTTTCGTTTTGCGCTACATATTTTAGTCTTTTAGAAATATCAGAAATTGATATTCTCTTGAAATCAAATCGCTGACAACGAGATATTATAGTGTTCGGCAATTTTTGAATCTCAGTGGTCGCCAATATAAATTTTACATGTTCGGGTGGTTCCTCTAAAGTTTTCAAAAGAGCATTAAAAGCTCCGCTTGAGAGCATATGAACTTCATCAATTATATAAACACGATATTTTGCATAAACCGGAGTGAAATTTGCTTCGTCTCTGAGTTGTCTTATACTGTCTACACCATTGTTAGAAGCAGCATCGATTTCAACAATATCAGTAACAGAACCATCATCAATAGCTTTACAAGCTTCGCACTCATTACATGGATCACCGTCTTTAGGATTCAAACAATTCACTGCCTTTGCGAGAATTTTCGCACAGGTAGTCTTACCGGTTCCCCTTGAGCCTGTAAAGAGATAGGCATGAAAATGACGGTTTTCTTTAATTTGATTTCTAAGCGTCTGAACTATCGGCTCTTGTCCTGCGACATCCGAAAAAGTTCTCGGTCGATATTTACGATATAAAGCTAAATACATATTTACCCCTTAAATAAAACGAAGGTGCTTTCACTTTATCATACGGCGTCCCGGTTATCCGTGGCACCCGTTGCGGTCCGCTTAATGCTGCTCGGTTCCCCGCCTGACATGATTCACGGTGCACCGTCGCACGGGACCGAAACGCCATATGATGAAATAAAAGCTTTCCTCCGCTCTCGAATTATTATATATCAAACGATATTCAAAGGCAAGCAACGTCTTGTATTTTTTAGGGTTATTATGATATAATTTTGAACTGTATAGATTATAGTATGTTATTTAAACATTAAGCGAAGGAGCATAAACTCATAATGGGATTTTTGAAAACGTTATTTGGCGACTCTTCAACAAGAGAAGTTAAAAAAACTCTTCCTCTTCAAAAAAAGGTTTTAGCTTTAGAAGAGGAATTTAGAAAAAAGAGCGACCAAGAACTTAGAGAGATGACAGATCAGCTAAAGGAAAGATACGCCTCAGGCGAATCTTTAGACGATTTGTTACCGGAAGCTTTTGCCAACTGTATTGAGGCCTCGGAACGTGTTTTGGGAATGAGACATTATCCGGTTCAGATTATCGGCGGAATTGTTCTGCATAAAGGCGGAATTGCCGAAATGAAAACAGGTGAAGGTAAAACGTTAGTAGCTACTCTTCCCGCATACTTAAATGCATTGACCGGAAAAGGTGTTCACATTGTTACCGTTAACGATTATCTCGCAAAACGTGACTCTGAATGGATGGGCAAGGTTTATCGTTTCTTGGGACTTGAAGTTGGTCTTATCGTAAACGGTCTTGATAACGGCATGAGAAGAAAAGCTTATGCTGCCGATATCACATATGGAACAAACAATGAATTTGGATTTGATTATCTTAGAGATAACATGGTCCTTTATAAAAAAGATAAAGTTCAAAGAGGACATTCTTACTGTATCGTCGATGAAGTTGACTCCATTTTAATCGATGAAGCGAGAACTCCGCTTATCATTTCCGGTATGGGTACCGAGTCTACGGACCTTTATAAACAGGCAGATCTTTTCGTATCTGACCTTGTTATGACTAAAGTTACGGAACTTGACGAAAAAGAAGAATATGAAACTGTTGCAGACGGCGACTATGTTGTTGATGAAAAAGCAAAAACCGCAGTTTTAACACAAGCCGGTGTAAAGAAAGCTGAAGCTTATTTCAACCTGGAAAACCTTATGGACGGAGATAACACGACTCTTTTGCATCACATCAACCAAGCCATCAAGGCACATGGTGTTATGCACAACGATGTTGACTATGTTGTAAAAGACGGTGAAATACTTATCGTTGATGAATTTACCGGTCGTATTATGAACGGCAGACGATACAACGAAGGTCTTCATCAGGCAATTGAAGCAAAAGAAGGTGTTGAAGTTAAAAGAGAGAGTAAAACTCTTGCCACCATCACTTTCCAAAACTATTTCCGTCTTTATGACAAAATTGCCGGTATGACCGGAACCGCTATGACTGAAGCGGAAGAATTCAGCGAAATTTATAAACTTTATCCCGTTGAGATTCCTACAAACAAACCGATGATTAGAATTGACCACGACGACATCATTTATAAAACCGAACTCGGAAAATTCAATGCGGTTGTCGAAAAAATTCAAGAGTGTAAGTCAAAAGGTCAGCCTGTTTTGGTCGGAACCGTTTCTGTCGAAAAATCTGAAAGATTAAGTGCTTTACTCAACAAAAAGGGAATTGAACACGAAGTCTTAAACGCAAAGAACCACGAAAAAGAAGCGCAAATTATCGCTCAGGCCGGTAAATTCGGAGCAGTTACAATTGCAACAAACATGGCAGGACGTGGTACCGATATTATGCTCGGCGGAAATCCCGAATATATGGCGAAAGCAAAGTTAAAGACACTTCAATACGACAATTTTGTTATAAACGAAGCCATGGGATTTGCTGAAACAGATGATGAAGATGTTTTGAAAGCAAGAGCTGATTTTGAAAAGTGGTTCAACACTTACAAAGAGGAAGTTAAACCACAGGCTCAAAAAGTTATTGACGCCGGCGGTCTTTATATCATTGGTACAGAACGCCACGAAGCACGAAGAATTGACAATCAGTTACGCGGTCGTTCCGGACGACAGGGAGATCCGGGTGAAAGTTGTTTCTATCTGTCAACCGAAGATGATTTACTCAGACTTTTCGGCGGAGATAAGATGAAGAGAATAATGAGCACTCTCAATGTTGATGAAGATATGCCCATTCAAGTAAAGATGCTTACAAAAATTATTGAATCTTCACAGAAAAAAGTAGAAGCTCAAAACTACTACATAAGAAAACATGTTCTTGAATATGATGATGTTATGAATCGTCAGAGAGAACTGATTTACGACCAACGTAATCAGGTATTGAATGATGTTGATTTGAAATCAACAATAACAAAAATGATCGACGAAACAATCAGAGAAGATGTTAATCTTTTCTGCCCCGAACTTGCAGATCCAAACACATGGAATATTATCGGTCTTCGTGATAAGTGGTTGCATGTTCTGACAACCGAAGATGACTTTGATAAAAATCTCAAGAATCCCGATTTGATAGAGCTTTTAACTAAACGCGCGCATAATATATATGAGGAAAAAGAAGAAGACTTTACTTCGGAAATAATGCGTGAGCTTGAAAGAATGGTTCTTCTGCGTAATGTTGATACATATTGGATGGATCACATTGACAATATGGAAGAACTCAAAAAGGGAATCGGTCTTCGTGCCTATGCACAGAAGGATCCGGTTGTTATGTTCAAACTCGAATCTTTCGATATGTTTGATGAAATGTCAGCTGCGATTAGAGAAAATACTGTTTTCCAAATGCTAACCGTTAAACTCACAAACAGAGATGAAGTTATTAGAAATCAAGTTGCAAAAAACACAAAGACGAATGAAGAAAGAGAAGAAAAGAACAAACCGGTAAGAAGAAAGACCAAAAAAGTCGGTCCAAACGATCCTTGTCCTTGCGGCAGCGGTAAAAAATATAAAAAATGCTGTATGCTGAAGGAAAACGCCGAAAAATAAAATAAAGGCCTTGAAGAAAATCTTCAAGGCCTTATTTTTTATTATGACAAAAAGTCTAAAAACTCCGAAGTTTCGTTAATGAATTTTTTTGCTTTTTCAATAGTTTTTTCTTGTTCGTTTTCCGGAGCAGTCATAGCAGGAATATTTTCATTTAATATAGAATAAACTTTTGTAAGCGTTGTTTCGCATCTGTCAACCGGATCAGAAAACTCGAATACCAATCCTTTACCGGCTAACGTTTTAAGACTGATTAGATTTTCTGCCACAGCATTGTGATTTTTTACAACATTTACAATAAACGGATTATTTGTTTCATCTGAAATTGAAACCGTTTTATAATGCTTTGTCTTTCTTACAACTTCTCTTGTTTCATCTTCTTTGCTCAAAACATCGACATCTCCAAAATCAATGTCATGAATTTCAAAGCTTTCCGGAAAGTCAGCATTTTCAAAATTTTCATTAATATCTTTGTTTTCAAACATAATAATTACCTATTTAATTATCCAACTGTTTTTCATTTCTTCGTCCGGAAGTTTCAATGACTTATCTAACAATTTGTCATCAACAAGTTCTTTTGTCTTGTTACCCGCTATTTCAATGGCGGTGGCAAAAGAGGCAAAAATTCCTGTCGCCAAAGCGATTCCTACGATTGCTGCCGCGAACAATAAATTGTCTTTATCTTTCATAATATCCCCCTTAAGCATTATAATTATACTATAAATTATAATAAATTGCAGATACAAATAAAATGCGGCGTTTTGCTGCTTTTACCGTCTGTTAGATTACGGATAATAGACAAGCAAAACGCCGATTAATTTATTTTTTATTCGGTCTTTGAATCTTCAATTATTTTTTGTGCTAAATTTTCGGGAAGTTTTTCATATCTTGCAAACTCTTTTTCAAAAGAACCTTTTCCCTTTGCAACCGATCTGATGAAAATCGGAAAATCGGTAAGTTCTGCTTCCGGAACTTCGGCAACCAAAATTTGTCCGTCACCGTCTTCGTTTGGTTCCATTCCCAAAACTTTTCCGCGACGCTTGGTTATATCGCCCATAACATCTCCGGTGTTTTCGTCGGGGATATCTATTTTTAATTTTTCAATAGGTTCCAAAATAACGGGCGACGCCTGTGGTATGCCGTTTTTATAAGCTAAAATTGCCGCAAGTTTAAATGCCATTTCAGAAGAGTCAACCGGATGGCTTGATCCGTCGTAAAGTGTTGCATGTATTCCAACCATCGGATATCCCGCCAGCACGCCATGTTCAATCGCTTCCTGAAGACCTTTTTCAACTGCCGGGAAATAGTTTTTCGGAACAGCACCGCCAAAAACTTCCTCATCAAAAATGAGTCCTTCCGAATCACAGGGAGCAAATCTTATCCAAACATCACCGAATTGTCCGTGTCCGCCGGACTGTTTCTTATGACGACCCTGAACTTCTACCTTTTTCTGAATAGTTTCTCTATATGCAACCTTTGGAGTCTCAAGTGTAACATCTACCCCGTATTTACTTTTTAGTTTAGATACAACATATTCAATATGCTGTTCACCGAGGCCCGATAAAATTTGTTCTTTAGTCTCATTGTTTACGGTAAAAGCAAGACAAACGTCTTCCTGTAATATCCTGTTGAGTCCGCTTGCAATTTTGTCCTCTTCTCCCTTTTTTGTCGGTTTAATGGCAAGAGAATACATTGGTTGCAGTTTAAACATCGGAGCAAGTTTCAAATGTTTATCAACAGACGAAATTGTATCGGAAGTATTTATCTGTTCGGCCTTTGTTATAACACCGATATCGCCGGCAATAATTTGCTTTGTTTCTTCCATTTTTGATCCGTGTGGATAGAAAAGTTTTCCGATTTTTATCGTTTCTCCGGTCGTTGTATTGTAAACGGTCATATCGCTCTTTAAAGTACCGGAAATAACTTTTATGTAATTTTGTTTTCCGATAAACGGATCATATATAGTTTTAAAACATATAGCCGCAAGAGGTTCTGTCGGATCAACAGAGATTTGAGTTGCCTCATCTTTTTCATCGAAAACCTTTTCGCAGGCCTTTATTTTTGAACTTGGAGCAAGATTTATGATTCCATAAAGAAGCTCTCCGATTGCGTCTAATGTTTTTCCGCTACAACCGTAAATAGGATAAATACTTCCGTTTGCAACACCGTCTTTTAACGCATTGTATGCTTCTTCTTCCGTAAATGCTTCTCCGTTAAAATAGCGTTCCATCAATTCATCCGAAGACATGGCAACGGCTTCATTAAATATTTCACGCATGGCATCTAATTTTTCACTTTGAGGCATTTCGACTTTAACTTTTTCACCGGATGAATAATCAAAAGCAAGGTTTTGAGCCAAGTTTACAAAGCATTTTACCTTTTTATCTTCGATAAACGGTACTACAACCGGGCAAAGTTTAGTTCCGTGAACTTGTTTCAAGGTGTCGAAAATATTACCGAAATTAGCTTCAGGTGCATCAACCTTTGTTACTACAAAAAATGTCGATAAATTTCTCTTCTTAGAATATTTAAAAGCCTTTTGAGCTCCCACATCATATTCAGGTTTTTCGGCGTCACAGACAATCATAACAGATCCTGCCGCTCTTATTCCCTCTAAGAGACCACCCTCAAAGTCAAAAAGACCTGGAGTATCAATAAGATTGATTTTGTAATCTTTCCAATTAAGCGAAGCAACAGCAGAAGACAGTGTATTTTTTCTTTTCTTTTCCTCGTCTTCAAAATCCATTACTGTGTTCTGTGATTCAATGCTTCCCAACTTATCCGTCGCTTTTGCTATATACAACAGAGCCTCACAAAGAGTTGTTTTTCCTCTTGAAGCATGTCCTGTTATTGCAATATTTTTGATTTTATCGGAACTTACCTGCATTTTGAACCTCCACAAATTATTTTTATAAATGTAAACAAACTGTGTTTATTTATATAAATCGATTTGTTTAATATATATAAATATCTTTTCGATTTTAACATAGATTTTTAGCATTTTCAATAACTTACAACCCTTGACGCTACACCATTTGTTAACTAACCGTAAAATTTCGGCAAATTAGCCAAAATTCAGACGTTAAAAGGCTCAAAATATTTGACTTTAATCAATATTCATCATAAAATGATTATTGACTTTCACATTAATTTACATGAGAAATACTAATAAAAAGGAGAGATAATATGAAGGTATTTATGATTGGCGGAACCGGTTTACTCGGTTCAGAAGCTGCCAGAATCTTCATCGAAAGAGGACACTCTGTAAAATCAGTAGCACTTCCTCCGCTTCCCGAAGGTGCTCCAATTCCTAAAGAAATGGAACTTACTTTTTGCGATATTAACAAAGCAAGTGATGAAGAAGTTAAAGAAATGATGAAGGGCTGCGACTGTTTCGTATTCGCTGCCGGCGTTGACGAAAGAGTTCCTTTCCCACCACCCGTATACGCCGCATATGAAAAATTCAACATTGCTCCTCTCAGAAGACTTCTTCCGATTTGTAAAGAAATTGGAATGAAAAAAGCTGTTATTTTAGGTTCATACTTTGCATATCTTGCAAAAGAAAGACCTGACATGAAGCTCACAGAAAAACACCCCTACATCAGAAGCAGAATTGATCAAGAAGAAGTTGCATTTTCTTTTGCAGATGAAAACTTTGATGTATCTGTTTTGGAACTTCCTTATATTTTCGGAACACAACCCGGTCGTAAACCTGTTTGGGTTATCTTAATTGAACAGCTCGAATCTATGGATAAGTTCCCGGCAACCTTCTATCCGAAGGGCGGAACAGCAATGCTTACAGTAAGACAAGTAGGCGAAGCAATCGTTGGTGCCGCTGAACGTTCAACCGGTGCTAAAGCATGGCCTATCAGCTGTTACAACTTAACATGGAGAGAATTCCTTGCTATCGTTTATGATGCACGTGGAATGGGAAGAGACAGAAAGATTATCGACGTTCCTCCAATAATGTTCAAGATGTTCGGACTCTATATGCGTCAAGAATACAAAAAGAACAATGTTCAGGGCGGAATTGATCCAGTAGGTCTTGCAGATATCATGAGCATGAACCTCTTCATTGATACAAAATATTCATATGAAGATCTTGGATGCACTGAAGACAATATTGAAAATGCAATTTTCGATTCAATCAAACTCAGTGTTGATGCGCACAACGGAACTGCAAAACTCATTGACATGGCAGGCGAAGCAAAGAAATAAATTTGATTTTCAAATTTTAAGAGCGAACTTAGGTTCGCTCTTTTTGTTTTATCATATTTATTTTTATGATATAATTATTTTGCACAAAAGGAGGTATATATGCACACTTTATCAGAACTTAGAATGTACGGCCGAAAAGCTTTAACGGGAAAATGGGTTCCTGCCGCTCTTATTGTTTTTGTCGCCACATTGCTTGGGGCAAACAACTCTATTAATTTTAGTGTTTCTTACACTTCACCCGATACAATTGCAGATCAACTATCTAATTTAGATCTCAATTTACCACCCGCAACTTTTAAAGAATTAACTCTCTGGTTTTGGATAATGGCTATTGCACTTTCTCTTGTTGCAATCGTTGTCGGCTCTGTTTTGAGAATCGGTCTTTCTAAATATTTTATAGATCTTCAAGACGGAAAAGAAGTATCTTTCAAAACAATAACCGAACCATTTGCGAAACAATACATTCAAGCCGTTGTTGCCAAACTTCTTGTGAATGTTGCAATAACTATTGGAATTATTTTATTTATCATACCGGGAATAATTCTAACCTACGGTCTTTATTTGGTCCCATATTTAATGGCTGATGACCCTACTTTATCCGCAATCGACGCTATTAAAAAATCTTGGACACTTATGAGAGGACAAAAATTTAGGCTGTTTGCTCTTCGTTTTTCCTTCATAGGTTGGATGTTTCTTTCAGTTATTTTATTTTTTGCAATAATTCCGATGTTTGTTGTTTCTACATATATGGAATCTACAATGGCAGCATTTTATTTAGAAGTTGTCGGAGCAAATTTAGAAAAAGACGGCGTAGTTGACGTTGAAATCGTTCAATAAAAAACCCAAAAAAAAGCAGTGCCGGGCACTGCTTTTTTTATTTCTCTTCTTTTATTTTAATTGCAAGTTCGTCAAGTTGTTCTTCGGAAATCTCTGACGGACAGTTTGTCATAGCCTCGGTTGCGTTTTGAAGCTTAGGATAGGCAATTACTTCTCTTAAGCTTTCAAGTCCGAGCATTTGCATAACCAGTCTGTCAAGACCCAGTCCGATTCCACCGTGAGGCGGAGCTCCGTATTTAAATGCTTCGAGTAAAAATCCAAATTTCTCGGTATATTCTTCTTTACTCATACCAAGCAAAGTGAAAATTTTATTTTGAAGAATCGGATCTGTAATTCTTATTGAACCACTGGCAATTTCAACTCCGTCAATTACCAAATCATAAGCTCTTGCTTTTAATTTGCTTTTATCACAGCTCAGTAAATCTTCGTCCTTATCAAGTTTTGGACAAGTAAAAGGATGATGGGCGGCTTCATATTCGCCTTTATCGTTGAGCTCAAAAAACGGAAATTCGGTAACCCAAAGGGCCTGCACTGCATCGCTGTAAAGATTTAACTTTTTGGCGATGAAGGTTCTTAAGTATCCGAGAATAGAAAGGGCAAGGGATTTGGACGGGTCACTTATAAACAAAACAACATCAGATGCTTTGGCATCCGTTGCCTTTATGAATTCATCTAATTTTTTGTCTTTTAAGAATTTAGCAAAGGGTGAGGAAACCTCTCCGTTTTCATCAATTCGTATAAACGCAAGCCCTTTAGCGCCTATTCCCTTTAACTCTGTTTCAATTTTGGAAATTTCTTTTCTGGAAAGTTCGTTATAAGCTCCCGTTATGTTAATTGCTCCGATAAACCCGTTGTCGTTTGCGGCGTTTTCAAAAACTCCAAATCCACAGTCTTTTGAGAGTTCCGTGAGATCCTTTATTTCCAAGCCATATCTTAAATCAGGTTTATCAGATCCGTACTTTGACATACTCTCGTCATAGGTCATTCTTCTTAACGGAAGTTTGATTTCTTTATCCAAAACTTCTTCATACAGAGTCTTGATAAAACCCTCAATGAGAGACATTATGTCATTTTCTTTGACAAATGACATCTCAACATCAATTTGTGTAAACTCAGGTTGTCTGTCGGCTCTTAAATCTTCATCTCTGAAACATCTTGCAATCTGCATATATCTGTCAAAACCCGCAACCATTGAAAGCTGCTTGTAAAGTTGTGGAGATTGAGGCAGTGCATAAAAGCTTCCGTTATGAAGTCTTGACGGAACAACAAAATCTCGAGCACCCTCCGGAGTAGATTTAATAAGCATCGGTGTTTCTATTTCAATAAAACCATTTTTATCAAAATAATCGCGCGTTATTTTTGCAATTTTATGTCTCTGTAAAATATTATTTTGCAGACAAGGTCTTCTCAAATCTAAGTATCTGTATTTTAGACGAGTATTTTCTGAAGCCTTTGTATCATCTGTAATATCAAAGGGCAAAACTTCAGATTTATTTAACACTTCAATAGTTTCAACATCAAGTTCAACATCACCCGTCTTGATGTTCGGATTTTTTGAAGAACGTTCTCTGATTACACCGGTTGCATAGATTACAAACTCATGCCGTAGCTTCAGTGCAACATCAAAAACCTCTCTCGGAGTATTGTCATCAAAAGAAAGTTGTAAAATGCCGCTTCGATCTCTTAAATCAACAAAGATAAGATTGCCCAAATCTCTGTTTTTTGAAACCCAACCATATACCGCAACCTTTTTACCGATATCTTCGGAATTAAAGTCTCCGAGATATTTATATCTGTCTTCATACATCATAAGATTTTCATCACCTGTTCAATAATATCACAAAACGCAAACTCCTGTTCTTGTTTTGTCTGCATATTTTTTATTTTAGCTCTGCCGTTTTTCAGTTCTTCTTCTCCGACAACAATAAGATTTTTTGCACCTATTTTATCGGCAAATTTAAGTTGAGCTTTCAAGGATCTGTTATTCAAGTCTATTTGAGTTTGTATGCCTTGATAACGCAAATCATTTGCTATTTCAATCACAAATGCTTTTGCCTCTTCTCCGACATAGGCAATAAATAAATCTGTTTTGTCATCGTCGGGAATTTTAAAGTTATGTTCTTTTAATAACAACAGAAATCTTTCCATTCCCATTGCAAATCCTAAGGCGGGGATTTTCTTGTCGCCGATTTCTTCGGACAATCCGTCATATCTTCCGCCACCCAAGACGGTGGATTTTGCACCTATATCTCCAGATACAAATTCAAATACAACACCGTTATAATAATCAAGTCCTCTGACTATAGTAGGATCTACAACATAATCTATTTCCATATTTTCAAGATAAGACTTAAGTTTTGTCAAATCATCTTTACATTTATCGCAGAGATAATCTGTAATTTTCGGTGCATCTTTTGCAATCTTTGCACAACTTTCAACTTTACAATCCAAAAGTCGAAGTGGATTTTTTTCAAGTCTGTTTTTGCAATCTTCACAGAGCTCATCAGTATGATCTTTAAAATAATCGACCAAAGCTTTTTTATATTGCGGTCTGCAATCCTTACAACCGATTGAATTGATTCGAAGCTCAATGTCTTCAATATCAAAATAATCGAAAATATTATTTGCCAATGAAATTATTTCGGCGTCCGCCGAGATATCTTCCGCTCCGAGACACTCTATTCCGAATTGATGAAATTCTCTGAGTCTGCCGGCCTGCGGTCTCTCGTATCGGTAACAGGCAATATTATAATAATATTTTGAGGGCAAAGTCTGATTGAAAATACCGTGTTCCAAAAAAGCTCGCATCACCCCTGCCGTTCCTTCAGGACGAAGAGTCAGACTTCTGTCGGATTTGTCGTTGAATGTATACATTTCCTTTGTCACAACATCACTGGTCTGACCTACCGACCTGGAAAAAAGCTCGGTGTGTTCAAATACGGGAAGAATGATTTCGTTGTATCCGAAATCCCTTGCTATACTTGATATTATCGATTCTACAAATCGAAATTCGTAGGCTTCTTTAGAAATTAAGTCAGATGTTCCCTTTACAGCCTTTGTTAATAATTTCATATAATCTCCGTTATCAAATAAATAATTATTGTCACCGCAAGTATTATAGCAAAAAAGGAAGTTGTCGCAATTGCTCTTTTTTTAAAGCGCTCTCTTTTTTTCTTAAGCAAACAGTCCTCGCAAATTGTTTCGTTGTCCTTTGGCAAGAATTTTTCACCGCAAACTTCACAATCTTGATACTCTGAGGCTTGTCTGTAAAGTTCGGCCTTTTCCTCTTTTGCGCTTTTCATAAACTCATTCCAGTCATCAGTATCTGACTTTTTGAGCATTATGTCTACTTGCGCTTGCATTAAATTTTTAAGATTTTCTAACTCATCTTTATTATCTGTATTCATTTTTCGTCTTTGAAATATTCGTAAAATCCCTTATATGCCATATATACATCAAGTTTGGAAACAACTTCAAAGGGAGAATGCATAGACAATACCGGTACTCCGACATCCACTACATCGACATTTAAGTTTGCAATATATTTTGCAACTGTTCCGCCGCCGCCGATATCAACTTTACCGAGTTCTCCGGTTTGATAACAAACTTCATTCTTATCGAATATATTCATTACATATCCCATATATTCCGCACTTGCGTCCGAAGTTCCGCTCTTTCCGCCACCACCGGTGTATTTAGTGATTACAATTCCTCTGTTGATATATGAAGAATTCTTCTTCTCCATAACATCGGGGAAAGTCGGATCAAAGGCGGAATTGACATCAGCTGAAAGGCAGGTAGATTTTGACAGAACCTCTCCGACAGAAAGTCCGTTTTCTCTTGCAATTTCTTCTATGAAATAATACATAAACAAAGATTTCATTCCTGTATTGCCGTCGCTTCCGATTTCCTCTTTATCGGCGAGAACGGTTATACAAGTGTATTCCGGATTATTCAAATCTAAAATAGCCTGCAATGCGGGATAAGCACAAACTCTGTCGTCGTGACCGTATCCGCCTATCATGCTGCGATCAAAACCAATATCTCTAACTTCAAACGCAGGAACAAGACACAACTCTGCCCTTAAAAAATCTTTTTCTGTTATATCATATTTTTCATTCAACAATTTGAGAATGTTTAGTTTAACGAGTTCTGTTTCTTCTTCGTCGCAGTCAAGCGGGCGACTTCCTATAAGAATATTTAACTCCTCTCCTTTGATTCCTTCGGAAAGAGTTCTCTTCATCTGTTCTTTGCCTAAATGAGGAAGCAGATCCGTAATTACAAATTGCGGGTCGTTTTTATCTTCACCGATATTTACTTCAATCTCCGATAAATCTTCTCTGATTATTTTTCCGTGCAAAGAAAGCGGTATCGTCGTCCATTGATATTTCTTAATTCCGCCATAATAATGTGTTTTGAATAAAGCAAGCTCCGTATCCTCATAAACGGGATTGGGTTTTAAGTCTATTCTCGGTGAATCAATATGTGCGGCGGAAATCTTAACACCATTTTCGAGTGAATTTTTTCCAAAAACACAAAGTAGAACCGACTTATTTCTATTATTTACATAAACTTTATCTCCGGGATGATAAGTCTTTGTCTTATCAAACTCTGTAAAACCTACGAGTTTTGCTTTATATAAAGCTAAATCACAGACTTCTCTTTCAGTCTTTGCCTTTTGCAGAAAAGCTTTATATTCTTCACAAAAATCATCAGCCTTTTCTTGAACCTGTTCATTTGTAATTTTTGAAACATGTTTGCTTTCATAAAAAAGTTTTTCTTTTAATTCTTTATTATTCATTTAATCCTCCTATTTTATCTATTATATTCAATGTTTCTTTTTTCAAATTATAAACATCTTTGTCGTTATGCAAAACAAAGTCACTTTTTTTAATATATTCGTTTTCGCAAAATTGAATTTTCGCTCTTTCTTCTGCCTGTTTTTGAGTTATATTATCTCGTTTCATTATTCTTTCAAGTCTTCGCTGCTCGTTAGCGGTAACGCATAAAGTATAGTTGCAAATCTTATCAGCTTTGCTTTCAAAAAGAGCGGCTGCGTCAATTAAAAATTTATGATAACCGAAAGTCGATTTTTTTTGAATAAGGCGGTTTATTTCTTCTGTTATTCGAGGGAACATGATTTTATTGAGTTTGTCTTTATTTTCTTTTGACGAAAAAGCAAGGTCTGCAAGTTTTTGTCTGTTGGATTTTGAGTTTTCACTCATATCCACACCAAAAGTATCATATATTTTTGCTTGTATATACTTCTCTTCCATTACTTTTCTTGCAATTTTATCGGCATCAATTACATAAAAGCCCTCTTGTTCAAAAATTTCAGACACAGTTGTCTTTCCTGACCCTGTAGGTCCCGTCAAACCGATTATCAAGTTTTCCTGTTTAATAACTTTAAATGCGGCAGCTCTTAAAAGTCTGTTATACACGGCAAGCCCTTTGCCGAATTTTTCGCCAATGCGAAAATATATTTCTTCGAAACCTTTTTCGTCGGCGTATCTTAAAACAGAAAATAATCTGTGTGCTTTTTCTTCGTTGTTTGCATATTCACCATATTCAATAAAATCGTTCTTAAGGTGTTCTCCTTCTCCCTTAAAGCATACGGCTAAAGCATTTTGCTTTTTACTCATTAAATTTCTAAAAAAATCAAAATCGGAATCGACCAAATAGACATCTGCTTTTGGACTATAATGTTTGTATTTGACGCCCGGAGATAAGATCTTTGAATCTTTTGTCGGCGGGTTAAAAACCAGAGAGTCAACGATCACTTCTTTATTTGTAACCGATTCAATCTCTTCTTTTGAAATTATCCCCGGCCTTAAAATTTTAATGCAATTTTCCCCTACCGATATAACGGTTGATTCAACACCGACCTCACATTCACCGTCATCAACGACGGCGGCGATTTTCCCGTTTAAGTCCTCTATCACCGTTTTTGCGTCTGTCGGACTCGGTCTTCCCGAAATATTTGCAGAGGGGGCGGCAAGAGGTTTACCTGATTTTTCAATTATCTTTAATGTTGTGCTGTTATTAGGCATACGAATACCCACAGAATCAAGTCCCGCACTGACATTGTCCGCAACTGTTTTATTTGACTTGAAAATTATTGTAAGTGGGCCGGGCCAAAATGCTTCTATCAACTTTTTTTCTGTATCATCTGTTTTTACAACAAGTTTTTTTAATTGCTCAAAGTTTGAAACATGGACGATGAGGGGGTTATCCTGAGGTCTGCCCTTTGCTTTGAAAATCTTTTCTACCGCATTTTTGTTGGTTGCATCAGCGGCAAGGCCATAAACGGTTTCCGTTGGTATTGCCACAACTTCTCCGTCAGCCAAAAGCTTTGCGGCTTTTTTTATATCTTCTTCATTTTTTGAAAGCAAAAGTGTTTTCATTAAAGTTTTTCTGCCTCTGTCTGAATTTTTTTTGCAGTGTCAGCCATAGATAAAGCGTCGATAAGTTCGTCCAAATCTCCGTTTAATATTTCTTCAATCTTGTATAACGTTAAGTTTATTCTGTGGTCACTGACTCTGCCTTGTGGAAAATTATATGTCCTGATTCTCTCCGAACGATCCCCTGTTCCGACTTGCGAACGCCTTTCACTTGCAATTTCTGCAGCCTGTTTTGCAAGTTCGGCTTCATACAGACGCGAACGCAAAATTTTAAGTGCTCTGTCCTTATTTTTGTGCTGAGATCTTTCATCTTGACACTCAACTACGGTTCCGGTCGGAATGTGAGTTATTCTAATTGCGGAGTCTGTTTTATTAACATGCTGTCCGCCCGCTCCGCTTGCTCTGTATGTATCAATTTGCAAATCGTCCATATTTATATGAAAATCAATCTCTTCCGCTTCCGGCAAAACTGCTACCGTAACCGTGGAAGTGTGGATTCTGCCGCCGGACTCCGTTTCCGGAACTCGTTGAACTCTATGAACTCCGCTCTCAAACTTAAATCGGGAATACGCTCCGTTTCCCGAAACTTCCATTGTGAGCTCTTTTATACCTCCGAGACCGGTTTCATTTGAGTTTAGGACTTCTGTTTTATAACCGAGATTGTCGGAATACATTGAATACATTCTATAAAGAGAGGCTGCAAATAAAGCGGCTTCTTCTCCGCCGGCTCCGGCTCTGATTTCGATAATAACGTTTTTTTCGTCGTTCGGATCCGTGGGCAATAATAAAATTTCAATTTTTTCTTTTAATGATTCTGCCTGTTCTTTGCTTTCTGTAAGTTGTAAGTCTGCCAAGTCTTTTAGTTCTTTGTCTTTAGATTCATTTAAAATTTTCTCCGCTTCTTTTATGCGATCAATTTCGGTCAAATATTTTCTAAAATTCTCAACCAAAGGCTGAAGCTTTTTAACATAAAGATTATAACTTTTCATCATTATAGCTTTGAGGATTAAATGATAGAATAAAATACAAACAATATTTATTAATATATTTATTTTCTTTAAAATTTGATTTATCTTAATCTTATATGCTTGTTCAAAATGTTACACTCATTTCTTGTAAACTTAATATACTTTTGTTATAATTTCATACAAATTTAGGGGGAATTGTCCTATGAATCTTAACGATATACAAAAAGAAATAATAAAATTAAAAAAAGAAACGGACACAGTAATTTTAGCTCACACATACCAAAATCCCGAAATAATAAATATTGCCGACTATGTTGGCGACAGCTTTGCGCTTGCAAAAGATGCAACAAAAATTACGGCAAAGAGAGTGATTATGTGCGGTGTTAGATTTATGGGTGAAACCGTAAAGATTTTATCGCCCGATAAAACCGTTATAATGCCTACCGCTGATGCTCTTTGTCCTATGGCAGAAATGATAAATCCCGAAGAAATAAAGAAATTCAAAGAAGAAAACCCGGATTACAGCGTTGTTTGCTATATAAACACAACTGCCGAAACAAAGGCTGTCTGTGATGTTTGCGTTACTTCGTCAAGTGCGATCAGAATTATCAAAGCTATGAACAAAGACAAGATTTTATTTGTGCCTGATAAAAATTTGGGCGGATTTATTCAAAAATCTTTTCCCGAAAAAGAGATTGTCCTGATGAATGGATATTGTCCCGTTCATAACAGTCTCAGTGCTTCAGATGTTATTAAGGCAAAAAAAGAACATCCAAAAGCTTTGTTTACCGTTCATCCCGAAGCTCCCGATGAAGTTGTTAAACTTGCCGATCATGTCGGCTCTACCAGTGCTATAATAGACTTCATTAAAAATAATCCCGATAAACAAATAATTATAGGCACGGAAATGGGAGTATACGAAAACCTAAAACAAATAGATAAGAATCCAAATCGTCTTATTCAACTTCGCCCGGATCTTATGCTTTGTGATGATATGAAAAAAATCACATTAGAAAATATTCTGTCTATATTCAAAGATGATTCCGGATTTGAAATAAGCTTAAACGAAGAACTCAGAAAAAGAGCTCTTGTCTGCATAGAAAATATGTTATCATACGGAAATTAAACAAAGGACCGAATTTTTTATGAATAATAATCTTCATGATATTATTATCGTAGGCAGTGGCGCTGCAGGTTTGTTCGCCGCACTTAATTTTAACGAAAATCAAAAAGTTTTGATTTTGACAAAAGACAAAAAGGATATATCTAACAGTTCTTTAGCACAGGGTGGAATAGCCTGTGTTTTGTCTTTTGAAAATGACAGCTACGAACTGCATATTGAAGATACAATGATAGCAGGTCGCAGAGAAAACAATTTAGAAGCGGTTACCACTCTGGTTCATGAGGGTCCGGATCAAGTTCGTAAACTCATGTCTCTCGGATTTAATTACGATAAAAATCCCGACGGAACTCCAAAAAAGACTCTTGAGGGAGGACATTCCAGACACAGAATCATTCACTGCAAAGATTATACAGGTAAAGAGGTTGTCAGAACCTTGCTTGAAGCTGTATCAAAAAGAAAAAATATAACAATAAAAGAAAATACCGCTGTTGTAGATATGACTAAACTTCCCGGTGGATTTGCATTAGATACGGTTGACGAAAACAACAATCATCAAACCCTTTTCGCTAGGTATTGTCTACTCGCAACCGGCGGTCTGGGCAGATCATACAAATACACAACCAATCCCGTTGTAGCCACAGGAGACGGAATCCGTTTAGCTCATGATCTCGGTGCCATAATAAAGCACTTAAGTTATGTTCAATTTCATCCGACTGCATTTAACGACAAAAAGAGTAACGAACAATTTTTAATTTCCGAAGCAGTCAGAGGCGAGGGTGCATATCTTCTGAATTATAAACACGAAAGATTTATGGATAAATACGACGATCGCCTTGAGCTTGCGCCTCGTGATGTTGTTTCCAAATCCATAGTATTGGAAAGCAGAAGAACGGGCAGCAACGATTTCTTTCTTGATATTCGATACAAGGGAAAAGAGTTTTTAGATAAAAGATTCCCCGGCATCACCGATGGTTGCGCTGAATACGGTGTTGATATCGCAAAAGATCTTATCCCTATTTTCCCTTGCCAACACTATCTCATGGGTGGAATAGATGTTGATTTGGACGGTCAAACAACAATGAACCGACTATTTGCAGCCGGTGAATGTTCACATACGGGAGTCCATGGAAAAAATCGACTTGCAAGCAATTCACTCTTAGAAGCGCTTGTCTTTGGAGCGAGAGCCGCAAAAAAAATAACCTCGCTTTTAGCCGATGATAAATCTGAATTTATAATTCCTGAAACTAAGAAGACTTTAAGCGGAGCGCCCGTCGAAAAAGGCATAAGAACCGAAATTCAAAATATTCTTCAAAAATCCTGTTTTGTAATTCCCGATGAAGCGCAAATAAGAAAAAATTTACCCCGGGTTGAAGAAATTACAAAGCGACTAAAACTGCAAAGTTATGCTCGCACAAAAGAACACAGCGAGGCCCTAAGCATTTCAACTATGGCAAGTTTGATCTTGAAAGATATTGATGTTTAAGGAGAAAATCAATGCTTAATCCAATATATATTGACAATTTAATAAAAGCCGCTCTTGTTGAAGACAATAATTATTATGATGTTGCATCAGCAACTCTTTTGAACAAAGACCAAGAGAGCAAGGCTTATTTTGAAGCTAAGGCTGACGGTATTTTGTCGGGAATAGATATTGCTTTGAGAGTGTTTGAGATTTTAGACCCTTCTTTTACATATAAAACAAAGTTCCAAGACAGAGATAAAATAAAAAAAGGCGATATTATCGCAGAGTTTAAGGGTAATACAATTTTACTTCTTCAAGGAGAACGGGTTGCTTTGAATATTCTTTGCCATATGTCCGGCGTTGCAACAGCCACCAACAAACTGGTCGAACTTTGCAAAGGCAAAGATGTCTCTGTTGCAGACACCAGAAAAACTCTTCCCGGTCTTAGAAGTCTTGAAAAATATGCCGTTTTATGCGGTGACGGAAAAAATCACAGATATAATCTTTCAGATTGTGCAATGCTTAAAGATAATCATATAGACGCCGCCGGAGGAATTAAAAACGCAGTATCAAAAGTTAGAGAACAACTTGGTCACACGATTAAAATAGAAGTTGAAACCCGCAATTTAGATGAAGTTCAAGAAGCGATTGACGCAAAAGCAGATATAATAATGCTTGACAATATGACTTTAGATCAAATGGCGAAAGCTGTGCAATTAATAAATAAAAGTGCAATTGTTGAAGCTTCAGGCAATGTAACAGAAGAAACGATTGTTGATATTGCAAAAACCGGCGTCGATTTAATTTCTTCCGGTGCAATTACACATTCGGTTAAAGCCTTTGATATTTCAATGAAATTCGAAAAATAAAATAATAATAAAACCGATAAGATAAAATCTTATCGGTTTTTCTTTTAGTTAAGCGAATAGTTTGGCGCTTCTTTTGTTATATAGACATCATGTGGATGACTTTCGGCAAGGCCTGCGGCAGTTATCTGTATGAATTTTGCTTTTTCGTGAAGATCATTTATTGTCTTACAACCGCAATATCCCATACCGGAACGAACGCCGCCCAAAAGTTGATAAACCGTTTCGGAAAGTTCACCTTTGTAAGGAACACGACCTTCAATTCCTTCAGGAACAAGTTTTTTCGTGCCTTCTTGGAAGTATCTGTCGCTGCTTCCGGCATTCATAGCAGAAATGCTTCCCATTCCCCTGTAGGATTTAAACTGTCTGCCCTTATATAATTCCATCGCTCCCGGCGATTCTTTACAACCGGCGACAAGAGAGCCGACCATGACTACATTAGCACCTGCGGCAAGAGCTTTGACGATTTCTCCGGAAAATTTAATTCCTCCGTCTGCAATGACAGAAACATTTTTCTTCTTTGCAGCCTGCGCGGCGTCATAAATAGCTGTTATCTGGGGAACACCGATACCGGCAATAATTCTTGTCGTGCAAATTGAACCGGGACCGATTCCAACTTTAACCACATCGGCTCCTGCGTCAATCAGAGCTTCCGCACCTTCTGCAGTTGCCACATTTCCTGCAACAAGCTGGGCTTTCGGGAAAGCATCTTTGATTTTTTTAACAGAATCCAAAACATTTTGTGTATGTCCGTGTGCACTGTCTAAAGCCAAAATATCTGTTCCCGATGCAATTAAAGCTTCTGCTCTGTCCATTAAATCGGAAGTTATTCCAATTGCCGCACCACATAAAAGTCTGCCTTGCCCGTCTCTTGAAGTATTAGGATAAACTACGGCTTTTTCAATATCTTTTATTGTGATAAGTCCGGTAAGATTACCTTCGTCATCGACTAAAGGAAGTTTTTCAATCTTATGTTTCATAAGAATCTCTTTAGCCTGATCTAAAGTTGTTCCCTGCTTTGCGGTAACAAGGTGATCTTTTGTCATAACTTCTTTGATCGGTATGTTAAAGTCAGTCATAAAGCGTAAATCTCTGTTTGTCAAAATACCGACAAGTTTTTTACCCTCACAAATGGGTACACCGGAAATTTTATATTTTTTCATAAGCTCGTTTGCATCGATAACCAGATCTTCCGGCGCAAGATAAAAAGGATTCAAAATTACTCCGTTTTCAGATCTCTTTACACGGTCAACTTCTTCGGCTTGTTTTTCAATAGACATGTTTTTATGTATGACACCCATTCCACCCTCTCTTGCAATAGCTATCGCCATTTGAGATTCTGTTACAGTGTCCATCGCCGCTGTCATTATTGGGGCATTTAATTGTATTGATTCTGTTAAATTCACACTCAAATCAATATCTCTCGGAAGCACATTTGAATAACTCGGTATCAACAGCACATCGTCGAAAGTATAGCCTCTTTTTTCTATTTTGTCTTTCATAAATCCCCCTTATATATTATAAATTTAATTTTCTAACTTATTTATTATGCGCAACATAATCTGTGAATATTCTTCTTCGTGATTTACCGCAAATCCCAGGTGTCCTACGTTTTCATAGACTTTAATCTTTGCAAGCGGCAACCTCTTTTTTATTACGGGTATCGAAACCTTATATGAAGCCTCTAATGCTCCAAAGAGAAAAGTCAGACTTTCGCCTTTGTCGTCCGGTAACGTTTGCGGGAGTTTGTAAGTAAAATATTCTCCTATCATCTTTTTTATATCTTTCTGAGTTATATCTTTAGAAGATTCCAACGCAATGTTAAAAAATCTACCAAAGCGAAAGCCAAATTTTTCCGGAACTTCTATATCGGGAAAAGCATTGAATATTTTTCCGGCAAGAATAAAATTCCTACGCATTTTCCATCTGTCATGAAGTCTGAGAGGTGCAACCGTTGCTCCGTCTAAAAGAAAAAATTCTACCGGTATTAAATGATAATTATAAATATGCATGGCAACCATTGAGCCTAAGCTCAAGCCAACTGCCGCTTTTACTTTCTTTATGCCTATTCTTTCCAAATAATCACAAAGATCACAGGCCTCTTTATATGTTGATACAAAATCACCGGTATTTGCGTGACCGCTGAAAGTCGGTATAACCACAAAATAATTTGTCAGCTTGGATAAATGACGCTCAAAGCATTCCCCACTTAGAAACATGGGATGCAAAAGCAATATACAATCGTTATTTTTATTTCCAAAAGTTTCTATCTTCATTTTTACCCTCGCTTGATTTTATCATATTCTTACAGATTTTGTCATCACGTTTTGTTAATCGTGTATAATCTTGTCGTTTTTCCCTTAAAATGATAGAATTAAGCAAAAGGATGTGGACAAATTGCCAAAAAGAGAAAACTTTATAAGTTGGGACGAATATTTCATGGGTATTGCTCAGTTGTCGGCACTTAGAAGCAAAGACCCAAACACACAGGTCGGCGCCTGTATCGTAAGTCCCGAAAAAAAGATTATGTCTATGGGTTATAACGGTTTCCCTCGTGGTTGCAGTGATGATGAATTTCCTTGGGAAAGACAGGGTGCAGCATTGGAAACAAAGTATCCCTTTGTTTGTCACGCTGAGCTAAACGCAATTTTAAACGCACACGGAAGAAATTTGGAAGGCTCTACAATATATGTTGCGTTGTTCCCCTGTAATGAATGTGCCAAAGCAATTATTCAAGCGGGAATAAAAAAAGTTGTCTTTCTTTCAGACAAGTATGACGGTGACGATATGAATAAAGCGTCAAAAAAAATGTTCAAGTCTGCCGGTGTTGAATATCTGCCGTTTGTTCCAAAAAATGAAGAAATCATTCTAAATTTGGATCCTGATAAAATTTAAATTTTTAAATTATTATTCCTGAAAAAAGTAGGTTCCCGTCAAAATCACAGAAAACAACTGTCTGCCCTTTTGATGAAATTCTTGTCTGTTCAAGATATTCTGCTTCTATAATGTCGTCTTTTAAGGCGACTTTTACTTTTTCTCCCTTTGACTGGCTTCGATTATACATCATACACAAAAGTCCGTCGGTTATTTTATCAATACCGAGAAAATTTATGTCTTTTGCATATAACTTTTCCGTATAAAGATCTTTTTCGGTAACCAAAACAATCTCATCGGTTTCAGGCTTTATTTGTCCGACAAAAAGAGGTTCTTTGTAAGATATACCCAAGCCTTTTCTTTGTCCGACCGTATAATTTATGATACCTCTGTGTTCACCTAAGATTTTTCCGTTAATATCAACAAATTTACCACGCGGAGATGAAATATTGTTATCTTTAAAATATGTTTGATAGTTTTCTTCTATAAAGCAAATTTCAAGGCTGTCTTTTTTCTTTGCCTCTTTTAAATGTCTTTCATCTGCAAGTTTTCGAACAGTTGATTTTTCCATATCACCAAGTGGGAAATAAGCGTTTCTTATTTGATTTTGTGACAGACGCGACAAAAAATAACTTTGGTCTTGTCTGTGATTTGTTTTTTGAAAAGTGAACCTATCTCCCATTTTCACTTTTTTTACATAATGTCCGGTTGCCAAACAGTCGAAGTGATTGTTTAAGGCATAGTCCAAAAGCATTCCAAACTTTATTTCTTTGTTGCAAACAATACAAGGATTGGGCGTTTTGCCGGAAAGATATTCTTTTGCAAAATAATCTTGAACTTTTATCTTAAATTCATCTCGCAAATCCAGAATATCCAGCTTGATTCCCAGTTCTTCACAAGCAAGAACCGCATCTTTTGGATCGGAACTATCAAACAATTTCAAAAAAACGCCTTGAACATTAAACCCTTTACTTAGTAAAAGGCTTCCGGTATAGGTGCTGTCAACGCCGCCGGAAATTGCAAGACATATGTTTTTCATTGTTTTATCCGTCAAATTCATACCTAAAATATTAAAAGATTAGTTTTTAAATATCAAGTTATCTTTAAATCAATAATCTATTTTCACTGTTAAACGGCGAGATTTTTCGTCATTTTGCTATAAGATCTCATTTTAATAATCGCATATTGTATCATAGTTATAATTGCAAAGCAAGATATTTTTCGTTATAATAAATATGTATCTATTTAGGAGGATGTTATGTCAATTGATTTACACTGCCACACAAGATTATCAGACGGGTCTTTAGGAATTGAAGATCTTATTATTCTTGCCGCAAAGAGTGGCATTAAAACTCTTGCCATAACCGACCATGATTGTATAGCCGGTAATGTTCGAGCGAAAATAATCGGAGAACGCCACGGAGTTAAAATAATACACGGTGTTGAATTCTCGGCCTACGATGATATCAACAATAAAAAAGTGCACATTCTCTGCTACTTGGCGGAAAAACCGGACCGACTGGAGGGTCTCTGTAAAAAGAATTCACTTGCAAGAAGAAAAGCAGGACAAATTATGGTTATTAAAACTTGCAGGAGTTTCCCCATAAATCCGGAATTCATAACCAAATGTGCATCCGGCAGTACAAATATATATAAGCAACATATTATGCACGCTTTAATGGAATGTGGTTATACAAATTCTATTTTCGGCGATTTATTCAAGAAACTTTTTGTTGAAGAAGGACCGGATAATATAAACTCTACTCCAAAATATCCAAATCCCATTGAAATTATCGAACAAATTCATGAAGCCGGCGGTGTTGCGGTTTTGGCTCATCCGGGTTTCTATGATAATTTTGATATTCTTGACTCATTGATTGAAAACGGACTTGACGGTGTTGAAGTTTGGCATCCTAAAAACAGTGAAGAGCAAATAGAAAAACTTATTAAAATTGCTGATGAAAACGATCTTTTAAAAACGGGCGGCAGTGATTTCCACGGAATGTATAATGCCGATCCGATAAAACTCGGCTGTTGCAACGTTCCCGAAGAAGATTTACAGGCACTTTTAGAATATAAAACAAAGATCAAAAAACATACAAAAAAACTTAAATAAGGTGAATAATATGAGCCCTGAAAACGACAGAGATATGAAGATTTTCGGCAAAGAAAAAAAGTCTTCTGATTTTGATGTTCTAAACATTGTCAATGCTCTCGATAAACAGAGAGAGAACAACAATGTTGCAAAAGCCAAAGATCTCGGACGTGAACTTGCAAAAAATTGTTTTACAAAAGATTTTTTAAGCTCTATTAATTTTAAGTACGAGGATGACAGTAAGGCCTCCATTCAGGTTCTGTCTCTCGTCTTTTTTGCGGTAAAAGCGTCAATGAATTTGTTTTTACCTTCCCCGGTTCTGTTTCCCATTTGTGAAGACGCATTCTATGAAAAACTTAGAGATAAAAAACCTGAGTTTTATAGTGAAATGGTTAAAAACCCCGCTCTTTCTTTTTACTATTTAAGTTTAAGAAAGACAACGGATAAAGTTGATATGGAAATCGCAGAAGATTTTGCGAAGTTTTGTGACAAACAGGGAGACGAAGGTTATATATCGGAAGGAAAAAGAATATACAATTATATTTTGGACTATGTTTCAAAACTCATAATCGAAAAAAATTTTAATGCTTGAAGGAGATAATAATGAAATATTCTCGTGAACTGGAAGAAATGAGTAAGGTCTCACAGTGTCCGTGCCATGGACCCGCTGAGATTCCTGAAGAGGGACAATGGGTTAAATCGAAAGAAATTACGGATATATCCGGTTTTTCACATGGTATCGGTTGGTGCGCACCACATCAAGGAGCCTGCAAACTTACATTAAATGTAAAAAACGGTATTGTTGAAGAAGCCCTTGTTGAAACAATCGGTTGTAGCGGAATGACACATTCTGCGGCTATGGCTTCAGAAATTTTACCGGGAAGGACACTTTTAGAATGTCTTAATACCGACCTTGTTTGTGACGCAATAAACGTTGCTATGAAAAATCTTTTCATTCAACTTGTTTATGGTCGTTCTCAATCAGCTTTTTCAAAAGACGGTCTGACCGTAGGTTCAGGTCTCGAAGATCTTGGAAAGGGACTTCGTTCTCAGGTTGGAACAATGTATTCCACAAGATACAAAGGCGTAAGATATATGGAAATGGCTGAAGGTTACGTTTTGAGCATAGGTCTTGACAAAAACAAAGAAGTAATCGGATATAAATTCGTTCAGTTGGGAAAAATGCTTGAAGATATAAGACACGGATCCGATCCGGGAGAAGCCTTTGACAAGAACACGAACACATACGGCAGATATGACGAAGCCGTTGAATATATTGATCCGCGAGAGGAATAGGAGGTCCCAATGTCAGATAAAAAAATAGAATTTGA